>Ga0210388_10000125_pt1 | contig 86991 bp, 77 predicted proteins | sample IncBWC19OmetaG_FD_155485 | JGI IMG/M metagenome (GOLD analysis project Ga0210388, IMG submission 155485) | Forest soil microbial communities from Barre Woods Harvard Forest LTER site, Petersham, Massachusetts, United States - Inc-BW-C-19-O ... | reverse complement strand
CAACCTGATCCGCATCCCCAAACTGGCTGCAGCCTAGCCAACAGACCTCAAACTCCCCAATACGCCATCCCAACAACCGAACCCCAACAGAAAAAACGCCTCATTCTTTACGTTTTTCAGCGGACTGCTAGGCTGTTCCAATCCGCGCCAGGCGCGTAAGTCCACCCATGGGCGTGCTGCACGCTTTCAGCGGCGAAGGCGTTCGGGAAAGCCTTGCGGGCGGTTTCGAGTTTTGTCTTGTGGTTTCGCGGTGGTTCTTGCCCGCCGTGGATCAAAAGCGCCGAGAGCATGGCATCCACAGCCGAATAGCCGTCGGCCACCGCTTGGCGCGGCGTTCCAGAAAACTTCGCGTGGTGTGCGTACTGCTTGGCAAGCGCAAGCTGCAGCAAAACTTCCTCTTTCATGGTGGGCAATCCAATGGAAGGACAGCCCCTAAAATGGGAACTGCAAATGTTTCGAACAGGGCAGCGGTCCGCATTTTTCGGCACAACAGCGAATTTCCGCTTTGCGCCAACGGACATTGGATTGCGACCAGAAAGCCGACACTGGCAGGTGATCAAAAGCCGATGGCGTTCGCAGCGCGCCGACTAGCTCAGATGCACTCCCGAGAGTCGGCCGCAGGTTTCGAGCAGGGCATTCTGAACCTTCGCATCGCGGGCGGCCGCATTCGGCTCGCGGAGTTTCTGGTGATAGAAATACGCTCCTGTCGACAGCGCTAGCTTGTCGTCGCTGACCGCGAGCCAGGCTTGGGTGACCGGGGCCTTGCGCATGTCGTCCGGAGCGCCCGGCCCGCCCATTTTGGTCGGCACCCATCCGGGCTCCAGCGCATTGGACAGCACCTCCGGCCAACGCCTGGCGACGGCGAAGGCGAGCGCCACATCGTAGAACTTGCTCTCGGCGTAGGCCGAGGAGCCTTCCCACCGCCGCGCGGTCCAGAGCATGTCGTCGAGGCGCGGGCTTATCCCGTGATGCATGCCCGAGCTGAGATAGACGAGCCGGTCCGGCCGCTCGATCAGGGCCGTGAGGATATAGGGCGCGAGCACATTGATGGCGAACACGTGCGATGCGCCGCTTTGGGTGTCGATCCGCCGGGGCTCGCGATAGCCGACGCCGGCATTGTGGATCACCGCGTCGAAGCGCCCCAGCGCATTGACCTGTGCGGCAACCCGTTTGGTCGCTTCCACGTCGGACAGGTCGCCGGCGACCGCGTGCTCGGCGCCTTTAGCCGCGGCCAAAGCCGCCTTGGCGCGCTCCGGCTTGCGGCCATGCAGGAGCACCTGATGACCCTGCCGGATCAGGATTCTGGCGGCCGCCAGTCCAAGACCGTCGGACGAGCCGGTGATGAAAACCTTGGCCATGTCTAATCCTCCGAGGTTTGGGCGGCAACCAAGATGGTATCTAAATACCACAAATCCGCTTAGGGCGGGATAACCTCGTTGCCCAGGCGCAGCAAGGCAAGACCGCGGCAAGCCGGGTCCATTCTACTTTGCATGGGGTTGTTTTCGCGATTTTTTGTCCAAGCCCTCCGGCAGGAGCGTTATGCCGCGTGCGGCACGGGCGAGCCGCGTCAAACGGTCCCGATCGAGCTGCCGCCGCCCCATTTCCGGCATCCCAAATCCCCCTTGGTAACCGGGTATTAACCATGCCTAGCGTCTGGTTGGAGGCGTTATGACGCGCGAAAAGCCCTCGTTTTGACATGTTGGCAGGGGATGCAGGCCTCGGCTTTGGACGGGCCTCCCATGCGACACAAAACAAGGCTCCCGCGCTGGCGATGACAGCCGCGCCGGACGCGCGTCTGTGGAACCGGCAGCCATTTGCGCTCCGAGGATTTGGGACACTTGCGTTGAGAGGACACCGCTTATGAATCCGGCCGACGTGGCTCAGTCAGCCCTGCCGATTGCATCCGCCGACGTCTCGCTGATCACCCTGTTCCTGCAGGCGGCCTGGATCGTGAAAGGCGTCATGCTGGGCTTGCTGGCCTGCTCGGTCTGGGTCTGGGCGATCGCGATCGACAAGATGATCCTGTATTCGCGCACCAAACGGGCCATGGACCGTTTCGAGCAGGCGTTCTGGTCGGGCCAGTCGATCGAGGAACTCTACCGCGCGCTGTCGGCCAAGCCGACGCAGTCGATGGCGGCCTGTTTCGTGGCGGCGATGCGCGAGTGGAAACGCTCGTTCGAGAGCCAGGCGCGGTCCTTCGCCGGCCTGCAGATGCGGATCGAGAAGGTCATGAACGTCTCGATCGCCCGGGAAATCGAGCGGCTGGAGCGCCGGCTCTTGGTGCTGGCCACCGTCGGCTCGGCCGGCCCCTTTGTCGGCCTATTCGGGACCGTCTGGGGCATCATGTCCAGCTTCCAGTCGATCGCGGCCTCGAAAAATACCTCGCTGGCGGTGGTGGCTCCCGGCATCGCGGAAGCGCTGTTTGCCACCGCGATCGGCCTGATCGCCGCAATTCCGGCGACAATTTTCTACAATAAGTTCACTTCCGAGGTGAACCGGCAGGCCCAGCGCCTGGAGGGCTTTGCCGATGAATTCTCGGCCATTTTGTCGCGCCAGATCGACGAACGGGCGTAGGCGGCGGTATTGAGCGGCGGTATAGTGTGAGCGCAGCATGAGCACCCGATCATGGCGATGAACATGGCAGGTTCGTCCGGTGGCGGACGCCGCGGCCGGCGTCGCGCCGTGATGTCGGAGATCAACGTCACCCCGATGGTGGACGTCATGCTGGTGCTTCTGATCATCTTCATGGTGTCGGCGCCGCTGTTGACGGTCGGCGTGCCGCTCGACCTGCCGCAGACCCAGGCCAAGAGCCTGGAGCAGGACAAGACGCCGCTGCAGCTTTCGGTCGATGTCAGCGGCAAGGTATTCATCAACGATACCGAAGTTCCCATGAATGAGTTGATCCCCAAATTAAAGGCGATCACCGATGCCCGCGGCGGCCTGGACGAGCGTATCTACATGCGGGCGGACAAGAAGGCGGACTATGGAACCGTGGCGAGGGTGATGGGACAATTGTCCGGCGCAGGCTTCAAGCGGCTGGCACTGGTCACCGAAGTCGATCAGGGGCACTAGAGGTGAATGTGAAGGTCGACAAGACATTCATTGCGTCCGTCGCGCTCCACGTCCTCGTGATCGGATGGGGACTGGTATCCTTTTCGACGCGTTCGCTGGAGGCGCCGCCGCCGGAATCGATGCCGGTCGACATCATTTCGGCCGATCAGCTTTCGAAGATCACCGCCGGCATCAAGACCGGGGAAAAGGACAAGCCGAAGCCGCTGGTCGAAAAGGTCGCCGACGCCACGCCGGTCGACGACAATGTCGGCAAGATCACCAAGAAGGAAGCCATCAAGACCAACGCCGCGCCCGATCCGACGCCGCCGGTGGAAAAGCCGGTCGAGAAGAAACCGGACCCGCCGAAGCCGGTCGCCGAAAGCAAGCCGAAGGAAGAGCCGAAGCCGGTCGAGAAGAAGCCTGATCCGGCCAAGGTCGATCCGATCGCCGAGGCCTTGAAGAAAGACGAGGCCAAGAAGCCCGCGCCGAAGCCGGAAGCCAAGGCCTCGCCGCCTCCGCCGGTCAAAAAGCGCGAATACAAATTCGACGCTGAAACCATCGCGGCCCAGATCGACAAGCGCGATCCGAGCCGGCAAGCCATCACCGGCGCGGTGCTGAACTCATCGGCGTCGCTCGGGACCACGCGCGGTACTGCGGCAAGCATTTCGCAGTCCGAACTTGACGCCTTGAGGGCGCGCCTGGCGAGCCTGTGGAATGTCCAGCCGGGCATCGATCATCCGGAGGAATTATTCGTCACGGTCCGAATCCGACTGACTCCGGATCGCCGCCTCGCGGCACCCCCCGAGGTGGTCTCCACCGGAACCTCGCCGCGCTATCAAGCTGCGGCGGATGCCGCGGTCCGGGCCGTCCTGCGAGGTCAGCCGTTCACGATGCTGCGAGACGAGACCTACGAGCAGTGGAAATACATGGACATCGATTTTGATCCCAAAGAAATGTTCGGCAATGGATGATTTTGAAATTGAGCCAGCAATGTCCGTGACATCGCTTTCGCTTGCGCCGCCGCCGCTGACCCGACGCGCCGCCCTGATCGGCGGTGCGGGAGCCGCCGCCGGCTTGCTGTTGCCGAAGCAGGCCGGGGCTCAAACCCATCTGCAAATTACCGAGGGCACCGTCGCGCCGCTGCCGATCGCGATCCCGGATTTTGTCGCCGGCACGCCGGCGGACGCGGAGGTCGGCGCCGGCGTTGCGGGTGTCATCACCAACAACCTCAGGCGCAGCGGCTTGTTCGCGCCGATCGATCCGGCCGCCTTCATCGACAGGATCGTCAACGTCGACGCCGCGCCGCAATTCCAGAACTGGAAGACCATCAACGCCCAGGCCCTCGTCATTGGCCGCATGACCCGACAGGGTGACGGGCGTCTGAAGGCTGAATTCCGCCTGTGGGACGTGACCACCGGTCAGCCACTCGACGGCCAGCAATATTTCACCTCGCCGGAATACTGGCGCAGGATCGCGCACATCATTTCCGACCGGATCTACGAGAAGCTGACCGGAGAGAAAGGCTATTTCGACAGTCGCGTGGTGTTCGTCGACGAACAGGGCGCCGCCGAGCGGCGCATCAAGCGGCTGGCGCTGATGGATCAGGACGGCGCCAATGTGCGCTATCTGACGCGCGGCACCGACCTGGTGCTGACGCCGCGGTTCTCGCCGTCGAGCCAGGAAATCACCTATATGGAATTCGGCCAGGGCGACCCGAAGGTCTACCTGCTCAACATCGAGACCGGGCAGCGCGAGATCGTCGGCAAGTTTCCGGGCATGTCGTTCTCGCCGCGGTTCTCGCCGGACGGCCAGCGCGTGATCATGAGCCTGCAGCAGGGCGGCAATTCCAACCTGTTCGTGATGGATCTGCGCTCGACATTGACCACGCGGCTGACCGACACGCCGGCGATCGATACCTCGCCCTCCTATGCGCCCGACGGCAGCCGCATCTGTTTCGAATCCGACCGCGGCGGCAAGCCGCAGATCTATGTGATGGCGGCGACCGGCGGAGCCGCGCAGCGCATCTCCTTCGGCAAGGATGACACCAACGCCAGCTATTCGACCCCGGTATGGTCGCCGCGCGGCGACTACATCGCCTTCACCAAGCAGGGCGGCGGGCAGTTTTCCATCGGCATCATCAAGCCGGATGGCACGGGCGAACGGATTCTGACAAGCGGGTTCCATAACGAGGGACCGACCTTTGCGCCGAACGGCCGCGTCATCATGTTCTTCCGCGACCCCGGCGGCACCAGCGGACCCTCGCTGTTCACCGTGGACATTTCGGGCCGCAACGAACAGAAGGTGCCGACCCCGGGCTTTGCGTCCGACCCGGCATGGTCGCCGCTGTTGTCCTAAAGGTCGGGCGGACTGCGAAGGGACGGGCGGTCCGGCGTCGTCTGCCGGTCCGCAACACTCCCGCTCCGTCCAAGGCCTTCCGCCGCGGCCGGCAAGCCTTGCCTACCCTGCTGATTTGTGGGGCAGATTTTTGTGAGCCGTGGCGGAAAACAACGTCTCGGTAACGATGTTCCCTCAGAAAGACTTCATCTGCGACGGGTAGAAGTACGGACCGAACAGGACGCGTACCACCCAAATGCAGCTCGCAGGTCAGAGCGACGAGACCGATCAGAAAATATCGCCGTCGATTTACGCGGCGCTGGTCGATTCGCTTTTTCAAACTCCGGCGCCGCTGCTGGCGGGCGCCGCCATGGTGGCCATCGCGGCGGCCATGACGGCCATCAAGACCGGGCTGGTTCTGCTCTGGCCGTGCGCGCTGTTTCTCGCCGTGAGCGGCGCCGCCCGCGCGTTCGACATGCACTGGTACAAGGCGCGGAAATCCGCCCTGACGGCCAGCGCGGCCGCGCGTTGGGAGGTCCGCTACCAGATCGGGGCGATGGTCTATGCGCTGGCGCTCGGGACCTGGTGCGCGGTCGCGCTGTTGTGCAGCGACGATGCCGTGGTTCACATGATCTGCGTTTCCGTCACCACCGGCTATGTCGCGGCCGGCGCGGGCCGCACCTATGGCAGGCCGTGGATCTTCCATGTCCAGATTGCGCTGGCCTGCGGCCCGTGCGCGGTCGCGCTGATGCTGCGTGGCACGCCCTATTATATCGCGATGGGGGTCGTCAGCGCCGTGTTCTTCCTGGCGCTGAAGCAGATCTCGACCAATCTGCAGCGGATCTTCGTTCAGGCGCTGGTGGCGAGCGAGCGCGAGGCGGCGCTGGCGAGCCAGTTCGATACCGCGCTGAACAACATGCCGCACGGGCTGTGCATGTTCGCCGCCGATGGCCATCTCGCGGTCATGAACCACCGTTTCAGCGAGCTCATGAACCTGTCGGACGATGTCGTGCATCGCGGCGCCAACGCGCCGGAAATCGTCGACGCCTGCGTCACTGCCGGGTCGATCTCGGCGGCAAGCGGAAGGATGATCCTGTCCGAGATCGAGAATTCGCAGGCCCGCGACATCACCACCACCGATCCCGACATCGTCAGAGGCCGATCGCTGTCATGGACATTCCAGCCGATGGCCGGCGGCGGTGCCGTCGTGTTGCTGGAAGACGTCACCGAACGGCGCAACGCCGAAGCCAGGATTGCCCATCTGGCGCGCTATGACGAACTGACGGCGCTTCCCAACCGCGTCAATTTCCGCGACGAGATCGAGCGCCTGCTGGCGGTTCCGCACGATGCCAAGCAATTGTCGGCGCTATTGTTCGTCGATCTCGATCAATTCAAGCAGGTCAACGATACGCTCGGTCATCCCTGCGGCGACCAGTTGCTGTGCGCCGTCGCCGACCGGCTGCGCGCGATGCTGCGCCCGGAGGACTTCGTCGCGCGCTTCGGCGGCGACGAATTCGTGGTGTTCCAGCAGAATATCGAATCCGCCGAGCAGGCCGCCACGCTGGCCCGGCGAATTGTCGATCACCTGAGCGAGCGCTACAAGATCGACAATCATCTGGTCGAAATCGGCGCCAGCGTCGGCATCGCGATGGCCTCGGCGGCCATCAGCGCCGACACCCTGCTGAAGAACGCGGACATGGCGCTCTATCGTGCCAAGGCGGACGGCCGCGGCACCTTCTGCTTCTTCCGCGACGAACTGGCGCAGATCGTCGAGGCGCGGCGCATCCTGGAACTCGACCTGCGCAAGGCGCTGGCCAACGAGGAATTCGAGCTGTTCTATCAGCCGCTGGTCAACCTCAAATCGGGGCGGATCGCGACCTGTGAAGCGCTGCTGCGATGGAATCACCCGATGCGCGGCACGGTTTCCCCGGTCGATATCATTCCGGTCGCCGAAGACATGGGCCTGATCGTCGATCTCGGCCGCTGGATCCTGCGCAAGGCCTGCATGGAATGCATGAAGTGGCCCGAAGGCGTCAGCGTCGCGGTCAATTTTTCGCCGCAGCAGTTCCACCAGCGCGACGTCTTGAGCGAGGTTCGCTACGCGCTCGAGGTTTCCGGCCTGCCCGCGAACCGTCTCGAGATCGAGATCACCGAATCGTCGCTGTTGCGCAATACCCAGCTGACCCACGACGTGCTGTCGCAGCTGCGCGCCATCGGCGTGCGGATTTCGCTCGACGATTTCGGCACCGGCTATTCGAGCCTGAGCTATCTGCACAATTTCCCGCTGCAGAAGGTGAAGATCGACCGCTCCTTCCTGGAAGGCATCGACACCGATCGTCCGCTGACGCTGCTGCGCGGCGTGGCGCGGCTGTCGGCCGATCTCGGAATGTCTGTCGTGGTCGAGGGCATCGAGACCAACGAGCAACTGGAGCTGATCAGCGTCGACGGCACGGTGTCCGAGGCGCAGGGCTATCTGTTCAGCCGGCCGGTGCCCGCGGTGCGGGTCCGCCAGTTGCTGAACGCCTCGCACGGCCGCCGGATGCCGGACGAGCCGGTGCTGACCGTGGTCTCGCGATCGATCGCATAATCAGTCTGATGGAGCCGGCCGGGAAATTTTCTTCCCTCAATCGACGCTACGGCACGGCGTATGCACTGTAGCGGGCGGTTAACCCTAACCCAGCGATTGCTTTGCCTTTTCGTTAAGAAGATGTTAATCTTTTGATCCACGCGCATAAGTTGTTTGGAAGTCGTAAGGAGTATCTAATGAGGTCCGCGGCCGAATCGACCAACGCGGCTTTTGGACGAAGTGTGGACCCGCTGGATCAAGTCGATTATCGACTGGCGCAAACGCCGGAAGAGAAAGAAGCCATCTACAATCTGCGCTACCGCGCCTATCTGCGCGAGGGCGCGATCCGGCCCTCGGCCGACCAGCGCGTGGTCGATCAATTCGAGGATGCCCCCAACGCCTGGACCTTCGGCGTCTATTTTCAGGGCGAGCTCTACAGTTCAATTCGCGTGAGCGTGCTGACGTCGGAATGGCGGATGTCGCCGTCGATGGAACTGTTCGGCGAGGTCCTGCACCCGAGGCTCGATCAGGGACAAATCATCATCGATTCCACCCGCTTTGTCGCCGATCCCGACAAGGCGCGCAGTTTCCCGGAGCTTCCCTACGTGACGGTGAGGCTTGGCTCGATGGCCGGCGTTCATTTCAATGCCGACTTCGGACTGGCCATCGTTCGTCCCGAGCATCAGGCGTTCTACCGCCGGGTGTTCCTGCACGAAACCTGGTGCGAGCCGCGGTTATATCCGGGTCTGGTCAAACCGGTCGGGTTGATGGCGTCGCATTTGCCGACGGTGCGCGAGAGGGTTCTGGTCCGCTATCCGTTCCTGCGTTCGAGCGCGTTCGAACGGCGGATGTTGTTCGACCGGCCGACTGAGTCCACCGCAGCGGCGAACCCGGCCGTCCCTGCGTTCGAGCAGCCCTCGATCGTTCCGCAGTCCTAGAGCGGGATGATTTTTCTTCGAATCGTCATCCCGCTCTAGCTTTTTGATTGAGCATGATCTTTTCGGAAGACCGGTGTCCACTTTTCCGGATCATGCTCTAGCATCAAGCTTTGGGTTCCCGCCCTAGGTGCCCATTTTGCGGACAGCTGTTGCGCATCGGCCTCGGATCGACCCTAAAATGGGCCATCCCCGCGCTATCCCTGCTTGCTTTCACCCTCGCGCCACATTTACAACCCATTAACCATCGCGGTTGCTTTTCGCGAATTGTCGGCATTTGATCGGGTCCGGCAACATCCCATCAAGGTTGACGGAACGTTCGCTTAACCAACGACCTGTAGACCGGACAGGGTCGAACTACGTGAGCGTGGAGGCTCCGGAATGAAATATCAAATGCGTATCCTCCAGGGATTCAAGCTGGCCGCGGTACTCGCGGTCGCGCTGTCGATGGGTGCCTGCGCCAACAAGAACCTCGGCGCCGACGGCGCGATGGCCAACATGGCAACCCCGGGCAGCCAGCAGGACTTCGTGGTCAATGTCGGGGACCGCGTGTTCTTCGAAAGCGACCAGACCGACCTGTCGCCGCAGGCGATCGCCACGCTGGAGAAGCAGGCGCGCTGGCTGCAGACCTATCCCCGCTACGCCTTCACCATCGAAGGCCATGCCGACGAGCGCGGCACCCGCGAATACAACATCGCACTCGGCGCGCGGCGCGCCCAGTCGGTGCGCACCTTCCTGGCCTCGCGCGGCATCGACGCCTCGCGGATGCGGACCATCTCCTACGGCAAGGAGCGCCCGGTCGCGGTCTGCAACGACATCTCCTGCTGGTCGCAGAACCGCCGTGCGGTCACGGTGCTGAACGCCAGCTCCTGAGTTGTTCGCAGGACAGTTTCTTTGCCGGCGCCTTCGGGCGCCGGTTTTGTTTTGGGCGATGCCCTGCGCGCTAACGCCCCGCGATAAAATCCCGGATCACCGCCATGGCGCGTTCAGGCGCGTCGGGAACCACGCCGTGGCCGCAGCCGGCGAAGCGTTCGAACCGCACCAGATGCGAAGGCAGCGCGGCCGCGATGTCCGCCTGACTTTCGATCGGATGCATCGGATCGTCTTCGCCGCCGAGCACGAGCGTGGGGCACTGGATGCGATGCAGATCGGGGAACATGTTGAAGCTGTGGCTCTCGCCGGCCGGGTTCGCGAAGAAGTGCAGCCCGACCGCAGGTCTTCCGACGGTCCGGCTTCCGATATGAGGGTCACGCGGCGTTCGCGTATAGACGGGGAAGGCGAGCTTTCGCCAGGCGTCGACTGACGCCTGATCCCGCGGGCTGTCGGCGTCCAGGAACCTGCGGCGCGCGAGCTCGCCCACCTCGGGGCCGCCGAAGCGCTCGAACAGCGCCACGCGCCGGTCAAGGTGGGTGTCGCCTGCCGCCTCGGTTGAGATCAGCACCAGTTTCGACGGGTGGGCCGGATGACGGGTGGCGTAAGCCAGCGCCACCATGCCGCCGAATGACGCGCCAAGCACGATCGGGCTGACGATGCCGAGCGCGTCGCAAAACGCGCGCACGTCGTCACCCCATTGCGCCAGATTCCAGCCCGCGCGGGGCCCGTCCTCGCTTCGGCCGTTGCCGCGGTGGTCGAGATAGACGATCTGGGCGACATCGGCGAGCGCCGAGTAGGCGGGCTTGTAAATCGAATGGTCGAAGCCCGGGCCGCCATGCAGCATCACTAGCGTCGGCTTCTCCCGCATGATCGGGCCGTCCGGGACCAGCTTGGCGCCCTCGACGTCGAAGAACAGCCGCACGCCGTTGACGAGGATGTGCATGGCCCGGCGTCCGCTCCGGTTGCTGGTGTTTGATCGGCTCAAGCCGCTTGCTTGTTCTGAAGCTGACACTAAACCATACCTTGAGACCAGCGCCCTGATTTGGCACCGCAGTCACATTTTTGGCGTACTCCCTCTCTCAATGTGTTCCCGCTTTCGAGGTCACGTTCGATTTCGTCGTCAGGCCCAGATGTCATCCAGATTTTCTCAACTTACGCGCGCCGTGGCCGCCATCACGATGCTGATGCTGGTATCGCCGGGCCTGTCTTCTCGCGCGATCGCGCAATCCGACGATACCGACCCTGAAATGCGGGTTCAGCAGCTGGAGAACCAGCTGCGCCAGCTCACCGGCCAGAACGAGGAGCTGCAATATCGCAACCGGCAGCTCGAGGATCGCCTGAGGCAGCTTCAGGGCGGCGCGCAGGCGGTGGCCCCAGGCGGCCCGCCTCCCGTCGCCCAACCCAGTGTCGCCGCGGTGCCTCCGGCGCAACTCGGGCCGCCTGTGCGGCAGCCCGGCTATGACCCGCAGATTGCCGCACCGCCGCCGATCGTCCAGGAGGAGGCCGCAGTGCCGCCGTCGCCGGGCCGGCGACGCGGCGATGCGTTCGATCCGAGCCAGAATCCGAACGCCCCGGGCGCGCCGCATGCGCTCGGCGGCGGCCAGCTTCCGGTTCCGGCCGAGACGGCCGTCGGCGCGCCGGGCGGGCGTGGCCCAGGCGAGCCGCTGGACCTCTCTAATACCGGAGGTGCGGGTTACCCGGCGGCAGCTGCGCCCCGGGGCGCTGGCACGGGCGCTGAGCTGGCCACCCTGCCGCCGTCGGCAACCCCGCGGGACGAGTTCGATCTCGGCATCGGCTACATGCAGCACAGGGACTATGAGCTGGCCGAAAAAACCATGCGCAACTTCGCGCAAAAATACCCCAGCGATCCCCTGGTCGCGGATTCGCAATACTGGCTCGGCGAGAGTTTCTTCCAGCGCCAGCAATATCGCGACGCCGCGGAAACCTTCCTCGGGGTGACCACCAAATTCGACAAATCGGCGAAGGCCCCGGACGCCCTGCTGCGGCTCGGTCAGTCGCTGGCGGCGCTGAAGGAGAAGGAGGCCGCCTGCGCCGCGTTCGGCGAGGTGCTGCGGAAATATCCCCGCGCCTCCAGCGGCGTCAAGGCCACCGTCGATCGCGAGCAGAAGCGGGTGAAGTGCTGAGCCTGCTTGACCGGCCCGTCGCGATCAAGCGATGTTGGCATTGTGGCCGGATCGCCGCGCGCGCATATTAAACGGGCTCGCATATCAGCCGGCAGCGCCATGCCCGACGACGATCAATCCCCGATTTCGGCAAGCGAGGCGAAACGCCTGTTCGCGGAATGGAAGGCCGCGCCCGCGATCGTGCTGGCGGTGTCCGGCGGCCCGGATTCGATCGCGCTGATGTGGCTGGCGGCGCGCTGGCGCGGCGCCTTGGTGCGCGGCCCACGGCTGATCGCGGTCACCGTCGACCACGGCCTGCGCACCGAGGCAGCAACCGAAGCGCGCGACGTCAAGCGGCTGGCGCGCACGCTCGATCTGCCCCACCGCACGCTGCGCTGGCGTGGCACGAAACCGAAAACCGGATTGCCGGCCGCGGCGCGCGAGGTGCGATACCGGCTATTGGCGCAAGCGGCGCGCGAGAGCGGCGCGACGCATATCCTCACCGCGCATACCCGCGACGATCAGGCCGAGACGCTGTTGATGCGGCTGTTGCGCGGCAGCGGCATCGCCGGTCTTTCGGCGATGGCGCGCGAGAGCCAGCGCGACGGTGTGGGGCTGGCTCGCCCGTTCCTGAACGTTTCGAAAGCGCAGCTGGTCGCGACGCTCGAAAAGGCCAAAATCGCCTTCGCCGACGATCCGACCAATCGCGATGTGAGCTTCACGCGTCCACGGCTGCGCGCGCTGATGCCGGCGCTCGCCGCCGAAGGGGGCGATGCGCGCAATCTGGCGCGGCTGGCCTCGCGGCTGGCCCGGGCCAACGCGGCGGTGGAGGTGCTGGTCGATGGCGCCGAGCGCTACCTCGCACTCCGGGGTGGCGAGACGCCGCGGCCCGGATTCGACGCCAAAGCGTTTGCCGCGATGCCAGAGGAAATCCGGCTGCGGCTGTTGCTGCGCGCCATCAACCGGTTCGGTCATGAGGGCCCGGCGGAACTCGGTAAGGTCGAAGCCTTGCTGGCGGCGCTGGACCGGGCTTTTGCGAAAGGAGCCCGGCCGCGGCTGAAACAGACGCTGGCGGGTGCGCTGGTCAGCCTGATCGACGGCCGAATCCGCGTCGAGGCGGCGCCGCCCCGCGGCCGGCGGGGGTAGCCGCGCAAGCCGGCGATCGGGCCGAATTGCCGGCGTCATCCGGCCAGTTCACTGCGAGAGTCTTAACCACCCCCGAAATACGGCGGCTTTTGCCGCCATTATTTGAACGGGAATCACGCTAGGATGGGCTAAATAGTCCTATCTGGTTCCCTTGGCAGCGACCGGGGCGGCACCTAGATTGTATTGCAGTCCGGCGAGGGATTCCCTCGTGCCTGCCCAAGGACATAAGGCCGCGATCCGCGCGACCACGAAGGAAGTTCGATGAACGCCAATCTGCGCAATTTCGCCCTCTGGGTCATCATTGTTCTATTGCTGTTGGCACTGTTCACGCTCTTCCAGAACCCGGGTCAGCGCGCCTCTTCCCAGGACATTTCCTTCTCGCAGCTGTTGACCGAGGTCGATCAGGGCCACGTGCGCGACGTCGTCATCCAGGGGCCGGAAATCCACGGCACCTTCAACAACGGCTCGAGCTTCCAGACCTATGCGCCGAACGACCCGACCCTGGTCTCGCGGCTGTATAACGGCAAGGTCCAGATCACCGCGAAGCCGCCCGGCGACAACGTGCCGTGGTTCGTGTCGCTCCTGGTCTCGTGGCTGCCGTTCATCGCGCTGATCGGGGTCTGGATTTTCCTGTCGCGGCAGATGCAGGGCGGCGCCGGCAAGGCGATGGGCTTCGGCAAGTCGCGCGCCAAGATGCTGACGGAAGCGCATGGCCGCGTCACCTTCGAGGACGTCGCCGGCGTCGACGAGGCCAAGCAGGATTTGCAGGAGATCGTCGAATTCCTGCGCGATCCCGGAAAATATCAACGGCTGGGCGGCCGGATTCCGCGCGGCGTGCTGTTGATCGGCCCGCCCGGCACCGGCAAGACGCTGATCGCGCGCGCGGTCGCCGGCGAAGCCAATGTGCCGTTCTTCACGATTTCGGGCTCGGACTTCGTCGAGATGTTCGTCGGCGTCGGCGCATCCCGCGTCCGCGACATGTTCGAGCAGGCCAAGAAGAACGCGCCCTGCATCATTTTCATCGACGAAATCGACGCGGTCGGCCGCCATCGCGGCGCCGGCCTCGGCGGCGGCAATGACGAGCGCGAGCAGACGCTGAACCAGTTGCTGGTCGAGATGGACGGCTTCGAGGCCAATGAAGGCGTGATCCTGGTTGCCGCGACCAACCGGCCGGACGTGCTCGATCCGGCGCTGCTGCGCCCGGGCCGTTTCGACCGCCAGGTGGTGGTCCCGAACCCCGACGTCGTCGGCCGCGAACAGATCCTGAAGGTTCACGTCCGCAAGGTGCCGCTGGCGCCGGACATCAACCTGAAGACCATCGCCCGCGGCACTCCCGGCTTTTCGGGCGCCGACCTGATGAACCTCGTCAACGAGGCGGCGCTCACCGCCGCGCGCCGCAACAAGCGCATGGTGACGCAAGCCGAGTTCGAGGAAGCCAAAGACAAGGTGATGATGGGCGCCGAGCGCAAGTCGCTGGTGATGAGCGAAGAGGAGAAGATGCTGACCGCCTATCATGAGGCCGGCCACGCCATCGTCGGCCTCAACGTCACCGCCGGCATCCCGATCCACAAGGCCACCATCATTCCGCGCGGCCGCGCCATGGGCATGGTGAACTTCCTGCCCGAGGGCGACCGCTATTCGATGAAGTACAAGGAATTCACCTCGCAGCTCGCGGTCGCGATGGGCGGACGCGTGGCGGAGGAGATCACCTTCGGCAAGGAGAACATCACCTCCGGCGCCTCGCAGGACATCCGGCAGGCGACCAAGATGGCCAAGGCCATGGTGACGCAGTTCGGCTACTCGGAAGAGCTCGGCACGGTGGCCTATGGCGACAACCAGGAAGAGGTGTTTCTGGGCATGTCGATGGGGCGCACCCAGAACCTGTCGGAATCCACCGCCCAGAAGATCGACATGGAAGTCCGGCGGCTGGTCGACGAAGGCTATGAGACGGCGCGGCGCATCCTGACCGAGAAGAAGAACGAATTCGAAACGCTGGCGAAAGCATTGCTCGAGTTCGAAACCCTGTCGGGCGACGAAATCAAGGATCTCTTGATCGGCAAGCGGCCGAACCGCGAATCCATTCTGGAGCCGATCGGCCCGCGTACTTCCGCAGTGCCGCCGGCCGGCAAGCCGCGCCCGCGTCCCGACCCCGATCCGGGCCTGGAGCCGCAACCGCAGGCGTAACGCAGGCCGCGCGGATCGATGGCTGGGTATTCCGGCAAACCGATTGTGCAAAAGCTCGGCATCAAGCCGGGCTTTCGCATTTTTGCGGACGGCGTATCAGCGGCTTACGGCGACATCGTCGGCCGATTGCCTGCCGGGATCGCGCGGGTGAAGTGATCCTCGCGCTGCTTCGTCACTTCACTTCACCGAGCCCTCTCCGACCACCGAGAACGGCCCCCAATAGGCTGGATTGGCATGTTTCTCATCCGGGGCGTCGTTCAGATAGGCCCCCATGGCGCGGCTTAGCGCCCCGGCGCGGCCGATGGCCGGATCCTTGCCGAGGAAATCGAATGTCGAAATCGTCAGCTGCGTTGCCGCGTCCGATGCGACCGCCCAGTGCGAGACCAATAGCGCGCGGCTGCCGGCATAGAAGAACGCCCGCGCCAGCCCCGACAGCGCGTCCGCGCCCGGCGCGTTGCCCGCCATCGTGTTGCAGGCCGACAGCACCACCCAGTCCGCGTTGAGCTTGAGCTCGGCTACCTCGCTCGAGGTCAACAGGCCGTCGTCGGCGGCGGTGGGGTTGGGCGGAATCGAAAGCACCAGCGAAGGTTCGCCTATGCCCGTGATCTGGCCCGCGACCAGGCCGTGGGTGGCGAAATAAATCACGCGATAGTTCGACAGCTGCGCCTGCTTGACGATGGTCTCGCTGGCGTCCTTGCCGAGATGGATATCTTCCGGTGCGGCGCCGAGCCGGTCGGCGATATCCCTGATCTCTTCGGCGGTTTCCGGCAGCGGGTCCAGCGTCGCCAGCCTGCCGCGGTCGACCGACCCGCGCGCGGTCCAGAATTCATTGTAGCCGCGACTTCTCGCCATGCCGCGCTGATTGCCGGCAGGCGCGTTGTTCTGGAACAACGGATTGCCGAAACCGATGAAGGGCTTTGTCCCATGGTCGGTGCGGGCGGTCGATCGCAGCGCCTTCAGGCTCGCAACCGACGGCAATACCGACACCGCCTGGCGCTGGAACAGCCAGGGCGCATCGCGATAGGCCGGCTGGGCGTTGGGCTCGACTGGCGCTGCCGGCGGCCGGCCGGTGACCAGCAGATGAAACGGCAGCGAGGTCAGCGCGCCCGATGGCACCACGGCGAGGTTGTGCTTGTCCTTGATGGTCGCCTCGACCGGCCCGAACAATCCGGAATAGAGCTCGTGGGCGAGCTCGAGATTGAAATAGATGATCGGCCTTCCGGCCTTGATCGAGGCGTCCAGCTCGTCGACATCGAGCCCGCGGCGGAAGGCCACGACTTTCTCGCCGAGGTCTTTCCTGGACAACGCAATCGTGTGCCATTCGAAGGCGTCATGCGTCAGCGCGAAAACGTAGGACGCCTTGTCGCCCGGCAGGAAGAACACCAGCGCTTCGTCGGGTGCGAGCAGCTTTTGCGCGTCCGCCACGGTGAGCGGTTTCGGATTGGAAAGCGCGGCATAATCCGGGAAATCCTTGTCGATCCTGGCTTCCAGTGTCTTCTGCTTGTCCTCCAGCTGCACGATTTGCCGGCGCAGCGCCTCGATGGCGGCGCGGTTCTGCTGGCCTATCGGCTTCGAGACTTCCGCGATCAGCGCCTTGTCGCGCTCGCGCCACTGCACGGAGGTGTCCTGGCTCTCGCGCACCAGTGCTGCGACCGCGTCGCCTCCGGCGGCGAGGCGAACGCCCAATTGCTGCACGGCGCCTGCGGTGACGGATTGCACCGCCCATTGCGCCGCCTGCAGGGCCTCGTCGCCGAGCTGCGGCGCGGGGCTAGCGGCCTGGGCAGCGGCGAGATTGTCGACATGCTGGATGAAATAGCTGGCGCTTTGCTCCACCAGCCCGCCCGCGCCCTGTTGCTGCCGCACCGCGAGCGTCTCGGTCCTGGCGTGCTCGATGACGGCGGCGGTGGCCTTGCGGGAATAGTCGACCGCGGCCGTGGTGTTGCCGCTCGCAGCTGAGAGCTGCGACAGCGCGATCAGGTTCCTTGCCACGCTCGGATGGCTGGGACCGAGCGCCTCGGTGCGGATCACGAGCGCGCTCTGCAGGAGCTGCTCGGCTTCGGGGAATTTGCTTTCCTGCACCAGCACATTGGCGAGGCTGTTCTGCGTGGTGGCGATCACCCAATGCTTCGGCGGCAGATATTTCAGCCGGAGTGCGAGCGCCTGGCGCAAATCCGCTTCCGCCAGGTCGTACTGCTTCCTCTTGGCGTAGGCCTCGCCGCGATTCTGGTACAGCACCGAAATGTTCTGATGGGTCGGCCCGAACTCCTTCGACCACAGCGGGATGACGTCGGTGATCTCCGCGATCATCTTGTCGTAGGCCTGGTTGGCCTCCTCCAGCTGGCCGTTCTCCGCCTTCGCGTTCGCCTCCATACCGTGGAGGACGGCGAGATTGTTGATGCCGTTGCCGGTCCAGATGTTGTGCTCCTTGCCCGGCGGCAGCTTTTTGTAGAGCTCGAGCGAACGCTGGAACAGTTTCTCGGCGTCGGCAAACATGTTCTGGTTGAGATAGACGCCGCCGAGATTGTTCAACGCCTGCGCCAGCGCGAAATTCGAGCCTTGCCCGCCGCGCTCGAGCATGGCGACCACGGTCTTCAGGGTGTTTTCCGCATCCCCAAACCGTCCGACGTCGCGATAGAAATTGCCGAGCTGCGACATCAGGATGGCCGTCACCTTGTCGTCGCCCCTCGATCTGGCGATGGCAACCGTCTGTTCGGCGAGCGCAATCGCCTCGGTCTTTTGGCCGGACTGGTAGAGCCGGATGACCTGCTGGTTCTTTTCCGCCAGATCGCGTTGCGCGTAAGCGTCTTGCATCGGGACCATCAGCGCCAGAACGGCGAGGCTCAAGACCAGGAGGATGAAACGAAAACCAAGTCTATCAGTGTAACCGGAGGCACGCATGGAAACCTCGATCGAAATGGCCGTCAAAAAATTCAAAATGCCGAAAGAATCCCCGGCTCAACTTCTGCTCTGCCAATCGCTGATGGTCATGATGTCAGGTGCCTGGCCGTAGGCCTTGGTCCAGGAATCCACCGACCATTCGGTGCCGGTTGCGGTCTCCACGATCACCGGCGTGGTGTGCGGCTGCTTGCCGTCGACGAACAGGCCGCGCGAGACCGGTTCGCCGACCCGGTGATACCGCAGCAGCTTGTTGCGATCGAGCACGATCAGCAGTTCGGTGATGTTCGCGGTCAGGTCGATGCAATCCATCTGCGAGGGACCGGATTTAGTGGCGGCGCCGGCGCGCGCGATCCGCCCCACGGTGCCGGCGGCGCGGCCGCCCTCGCGATCGAACCAGGCAACCGCTTTGGCCAGAACCCGTCGCTCCTCCTTCGCCGAATGCGCGGCGCCAAGCATCGCCCTCAGATTGGCGACCCTGGCCGGCGTCAGGACGAACTGGTTGCGATAGGCGCAGCCAAAGCCGTGGCAGACGACGAGGATTTGCGAAGGCTGCGGATTGAGCGAGAGCTTTTCGAGAAACGCGGCGCCGCCGCCGCTGGCGGCAGCCTCGAGCGGCAGCACGGCCGAGGCGACCGCGATCGCGGCGCAGAGCAATTTCGAGAGACGGGAAAGGATTTTGGTACGCATGATGTGTCGCGCGGCTAAAACTGTGATCGGCAATGGTCTTTGAACCGCCGGCAGGTTACGCAATTTTGCCAACTCCTGCCAGCCATCTCCGGCGAGGGGCCGGCCGCAATTATGAATGGCGTCCATTCCGCCAACATGGCATGTTTTGATGACAATGAGATCGCGGCCGGTCGCGCAGCTGCCATCGAACATCAAGAACAGGCCGGGGGAGGGGATTGATGCGCCTTGTTTCCACGATTTGCCGTGTGGGCGCGTTGGTTGCGCTGGCTTGTCCGGTGGTCGCGCCGGCGGCCGAGATGCGCGGGGTCACGCCGACCGAGATCAAGATCGGCCAGACCATGCCCTACAGCGGCCCGGTTTCGGCGTTCGGCGCGCTCGGCAAGGGCGAGGTCGCCTATTTCAAGATGCTCAACGAGCACGGCGGCATCAACGGCCGCAAGGTCAACCTGATTTCGCTGGATGACGGCTACGCGCCGCCGAAAACCGTCGAGCAGACCCGGCGGCTGGTGGAGAGCGACGAGGTGGCGCTGATCTTTTCCCCGATCGGCACCGCCCACAACACCGCGATCGCGAAATACCTGCAGGGCAAGAACATCCCGCAGCTGTTCGTCGGCTCCGGCGCCTCGAAATTCGCCGACATCGCGCAATATCCGCAGGCCACCCTCGGCGTGCAGGGGCCGTTCCGTTACGAGGCGCGGCTTTACGCGCGCTATGCGCTCGCGAAAAATCCGAACGCCAAATTCGCGGTGATCTCGCAGAACGACGATTTCGGGCGCGACTATCTGCTGGGCCTGAAGGACGTGCTCGGCGACAAATATGATTCCCTCGTGACGGGCGTGACCTACGAGGTCCAGGATCCGACCATCGACAGCCAGATCGTCAAGCTGAAGGCCTCCGGCGCCGACGTGTTCGTGATTGCGGCGACGCCGAAATTCGCCGCGCAGTCGATCCGCAAGGCCTTCGAGATCGGCTGGCGCCCGATGACCTTCCTGTCCAACGTCGCGGTCTGGATCAACACCGTGATGCAGCCCGCGGGGCTGGAAGCCGGTATCGGCATCCTCTCCACCGCCTATATCAAGGACCCCGACGATCCCGCCTGGAAGGACGATGCCGGCGTCAAGGCCTGGCGTGAATTCATGGTCAAATACGCCCCTGACGGCGACCTGCATGATGCCAACTACGTCAACGCCTACAACAGCGCGATGACGCTGGAATACGTGCTGAAGGCCTGCGGCGACGATCTGTCGACCGAGAACATTTTGAAGCATGCCTATTCGATCAGGGATCTCGAACTGCCGATGCTGCTGCCCGGCATCAAGGTCAATACGTCCGCGACCGATCACGTCCCGGTCGACCAGATGCAGTTCATGCGCTTCAACGGCAAGAGCTGGGAGCGGTTCGGCGCGCTGGAGACGGGGAATTGACGCGCCGTTATGACGGGGCGACGCGAAGTGGCGAACCCGGAATGACAACGATAGTCCGCTCGGCTATTCCACCCGGCGGTGCCGGCGGACCATGGTGAGCGTGAGGTCCCAGGCGTTGCGGATGTTGACGATCGCCAACAACAAGAGAGCTCCTGCCAGTGCATGCAGCCCAAAATCCCTTTCCAGGAAGATCGACACGGCGGCCGCCAGCAGCGCGAGGTAACCGAGGCCGGGCAACAAGCCGTAGGCCAGATAGTCCTCCAGATAGTTGGTCATGTCGGTACGCACGACCCGGACCGTGATGTACGTCGAGAGGATGGCGCCGATCAAAGCGGTGACGCCAATCAGCGCGGCGAAGTATTTGGCCTGATGCCACGGGCACAAAGCGACGGCAGACAGGAAGAACACGGTCGTGAAATGGACGACGACCGGGCTCATGAATGTGTGCGTCGCCGAGTGGGGCTCATCGGTCAAAAGACCGACGCCGAGCGAGACAGCGACGAACAGCAAGGCGAGTAAGGTCGCGCCTGCCGTTCCTACCAGCACGTAGAAGTCGTGCCATTCCTTCAGCGCATCAACTGCCCACACGAACGAGCCCCGTGCTTCCACAGCCCTGACGCCACGGCGAACCTGACATCGATAGGGCGCAGGCCATCCTACCGGGCCCGATCCCGGTCTCACACTATAATTTCATGATTTCTGCTCGGGCGACCGGTCGTCCGCCCTCTAACACCGTCCGAATAGCGAAATCATAACGGTCGACGTCCAGCGCGATGTCCAAATCACGTCGATCCAAATGTGGCCGGCTCGGATCGTGAAACCGTAGAGCGTCGCCGCCAGCCAGGATAACCTGACGCACAGCATGTGCATCACCGCGGCGACCTTCAAGAAGGTTACGTAGATGAAGAGCGCACAACTCATCTTCGTCCGTTCTGACCATTGCATTGTTGCCCATGGCCACCAACGAGATACGACCTGACCCGGACGACAACAGCGCACGTGCCGTTGCGCTGGCCGTCACCAGTGAGGTCGCGTAAAGCCGCTCAGCGTGTCGCGCAGCGACGATGCCCTGAGTGCCGGCGCTTGTTCTTTGAACAATGGACTTTCCGCCAAAATCGACGTTGGAAACCTCGAACGGCGAATTTCCGAAATCGAACCCGGCTGGCGCCCGGCCGCCAACCTCTCCCATACAGATGTCGGCAAGACCGCTTTCCCTGAGCGCCAAGGCCTCTTCCACGGTACCGACCATGGTAATTTGCGAAGCTCCGTTAGCCAATACGACGGCAGCGGTTGTGAAGGCGCGGAAAACGTCGATGATGGCTACCGCTCCCGTCGCTTGGGCGGCCCCATCCAAAAGACTTCCAATCCAGATTTCCATAAGCTGTATTCACGCTCCACAGGTCAAATGCAAGCTTGCTGCAGCAAGCTCCGCGGCTCAGCCTTGATCAAGTCACACGTCGAATATTTGCGACGTTTTTGTATTTGTGAAATTGCGGGCAGGAAACGAATTCGACGCCTGGACGATTTTCCGCTCTTGGCCCCAAAACCGACATGCCGGCGCGGCCTGACGATGTCCGTTCCTCGGGGTAGACCGGAAGTGGCCTTTCAGGGTTGTGAGGATCGCTTTTGACCCAAAATGGACGTTAGCGCAGCGGTTACACCGGAGCGCCTCCCTACCCTTCATGCATTGCACAAAAAGATGGATTCTTCGGAGTCGGGTCATAAGTTGTGCAACAGCGACAGCAAGGCCGCCACGTGGCGGTCCGCCGAGCGTGCACCTGGATAAATCTGCCACTTCGGTATGATTTACTGTCATGCTCCCTTCGAAAGTTGCCGGGACCCGGGGCCACACCATGGTTGTAGACGCCAGACTTTCTGCCGGACTGGATAAAATCAACGCAGGATTTGCAGTCTTCGACGAAAACCTGCGGCTTGTCTTTTGCAACTCGCGTTACCCGCTGATACGTGGCTATCCGATCGAACTTTGCACGCCGGGCGTCACGCTGGCGGAGCTGTTCCGGTACAACGCAGCGCGCGGAGACTACGGAAATGGCGACGCCGAGCTGCAGGTTGCAGAACGCATCGCTCAAATCCGGCGCAACGAAGATGTCATGGTCGATCAAGCGTTGAGCGATGGCCGCATCCTCGCGGCAAGCTACCGCCCCCTGGCCGCGGGTGGCCTGATGACGACGTATGAAGATGTCACGGAGATGCGCCGCGCTGAACTAACGCTGCGGCGCGACCAGGCCCGCTACGAGCAAGTCACCAAGGCCATTAGCGAGGGACTCTACGACTGGAACATCGAATCGAATGACCTCCAGGTCTCCGAGCATTTGAATGCTCTGTTTGATTTCGCAGAAGGCGAACTGAACGCGTCAGATTGGATCGCCCGGCTGCACCCGGACGACTTCGCATCATACCGTGCCGCGCTGCGTGCGCACCTGACGGGCGCAACGTCGGTACTCGATACCGAATATCGGATTCGCGACAAAGCCGATGTCTATCGCTGGGTCCAGGATCGCGGCATAGCCACGCGTAACCTCGCTGGACGTGCCGTCCGGTTGGTCGGTGCGGTCAGTGATATTGCGATCCGGAAGAATGCCGAGCGAGCCTTGAGGAATAGCGAAGAGCGCTATTCGCTTGCCATGAGTGCAATCAATGAAGGTGTCTACGACTGGGATGTAGCTCGCGATGAGATTTTCTACTCGCCCAATGTGAGGGAGGTGATGGGGTTCACCGAGGAGGAGTTGAGGACGCCGAAGGACTGGATCCAGCGTATCCATCCGGAGGACCTGCCGGCCTATCGGGCCGCATGGGCGGCGCATTTCCGCGGCGAAACGCGACGGTTTCTCTGCGAAATGCGGTATCGCCATGTAGATGGCTCAATTCACTGGGCGCGTCAGCATGGCACCGGAATTCGGGATAGCAATGGCCGCGTCGTTCGCGTGGTCGGCTCGACCGGCGATATCAGCGCCGAGAAGACCCTCGAACGTGAGCGCGATGAAGCTCGAACTCGCTTGTCCGTGGCGCTGGAATCCATGTCGCAGGGTTTCGCATTGTTTGACGCCGAAGATCGGCTCGTGATGTGCAATAGCCCCTATCGCCGTTTCTTCACGGAAGGCGCCGATCCCGAGGTCGCCGCCATGGTGGTACCCGGCATGAGCTTTGAGGACTACGCTCGCAAAGCCTTTGAAAGCGGAATGTACCCTGACGCCGGCTCCGATATCGAGGCATACATGCGAGTTCGACTGGCGCGACGCCGCACGCCGGGAGGCGGTTTCGAATTACAGCTGCGCGATGGTACATGGCTCTACGTAACCGAAGAACCGACCCACGATAAGGGATTGGTTGCGATCTACACCGATATCACCGATGTGAAGCGTCGAGAACACGAATTGCAGGTGGCTCGGCTTGCTGCCGAAGCTGCGCTGGTTGACCTGCGCAGGGCGCAGGATCGTCTGGTGCAGACCGAGAAACTTGCATCGCTTGGCCAGGTTACCGCGGGTATTGCCCACGAAATCAAGAACCCGCTTAATTTTGTCAACAACTTTGCTGCGCTGTCGTCTGAATTGGTCGGAGAAATGAACGACGTGCTCGCGGGGGCTACGCTCGACAGGAAAACACGCGGTGAACTGGACGAGCTGGCGGAAACGCTGAAGAACAACCTCGAAAAGGTTGTTCAGCACGGCAAGCGCGCCGACTCCATTGTGAAAAACATGCTGCAGCATTCCCGTGAAGGTTCTGGCGAGCATCGTCCTACTGACATCAACGCGATAGTCGATGACAGCCTGAACCTGGCCTATCACGGCGCGCGAGCAGAGAAGGCAGGCTTCAGTATCGGCTTCCAACGCGATCTTGATCCGTCTGTCGGCATGGCTGATATCTATCCGCAAGAGATCACGCGAGTACTACTCAATCTGATATCGAACGGATTCTACGCCATCACGAAACGTAGAGCGGAAGTCGGTGACGGCTTCGAGTCAATGCTTTCCGCTGCGACGAAGAACCTGGGAGACAAGGTTGAAATCCGCATTCGCGACAACGGGACCGGCATCCCGGCAGGGGTCAAGGAGAAAATTTTCAACCCGTTCTTCACGACCAAGCCTTCCGGCGAAGGTACCGGGCTTGGCCTGTCGATAAGCCACGACATCATCGTGAAACAACACGGCGGCAGCATCGATGTCGAGACGGAGCCGGGAGTGTTCACGGAGTTCAAGATCGTCTTGCCGCGCGCGAGCCAAATTTGATTTGCCCCGCCTGTTTCATCGGCTCACAGCGTCTTATTTGCTGCCGCGCATGAGTGTTGGCCCCAAACGGACATGCCGGCGCGGCCTGACGATGTCCGTTGATCGGGGTAGACCGGAAGTGGCTGTTCAAGCGTCAAAGCCGCGCTTGGGATCCATCTCGGACGTCGGATCGACCCAGGCAAGTCGAGCGCACCTCACGCGCGCCGAGTCCGCTGCCAGACGCCCTGGCCGATCGCGGTGCCGAGCTGCCGCAAGGCGAGAGCGTTGAGCGGGAATTCCAGCACCACATGCACCAGGCTCAAGGCAAGCAGCACGGTGAAGCCGAAGGTATAATCGTAAAAATACAGCGCGGTGGATGCCGCGCTCGCGGCAGCAAGCAGCGCCAGCCGCGTCCTTGAGATGTCGGCCCAGCGGATCACCTCCGCTTTGATGAACCAGTTCAGGTAGTGATAGGTGTAGACGAAGGCGAGCAGGCTCGTCAGCTTGGTATCGAGCTTCACGCCTGCGATCCCGAGCAGCCTGCCGAGCGCCGGCGCCACGTTTCCGAAATATTCCTGCGTCACCCTGGCGAAAGCCGGAATCTGCGTCTCCGCCGATGGCGGCGCCACCAGCAGGATCAGGATCGCCGCCAGATAGAGCACGACCAGCAGCGCCTGCAGCTTGCTGCCCGACCGCACCGCGCCCAGCACCATGAAGACCAGCGTAAACAGCGACACGTGAATCAGGGTCGGAAGCAATATTCCAAGCACCGCAAGCGACGATCCGTTCATCGCCATCGCGGCGGTCAACCCGATCGCGATCATCACCAGCGCGGTGCTTTGCAAGGGTGTCGTTGCCGCCGCAAGCAGTACGCACACCACGAACGCCATCCACATCACGAAGCCGAACCAGGATGCGTTGTCGATCAGGGCAGCGATGACGGCAATGACGGCGAGCGCGATCGGGATGCTGCGATGGGGCAGGAAATATTTGCGGTCGTGCAGCCACGAGATTTCAGTGAAATAATGCGCCGGACCGAGCACCACATAGGACAGCAACAGCAGTTCGAACGGAACAAGGTAGGTGATTCCGAGCGCCGCGAACATCAATCCCATGTGGATGGCGTCGGTCGCGCGCTTCATGATGAATCCGCCCGCAAATCGCGTAACCGTGAATGGTTGCGCCATGTTCCCAGCCACCAGTAAAGTCCCGCCGTCACCAGTCCGGCCAGGGGAAATATGACCGTCGTCGGATCGGCCACCCAGCGCAGGAAGAATACAAGGAAGCTTTCGGTGGGCGGTCCCGAATCCTGGCCGCTGCCCTTCCACATCATCAGTGTCAGCGGCAGGAAAGCCGCCGCGCCCAGTATCGCGCCCAGCAGGCAGGCCTTCAGGCCCGTCATCGGCCGCGACAAGGAAAGCAGAAACAGCGAGGGCAGGAACAGGAATATCGTCGTGCCATAGGAGACGATACAGCCCGGGACCGCCAGGATCAGGAACGGTAGTACCGCGCCGTTGGTCTGGAGAGAACCCAGCATCAGGGCAGAAAACAGCAGCGGCACCGGCAAGGGTGCTAAAACGAGGCCGGTCCAACTGAAGCGCATGGCCGCCCCTCCGCAGCATGTCCGGATCGATGCAGCCCGCGGAAATCATGGTCGCCCAGGCATCCTACCCGCCTGATCGGCATCATGATCTGCCAACGGCACCGCATTCGGAAAAACACGGACTGTTGCATGCCTTTGTCGCGCTCATCGCCTGCGGCGTTCAACGATCCGGCGGCAGCCAGGCGGCGTCATTTTGGCGCAGGACTTGCCATGTCCGCGCGCGGCGCCGGCGCTGAACTGCCCGGTTTGAAAAGAGGCGTCTGCCTAACTCTGGCGGTTTCCGCCTAGCGCATTTCCCAATCGTTCCAGTTCAAGCGCGATGCAAAACAACGCGAACAGGGTGCCGGCAAGCAGCAGTCCTCGTCGTGCCAGCAGCAAAATGTCGATATCTGAGTCGAGCGCGGGAAGGTGTCGAAAAAACACGACCGAGAACAATGCCCCGCCGAAAATGAAGCTGAGACGGCCGAGGAACAGGAACAGGTGACTCAAAACCACGCTCGAACCTTGAAATGGAATCGGAATTCGCGAGAGGCGATACCAATAGGCGGCTTGCATCACGACCAGGGCAGCGATCGTCCAGGAATATTCGTTGGCGTCATATGGAATTTGTTCGCCTGGATTGCGCACCAACTGTCTGAAGGCCGGCAACTCGTTCCACATGACGAAAATCGCACCTGCTATTTGAACGGCAAGGAACAGCAGGTAAACGATGGTTTTCGGCTGATCCTTTTCCGGCTTCACGGGCGATCTCTCAAAGATACAGCGTCAGCGCCCTGCCGCAGAGCAGCAGCCAGCCGATCGTATCCAGCGGCGCCGACTTGGGCGCGTAAACGGTCGCCGTTCCCGACATGCCGGGCCGCAGCGCGGAAGGTTCGATGTCCTTCGGCCGTTCGATCACGACCGGATATTCCGCGGTCATCGGCAGCGAAGTGACCCGCGCCAGCGTCCCGGAGGAGGCGATCTGGCCTTCGCCGACGCCGGCCGCGATTTCCGCAATCGTCGAATTATAGAGATGGCCTGGATTGTTCGAGAGTGCGAATTGAATCCGCGCGCCCGGTTTGATGGTCTGGAATCCGTTCTGGGAGAAGATTCCGACCAGCCGCGTCGCGTCGGCCAGGATGAACGACATCACCGATTTCGAGGGCGTCGTGCCCCAACCCCAGCGCAGCCATCTCAGCGTGAAGAAAAGCAGCCAGACCAGGATTGCGTAGAGTAAGGCCACAATAACCATGGCGAAATCCCCTGGAGGCTAGCGTTGCGGCATCGCACGTCCCTACGTGACACGTTTCATTGGCGGCGCGATCCACTTTCCTTCCAACGCTTCGGGCTTCGGCCAATAGAGTCGCATGACAACGAGGAACGGCCCCTCCGGCGCAGGCAGCCAGTTGGTCTCCTTATCGGCACCGGGGGATTTGTTTTGGAAGTAGAGCGTAAACCCACCGTCGGCATCCTTCTTGAATTGCGGGATCATCGGCGAGTTGAGCAGGTACCGATTCAGCGGATTATCCACCATCAATTGCGCGGGGAAATCGTACATGGTCATTGACCAAAATGCGTTGACGGGCGGCAACTGGTCCGGCGTGAAGCGAATGCTGTAGCGGTTGGCGCCGTCCAGCTTCTGCCCGTCAGCATCGACGGCATACGATGGATACATGGCCTCCTGCTGCGAATTGCCGTAAATTCCATATACGGCACCCGCCATCCGATAGAGGTAGTTGTTCTTTAAAAACTCCCGCGTGCCGAAAAATTTGCCGGTGCTCACTTCGCGCGCGTCAATTTGTTTCTGCAAGGCCGCATGTTCAGCCCATGCGTCAGCCATTCCTTGTTCAATGGCAATCTTCATGTCGGGCGCGAGCTTCGCGACGTCGAAGGTCTTACCTGCGCCAACGCCGATCTTGGCAAATCGCTCCATCAGCGCGGTTTCCGAAGGAACGGTAGGGCAAACCCGCAGGACGAAGTTCAGGATGTTGAAGAACTCCGCCGACGTTCTTTGCTCTGCCGGTGTAAGCGGCTTGATGAAATCAATGGCCGGCGCGGCGTTGGGCGCGGGCTGGCCGAGAAAGTCTGAGAGCGTCTGCACCTTATAGCCGGCCTGCACCTTCTTCACATTGTCGAGGTCGGCCGGGCTGAACAGTTGCGTGCGATACCCGGGGAACGCAAGTTCGGTCTCCGAGCGAAACACCTTGTCGATGCCCTTGGGGGTCTCGCCTTTCCAATCCGGTCCGGCAAGAAGGAATGTCCCGCCTCCGTTGCCGCTCGTGCGAGTGCCAATGTAATCGAAGTTTTGCGTGTAGTAGTCGATGAGCTGGACGCTGAAATAGCGATCCTTCTCCATCGCCGGCACGGTGAGCACGAGGGGTTCGGCACGCAGGTCGGCGCCGACCATGGAGTAAAGGGTGTCCGAGTTCGCCGTTTGGATCGCCTTGTCTGCTGCGGTGAACAGTCGCGCGCTGTTCCAAATCCGGTTCCAAGGCGCTTTGTACTCGCGATTCTTGGTGTCCACGAAGTAGGCATATTGGACGCGATAATTATCCACGACCGGGAAGCCATAAATGTATGCCTCCTTGGCAATGGCGCGGGCTTCCGCGGGGCTTATTGTGGTTTGAGCGAGCGCCGGTACGAAACGGAGCGCCGGAACTAGAGCGATGCCGCCAGCAAAGGATCTTCGTGTGATGGATTTCATGGTTCTGGACCTTGTTTGGCTCGTGGCGAGTGTAATGAAGTCGCTAAGCGAGTGCAGCCCGAAGCGTCATGCAACCTTTCTCAGCGGCGGTTTCTCCCACTTGCCATCCAGCGCTTCGGCCTTTGGCCAGTAGAGCCGCAAATACATGCGGAAAGGTCCGCTCGGTGCGGGAAGCCAGTTGGCCTCCTTGTCCTTGCCGGGATTTTCGTTCTGGATCAGCAACGTCAGGCCTCCGTCTGAATCCTTTGCAAACTGCGGCATCATCGGCGAGTTGAGCAGGTAGCGGTTGATCGGGTTGTCGACCAACAGGCTTTCCGGCATTTTATACATGGTCAGCGACCAGAACGCGTTGACCGGCGGCAATTCGCCCGGTGCGAAGCGCAACCTGTATTTATTGGCGCCGTTCAGCTTCTGGTTCGCATCATCCAAGCCGTAAAATGGATAGATGGCCTCCACTTTCGAATTGCCGTAGATGCCAAGCACAGCGGCGCTCATGCGGTAGAGATAGTTGTTCCCCAGGAATTTCCGCGTGCCGAATACGTCACCTGACGTCAATTTACCTGCGTCAAACTTTTGCAGCAGCGCGGCGAAGTCGGCCCAGGCATCGGTCCTGCCGTCCTCGATAGCCTTGGTCATTTCGGGCGATAGCTTGCTTGCGTCGAAAGTCTTTCCTCCGCCGACGCCGATCCTGGCGAAGCGCTTCATCAATTCCACTTCCGACGGGTCTGTCGGGCAGTAGCGCAGCACGAAGTTTAGAATGCTGAAGAACTCCAGGGACGTCTTCTGCGTCTCTACGGTAAGCGGCGTGACGAAATCGATCGCGGGGGCGGCCTTGGACGCCGGCTTTCCGAGAAAGGAGGACAGGGGTTGGACTTTGAAACCGGCCTGCACTTTCTTCACGTTGTCGATGTCATCAGGATCGAAAAGCTGGACGCGATAGATCGGCATCAGGAGGTCGGTCTCGGAACGAATGACCTTCTTGATGCCCTTGGGGGTTTCGCCCTTCCAGCCCGGGCCCACGACCAGCAGGTTTGCCGCATCGTTTCCTGTCGTGCTGGTGCCGGCGTAATCGATATTGAATGTATAGGCATCCGTGAACTGGATGCTGTAGTAACGGTTCTTCTCGACCTCGGGCACGGTGAGCACATAAGGCTCGGTGCGCAGATCGAGCCCCAGCCAGGAATAGGGCGTGTCCGAGTTGGGAGTTTGAATGGCCGTGTCCGCCGGCGTGTAGACGCGGGGCGTGTTGGCAATCTGACCCCATGGCGCCTTGAACTCGGGACCTTTGCTGTCCACGAAATATTTGTACTGGATGCGGTAGCTATCCACCAAGGGGAAGCCGTAGACATAAGCCTCCTTGGCGATGGCGCGCGCTTCCGCGGGCGAGATGCCGGTTTGCGCCCATACCGCCGGGAAGCTGAGTGTGGGGAGTACAGCAATGCCTCCGGCAAAGCTCCGTCGCGTAATGCTGGTCATTCCTATTCCCTTTCCCCGACGCTGATCGTCAAAAAACTGAGAGAAGGCGGTTGCCCGCGCTTTGTGGTCGTACAGCAGTCTGAGTGGCGTCTGTCAGCGCCGGCCGACTCGATTGACCGGACCCCCCCGGTTCATGGCATGTCCATGCCGTACCACGGCGCGCGCGACCGGCCGCGGCCGCAACACGACGCCGGGCCTTACGATGCATCCGGTTGGGTATGCGACGTATTGGCAGTAAATGACGGCGCTGGCCTGTTCAGTGCTTGCAGCCATAAACCCCGTTATCAGCAGCGCCGATAGCGCAATTGAAAGTTTCATTTTGATCTCCTCCACGTTCGACGTTGTTGTTGGTTGAAGGGCTATCAAACGGCCGCGTGGCAAACTATTGGCCCGGGGGACAATGGCCGACCGAAGGTCGTCGGCACTCCTGCCGGGTTCGTCGGCATCAACCGGCGCAATTTTGCTTGAATTTTATTCTTTCGACGGCGGATTCAAATCTCGCTGTCCGGCAACGCGACGTGAAAAACGGCGCCACGGGGATGGTTGTCCGATACCCTGATGTGACCACCATGGGCCTCGACGATGGATTGGCAAATGGCCAGTCCTATTCCTGTTCCGGTAGGTTTCGTCGAAAAGAATGGCTCCAGAATGCGCTTCTTGTCCTTCGAATCTATTCCCGGCCCGGAATCCTCGACGGTGATCAGGATACCGGAATGCTCCTGAATGAAATCCGATTTGATCCGCAGCAGACGGACCCCGTCGGTGACGGTTCGCATCGCTTCAATGGCGTTCATGAACAAATTCAGGAAAACCTGCTGCAATTGCGCTCGATCTGCAAAGAGTTGGGGAAGCCCCGCACGCAGTTCAGTCGATACCGTTACCTGTCGAGACCGCAAATCGGCGTCAACCAGTTTGAGCACCTCCTGAAGGAGGTTGTTTGCGTCGATGCGCGCCCTCTGGTTGGTCTCGCGCTTGAACATCGCCCGAAGGCTGGTGATCACCGCACTCGCACGATCGCCGTCACTGACAATGGCGTCTAGTGCGGCGCGCGCTTCCTCGATATTTGGTGGTGTTCCCGCAAGCAAGATAAGTGCGGCATGGCTGTTGTTGGTCATGGCGGCGATCGGCTGGGTCACTTCATGGGCGATGGAAGCCGCCATCGCGTCCATCGCGATCTTTCGCCCCTCCTGGTTGCTGCGTCGCCTCAATGTCGAATAGACGAGATTCGAATAGAGCGCCATGGTTTCGGAAAGCAGAACGAGCAGAACCGAAAACACGGCGACGAAAGCATAAAGCCGGCTGGCATAGTATCCAAAGGTGAAGCGGCCCGTGACGGAAGCTGTCACCACGGTTTCCGCCAGCCACGCGCAACACATGACCATCAGCCATAGATCGAGCACGGAACGCCGGCGAACCCACAACAACGCGAGCGCGCCGGCGTTGAACGCGGCGGTCAAGGCGCCGATCAGCAGGAGGATCGATCGGTTCGCCTTCACGGCGCCGTCCATGATTGCCGGCAGGAACCCATCCCCTTCGATGGCAACCCAGGTCAGAACGCAGACCACCAGTGTTACCAGCGCGACGCTCCAGCCGATGACGGTTGCTGGCGAGCGCTCGGAGCCGTTGGGGGCGTTGTGCTCGTCCTTCAGCAATACGTAGCCGATTACGGCCACCGGCGATCCAATGTGCCAAAAGTAATAGAGCCAGGCGGTGGTCTGCACTCCGGCGCCCAGCAGGCCCGTCGGTGCGAAGGCGCCCGGAAAGGTCAAGGCATGTGGAATGACAATCAAGGCCGTATACAGAAAGCCAATCGCAAGCACCAAAAGAGCCCGCGACCGCATGATGGAAAATTGTGCGAACAGCAGAGCTGCAGTGACGAGGTCGTTGAAAATGATGGCTGTCTCGAAGGCCGGAATGAATGCGTCCACCCTCGGTAACTGGACGTTCGTAAACGGTATGGTCAGGAGGAATGCGACAAAAAGGGCCGCGACGCCGCCGATCGCCAGTCGGGTCTGTCCCCTCGACGGCGGCAAAGTCGCCAGGAGTAGCTGCTGCTCGTCATGCTCCCTGTACAACGCCATGATCCTGCATGCGGTAACTGGATGAGCCGTAGAGGTCGCGTTCAGGCGCCTTATTTCACGCCGGTTCATCTCTGCAGATGGCACATCCATCCACGTCGTTGACGATCATGGCGCGCGCAAGTTACTGTTGCAAGGCGGCTTATGACCTATGCTGCATTGCTGATATCGCCGCTAAAGCATCCTTACTTGAAGAGGCTGAGTCGATCGGATTTCCATAGCGGGCTTGAAAAAATGACCGGCGTACCGGTGATACATATCGTGGACGACGACGCATCGTTTCGCGGCTCGATGTCACGGTTGTTGCGGGCATCCGGCTACCAGACGGAGCTTTATGAATCCGGCGATGCATTGCTGCAGAAGTTACCGATCGTTGAATCCGGCTGTATTCTTCTGGACCTGCGGATGTCCGGCTTGCAGGGCTTCGAACTGCAGGAGCGCCTCGCGAAATCAGGCAATATCCTGCCGATCATTTTCCTGACAGGGCATGGCGATATTGAAGCCGGTGTCCGGGCCATGAAGGCGGGAGCGGAAGACTTTCTTACCAAGCCGGTGTCTCGAGAAGCGCTGTTCGAATGCGTCGAACGCGCGCTCGCACGCAACGTTCAACAGCGCCAGCAGCAGGACCGGATGAACGCCATGCGCAGGCTTGTGGCGAACCTCACGCCACGCGAGGCAGAGGTGTTTGCGCTTGTCGTCCGGGGCAAGCTTAACAAGCAGATCGCCCATGAACTGGGGACGACGGTGCGCACCATCAAAGCCCACAGGCAGGCAGCCATGGAAAAACTCCACGTTGCCTCCTTTGCGGAGGCCGTGTCGATAGCCGAGCGTTTGGGCATGCTCGCACCATAGGTTGACCGGTTTTCAAGCCTGATGGATCGTGCGATCTCAGTCGGTATTGGACCCAGGGACAATATCCTGAGGAACCGTTAGGTCTAAATGTGCCGGACAGGGCAACTGATCGGGCATCGAGCTGGGAAAAGGCATGGCAACTCAGCCAAGGGGCGTGATCGTGGTCGATGACGACCCGGGATTCTTAAGCAGCGTAGTCCGCCTGCTGTCCGTCCACGGCTTCCAAGTCCGCACCTTCAATTCGGCCGAGGCGCTGCTCGACAGCGACGCCGCCACGACCGCGAACCCCATGCTGCTCGATATCCATCTCGGAGGGATTTCGGGCATCGAGCTGCAGCGGCGGCTCGCGGCGTCGGGATCCAGTTGCCCGGTCATCTTCATGACGGCAATCGACGATGATGCCACGCGCAAAGAGGCGATGAACGCCGGCTGCATCGCCTATTTGAAAAAACCCTTTGCACCGAATCTCTTGTTGGACGCCCTGAACAAGGCAGGGGCTTAGCGGGAAGCGGAGAACTCTGATTTTCTTGCCCTGGTTGACCCAAGGGACAATAGCGCCGGAACCCCGGCTATGGCCTGTTCATCCGACCAGACCTTCTCGCCATGTTTCTTGCGATTTGCAGGTGGAGGCGTTTGTTGTCCAAGGATCCCAATCGCGGTGGTGCGCTGTCGGTGAAATCATCGACCGTCGTGCTGTTTCCCCAGCAGCCCGCCCTGCAGCTGATCTACGATACGGCGCCGATCGGCCTTGCGTTCCTTTCTCCCGACTGCCGCTATCTGCAGATCAATCAGCGCCTGACGGAAATATGTGGCATCTCGGTCGAGGACCATCTCGGGCGCTCGGTCAGGGATTGCGTGCCGGCGCTGGCCGATGCGGTTGAGGGAATTGTCGGTTCGATCATGAAGACCGGCGAACCGGTGATTGGCGTCGAAGTCGCCGGCCAGCGTGCCGACCAGGCTGACGAACGATTCTGGATCACCTATTGGCATCCGTTGCGCAGCCCGAGCGGTGAAGTTGTCGGCGTCAATGTCGCGGCTGAAGAGATCACCGAGCGCAAGCGCGCGGAAGCTGCGCTGCTGGCCGGCGAACGGGAGATACGCGCCGCCCGGGATGCGGCCGAAGCCGCGCTTCGAAATTTGCGGGAGACTCAAAACTCGCTGATCGAAGCGGAAAAGCTCGCCGCGCTCGGCCGGTTGGTGGCGGGCATTGCGCACGAGATCAACAATCCCGTCGGAACGAGCCTGACCGTGGCCTCCACGCTGGAACGCAAGGCCGCCATGATCGCGAAGGAGATGGAGCAGGGCACGTTGCGACGATCGAGCCTGAACGAGTTCATCGGGATCAGCCGCGAGGCATCATCGCAACTGGTTGCCAACCTCGACCATGCGGCCGCGCTGATCCAATCGTTCAAGCAGGTTGCCACCGACCGGAATTACTCAAATCAGCGCGTCTTCGATCTCCGCGACCTGACCGAGCAGGTCGCCATGAGTCTGCGGCCCGGCCTGGGAAAGAAAAATCTGATTTTCAACGTCGAGTGCGAAACCGATCTGATCATGAACAGCTATCCGGGACCATACGGGCAGGTCCTGACCAACCTCTTTCACAACTCGGTCGCGCACGCCTTTCCCGCCGCCGGCGGCGGCGCCATCGACATCAAGGTGCAGGCATTCGGGAGCGACCATGTCGAAATCATTTTTTCCGATGATGGTTGCGGCATGAGTCCCGAGGTCAGACGCAAGGCGTTCGATCCGTTCTTCACGACACGCCGCGATCAAGGCCACACCGGCCTCGGCCTCCATATTGTCCACACCATCGTCGCGAATTGTCTGGGGGGCCGTCTCACCCTCGATAGCGCGCCCGGCAAGGGAACGAAGATCCAGCTGATTTTGCCGCGAAGCGCATCCTTGGCGCCGGCCGCCCCGTAACCGGATCGCATCGCAGGCTTCTTCGGCCCGATCTCCGATTTGCCCGTCGGGTCGTTTTGTCGCAGGGTTGTCAAGCTTTTTTAGCAAGATTCTGCTTTGCAGAAGATTCGGATTATCCTATATTGCTCCCGTCCCGTCCCACCAAAGGGGCGTTTCGCGGTCGTCACTAAACGCGGGGCGGGATGCGGTGGACGTGGATGTGCCTTTGACGAATGGCGCAGACCGCGGACGGAAAAGACGCGTGGTCCTGGCACCTCGACGCTGGTGTCAAGTTCGTGAAGGGAAACTTTCACGGGTGACGGTGGCCAAAAAGCCCGAGCACCGGGGAGAGCGCGCCCATAATCCGTAAACCATTGCGTGGGGAATGCCGGTGATTCCGGTGTGACCTGACAACGCGTGTGCGCTCTACCACTACTCATTGCACACGTGGCTATCGGGCGCATCGGCCGCCCGGCATTCCCTGCGCCCTTTCTTCCGAGAGGGCGGAACGAAAAGCAATACCTCGCGCAACCACATGCGGCGAGATCGCGAAGTCATGTCTTGCCGTCATTGCGAGCACAGCGAAGCAATCCATCGAGCAGCAAGCAAGAAAGATGGATTGCTTCGCTTACGCTCGCAATGACGATGTGAAGCGAAATCGCGAACCAATGCACAGTGCGCTCCCCTCCCTCCATCCGCCGAAACCTCTGGCGAAGGCGGATGGCGGGGAGAGGTCGTGGGGGGTCTATCGGGGTTCAACCGGCATGATTATCGACATTTCGGACCGGCATGATTCCCGACAGTTTCCGTTGAGCGGGCTGTTCACCCGGTCCGCGGAGCCGCTCACGAAGCGGAGCGAACGGGGTGAACAGACCGCGGCGGCGCTGCCGAGCAGCGCAATGAACTCGCGTCTTTTCATCCGGTTCGTTCCCCCGGCCGGACTGTCATCCAATCCCTGCCATTGCGCCGCTCCCCTGCATCATCCCAGCTTGCCGACCTCGGCCTCGACCAGCGACCAGCATTTCGAGCCGAGCTTTTCTTTCCAGATCGCGTAAACGGCCGGAAGCCTGGCGCGGAAGGCGGCCTGGTCGACCTCGTTGAACACCAGGCCGCGTCTTGCAAAATCCTCGCGCAGGCCGGCGTTGAGCGCGGCCTGGTCCTGGCGCTGCTGGCGGACATATTTGGTGACGTTGCGCTCGATCGTGCTCTTGATGTCGTCGGGCAGCGCTTTCCAGGTGGCGGGGTGGGCCATCGCGTTGAAGCCGGACCACATGTGATTGGTGAGGCTTACATACTTCACCAGTTCGTAGAGCTTGAATCCTTCCACGATCGCCAGCGGATTTTCCTGCGCGTCGACCTTGCCGGTCTTCAGCGCGTCGTAGATATGGTTGGCCGACGTCGTTACCGGCTGGGCGCCGAACGCGGCAAAGGTGTCGAGCATCATCTGTCCCGGCGGAACACGGATTTTCATGCCGGCGAAGTCTTCCGGCGTCGTGACCGGGCGAGTGATCGACGCCACCTCCCGCATGCCGTTGTCGAAGCCCGCCACCGGAAACAAATACATGCCTTTGGCCGCCATCTCCTCGCCGATATATCTTCCGAGCGGGCCGTCGATCGCCTTGTGCGCTTCCGAGGCCTGCTTGAACGCGAACGGCAGTTGCTGGGCTTCGGCGACCGGAACCACCGTGCCGATGATGCCGCCCATCAGGGTGAAGAACTGGATTTCGCCGGCGATCAGCATTTTCAGCGCGTCGGGATCGCCGCCTGGCAGCTTGTTGTTCTCAGGATAGACCGTGGTCTCGACCCGGCCGTTGGTCTCGGCGGCAATAGCCTGCCACATTGCGGTAAGGTTCTTGTGCAGCGGGCCGGAGGCCGCCTGATTGTGATATTGCGAAAACCTGTATTCGGCGGCCAGCGTCGGCCTGACGATCAGGGTCGTTCCCGCCGCCACCGCGCCCGACAATATCGATCGTCGTGTCCATTTGCTGCGCATCAAATCCTCCCGGTCCCGCCTTGTGCCGGGCGGGTTTGTTTTGCGGCGGAACAGTCGTCGAAATCAGGTCGCTTCGCCACGAAAATCCGACCAGGACAGCCGCAAAGCTTAAGATTTCTTAAGGGCTGTTGGCCCTATTGGTGGAGGACGCGCGTCCCGTCCGCGCGCAAGGGATTTTGCATGGCCGACCAAGCCCCGACGATCGCTCCGAACGCAAGCGCGATCCCCGCGGCGCTTGTCAACGTCTGCTTCGTGCTGGCCGTCATCAACATCGTCTATTTCCCGATCGCCTATCTCTCGCATTGGTGGATCTACGATCCGCAAGGCCTGGGCATCCCGACCGATTTCGTCAACGTCTGGGCCGCAGGCCGGCTGGCGATCGAGGGCCATCCGGCGCAGGCCTGGGATTGGGATATCCAGCGGCAGGTTGAACTTGCGCTGCTGCGTCAGGAGTTCCCCGGCTATTTCGCCTGGCACTATCCGCCGCCGTTCCTGTTCGTCGCCGCTCTGCTCGGACATTTTCCCTACAGCGTAGCCTTCATCGGCTGGGTCTCGGCGAGTTTTGTGCCCTACCTCGTGATGATGCGCGCGATCGTCGGCCGCAGTTTTGGTTTGCTGCTCGCGATTGCGTTTCCGATGGTGTTCAACAACACCCTGGTTGGACAAAACGGCTTTCTCACCGCCGCCCTGATCGGCGGCACGCTGTATCTGATACCGGTGCGGCCGATGCTGGCCGGCATCTGCCTCGGGCTGTTGAGCTACAAGCCGCAATACGGATTGTTGTTTCCGCTGGTGCTGATCGCGGCCTCGCAGTGGACGGTGTTCTTCGCGGCCGGCGTGACCGCGGTTGCGATGGCCTTTGTCTCCTGGCTCGCCTTCGGCACCGAAAGTTGGCAGGCCTTCTTCCACTGGATGCCGATGTTCTCGCAGGCCTTCCTGACCGAGGGCAAGGCGACCTGGTGGAAGCTGCAGAGCCTGTTCTCGCTGGTCCGTTATCTCGGCGGCACCGAAGCTCTCGCCTGGTCGTTCCAGTGGGTGCTGACAGCCTCCGTCGCCGTCGTGCTGGTGCTGATGTGGCGCAGCCGCATTCCCTATTCGTTGAAGGCTTCCGCACTCGCGATCGGTACCTTGCTGACCACGCCCTATCTGTTCATGTACGACATGATGGTGCTGGCGGTGCCGGTCGCCTTCCTGGTTCGCATCGGGCTCAGAAGCGGCTTTCGCCCCTATGAGCTTCCGGCGCTGGGGTGCGCGGTGGCGCTGTTCCTGACCTTTACGTTCACCGGGGAGCCGGTCGGGCTCGGCATCATCCTGATCGTGGCAGCCCTCGTGTTGTGCCGCGCCGGCCCGTGGTGGCGGCGCGAGCCGGCAACACCGGCGATGGCCGCGGCCAGCGCATAGCGCCCTCCAAATCATCCTAAATGGCGGCTTGTCAGACCGTCTGAATAGGTGTTCAGTTCTTCAGAGCGATTGGCAACAAATCGCGAGCGAAAGACTGAACGACCGCGCCCAGTGATTCCCGTGGGGCGCGTCAGGGACGAGAAACGCGCCATGGTCTATCGGCGGACCCATCAAGTCGTAAAGCGCCTCGCAGCGCGGCGCAGCGCCATCCTGGCGGCGGCACGCGATGCGGCTGCCGACGGCGGCATGGCCGCGGTGCAGATTGCCCCGGTCGCGATTCGCGCCAACGTCGCCGCCGGCACCGTCTATCGCTATTTTCCCTCCAAGGCCGACCTGATTTCCGAACTGATCGCCGACGTCTCGCGCGACGAACTGGCCGCGATCCGCCGTGCGGCGGATGCGGCGCCCGGGCCGTCCTCGGCGCTGGCGGCCGCCGTCACCACGGTTGCGGTGCATGTGCTGTCGCAGCGCAAGCTAGCCTGGGGCATTCTGGCCGAGCCGGTCGATGTCGATGTCACGGCGTCGCGGCTGGCGAGCCGCCGCGAGATCGCCGGCGAAATCGCTTCACGAATCGACGCCGCGGTGCGCGCCGGACATCTGCCCGCGCAGGACACCGCATTGGCCGCAACCGCACTGCTCGGCGCGCTGCACGAATCGCTGGTCGGGCCGCTCGCGCCGGATCATCTCGACGATCCGGCCAAGACGCGCGACGCTGTGCAAACCGTGACGCTATTGGCGTTGCGCGCCGTCGGGGTGATGGACGCGCGCGCCCGTGGCCTCGTGGTGCAGGCGGTCGTGCCGGCGAAGACGCTGGTCGGCGCATAGCTCCATCGACGCAGTGTCATGCGCCGGTATCGGGGCGGACATATTCTGCCGCAATGGCGGATTAGGGAATTCGATCCGTGCAACCATCTCCAGGGAGCATCCCATGACGACGACATTCGGCTCGGCCAAATGGCAGGGCGGCATCAAGGACGGCAAGGGCGCGATCTCGACCAAGAGCGGCGCGCTGAGCGATTACCCCTATGGCTTCGCCAGCCGCTTCGAGGGCAAGCCGGGCTCCAATCCGGAAGAGCTGATCGGCGCCGCGCACTCCGCCTGCTTCACCATGGCGCTGTCGCTGATATTGGGCGAGGCCAAGCTCACCGCCGAGCATATGGAGACCAAGGCCGACGTCACGCTGGAAAAGGTCGGCAACGGTTTTGCCATCACCTCGGTGCACCTGACGCTGACCGCAAAAATCCCCGGTGCTAACAAGGCAAAATTCGAGGAGCTGGCAGGGATGGCCAAGGCCGGCTGTCCGGTGTCGAAGCTGCTCAACACCAAGATCACGCTGGACGCGACGCTGCTCTAACCGTCATTCCGGGGCGCGCGATAGCGCGAACCCGGAATCTCGAGATTCCCCGATGCGCAATTGCGCATCTGAGGTCTGGTCCTTCGGACCATCCCGGAACGACAGCGCCTCACATCTCCGCGTCGCCGTCGGGGCCGACGGAGGCGATGCGCAGCATGTTGGTGGTGCCGGGCGCGCGCAGGGGCACGCCGGCGACGATGATGACGCGTTGGCCTGCCCGTGCAAAACCGTCGCGGAACGCAATCGAGCCGGCGCGGCTGACCATGTCGTCGAGGTCCTTGCAGTCTTCCGCGACCACGCAGTGCACGCCCCAGACCGCCGACAGCTTGCGCCCGGTGGCGAGGTTGGGCGTGATCGCTACCACCGGCGGCTTCGGCCGTTCGCGCGCCACCCGCAGCGCGGTCGATCCGGAACTGGTCCAGCAGATGATCGCCGACAGATCGAGCGTCTCGGCGATCTGCCGCGCGGCGTCCGCGATCGCGTCGCCGACGGTCGGCTCCGGTTCCGCGCGCTGCGCGTTGAGGACGCCGCGATAGGTCGGGTCGCGTTCCACTTCCTCGCCGATCCGGTTCATGGTCGAGACCGCTTCGACGGGAAATTTTCCGGCGGCCGATTCGGCCGACAGCATAATGGCGTCGGCGCCTTCATAGACGGCGGTCGCGACGTCGGAGACTTCGGCGCGGGTCGGTACCGGCGACTGGATCATCGATTCCAGCATCTGGGTGGCCACCACCACCGGCTTGCCGGCACGGCGCGCCAGCCGCGTCATCTGCTTTTGCAGGCTCGGCACCCGCTCCAGCGGCAATTCGACGCCGAGATCGCCGCGCGCCACCATCAGCGCGTCGGATGCCTCGAGAATCTCAGGAAGCCGATCGATCGCCTGCGGCTTCTCGATCTTGGACATCACTGCGGCGCGGCCGCGGATGAACTTCTTGGCCTCGATGACGTCCTCGGCGCGCTGCACGAACGACAGCGCGATCCAGTCGACGCCCGTCACCAATGCGGCTTCGAGGTCGGCGCGGTCCTTCGGCGTCATGGCGGACACCGGCAGATCGGTATCGGGCAGGCTGACGCCCTTGCGGTCCGACATCTTGCCGCCGATCACTACCCGCGTGACGGCGCGATCGGGCGAGGCCTCCTCGACGATCAGGCGCACCTTGCCGTCGTCGAGCAGCAGCGCATGACCGGGCTTCAGCGCGGCGAGAATTTCCGGATGCGGCAGCTGGACGCGGGTCCTGTCGCCCGGCGTCTTGTCGGAATCGAGCACGAAGCTTTCGCCGTTGTTGAGCTGGATCGCGCCGTCGGCGAACGAGCCCAGCCGCAGTTTCGGCCCCTGCAGATCGACCAGGATGCCGATCGGCCGACCGTAGCTGGACTCGACATTGCGGATGGTTTTCACCAGCTCGCGCATCTTGTCGTGCGAGGTGTGGCTCATATTGATGCGGAATACGTCGGCGCCGGCCTCGAACAGCCGGCGAATCATCGCGCTGTCGGAGGAGGCGGGGCCAAGGGTAGCGAGGATCTTGATACGGCGTAGGCGTCTCATGGCTTGGTCCCGGGCGCTGCTGGCGGCAGACCAGTCGCACCCGGAGCCGTCCCGCCCGGCGGATTGGGCAGGCCGGGCGGGGAGCCCGGTGGATTGGAGAGACCCGGAACGTTTCCACCGGGGCCGACCGTTCCCGGCATCCCCGGCACCCGCTGCGCGGCCGGCTGCTCGTTGGATTCGGTCAGCTGCACGGTCCAGGCGCGTTGCTCGCCGGTGTCGACCTCGAAGAAGCCGGTGCGGTCGAAGCCGCGCGCCAGACAATTCTCGGTGCCCTTGATGGTGAATTCCTTGTCGCGCGAGCACATGAAAGCCTGTCCCGACCACTCGCCGCCGCGGTCGTAATCGAGCGCGTAGATATAATAATACCGCGCGACCAGCGTTCCCTTCAGGAGCGTCTCACAGCTGCGCGAGGACACGTTCCACCAGCCCTCGGTGGTCCAGCCCTCGGCATCCTTGTAGCCGAGCGCGATGCCGACCCGGCTCGAGGTGTTGTTGCAGAGACGAAAGTCCGCCGCCGCCGAACCGTTCCACAGGAACAGCAAAACGAACGCCGCTACCGGCATCAAACCGGCGGCCAGGCGTGCAGAGCAGGGGTTGCGGCGTTGGGGATTGGTCGGGATCATTCGGTGAAGCTATATCTCATATCATTGACGATTTCGCGTGACCCGACGGGAACTGTCAACGGGCCAAGAGGGTATTTTCGGGCAATCGGCCGCCGAAATCCCGCGCGGGCTGCTATTTGCGCCGCGATATGGCAAAATCTGTGACAACTCCCACCTAATGACCATGGGTTTGGGTAAAACGGCAGGGATCACGGCCATGACGATCGACGACAAAACCAGAACGGAACTCGAGGCCGCCGCGTTCCGGCGCCTGCTGGAACACCTGCGCACGCGCACCGATGTGCAGAATATCGACCTGATGAATCTCGCGGGCTTCTGCCGCAACTGCCTGTCCAATTGGCTCAAGGAAGCGGCCGACGCCAAGGGGGCTGCGATGACCAAGGACGAGAGCCGCGAGACCATCTACGGCATGCCCTACGAGACCTGGAAGTCGACCCATCAGGGCTCAGCCAGCGCCGAGCAACTCGCGACGATGAAGAAGGCCCATAGCGGGCATTGATTCTCCTCAAGTGGATTTCCGTCATGGCCGGGCTTGACCCGGCCATCCACGTCTTTCTGTTAGCCATACGCGAAGACGTGGATGCCCGGGACAAGCCCGGGCATGACGAGTTTGGTTGTCGCACTCTCCTGTGGGTGCGCTGTGGATGAGCGCGATGTTGTCTTGACGGAGAGCGCGCCACTCTTGAGGGTCGTTTCGGGATGCGGTGCGCCAGGAAAGCGCGCGGCGCTTCTCCTCTCAACCTCAACCGTCAGTTCATTCAGGAGTACCCGATGGCCACCACTGCTGCCGCCGTCAAGGAAGCGCCGGCGACGAAATTCGCCAAGGACCAGCTCAAGGCCATCATCGAGCGTATCGAGCGGCTGGAAGAAGAAAAGAAGACCATCTCCGACGACATCCGCGACGTCTATGCCGAGGCCAAGGGCAACGGCTTCGACGTCAAGGCGCTGCGTACCATCGTCCGCCTGCGCAAGCAGGATGCCAACGAGCGCGCCGAAGCGGAAACCATCCTGGAGACCTACATGCAGGCGCTGGGGATGCTGTAATCAGCCCGCGTCAGCGCAGCGAGGCGGTGCGCAGCGTGAGGGATTGCGTCGAGAGCATCGCGGTCGACGATCCGGTGAAGCGGTCGCAGCTCAGCCCCATCATCGGATCGTCCGAGAACGCCATGGCGATCGCGGCCTGCGGCTTGACGAAATAGACCCGCATCGCGGTCATGTCGGCGTCGCCGAGCAGGGTGACGTTCATCGAGCTGGAGGCACTTGGCGCCAGCATCATGACCCGCATCCACGCATCGTTGCCGGCCGAGGCGGTGAGCCGCGTCGAGGTCGCAACCACGCCACCCTGGCCCTGCGGTCCCTTGGCAATGACGGTGTCGATTCCGGTGGCGACCGCCGGGTTGCGCGGGGCATTGGCGGGGTGGATGCTGCGGGGGATCGGCGCGCTGGCCGCGACGATATTGGCGCGGTCCGCCGGCGAATTGGCCGGTGGCGCATAGGCCAGCGCCTGGAATGCGGCGGAAACGCTCGATGTCGGCTGCGGGTCCGCGGCCGCCAGTGCCTGGCGGGCGTTGATGGCGGCGACCTGCGCCGGCGTTGCTTGTTTCGGCGTCGCCGGGACGTCGTCCCAGAAGCCGCGGGCATTGATGATGTCAGCGGCCGTCTGCGGTCCGGCTTCTGCCTTCGGACTCGCAGCCGGCTTGGGTTTTGCGGGCTGAACGACCTGCACGTCGGCCGAAGCCAGCTGCAGGGCCGCGGTGATCCGAGGTTTCGCGCGCGGCATCGGCACGGCATCGGCAGACTTGGCGGGAACGGCCGATGCCGTCACGTCCACGGAGGCCGGCTTTTCGCTGACGGGTGCAGCGCTTGCGCCTTCATCCTCGTCGTCACTCGACTTGCCCTTGAATAACGCTGCGAACAGGCCCGGCTTGGTCCTGGTCAAGGCCTCGTCGCCATTGTCGCGCTTTTCGATGTCGGCGCGGGCCAGTTCATATCCCTTCAACGGCGTGCCGTCGGTGGGGATATGCACGGTGCGGCCGTCGGGGAAGACGCGGGCGAGTTGGTCGTGAGTCATGCGCGGCCAGTGGCGGATGCTCCCGGTGTCGAGGTGGACGAAAGGCGAGCCCGAGGTCGGATAGAAGCCGACGCCGCCACGCTGCAGCCGAAGGCCTGCGAAGCGGATTTGCTCGAGCGGCACGTCCGGAATGAAAAAGTCCATGGCGTGGCCGAGCATATGCTGGCTGAAGCGCGCCACCCCCGACGAACGGCGGCGGAGCATGGCGTTGGTGGCGGGGGAGCGGTAGGAGGAGATGATCTGGATCGGCTTCTTGCCGTCGACGTCGCGGTAGACTTCCCAGATGATGTCGAACAAATGACGATCCATCACGGTCTGGTCCTGGGTGCGCCAGTCGCGCAGATAGTGATTGAGCTCTTTCAGCGCTTCCTCGTCATAGCGTCCGTCGCGCTTGAAGGTGACGGTGAGGTCTTCGCCGGAATGGGTGTGGTGGAACGAAAGCGTGCGGGTGTCGTTCAGCGCCGTCGCGTCGTGGACCGACCCGGCTCCCATCAGGAGCAACAACGAGGCGAGGCCGAGTTGAACCCCGGCTTTCGGCAACGATAGCGAGTTGAATTGGCGTGCGAAACCAGTCAGCACGGATTGAGCCCACCCAGAGGACGACCGATCAATGAACTCTTCCGCTACCCCGTGTGGCGAAAGAGGGTTAACGCAGTCTTAACGCTGGGTGGGTTAATCGAGAATTAAGCCCCACCCCCCAAGTCGCCTTAACCTAACCCGCCGAGTGTGGCGAAAAAGTGCCCTGGTTAAATCGCGGTGGACAATGGTTAATGCGAACGGCCCCGCCGGAGGGCGGGGCCGTTGATTTCACTGGGAGATTCAATCAGGCCGCTTGAATATGGTGAACGATCAGCGGGTGATCACCCGCCGAGGCGGCGGCTGCCGGCGGCCCACCGGGGCGGGCGGCGGCGTCGGCGGCCCGAACAGCCGCTCGAAGAATGACGGCCCCGAAGAGAAGCTGGAATTGTCGCTGGCGAAGCTGACGCCGGGCGGCAGGCTGCCGACCGGATGCGAATAGCCCGGCTGCGAATGCGCAATGACGTTCTCCAGATCCCTGCTTCTGCCGCCCTTGAGCAGCGACAGCATGGTGGCGTCGCGGCCATAGACGTCCTTGCGGAATTGCAGCTTGCCCGCGTCGTCCACGAACGCCGTCTGGTAGGTGATGTTGACCGGGATCGGCGTCGGGAATTTCAGGTCGATCTCGCTTTGGCCATACATGCTGCGGATCTTTTCGGGCGTGTAGTGCTCGTTCGGCTCGGTGATGTTGAGCAGCGTCGCCGCATATTGATCGGGATTCTGCACCCGCATGCAGCCATGGCTGAACGCGCGATCTTCCTTGGCGAACAGCTCCTTGTTCGGGGTGTCGTGCTGGTAGACCAGGAACTTGTTCGGGAAATTGAAGCGGATACGGCCGAGCGCATTGGCTTCGCCCGGCGGCTGCGAAATGTGGATGGAGCCGTCGCGGGCGCGATCGAGCCTCAGCCCCATGCGCGTCAGCACGGTGGGATCCTGCTGCAGCGCCGGCAGGTACTCGTTATAGATGATCGAGGGCGGCACGTTCCAGGTCGGATTGACGGTGATGAACTTCATGGTCTCGGTCAGAAGCGGCGTGGCGTGAACGCCGGGCTGTCCGGTGACCACCTTGGTGGTCCAGACCTGCGCGCCATGCTGCATCACCTTGAGCGTGTAGTCCGGGATGTTGAGAATGACATAAGCGTCGCCGATCGCCGCTGCTCCGAGGTCGCGCGGCAGCCAGCGCCAGCGCTCCATGTTGACGAGCACGGTGTCGATCTGCTTGTCGCGCTTCGGGCTGTTGATCGCCTTGACGGTCTTGTCATCGAGGATGCCGGTGCCTTTGAGCTCGGCGGTTTCCTGGAATTTGCGGACGGCCTCGGCGACCTTGGCGTCGTAATGGGTGTCGTCGGCGTTCTCTGACAGGCCGAGCTTGGCGCGCAATTGCGGCACGCGCTCGTCTTCCATCACGATTTCGGGCTGCTTCTTGCCGCGCGCCGGGACGTATTTGAGCGCCGGACCGTCCGCGATCTGGACCACCGGTCCGTCGCCCTGGCCGCGCAATTCGGCGAGCTTAGCCTTCAGCGCCTTGTAGAGCTTCTGCGGTGGGTTGTAGCTGTCGAGCGCGACCGAGGCGTCGCTGGCGCTTGTGACGTTGGTCAGCACCTCGGTCGGATCGGTCGGATGCTCCGGATAGGAGATGTCACCGGAGACCTGCGACCAGTGCATCCGGCCGCTCTGCGCCTGGCGCGCATAGTCCAGCATGCTGGCGGTCAGCTTCAGATCGGCTTCCGCGAGCGCGTCGGGACCGCTGGCCGCGGCGAAATCCGGCACCGGATAGTCCGCGACATTCAGGCCGTCGGAGGCCGCATCCTTCAGCCGCGCGATGACGCCCTTGCCAGCCGCGGTCAGCGTGCCGCCCTGCGTCCACACAGGCGCGAAGTCACGCGCCGTATAAAACTTCTCGACCGCCGTGCGCTCCGCCTTGCGGTCGAAATAGCGCAGCGATTTGCCGCCCAGCATCTCATGCAGCTTGTCGGCGACCGGCTGATCCTCGGGCGCGACATTGCTGGCGGCCTTGACCGGTTCGGCCGCGGGCGTTGCGGTCGCGGCCGCCGGAGCGGCTGGCGCCGGCGACGCGGTCGTGGTTGCAGCCGGAGGCGATGGGGTCGGGGTGGTCGCCGTATCCTTCCCGGCCGTATCGGCCTTGTTCGGTTCGGCGGAAGGCGCGGTAACGACATCGGCGGGTTTCGTGTCCGGCGCTTTCTCGGCAGCCTTCGGCGCGTCGATCTTCGCCGTATCCGGGGCCGGCGCGCTGGTGTCCAGCTTGAAATCATTGATCGTGGGCGGCGGGATGTTGGCGGGGTCCGGACGCGGGATCGCGGCATCGATCGCGAGTTCAGCGGCGCTCTTGCGAGGCGGATCGGCCTGGGCCATCGCCGAGGTTGCGGACACCGTGAGGAAGGTCGCTGCGACCGCCATGAGCACGCGGTCGAATCCGGCACGGTTCTTCAAACAGTCTCGCATCATAAAACCCCCTGGGCGAAGCTGCCCCGGCATGGAACAGTTCGTGGCATCGTCCGTACAGCTTTGGCTAAAGCGCCGGCCTGATCAGTTCTGAAACCCCATTCAGTCAACGTTTTTGCAGTCAACGTTTGGATCTTGTTCTGAATGTGCTCAAAATCTCCAACATCGGTACGCCTGCACGCCACGATTCATACGCAGACGATACACGCGAGCCCCACATGCAACCAGCGCCGCGCGGGGCAACTCACGACAAACTGACTTCAAAGGCGCTCCTTTGCAACGGATTGTGCGCTCTTGCCACGCGCTTTTGCGTTTGTCTGTCACCGGCAAGCAACGGTTCAATAGTTCTCGATTGGCCGGTTTCCCGGGCTTCTTTATCTTTTCTTGATTTTCCTGATCTTTCTTTGGCTTCGGCTTCCCTGACACCGGAGCGCCACAATCTTCCCCTTCGTCCTAGCTTCCCCTTCGTCCTAGTTCGCCTGGTCGGCGCCGCCGGCCCCGTGATTGTCGGCCGCCTCATCGAGCTTGCGGTAAAGGGTCGAGCGGCCGATTTTCAATCGGCGCGCGACCTCGGACATCTGCCCGCGGTAATGCGAAATTGCGAACCGGATGATCTCGCTCTCCAGTTCTTCGAGCGGCCGCACTTCTCCGGCATTGGTCAGCATGGTCAGCATCCCCGCCGTCGACAGCGGCGCAATGGGTATCTCATTACCTGAGATCATCGTCGGCACCGTGGAATGAAACCCTTGGCCCCCTTGGCCGACGACCAGCGGCTCGGCGTGCCGCTGCTGCTCGTCCGAGATCGCCGGCGACTGCGCGGCGGCCTGCGGAAAATCCGCCAGTGCAAGCTGCTCATGCTCGCTCATGACGACGGCGCGATAGACCGCGTTTTCGAGCTGCCGGATATTGCCTGGCCACTCCAATTGCGACAGCTGCGCCATCGCCTCGCCGCTGATGCCGGTGACGGGACGGTTTTCCTCGGCGCAGAACCGCGCCAGGAAATGCCGCAACAGATGCGGAATGTCCTCGCGGCGCATCCGCAACGGCGGGATCGTCAGCGGCAGCACGTGCAGGCGATAGAACAGGTCTTCGCGGAATTGTCCGCTTTTGACGCGGTCGAGCAACTTGCGATTGGTCGCCGAGATGATGCGGACGTCGACCTTCACCGGCTTGCGCCCGCCGACCGCTTCCACCGCGCCTTCCTGGAGCGCGCGCAACAGTTTCACCTGGGCTGCCAGCGGCAATTCCGAGACCTCGTCGAGGAATAGCGTGCCGCCATGGGCTTCGACGAACTTGCCCATGTGGCGTTCGGTGGCGCCAGTGAAGGCCCCCTTCTCGTGACCGAACAGGATCGACTCCACAAGATTGTCGGGGATCGCGCCGCAATTGACGGCGACGAACGGTTTCGCCTTGCGCTCGCCTGAGCCATGGATGGCGCGGGCGAACAATTCCTTGCCGACGCCGGATTCGCCCTCGATCAGCACCGGAATCGTGGAACTGGCCGCCTTTTGCGCGGTTCGCAGTACGCCCGCCATGGCCTCGCTGCGGGTGATGATGTCGGCGAAGGTCAGCCGGCCTTCGCGGCTGTGGCGGATGCGCTGCAATTCCCCCTTCAGCGCGCTGGCGTTGAGCGCATTGCGCAGGCTGACCTGCAATCGCTCGATGCCGACCGGCTTGACCACGAAATCCTGGGCGCCTGCGCGCATCGCCGAGACCACATTGTCGATGCCGCCATGCGCGGTCTGGACGATCACGGGGATGTTGAGGCCGGCTTCGCGGATTTTGGCCAGCACCCCCATTCCGTCGAGGCCCGGCATCACCAGATCGAGCACCACGGCATCGATCGCGGGCGCGTCCGGGGCGGTCAGCGCCGCGATCGCGGCGTCGCCGCTCTCGACGACGACGGTCTCATAGCCGCATTTCTGCACCATGTTTTCGACCAGGCGGCGTGCGACGGCATCGTCGTCGGCGATCAAAATGCTGGCAGCCATGGTTTTCCCCGCGCGCTACAACTATCTGTCTCGAATCGGGGCACTCTCGCCGATGCCGATTAACGCACTCTTAAACCTTGCGATCGCGTTCACGCTTCGCACCCACAGCCGTTCCGATCGAACCCAGGTTTCCAACCAGATGACCTCGCGCTCCACATCCGCTCTCCGCAAGCCCGCAACCCACAAGCCCAACGGCAAGAAAGCCGCGGCCAAATCCGGGATCGGCAAGTTGCCGGAATGGAACCTGGCCGATCTCTATTCCGGGATCGACGCGCCGGAAATCACCCGCGACCTCGACAGGATGGACGCCGAATGCGTCGCGTTTGAGACCGACTGCAAGGGCAAGCTCGCGGAACGGACGGCCGGGCAGGGCGGCGGCGAGTGGCTCGCCGAGGCGGTCAGGCGCTATGAGGCGATCGACGATCTCGCCGGCCGCCTCGGCTCCTATGCCGGCCTGATCCGTGCGGGCGACAGCGTCGACCCCAAGATTTCCAAATTCTATGGCGACGTCTCCGAGCGGCTGACCAATGCGTCGGTGCACCTGTTGTTCTTCGCGCTCGAGCTCAACCGGATTGACGATGCCGTGATCGAGCGGGCGATGCAGGCGCCGGAACTGGCGCATTATCGGCCGTGGATCGAGGATCTGCGCAAGGAAAAACCCTATCAGCTCGAAGATCGCGTCGAGCAGTTGTTTCATGAAAAGTCGCAGAGCGGCTATTCCGCCTGGAACCGGCTGTTCGACCAGACCATCTCGGGCCTGCGCTTCAAGGTCGGCGCCAAGGAATTGGCGATCGAGCCGGTGCTGAGCCTGTTGCAGGATCGCGAAGGTGCCAAGCGCAAGGCGGCGGCGCAGGCGCTGGCAAAAACCTTCAAGGCCAACGAGCGGACCTTTGCGCTGATCACCAATACGCTCGCCAAGGACAAGGAGATTTCCGACCGCTGGCGCGGCTTCCAGGATGTGGCGGATTCGCGCCATCTGAACAATCGCGTCGAACCCGAAGTGGTCGATGCGCTGGTCGGCTCGGTTCGCGCGGCCTATCCTAAGCTGTCGCACCGCTACTATCGGCTCAAGGCCGGCTGGTTCAAGAAGAAGAAACTCGCGCATTGGGACCGCAACGCCCCGCTGCCGTTTGCCGTGACCTCCAGCATCGCCTGGCCGGAGGCGAAGAACATGGTGCTGACGGCCTATCGCGGGTTCTCCCCGGAAATGGCGCGCATCGCGGAGCGTTTTTTCACCGATCGCTGGATCGATGCGCCGGTCCGGCCGGGCAAGGCGCCGGGCGCCTTCTCGCATCCGACCACGCCGTCGGCGCATCCTTACGTGCTGATGAATTATCAGGGCAAGCCGCGCGACGTGATGACCCTCGCCCATGAGCTCGGCCACGGCGTGCATCAGGTGCTGGCGGCCAGGAATGGAGCGCTGATGGCGCCGACGCCGTTGACGTTAGCGGAGACCGCGAGCGTGTTCGGCGAGATGCTGACCTTCAAGCGGCTGTTGGCGCAAACCGGGAGCGCCAGGCAGCGTCAGGCGCTGCTCGCCGGCAAGGTTGAGGACATGATCAATACGGTGGTGCGGCAGATCGCGTTCTACAGCTTTGAGCGCGCCATCCACACCGCGCGGAAGAACGGCGAACTGACCGCCGAGCGGATCGGCGAAATCTGGCTCAGCGTGCAAGGCGAGAGCCTGGGGCCCGCGATCGACATCCGTCCGGGCTACGAGAATTTCTGGATGTACATCCCGCACTTCATCCATTCGCCGTTCTACGTCTACGCCTATGCGTTCGGCGATTGCCTGGTGAACTCGCTCTATGCGGTCTACGAACATGCGCAGGAAGGTTTTGCCGAGCGCTATCTGGCGATGCTCTCGGCCGGCGGCACCAAGCATTATTCCGAACTGCTGAAGCCGTTCGGGCTGGACGCCAGGGATCCCAAATTCTGGGAGGGCGGGCTGTCAGTGATTTCAGGGATGATCGACGAATTGGAGCGGATGGGCTGAGCGAGGCTGGGACGCGTAAAACATCTGTTGAACGGGATTAATGGTTCTGTTATACGATTTGTAGAACGGAGCTTCAGCCATGAACGAACAGTCGAAAATTCGTCCTGATGCCGGCGGCCAGGTGATCGGAACAGTCGAAATCAAGAAGATCGGCAATTCGTCGGGAATCATCCTCTCGAAGGATATATTGGCGCGGATGCACGTCAGCGTTGGCGATACGCTTTATGCGACCCTGACGCCCGATGGCGGTTTCCGGCTGACTCCCTACGATCCTGATTTCGAGAAGGCGATGGAAGTCGCGCGGCGCGGCATGAAGCGCTATCATAATGCGCTGGCTGAGCTTGCAAAATGACCGAGCCGTTTTGGCTCACCCGCCAAATGTTTGTTGCGATTCACGACGAGCAACTCACGATCCACGGCGGTGCGAGCGGTTTGCGCGACGAAGGCATGCTCGAATCCGCGCTCGATCGACCGAAAAACCGTTGGTCATATGAGCAGGCGGAACTGGCTGAATTAGCCGCGGCCTATGCCTTCGGCATTGCGCGCAATCATCCGTTTGTTGACGGCAACAAGCGCACATCGCTGCTGGCGCTGTACACCTTCCTCGGCGTGAACGGTGTCGATTTCGTCGTGCCCGAAGCGGAGGCAGCCGCCATGATCCTCTCCCTTGCGGCCGGCGAGGTCGGCGAGGAGGGATTGACGCGCTGGATCAAGGATAATTGGCCGCCCGAGGACGGCAAGTAACTCGCAGTTGCGGCTGGTGCACAAAAGGCCCGCCGCCGTTGCCCTCCTGCCGGGATTGCGGTAATTCCACGGCGAGCGCGAACATGGACCGGGGAGACCGATGGCAGAGCATAACGAAGTGGCCTACACGACCGCTGACGGCAACGACTATATCGCCCACGAGGAGACCTATGAGGGCTTTATCAAGCTGGTGAAATACGGCACCGGCGCCGTCGTCTTCATCCTCGCCATGATGGCGTTTTTCCTGACCTGATCGCTTCCCGGGGTCGCGCCACCGCCCGCCGGCGCGATTCTACAAAAATGCACGCCTTCCGGTCGCAAAACCGGTATCCATCGTTGCGAAACAGGCGCTAGTTTGCTCGTGCGCGTGCATCTCGCGCTGCCGGAGGCCTCATGAAGATCGCCGTTGCCAAGGAAATCGATCCGTCCGAGCCAAGGGTCGCGGCTTCCCCCGACACCGTGAAAAAATACAAGGCGCTGGGGGTCGACATCGCCGTCGAGCCCGGCGCGGGCATCAAGTCGGGCCTGCCCGATTCGGAATTCACCACCGCCGGCGCCACCGTCAGCGCGGACGCGGTCAAGGACGCCGATATCGTCATCAAGGTGAAGCGGCCGGAGGCGTCAGAGCTTGCCAACTACAAGCGCGGCGCGCTGGTGATCGCCATCATGGACCCTTACGGCAACGACGCCGCGCTGAAGGCGATGGCGGATGCCGGCGTCTCTGCGTTCGCGATGGAATTGATGCCGCGCATCACCCGCGCGCAATCGATGGACGTGCTGTCGAGCCAGGCCAATCTCGCCGGCTATCGCGCGGTGATCGAGGCTGCCGAAGCCTTCGGCCGAGCCTTCCCGATGATGATGACGGCGGCCGGCACGGTTCCGGCGGCGAAGGTGTTCGTGATGGGTGTCGGCGTCGCCGGCCTGCAGGCGATCGCGACCGCGCGGCGGCTGGGCGCGGTGGTCACCGCGACCGACGTGCGGCCCGCGGTGAAGGAGCAGGTCGAGAGCCTTGGCGCCAAATTCCTCGCGGTCGAGGACGAGGAATTCAAGCAGGCGGAGACCGCCGGCGGCTACGCCAAGGAAATGTCGAAGGAGTATCAGGCCAAGCAGGCGGCGCTGACCGCCGAGCACATCAAGAAGCAGGACATCATCATCACGACAGCGCTGATTCCGGGCCGCCCGGCGCCGCGGCTCGTCACATCGGACATGGTGAAGTCGATGAAGCCGGGTTCGGTGCTGGTCGATCTCGCGGTCGAGCGCGGCGGCAATGTCGAGGGTGTCAGAAGCGGCGAAACCGTCGATCTCGACGGCGTCAGGATCGTCGGCATTCCGAATCTCGCCGGCCGCGTCGCGACCTCGGCCTCGAGCCTCTATGCGCGCAACCTGTTTTCCTTCATCGAGACGCTGGTCGACAAATCGACCAAGGCGCTCGCGGTGAAGTGGGACGACGAACTGGTCAAGGCCACCGCGCTGACCAAAGACGGCGCCGTCATTCATCCGAACTTCCAGCCGAAGACTTAAAGGAAAGCCGCCATGGATCATCTCGCCCAAGCCGTCGATCCCTTCGTGTTCCGGCTGTCGATTTTCGTGCTGGCCGTGTTCGTCGGCTATTTCGTGGTGTGGTCGGTGACCCCTGCGCTGCATACGCCGCTGATGTCGGTGACGAATGCGATCTCATCGGTGATCGTGGTCGGCGCGCTGCTTGCGGTCGGCGTCGAGATGGTCGGCAATGGCGGGGCATGGGCGCGCGGCTTCGGTTTCGTCGCGCTGGTCTTTGCCAGCGTCAACATCTTCGGCGGCTTCCTGGTCACCCAGCGCATGCTCGCGATGTACAAGAAGAAAACCAAGTGAGCGGCGTGCACCTCGGGGTGACGATGACAATGGGGGCCTCTCGATGAACGCCAATCTTGCTGCAGTCTTTTATCTCGTCGCAGGCGTGCTGTTCATCCTGGCGTTGCGCGGGTTGTCGAGCCCGGCGACATCGCGCCAGGGCAATTTGTTCGGCATGACAGGCATGGCGATCGCGGTGGCGACCACGCTCGCCTCGCATCCGCCGGCGGACGGGGTAGCCTGGCTGCTGGTGGTGCTCGGTGTCGCGATCGGCGGCTCGATCGGCGCGGTGATCGCGCGCCGGGTGCCGATGACGTCGATGCCGGAACTGGTCGCCGCGTTCCACTCGCTGGTCGGCATGGCCGCGGTGCTGGTCGCGGCCGGCGCGTTCTATGCGCCGGAAGCCTTCGACATCGGCACGCCCGGTCACATCCATCCGCAGAGCCTTGTCGAAATGTCGCTCGGGGTTGCGATCGGCGCGCTGACATTCACGGGCTCGGTGATCGCGTTCCTGAAGCTGTCGGCGCGGATGAGCGGTGCGCCGATCATCCTGCCGGCGCGCCATGTCATCAACATCGTGCTCGGCCTGGCGCTGGTGGTATTCATCATCGGCCTGGTGACGACGGGCAGCGCGGTCGCCTTCTGGCTGATCACCATCATCGCGCTGGCGCTGGGCGTACTCATGATCGTCCCGATCGGCGGCGCCGACATGCCGGTCGTGATCTCGATGCTGAACTCCTATTCCGGCTGGGCCGCCGCCGGCATCGGATTTACGCTCGGCAATTCGGCGCTGATCATCACCGGCGCGCTGGTGGGCTCATCCGGCGCGATCCTGTCCTACATCATGTGTCACGCGATGAACCGCTCCTTCATCTCGGTCATCCTCGGCGGTTTCGGCGGCGAGACCGCCGCCGCCGGCGCGGGTGCCGGTGGTGAGGTGCGTCCGGTCAAGCTCGGCTCGGCCGACGATGCCGCCTTCATCATGAAGAACGCGCAGAAGGTCATCATCGTGCCCGGCTACGGCATGGCGGTGGCGCAGGCGCAGCACGCGTTGCGCGAGATGGCGGACATTCTCAAGAAGGAGGGCGTCGAGGTGAAGTACGCGATTCATCCCGTCGCCGGCCGCATGCCCGGCCACATGAACGTGCTGCTGGCGGAAGCCAACGTGCCCTATGACGAGGTGTTCGAGCTTGAGGACATCAACTCCGAATTCGCCCAGGCCGATGTCGCCTTCGTGATCGGCGCCAATGACGTCACCAATCCGGCGGCCGAGGACGATCCGAAATCGCCGATCTACGGCATGCCGGTGCTGCAGGTCTGGAAGGCCGGCACCGTGATGTTCATCAAGCGCTCGCTCGCCTCAGGCTATGCCGGCATCGACAATCCGCTGTTCTACCGCGACAACACCATGATGCTGCTTGGCGACGCCAAGAAGATGACCGAGAACATCGTCAAGGGGATGTGAGAGCGGACCGCGCGGTGCTCGGGCGTCGTCGAATTGTTATGACCGCCAGCCTCGTTCGTACTGCGCCAACGAGCGCGTTGGTGGCCGCGCCATGACCATCCTGAAATGGCTCGTGATCGTCGCGTTGCTCGGCTATGCCGGAGGCATTGCCGCGCTCTTCCTGCTGCAGCGTTCGTTTCTGTTTCCGATCCCGCAAACCGGACGAACGCCGCCAGCCGCCGCCGGCTTTCCCGAGGCCGAAGAGCACATACTGACCACTGCCGACGGCGAAAACGTCATCGTCTGGCATGTTCCGGCCAAGCCCGGCCATCCCGTGGTGCTCTATTTCCATGGCAATGGCGATTTTCTCGCCGGTTTCTTTGGCCGCTTTCACGAACTGATCGCCGACGGAACGGGCGTCGTCGCCCTGTCGTACCGCGGCTATGCCGGTTCCAGCGGACAGCCCAGCGAGCAGGGCCTGTTGCAGGATGCGGCGGCCGCCTATGCCTTCACGACCGCGCGCTACAGCCCGGACAGGATCGTCATCTGGGGCTTTTCGCTCGGGACCGGCGTTGCGGTGACGCTGGCGGCCGAACAGCCCGCGGGCAAGCTGATCCTGGAGGCGCCGTACACGTCGATCGCCGATGTCGCGGCTTCCGCATTTCCGATCTTCCCCGTCCGCCTGGTCCTGAAAGATCCGTTTCATTCCGACCGGCGCATCGCGCGGGTCAAGGTGCCGCTTCTGGTCATGCACGGTGCGCGCGACCCCACGATTCCGATTGCCCTTGGCGAGCGTCTGTTCGCGCTCGCCAACGAGTCCAAGAAGTTCGTTCGCTTCGACGCCGGCGGGCACAATGACCTGGACAATTTTGGCGCGATGGATGCGGCACGACAATTCATCGGCGCGACAGGGGGCTGACCCGCGCGGCGAATTGGCGCATAACGCCGTTCTGGAATTGGGGATCGATGGATGAGCGCACACGGCCCGATGCCGCGATCGGCATGGATTTTCCCCGCATTGGCTGTCCTGCTGTTTGCGGGCGCCACTGCGCTCGGTTTCACCTTCACGCCATCGGCGGCGGGCCTTCTGTTTGCCGCCGCGCTGCTGGTGATCCTGTTCGGCACGGTGTTTGCGGCCGTGCATCATGCCGAGGTGATCGCCGAGCGGATCGGCGAGCCCTTTGGCACGCTGCTGCTGACGCTTGCGGTCACCGTGATCGAGGTCGCGCTGATCGCGACCATCATGCTCGGCGAAAAGCCGGTGCCCACGCTGGCGCGCGACACCGTGTTCGCGGTGGTGATGATCGTCTGCAACGGCCTGGTCGGCCTCTGCATCCTGGCCGGCGGGCTGCGCTATCGTGAGCAGGACGTCCAGGTCTCGGGGTCGGGCCTCTATCTCAGCGTGCTGATCGTGATGGCGACCATCACGCTGATCATGCCGAATTACACCTTGACCACCCCGGGGCCGGTCTATTCGGCTGGCCAGCTCGGTTTTGTCAGCGTCGTGACCATGCTGCTGTATGGCGTGTTTCTCTACACCCAGACCGTCCGGCATCGGAGCTATTTCGTAGGCGAGGCTGCCGGCGCCGCCGACGGGACGCACACCCCGAACCGGATGCTCGGCCTGAGCATAGCGCTGCTGCTCCTTTCGCTGCTGGCAGTCGTGCTGTTGGCCAAGAAATTCTCGCTGGTGGTCGATTTTGCGACGCTGCGGATCGGCGCGCCGCCGGCCTTTGCCGGCGTGCTGGTCGCGCTCCTGATCCTGTTGCCGGAGAGCGTCGCTGCGGTCGCCGCCGCGCGCAAGAACGACCTGCAAAAGAGCATCAACCTTGCGCTGGGCTCCTCGCTTGCAACCATCGGGCTCACGATCCCCGCGGTCGCGGTGGCGGCCTATGCGCTCGACAAGCAGTTGGTGCTTGGGCTGAGGGAGCAGGACATGGTGCTGCTGGTGATGACCTTCCTGCTCAGCATGCTCACCTTCGCCACCGGCCGCACCAACATCCTGTTCGGGCTGGTCCATATGGTGGTATTTGCCGTATTTGTATTCCTGGTGTTCGTGCCCTGAGGGGAGACCTTAAGATGATCAGCGCCAAATCGGATGTCCAGGTCGACACCGCGGAGGTCCGCGTCACCGAGTGGCGGCTGGTGCCGGGCAGCGCCACCGGCCATCACATCCACGAGATGGATTACGTCATTGTTCCCGTGACTTCCGGCGAGATGACCATCGTGGCATCAGGTGGGGAACGTTCCAAGGCGCAGCTTTCCGTCGGCAAATCCTACTTCCGCAAAGCCGGCGTAGAGCATGACGTTCTCAACGAGACCGCCCAGGAGATCGTGTTCCTGGAAGTCGAATTGAAACCATAAGCAACGCCATTTGGCCAATTGCCACCGATCGGTCGCAGTTGATCCCTCAATGTGCCTCAAAGTTTCCGCATCTAACCGCTGCGGAGAGAGGACGGCATGCTGAAATACCTGACGAAAATTGCGATGGACATCCTGCCCTCGGTCGCTGCGACCATCATCGGCGCCTGGGTCGTCAATCACTACATCGTCTCCAGGCCCGCCGTGGAAGCACCCCCAGCCACCGTGGCGTCCCCGGCCAGTCCGAAGAAGGCCGACGCCAAGGTAGCTGCGACGCCTGCGAACGCCGGCAATATTCCCGAGCCGGGGGTCAAGGCGAAGGGCATTTCGGAGCGGGCCATGCTCGAGCAAACCGCCGCCGAAAGGCCGGCGATGGCCGAGAAGCCCGCTGAAAAAGCGATCGAAAAGCCGATCGAAAAGCCCGTGGAAAAATCCGCTGACCTGCCGGCGGAGACCGCGAGCATCCCCGCGGATGCGCGTCGTCATCCGCTAGCCCCGCGCGAAAAGGCTGTCGCCAGGGCTGTTCCGGCGCCAGTTGCGCCTGCGCCGTCGGCAGTCGCCGTCGCCCCCGTCGTTGCCCCGCCAAATACCGCCCCGTCGGCCGAAGCGTCCACAGCCCCCGACGATCGCCGTGACGCCAATGATCTGGCGCGCGCCGCGATCGAGCGTTTGCGCGGCACTCCCGAAGCTCCGCCGCGTCCGCAGGAAGCCGCCCGCGTTTCCGATGCGCCCCGGATCGCGCCGGTCGCCTCGGCGCAGCCGGTCCGGCCGCTTCCGCCACCGATCATGGTCTCGACGCCGGCCGCGGGAACCTATAACGCCCAGCCGGCTGCGCCGGCAGCCGCGCCGACTTACCCCGCAGGCAGCGCAATCGACGATCCGTCCCGCCCGATACCGCCGGCCGACATTCCGGAGGCTTCGCCGCCGCTCGATCTGCGCGCCGAGGTCGTGGTTGTGGACCCGCCGAGACGCGAACACACCAATGTCGCCCAAGACATGCTGCTGGCGGCGAAGTCGGTGTTCCACGCGGTCTTGCCGAAATAGCCGGCTTCTACTCGTAGAGTTGGCCGGGCTTGCCGCCGACGCGGCCAAAGCCGCTTCGTGCCGCCTCGTCCTTGGGACGAAGGTTGATGGCCCGGGCGTAGGAGCCCGCGGCCTTGTTCTTGTCGCCGAGGCGTTCATAGGCGATCCCGCGGGTGGTCCAGATCTGGGCGTTCTGCGGATCGGCCGCCGCGGCCTCGTCGAGGTCGGCGGCGGCCTCCTTGACCTTGTCGATGGCGAGATAAGAGATGGCGCGGCCCAATAGAGGCTCGGACCGCTGCGGCGTCAGGCCGTTCGCGGCGCTGAAATCGTCGATCGCAAGCGGATGCTGCTGTTGGGCCTGATAGAGCAGGCCGCGATTGTACAGCGCGTCAGCGTTGTGGGGATCGAGCTCGATCGCTGCATTGAACTCGGCAAGTGCTTCCTCGGTCTTTCCCGACCGTGCCAGCGCCTGGGCGTGGATGTTGTGGGCCTGCGCATCGGCCACCATGGCTCCGCCCGGAGCCGCCTTCGGCGCCTCGCTATCGGACCCCGGCGTCAACGATCCCAGATTGATCGAGCAGCCGCAGAGCGCGATTGCGATCGCGACGATCGGCAAGGATGCACGCCAACCGAGCCGCGAAGCTCCGGAAAAACGATGGGGAACCGGAATTGCCATCTATGCGGAATGCTCGCGCGGCTAACTCGGCATGCTAGCCCGCCGCGCCATAAAATGCATCGTTCAAAATTAATAACGCGGGCACCAAGGCCCGCGTTATCGAACTCAAACTGCAAGAATCAAGAATATTGGATCAGCGCGATCCGCGCGGACCCGCGCCCGGGCCGCCACGACCGCCGCCGGGGCCACCGCGCTCGGCGCCGGGACCGGCGCCAAACACCGGCTTCGGCTTCATCGGCAGCAGGCCTTCGCGCTGCAGCTTCTTGCGCGCCAGCTTGCGCGCACGGCGCACGGCTTCGGCCTTTTCACGGGCCTTCTTCTCGGAGGGTTTTTCATAGTGGCCGCGGAGCTTCATCTCGCGGAAGATTCCCTCGCGCTGCATCTTCTTCTTCAGCGCCTTGAGGGCTTGATCGACATTGTTATCGCGAACGAGAACCTGCACGCGGCATCCTCTTTTCATTGATCGGTTTGGAATTCTGTAAAGCGAAAGGCTGGCGAAAGGCCTGGCCCTTAACCTTGAGGGCGCGGATGTATCAGACAAAGGCGCAGATGTCCACCGCAACGAGGCCATTCACCGCGATTTGGTTCGGCCGAAGCGGGATATTTGCCGCCGATCAGGCGGATTTCGACGGAATTATGCCGACCTGCGTCACATGCCCCATCTTGCGGCCCGGGCGCGGCGCTCCCTTGCCGTAGAGGTGCACGGTGGCGCCGGGGACGGCCAGCCATTGTTCGTAGCCCAGGATGTCGTCCCCGATCAGGTTGGTCATGGTGACGGGTCCGTGGCGGACCGGCTTGCCCAGCGGCCAGCCGGCGATGGCGCGGATGTGCTGCTCGAACTGCGAGATCGATGCGCCGTCGAGCGTCCAGTGTCCGGAATTGTGCACCCTGGGTGCAATCTCGTTGACCAGCACCTTGGGCCCGGTCACTTCCGGCACCACGAACATTTCGACCGCGAGCACGCCGACATAATTCAGCGCGTTGGCGATTTTCTCCGCGATCGCGATCGCGCGAGCCGCCAGTTCGGCGGAGATGCCGGCCGGCGCGCGCGAGATCTTCAGGATGTGGTCGCGATGCTCGTTTTCGGTGACGTCGAAGCATTCGACATGGCCGTCGGCCGAACGTGCCGCGATCACCGAAATCTCGCGCTCGAACGGGATAAAGGCCTCGAGGATGGCGGATTTTGTGCCGAGATCCGCCCACACCCGGTCCGGATCGTTGCCTTCGCGAATGATGGCCTGACCCTTGCCGTCATAGCCGAAGCGGCGCGTCTTCAGCACGGCCGGCAGCCCGATGCGCCCGATCGCCGCCCGCAATTCGGCCGCCGAGGACACGTCGACATAGTCGGCGGTGCCGATGCCCAGCCGCTTGACGAAGTCCTTCTCGGCAAGGCGATCCTGGGTGGTTTCCAGGATCTTCCGCTCCGGCAGCACCGGGCGGCGCGCGGCGAGGATTAACGCTGCCGCCGAGGGCACGTTCTCGAATTCATAGGTGATGACGTCGACGTCGTTGGCAAACAATTCCAGCGCCTCGACATCGGCATATTCCGCGCAGGTCGCGTTCAGCACGACGTCGAACGCCGGCGAATCCGGGTCCGGCGAAAATACCTGGCAACGCAGGCCGAGCCGCGCCGCGGCCATCGCCAGCATCCGGCCCAATTGTCCGCCGCCGAGAATTCCGATGGTGTCGCCGGGCTTGAGCTTCACCTGATGCGAGGCGCTCACGCAGATCCCTCCGGGCGCTCGGCGATCGCCCCGGTCTGCGCCTTGCGCCAGGCCGCAAGCCTGCCGGACAGCGCCGGGTCGTTCAATGCGAGTACGCTCGCCGCCAGCAGCGCGGCGTTGATGGCGCCGGGCTTGCCGATCGCCAGCGTTCCGACCGGCACGCCGGCGGGCATCTGGACGATCGAATAGAGCGAATCCACGCCCGACAGCGCCCTGGATTCGATCGGCACGCCGAACACCGGAAGTTCCGTCAGCGAGGCGGTCATGCCGGGCAGATGCGCGGCCCCGCCGGCCCCGGCAATGATGATCTTGAATCCGGCCGCCTTGGCGCCTCGGGCAAAGGCGAACATCCGGTCCGGGGTCCGATGCGCCGAGACGATGTGATTCTCGCTCGTGATACCGAGCGTGCTCAAGGTCTCGGCCGCATGGCGCATGGTCTCCCAGTCCGACTGGCTTCCCATGATGATGGCGACTAGAGCGGGCATTCGGTCAATTCTTTCGGGAATCCAAAAACATAGGCCGGATTATAGGATCGGCCCAAGGTTCGGCAAGGCGTGGCAAGGGGTCTGGAATGGACTATCCTGTCTTGGTGAATCACGGCAAGTCTTCTTAAAGAGGCCCATGAAGAAGAAAATCGGAGGGGTCGCCCCCAAGGGTTCGAAAAAGGCTTCGAACAAGGCTTCGAAACGCCGCAAAAGCGTCAAGCCCAAGCGGCCGCGCGCGCGACCGCTCAAACAGGCAGCCTCGGCGCTTCGGCCGCCGGGCGCGCCCGATGACGCCAAGCCGGCGATACGCCGGCTCCGGGCGCAATTGGCGCGGGCGCTCGAGCGCGTCGAGGAACTGCAAGCGTCGGCCGATACCGATTTCCTGCTGAATATTCCGAACCGGCGCGGCTTCGAACGCGAGCTGCAGCGTTCGATCTCCTACATCAAGCGCTACCATGCAAACGGCGCCTTGATCGTGCTCGACGTCGATCGCCTGAAGCCGATCAACGACGCCTTCGGGCATGCGGCGGGCGATCAGGTATTGAAGGCGATCGTTGCAACCTTGTTGCGCGAGGTGCGCGCCTCCGACGTGATCGGCCGGCTCGGCGGCGACGAATTCGCGCTGGTGCTGTGGAATCTTAGCGAGACCGACGCGCATGCGAAGGCGGCCGCGTTGGAACAAGCCATCGACGCGCTCAGTTTCAGGTTTCGCGGCCGCAACGTCACCGCGGGCGTATCGGCCGGCGTTGCCCTTCTCGGGCCGCACGTGGAAGCAGGGCGTGCGTTGGAAGAAGCCGACCGCGCGATGTATGTGCGCAAGGCGCAACGCCGGCATGAAGTGTGACACCTCTCGATGGCTTGACGGTGCTGCCGGCCGGGCAGCTAATGGTTGCCGAATTGAACGGCCGCTGCAGCGAGCAGGATCATGACCATCAAGCCCACCCCATTCACGCTCCATGTACCGGATGCCGATATCGCCGACCTTCGCGAGCGTCTGTCCCGTGCACGTTTTCCGGACCAGGCGCCCGGTGAGCCGTGGGCCTATGGCACCGACGTCGCTTATCTTCGCAAGCTCACCGAATACTGGCGCAACGAGTTCGACTGGCGAGCGGAAGAAGCAGCGCTGAACGCCTTTCCGCAATTCAAGGTCAAACTCGACGGTATCGACCTGCACTATCTGCATGTAGCAGGCGTCGGCCCCGATCCGATGCCGCTATTGTTGTCGCATGGCTGGCCGGGCTCGGTGTTCGAGTTTCTCGAGATCATCCCGCGTCTTACCGATCCGGCCCGCTTCGGCGGCGACGCGCGCGATGCGTTCACGGTGGTGGCGCCGTCGCTGCCGGGCTATGGCCTGTCGTTCCAGCCCGGCCAGAAACGCTTCGGCGTCCCCGAGATGGCCGATTGTTTTGCCGCCCTCATGCATGACGTGCTGGGCTTTGCCCGGTTCGGCGCGCAAGGCGGCGACTGGGGCGCCGCGATCACCAGCCGGCTGGGCTACGCGCATGCTGATCGCATGATCGGCATTCACATCAATCTGATGATGGCCGCGGGCCGCGACCCTTCCGCCTTTCCCAATCCGAGCGAGGAGGAGAAGCGCTACCTCGGCGAGTTGGCGCACTGGTTTCGAGAGGAGGCCGGCTATCAGGCGATCCAGGGCACCCGCCCGCAGACGCTCGCCTTCGCGCTGACGGATTCGCCGGCCGGCCTTGCCGCCTGGATCGTGGAGAAATTCCGCGCCTGGTCCGACTGCGGCGGCAATGTCGAGAGCGCGATCAGCCGCGACCGCATGCTGGCCGATATCTCGCTCTACTGGTTTACCGGGGCGATCGGCTCATCGTTCTGGCCCTATTATGCCCGCCTGCACGGCTCGGCGATCTTTCCCGCAGGTGACACGATCAAGGTTCCGACCGGCTATGCCGAATTCCCGCGCGAAATTCTCAGGCCGCCGCGCAGCGCGGCGGCGCGCGTATTCGCCGATATTCGCCGCTGGAGCGTGATGGAGAAGGGTGGGCATTTCGCCGCGCTGGAACAGCCGGAACTGCTGGCCGGCGAGGTGCGCGCCTTCTTCCGGGAATTGCGATGACGCCTGGAGCTTCGGTTCTGATTGGATCAGAACCGAAGCTCCAGACTCTTGTTTTGACGCGTTTTCTTCACGCGAACCGGTGTCCACCCCGCATCAAGTGCGGGGCAGGCTTTCGCTCGAAAACGCTCTACAACGCGCCGAGGTCATCCGGCACGGCGCCGAACTTCCTGAGCAGTTTGGCATCGCCGAATTCGCCGATCATGGGATCGCCGGTACGGCTGAAGGCGACTGCGCCGATGCTGCCGGGGGCTCTCGACAGAACTTCGGCGCGGCGGAGCGCGGCCGCCGAACTCTGGCATTCCTCGGCCGCGCCCGCGACCGGCGAGCCGGTCTCATCCTGCAGGAACGGCAGTGCGACGTAATAGGTGACATCGGCCATCGTACTCACTCCGGTTCGACCGATCAGAGCTTCTTCGAGCGGGTTCTGATTCAGTCAGAGCCCTAGACCGGGATGACTTTTCTTCGAATCGTCATCCCGCTCTATCTTTTTGTTTGAGCATGATCTCCGCGAAAACGCGTTCCGCGTTTGTCGCGATGGAAAACCGGCTCCCACTTTTCCGGATCATGCTCTAGGCAGCATCGCTGGCCGACAATTCGGCGGGCGCGCAGCCGCACGCAACCGCCGCCTGCAATTCCATCAATTCATTTTCCAGATATTCGTTGGCCATGATCAGCGCCTTGATCGTGCTGCGCAGGTTGCCGTCGCACATCGCGATCGCCTGGTCACAGGCCTGCTCGTACCGGCTGCTGTCGGAGGGTGAAGAAGCGTCAGACATGGCGAGAACCCCTGGCTGGTTGAAGGCGGTGATGGATGTTCCTATTTTGTTCTCACGGAGTCAAGTGGCGAAGGAGGCCAAAACCGCTTCGGTCCAGCCCAGAAGGAAGCGGATCGCAGGCCCGTCCGCCGCGGCGACTGCGAACGGTTCTAACCTGCGAGGCCGGAACCAAAACAATATCCGGCGCTTATAGCCAATTCGCTGGGAGTGGGACGATGGGTCTCGTCGAGTCCAGAAGGCCCGTGGTGTTGATCGTCGAGGACGAGTTTCTGCTCCGCATGGATGCGGTTGATATCATCGCCGCCGCGGGCTTCGATGCCATTGAGGCTTCGAATGCCGATGAAGCCATCGAAATTCTGGAAGCTCGCCGGGGCATCTCGGTGGTTTTCACCGATATCCAGATGCCAGGCTCGATGGACGGGTTGAAACTTGCGCGCGCGATTCGCGGCCGCTGGCCGCCGATCAAGATCGTCGCGACTTCCAGCGTCGATGTCGAGGAAGCCGACTTGCCCGCCGGCGGCCGGTTCCTGCCGAAGCCCTACAGCCCGGTCCAGGTGACCGGCGTGCTGCGGGAGTTGACCGGCCCGGCGTGAAAAACTCAGGCCCACTATTGGGCTTCAGCTTGCGCCCAGGGGAACAAGGTCAGGCGATGATATCGGGCGTGATCTGGTCTTCGATGAAGGCGATGCGGTCGCGAAGCTGCAGCTTGCGCTTTTTCAGCCGTTGCAGTCGCAACAAATCGGGCGCCGGAGATTGATGCAGCGCATCGATCGCCGCGTCCAGATCGCGGTGTTCCTGCTGCAGCCGTGCGAGCTCGTTTTCGAGTTCGCGCTCATCTTCGTTGGTCATGGTGTACGTTAGCTGAAAAACGCGGATGAGTTGCGATGGTTGTCCGGAAACCGCCGTAGAATATCGTCCCTGCCGGGCCCCCGTGCAAGCCAAGGCGGGTTCCCTGCTCACGATTCGTTACAGATGGGCGCGGAAAAATGACCGTGCACTTTTCGATACCCATCGACAGATTCGCCGGCTCGTGTACAATTGCTCGTCCGGATCGAATCTGAGGTCTTAATCCAACCGAGGAGGTTTCGTATGGCAATTCAGGCGCATCTCGTTGAACTGGAACGCAAACACAAAACGCTCGAGAACGAACTGCACGAAGCTCTCGTTCACCTTTCAACGGACGACCTGCAAATTGTCGAACTGAAGCGCCGGAAATTGATGGTCAAGGACGCGATCGAGCGGTTGAGACATACCGCCGAGGAAACTATCCACTAGAAAATCCTGCGCTGGACAGGTCACGGAAGCGGCGCGTTCATCCAGGGATGAGCGCCGAGGCGGCTACTTGGCGGCCGTGATTGACGCCTCTGCCAGTTCGCCGACATGGTCCGCGATCGCGAGCGAAGACGTCAGCCCCGGCGATTCGATCCCGAACAGATTGATCAGCCCGTCGACGCCATGGTCGGCCGGTCCCTGGATCAGGAAATCCTGCGCGGCCACCGCCGGCGGCACGATCTTCGGACGTATTCCCGAATAGCTCGGCATCAGGGCGCCGTCCGGCAGCGTCGGCCAATAGCGCCGGATCGCCGGATAGAATCGTTCCGCACGCGCGGGATCGACGGCGTAATCGATGTGATCGACCCATTCCACGTCGGGACCGAATCGGGCCTGTCCCGCCATGTCGAGGGTGAGGTGGACGCCGAGCCCGCCCGGCTCGGGCACCGGATAGATCAGGTGCGAAAACGGCGCCCGCGCGCTGCAGCTGAAATAGTTTCCCTTCGCCAGATAGGCCGGCGGTATCAGTTCGATCGGCATGCCGTCGATGCCGCGCGCGAGCAGCGGCGCGTTGAGCCCGGCGGCGTTGACCAGAAGCCGGCACTTGAGCGACATCGGCGCCTCGCCACCGGCGTCGAGTTCGATTCCGTCCCCGACAACTCTGGCGCGCAGCAGCGGCGTATGGAAGGCGCAGGCCGCGCCGGAATCCTCGGCGTCGCCGCGCAGCGCCAGCATGTAGGCATGACTGTCGATGATGCCGGTGGAGGGCGACAACAGCGCGGCGTCGCAATTCAGCGCCGGCTCCAGCGCGCGCGCCTCGGCGCCCGTTAGGGTTTTCAGGTCGCCGACGCCATTGGCTTGCGCGTGCGCCCTGATCGCTTGCAGTTTCTCGGTTTCCGCTGCCGTCGTCGCGACGATCAGCTTGCCGCAATTGCGATGCGGGATGCCGTGATCCCGGCAATATCGATAAAGCGCGTGCTTGCCGCTGACGCACGTCCGCGCCATCAGGCTATCAGCTTTATAGTAAATGCCGGCGTGGATCACCTCGCTGTTGCGCGACGAGGTGACGGTACCAATCCCCTCGGCCGCCTCCAGCACGATCACCTCGCGGCCGGCCTGCGCCAGCCGCCGCGCGACGGCAAGACCGATCACGCCTGCTCCGATAACGACGCATTCAACCTTTTCCATTAGCGGTGCTGTTCCGGGCTCGTGTTCTTGTCCGGCGCCGCCTCGACGTGGCACGCACCCGGTAGCGCTGGCGCAGCATGGCTCAGCTTGGGAGGGTCTTCTCGAACGACCCGTTGGATTCGTACGCTTTCGAACCGACGCCCCGTTAGTGAAGCATTAATCATGTCAGGGCAATTGCCGTAATTTAAGTCACATTATTGCGTCGCAGGGGTAGGTATTTACCCGATCAAAACCGGTGAAGCCAGACACTCCGCCCCTGAAATCCGCGGGTGACTGATGGCTGGCAAGAATTGGCAGGCAGGCGGCAAGAATCTGATTCCTGCGCAGGCCGTCGCATGCCTGGTCGTCACCGTTTTGCCGGTTCGATCGGCCTTTGGGCTGTCCGGCAACTTCGCGCCGGCGAGCTATCTCGGCACCGTCGATCCCAACATGGTCTGGGAAGCGCTGATCGGCGGCATCGTCGTGTGCTCCTTTCTCGCCGCCCTCGCACTCTGGATTCACACCGCGTTGCGCAAGGTCAAGCGTTCGCAATTGCGCCGCAATGCGTTCGTCAGTTCCGCCCTCGACCACCTCAGCCATGGCGTCGTCATGACCGATCCGCGGAAGCGGATCGTGTTCTGCAATGACCGTTATCTCGAGATCTACGGCCTGGCCCGTTCGGATATTCCGCGGCACATGACCGGGTCGGAACTGCTGGAGTTGCGGCGCGCGCGCGGCGTGCTCGACGTCAGCACCGAGGATTTCTACAAATATGCCGGGCGGCCGGAGGGCCTGATCACCGAACTACCCAACGGCCGGTCGGTGCTGGTCAGGTATTTCGGACTGCCGAACGGCGGGTCGGTGGCGACGCATGAGGATTACAGCGAGCAACGCAAGCTTTCCAAGCAGCTTGCCTCCACCAAGCAGTTCCTGGAATCGGTGCTCGACAACGTGCCGGTCTGCGTGGCTGCCAAGAGCATCGATGACCGCCGCTATATTTTCGCCAATCGCGCGTTCGAGCGTTTCTCGCGCTTCTCGCGCGACACCATCGTCGGCAAGCGCGCCGACGAGATTTTTCGCCCCGAGACCACGGCGGGCATCGAAGCTGCGGACCAGGCCGCGATCGACGCGCCGGAGGGCCAGTTCCGCAACGAATTCGTGGTCGAGCGCGGCCCGGAGAAGCGCGTCCTCGCCAGCAACCGGGTGATCGCGCGCAACGACAAGAATGAGCCGGAATTCCTGATTGCGCTGTTCGACGACGTCACCGAACGCAAATCGCTGTCCCAGGAGCTCGAAAACACCAAGAAGTTCCTCGAGCTGATCGTCGACAACATTCCGGTCTCGCTGATCGTCGAGCGCGTCAGCGACGGACGCTATCTGCTTGCCAACCGCAGCGCCGAAACCATTCTCAACCGTCGGCGCGAAGACGCCGCCGGGCTGACCGCCGCCGACATCTTCCATCCGCGGGAAGCCAAGCTGATCATCGCGCGCGACGAGGCGGCGATCAAGAAACGCGGGCTCCTCACCGAGGAACACCCGATCAGCACCAAGGACGGATTGCGGCTGTTCCTGACGCGCCGCATGACCGTGCTCGATGAGGCCGGCGAGCCGCAATATCTGATCAAGACCCACGAGGACGTCACCGATCGGCGCCAGACCGAGTCGCGGATGGCGCATATGGCCTATCACGACGGCCTCACCGACCTGCCGAACCGCGCGGCGTTCCTGCAGGCCCTGACGCAGATGATCGAGGCCTGCGAGGGTACCGACGAGGAATTCGCCGTGCTCTCCCTCGACCTCGACGGGCTGAAGGAAATCAACGACGTGTTCGGCCATGCCACCGGCGACAAGCTTCTGATCGAGGTGGCGCGCCGCCTGCAGAATTCCTCGCGCGGCGGCGTGGTGGCGCGGCTCTCGGGCGACGAGTTCGGATTGATCATCGACGGCAAGCAGCCGGTCGCCGGCATGCTGCTGGCCGAGCGGCTCGCCGAGGCGCTGTCGAACGAATTCATCATCGACGGAAAGTCGGTCCGCACCGGCGTCACCACCGGCATCTCGGTGTTCCCGCACAATGGTGCCGACGCCGCCTCGCTGCTCGCCAATGCCGGCGCGGCGCTGTTCCGCGCCAAGGCGAAATCGCGCGGCACCATCAGCATCTATGAGCCCGAGATGGACCAGCAGATCCGCGACCGCCGGGTGCTGCACCAGGATCTTTCGGTCGCGATCAAGAATGGTGAGCTGTCGCTGTATTACCAGCCGCAGGCGATGGCGCGGCAGACGGTTGCCGCGAGCGAAGTGATCGGTTTCGAGGCGCTGGCGCGCTGGCTGCATCCGGTGCGCGGCTTCGTGCCACCCTCCGATTTCATCCCGCTCGCGGAAGAAAGCGGCTTGATCGTCTCGATGGGCGAATGGATCCTGCGCGAAGCCTGCCGCGAGGCCGCCTCCTGGTCGAAGCCGCTGCAGGTCGCGGTCAACCTGTCGCCGGCGCAGTTCATGCACGGCGACGTCGTCAACCTCGTGCATTCGATCCTGCTCGAAACCGGGCTCTCGCCGGGCCGGCTTGAACTGGAGATCACCGAGGGCGTGCTGATCGAGGATTTCGACCGCGGCCTGGCGCTGCTGCGGCGGCTGAAGGCGCTCGGCGTGCGCATTTCGATGGACGATTTCGGCTCGGGCTATTCCTCGCTCTCCTATCTGCAGGCGTTCCCGTTCGACAAGATCAAGATCGACCGCGCTTTCGTCATGAATCTCGGACGCAATCCGCAGTCGGCGGCGATCGTCCGGGCGGTGATCGGGCTTGGCCACGGCCTCGAAATGTCGATCGTGGCCGAGGGCGTGGAAACCCAGGAGCAGCTCGGTTTCCTCGCCGAAGAAGGCTGCGACGCGGTGCAGGGCTATTTCCTCGGCAAGCCGCTGCCGATCGGGCAGTATGCCGCGCTGGTCGGCCGCGGCGACGGCAATATGATGCAGCCCGAGCGCAAGACCGGCTGACGGTTTCCACTTTTCCCGATCATGCTCTAGATGTCTGCCCATGGCGGACTACGATCTTGCGATCATCGGCGGCGGCCTGAACGGCGTCAGCGTAGCGCGCGACGCCGCAGGGCGCGGCCTGCGGGTGATCCTGCTGGAGCAGGGCGACCTCGGTTCCGCGGCCTCCTCGGCCTCGCCGCGGCTGATCCATGGCGACCTCGCGGTGCTGGAGCGCCGGGCGTTCCTGCGGGTGCGTACCGCGCTCGCCGAGCGAGACACCTGGCTGCGCATCGCGCCGCATCTGGTGCGGCCGATGCGCTTTGCGATCCCCGCCCATTCCGACGAGCGTCCGCCATGGCTGTTGCGCTTCGCCCTGTTGCTCTATGACCGGCTGGCCTCCCGCTCGCGGCTCCCGGCGTCGGTGACGGTCGACGTCACCCACCACCCGATCGGCAACGCGCTGAAGCGGCCGTTCGGCACCGCGTTCGAGTATTCCGATTGCGTGGTCGACGATTCGCGGTTGGTGGTCGCCCATGCCGTCGACGCCGCGGAACGCGGCGCCGACATCCGCACCGGGGCGCGCTGCGTGCGCGCCGACCGGCTCGATGTCTGGCGGCTGGCGGTGATCGACCGCGGCCATCGCCGGGTGGTCACGGCGCGCGCGCTCGCCAATGCGTCAGGCGCCTGGACCGCCTCGGTCGCCGAAACAATATTGCGGATGCCGCCGCCCGAGACCTCAACGATCCAGATCGGTCAGATCGTCGTCAGGCGACTGTTCGATATCGACAACGTCTACGTCTTCCAGCACGCCGACCGGCAGCTGATTTTCGCCAGCCCCTATGAGCGCGATTTCACGCTGCTCGGCACCGTTGGGCACGCCTTCAAGGGCGATCCTGCCGCGGTGGCGATGGCGGCCGCCGACGTCGCCTACCTCTGCGACGCCGCCAACCGCTATTTTCGCGAGCGGGTCGAACCCTCGGACGTGATCAGGACGGTCGCCGGCGCCAATATGGTCTGGGACCGATCGGGCAGGGCCCGCGCGTGGGATGGCGCGATGACGTTCGATGCGCGGCGCGGCAAGGCCCCGCTGCTGACGATCTTCGGCGGCGACGTCACCACCGCGCGGTTGCGCGCGGAGCGGGCAGTATCGAATCTCACGCCATTCTATCCGATGTCGCCGCGCTGGAGCGCCAGGACGCCGCTGCCGGGCGGCGACTTTGCGTGGGCCCAATTCGATGACGAAGTCGACCGTGCCCGCGCGCGCTGGCGGTTCCTCGATGAGGCTGAGGCCCAACGCCTGGTCTCGGCCTATGGCACACGTATCGTGGCCGTGCTCGGCGAGGCCAAGAGCCGCGCGGATCTCGGTCCGGCCTTCGGTCCGCACCTGACGGGCGCGGAGGTGCGCTATCTCATGCAGAAGGAATGGGCGCGGTTTCCCGACGACGTCCTCTGGCGGCGGACCAAACTCGGCCTGACCATGGCGCCTGCGGAGCGCGAGGCGCTGACGACGTTCATGGCGACAGCGGCGTCCTGACTTCGCGGATTGCTATCCCACCACCGTAATCACGCCCATCTGCGGATTCACTTCAACCTCGGCCCCATTGGGAATCGCGGCGGTGATGTCTTCGTCGAATCCCGCGAGCATCGAGACATCGCCGAGTGCTGCGCCCTGCGCGAGAATGGGGTTGACGGAATTGAACACCAGCGCCAGCGGCACGATGCCGCGCGATTTCATCTCGTGCAGCATCCAGGCCGTGGCGACGCCGCCCTTGGCCGTGTCCAGCACCAGGATCTTGCCGACATAGGATTGGCCGGCCAGTCTGTGCGAAGGACGGCTGAAGACGCCGTTGATGCGGTCGAGGTCGTAGCGTGCGGAAAACCCGTCATTGGCCACCAGCGCAGGGCCGCGAACGGTCGTTCCCATCGCATGTCGCGCGCGAAAGATTTTGCTGCTCATGGCCGCGCCAATTTTCCGCTTGCGGCCGCGTCCACGCAGGCCTCCATCGATGCCAGCATCGGCCGGTAGCCGTAGCCGCCCAGGATATTGACCAGTTTCGCGCTGTTGGTGGCGAGGCGCTTCCAGCCGCGGGCTTCCGAAATTTCGCGCGCATAGGATTGATAGAAGCACATGCCGGACAGCACGTTGCCGCCGGCCGCCTCGATGCGCGCCGTATAGCCCATGCGATCGGCGTCCGGCTTGACCTGCGGACTGGTCACCGCGAGCATCGGCACCTTGAAGCGCCGGCCGTCACAGAGTTCGGCCAGGTCCGACAGCTCATAGAGGCTGAGCTGCGGCGCCGAGAACACCACGACATCGACCGCATCGTCGGTGTGATAGGATCTCTGCAATTGGTCGGCCTCGGCCCGGGTGATCCGGTGGCATGGCAAATCGGGCGAGGCCACGTCGCTCAACTGGCCGGCTTCGGGCGTCAGCCCCACCAGATGATACAAGGCGATCGAACCGAAGCTCGCCATCGACGCGCCGAAATGCTTGAGCTGATCGGACTTCGGCGCGCCCTCGATGCCTTCGATGACGGGAACGGACCAGTAGTTGCCGGCGATGCGCCCGATCACGCCGCCGAGCGCGCCCCAATCGTTGAGCGAGGTCGGCGTGTACTCGAGCTGAAAGCGCAAGGTGGCTTGCCGCTTTTCCGGCAGGTGAAAGCCGTAGCGCGGCGTTCGTCCGGTCAGGCCCGCCGCCAGCGCCGAGGGACCGCCCTCGAAATTGGACCGCGCGCCGCAGACAGAGTTGGAATAGATCACGACGCCGGTGTCGCCGAACGCGACATGCTCGTTGCGGGTCGGCGCCTGGATGGTCTGATAGTTGATGCAGGTGTTGGTCATGGCGACGCCAAGCGCTTCGAACGCAACGATCGTCCGCCGCTCGAGATCGAGCATCGCCGAGGTCTGGCCCAGCAGGTCGGCCTTGGCGAAATCGGTGCCGCGCGGATCGGTGATAGTGGAAATCCGCACGCGCCGCTGCCCGGCCGTGGTCGCGGCGAGGCCCTCGAGCCAGCGCACGCCGGCTTCGCCGAGGCTTTCGGTATCGGCCATCAAATGGGCCTGCGTCACCGGCACCAGATCCTCGGCGCCGAAGAATTCGCCGACCTTGATCTGGTGCTGCAATGCCTGCTGTGGCACCGGGCCGGCTTGGCCGGCGAGGATATCCTTCTCTTCGTCGTTGAGTTTCATTCGATCAATCGATCCTGATGTCAGCGTCCCGCACCGCTTTACCCCATTTCGCCAGTTCACTCTGCTGAAAGCTCGCGAGGGCCGCACCAGCCAGGGCAGTGGGGATCACGCCCAGCGGCTCGAGCTTGTTCCGGAACGCATCGCTGTGGACGATCCGCTCGATTTCACCGACCAGGGTCACGGTGACGGTTTCGGACATCCCGCGAGGCCCAAACACGCCCCACCATGCGGTGGTTTCAAATCCATCGTAGCCGGACTCGGCGATGGTCGGCACATCGGGCAGCACCAAAGACCGTGCCTTGCTCGAAATCGCCAGCGCCCGCAGCTTGCCCGCCTGCACATTCGACAGCACCGACTGCAGCGGATCGAACATGATCTGGATCTGCCCGCCGATCAGGTCGATGATCGCCGGCGCACTGCCCTTGTAGGGCACGTGCTGGATATCGATGCCGGCCGCCCTCTTGAACATTTCGGCGGTCAAATGCCCCGGCGTGCCGGCGCCCGCGGAGCCGTAATTGAGTTTTCCGGGCGAGCGCCTGGCGAGCGCGACCAGTTCGGCAAGTGTTTTCACGGGCTGCGCGGGGTGCACGACGATCGCGACCGGCGCCAGCACCACCAGGGCAACGGGGGTGAAATCGCGGACGGGGTCGTAAGGCAGATTCCTGTAGAGCGCGGGATTGATGGCTTGCGTCCCCACCGTCCCCATCAGCAACGTCTGGCCGTCGGGCGCCGACCTCGCCACGGCCTCGGTGCCGATCGAGCCGCCCGCGCCGGCGCGATTGTCGATCATGAACGTCGCCTTGAGGGCCTCGCCCAGCATCTGCGCCAGAGGCCGCGCCACGATATCGGTCGGGCCGCCGGCCGGAAACGGAACGATCAGGCGAATTTGCTTGCCGGCCAATGATTGGGCGCCACCGGGCCGCGCCCTGGCCAGCAATCCGGTGGCTGCCGCAGCCGAGGCTATTCGCACGAATTGTCGGCGGCGCATCAATTTCCCGGTCCCAATCCGCCGAAATCGCTCCGGCTTGCCGGCGATGCTAGCGGCTGCCATCCGGCAATGGGAGTCCGAAGATGGTCGCGGCGATTGAATTTGCCATTGCGCATCATCGATTTCCGCCGCTAGCGTGCGGCCACCATTTGGGCTGGCGAGGAAGATGGCCGACGAACCGACGACACCCGAACCGCAGGCGGAAGCGCCGCCGCTGGCCGTGAAGCCCGCGCCGCCGCCTGCGCCCGCGCCGGACATGCCGCTGCTGCGCATCGACGCGGTGGTGAAGAAATTCGGCAGTTTTCGCGCGGTGGACCGCTTGTCGCTCGACATCCGCGCCGGGGAATTCTTCGCGCTGCTCGGTCCGAGCGGCTGCGGCAAGACCACGCTGTTGCGGATGCTCGCCGGATTCGAAACGCCGGACGAGGGCCGCATCCTGCTGGAGGGCAGGGATATCGCGCCGGTGCTGCCGCATCAGCGCCCCGTCAACATGATGTTCCAGAGCTATGCGCTGTTTCCGCATCTTTCCGTGCGCGACAATATCGCCTTCGGGCTCAAGCGCGCCGGGATGGAGCGCGCGCAGATCGATGCCCGCGTCGCCGAGATGGTGGCGCTGGTCAAGCTCGACGGGCTGGAGAGGCGCAAGCCGGACCAGCTCTCCGGCGGCCAGAAGCAGCGCGTCGCGCTGGCGCGCTCGCTGGCGCGCCGGCCGCAGGTGCTGCTGCTCGACGAGCCGCTGGCGGCGCTCGACAAGAAGCTGCGCGAGAGTACGCAGTTCGAGCTGATGGAATTGCAGCGTCGGCTCGGCATGACCTTCGTCATCGTCACCCACGACCAGGAGGAGGCGATGACGGTCGCCGACCGGATCGGGGTGATGGACCAGGGCCGCCTCGAACAGGTGGCGACCCCGCGCGAGCTGTATGAGGCGCCCGCCTCGCGCTGGATCGCCGAGTTCGTCGGCGACATCAACATCTTCGAAGGCCAGCTCGAAAGCCGCGAGGCCGGCCGCATGATGATCGCGACCAGGGACGCCGGCACCATCGCGGTCGCCGAACCGCGCCAGCCAGTCACCAAATCGCTGGTCTGCGTCGCGATCCGCCCCGAGAAAGTGAAGCTGTCGCGCCGCGGGCCGGTGTCGGACGCCAGCAGTGCGCATGCCATCAACCGGCTGGAGGGCATCGTCACCGACGTCAGCTATCTCGGCGGCGTCACCTGCTACAAGGTCAAGCTCGACTCCGGCGCCACCTTGCGCTCCTCGATGGCGAACACGGCGCGGATCGACATCGATGCCTACAGCCCGAGCCAGCGCGTAGTGGCCTGGTTCACGCCCGACGATTGCGTGGTGCTGGAGCAATGAGCAATCGCCGCATCTTCACCCGCCCGGCGCGAACAGCCGCGATCGCGCCCTACGTCTGGATGGTGCTGTTCTTCCTGGTTCCGTTCGGCTTCGTGCTCAAAATCAGCCTGTCGCAGACCGCGATCGCCCAGCCGCCCTATCTGCCGGTGTTCGACGTAACGCAGGGGCTTGCCGCGATCAAGGCGGCGTTCGCCGCGCTGTCGCTGGATAATTTTAAGCTGCTCGTCTCCGATGATCTCTACATCCTTTCCTATCTGCGCAGCCTTGTGGTGGCCGCGGTCTCAACGTCGATCCTGCTTCTGATCGGCTATCCCATCGCCTATGGCATGGCGCGTCTGCCGAAGCGATGGCAGAGCGTGGCGATGATGCTGGTGATCATTCCGTTCTGGACTTCGTTCCTGATCCGCATCTATGCCTGGATCAACATCCTGCAGCATGACGGCCTGCTCAACAAAATCCTGCTCGCGCTGCATCTGGTCTCCGCGCCGGTGGTCTGGCTCTCTACCGATGGCGCGATGTATCTCGGTATCGTCTATTCCTATCTGCCGTTCATGATCCTGCCGCTCTATGCGACGCTCGCCAAGATGGATCCGGCGCTGTTGGAAGCGGCCAGCGACCTCGGCAGTTCGCCGCGCCAGGCGTTCTGGCTCGTGACCTTTCCGCTGTCGCTGCCCGGCGTCGCCGCCGGCGTGCTGTTGTGCTTCATCCCGATAACAGGCGAATTCGTCATCCCTGATTTGTTGGCAGGTTCCGATTCGCTGATGATCGGCCAGACGCTGTGGCTCGAATTCTTCACCAACAAGGACTGGCCGGTGGCCTCCGCCGCGGCCGTCGTCCTGCTGCTGTTGTTGGTGCTGCCGCTGATCCTGTACGACCGCATGCAGCGCCGCCAGCTGGAGCGCGCGTGATGGCGGAGCGCCAAGTGAACCGGCTGTCGCGCTTCAATGTGGCCTCGCTGGCGCTGGGGCTGGCGTTTCTCTATTTGCCGATCGTGATCCTCGTGATCTATTCGTTCAATGCCTCGCGGCTGGTGACGGTGTGGGCCGGCTGGTCGCTGCAATGGTACGGCGAATTCTTCCATGACAGCGCCATGCTGGAAGCCGCCTCGATGAGTTTTCGGGTGGGCGCGACCTCGGCCACTATCGCGACCCTGCTCGGCACGCTGGCGGCGATCGCGCTGTCGCGAGGCGAGCGGTTTAGGGGCCGCACGTTGTTTTCCGGCATGCTCTATGCGCCGCTGGTGATGCCCGAAGTCATCACCGGGCTGTCGTTGCTGCTGCTGTTCGTCGCCCTCAACGCCGAGCGCGGCTTCTGGACCGTCACCATCGCCCACACCACCCTGACCATGTGTTTCGTCGCCGTGGTGGTGCAGTCGCGTCTTGGCGCGCTCGACCGCAGCCTCGAGGAAGCGGCGATGGACCTCGGCTGCGATCCCCTGCGCGCCTTCGTCGCGGTGACCTTGCCCTTGATCGCGCCCGCGATCGCGGCGGGCTGGATGCTGGCGTTCACGCTGTCGCTCGACGATCTCGTGATCGCGAGTTTCACCACCGGCCCCGGCTCGGCGACGCTGCCGATCCGGATTTATTCGGAGGTGCGGCTCGGGGTGAAGCCCGAGATCAACGCGATCTGCACGCTGATCGTCGCATTGATCGCGGTGCTGATCGTGGTGGCTTCGCTGGTGTCGAAGCTGTCGAACGCGAAGGCTGAGAGCGCTGCGCCGCTGTAGCGATTGGCGTATCTCCGCAAACTCCGTCGTCATCCTGAGGTGCGCGCCCTTTCTTGCGCGCCTCGAAGGATGTGCCGACGGCGCTTGTGGCCGCATCCTTCGAGGCTCGCTGAAGAGGCTCGCACCTCAGGATGACGACAGCATTTGTTGTGGCCGATCATCTCGGTCAGAACTTCACCGCGCCCGCCGTCAGCCCGCCGACCATGTAGCGGCGGAAGGCGTAGTAGATCGCGGCGGGGGGCAGGGCGTAGATGAATCCGGTGGTCATCAAGAGTTCCCAGGGTGAATCGTCGGCGGAGAGGAAATTGCCGAGGGCTACCGGAAGCGTGATGTCCTTGTCGTTGGAGAGCAGCAGGAAGGCGTAGAGATATTCGTTCCAGGCCAGCAACACGGCATAGGTGCCGATCGCGACCAGCGAGGGCATCATCAGGGGAATGTAGACCAGGCGAAACAATTGCAGCGTGGTGGCGCCGTCCATGGTGGCGGCCTCGTCGAGTTCGACCGGCAGCTTGTCGGAGGCCTGTTTCAGCACCCAGATCGCGTAGGGCGAAGCGATCGTCACCATCGCCAGAATCAGCGCCCAGTGATTGTTCAAGAGGCCGTAATTGCCCATGGTGCGGTACATCGGCACGGCGAGGAACGCCGCCGGGATGAAGTAGGTGAACAGCGCCAGATTCATCACCCAGCGGCCGCCCGGCACTTTCAGCCGCGAGATCGCGAACGCCGCAGCTGTCGCGATGAACAGCGTCAGCGCGCCGGTCGCGGCTGCGATCACGATCGAATTCCAAAGCTGCAGCCAGAAATCCCGCAGGAAATAATGCTGTTCGTAAAACACGATGTGGAAATTGTGCAGCGTCGGATGGGTGGGCCACAATTTGCCGGAGAACGCGTCCTCCTTCGGCGAAATCGCGAACAGGAACATGTGGTAGATCGGCACCATGGTCCAGATCAGCACGGGGATGCCGATCAGCAGCAGCCACGCCTCGGTGCCGACTTCGCGCAGCGTCGGGAATCGCATGCCGGGCAGCTTCATCGCGACAACCGTTTCATCATGAAATAGACCAGCGGCAGCACCAGCGGCAGCGCGCAGACGATCGAGGCCATCGAGAGGTCGAGCTGGTCGAGCCGGAGATAGCGGATGCCTAGCGTTGCGAGCACATGCGTGAGGTCCGCCGGGCCGCCGCCGGTCAACAGATAGACGCTGTTGAAGTCGCCGAGCGTCCAGATCATCGACAGCAGCGTGCAGGTGAGATAGAGCGCCTGCATCGAGGGCCAGGTGATGAAGCGGAATTTCTGCCACCAGCTGGCGCCGTCGACGTCGGCGGCCTCGAACAGGTCGGCTGATATCGCAAGCCGCCCGGTCATCAGGATCAGGGTCCAGAACGGCAGCGATTTCCAGATATGCACGCCGATCGCCATCGACAGCGCCACGGTGGGATCGTTGAGCCAGTTCGGGCCGTCGTCGCCGGTGAAGCGGAAGATCAGCTGGTTGATCACGCCCCATTCCGGATTGAGCATGAAGCGCACCGACAGGATGGTCGGGATCGAGGGCACCGCCCAGGGCAGGATGAACAGCACCGACAGCCATTTGATCCAGCGCCGCTCCTGGATGAAGAAGCCCGACAGGAACAGCGCGATCACCATCTTGATGTTGATGCCGATGACAAGGAAGATCAGCGTATTGACGGCGGCGCGCGCGAAAATCGGATCGTGGTAGAGCGCGACATAGCTCGCCGGATGCCGCGCCAGCCACAGCCCGTAGCCGACGGGATAGACCACGAAGGCTGCGAACACCAGGACATAGGGCGCGATCATCACGATGCCCCAGACCTGCGGCACCGTCAGCCGCGCCGACAACGGCGCGGTTGGGAGGACGTGGTCGGAGGTGGAGAGCGTGATTGCCATGGTCAGTTGTTCATCCCGCGTGCATTTCCCTTACCTCGCCCCGCTCGCGGGGAGAGGTCGAAATTCGCGACAGCGAATTTCGGGTGAGGGGGACTCTCCGCGAGCCGGCTCGTTGAGAGAGCCCCTCACCCCGACCCTCTCCCCGTGAAGAACGGGGAGAGGGAGTATTCATTCTAACCCGCCACTTCCTTGATGCGCGCGATCAACTCGTCCACGGCCTTGTCGACCGGGACCTTCTCGCTGACCACGCGGTTCATCGCTTTGGCCCAGACGTTCTCGTTGTTCAGGATGGTGAACTTCCAGTTCTTCGTAAAATCGAACGGCTGGGTGCCGCCGGTGAACTGGGCATAGACCGCGCGGCGATGGCGGTCGGCCTGCCAGAACGGGCTCTGCTGGCTCGCCGTCGTCACCGGGAACCAGCGGCCGAGCGCGCCCTCGATATAGGGCCGGAGGTTCTCCTCCTGCATCAGGAATTTCACGAATTCCTTGCCCTCGGCCTTGTTCTTGGCGTTGGCGAAGATCAGCCCGGTCTTGACGTCGGAGCGGTATTTGATGGTCGATCCGTCCGGCGCCTTCGGGAACGAGGCGGTGATGATGTCCTGCTCATAGGCCTGCTTGCCGGCCGCGCGCTGCGCGTCCGTCAGCGCCGGGTTGTTTTCATCGTCGAGCCACTTTGCCGCGATCGAGATCGTGAAGTTGTGGGTCATCACGATGGTCTTGTTGTGGAAGGCGACGTTGTTGTCCGGATCCTTCCAGGTGGTGGAGGAGGGCGGCGTGCAGCCCTTGATGTAGGTGTCGGTGTAATCCTTCAGCGCGTGGATCAGGCCATCGCGCGTCTTGGGATCGTCGACCAGGAGCTTGCCGTTGTCGTCGACCAGCTTGATGTGGTAGGCGTCCATGAAGGTGTAGAACGACTGGAAACTGTCGGTGGATTCCACGCCCATCGGCTGGCCGACGCCATAGATGCGGCTGTTGGTCGCCTTGCGGATCGCCGGCTGCACCTTGTCGCACCAGAACGACCAGTAATCGTTCCACTGGGTCGGGATGTCCTCCTGCTTGAAGCCGGCTTGCGCCAGCATGTCCTTCCAGATCTGGACGTGCATGCTCTGCTGCTTCATCGGGAAGCCGTAATAGGCCCGCTTCTTGGCGACGTCGTTGTAGAGCAGCACGGTGTCCAGCGTGTTCGGCGCGAACGCCGCCTTCATCGGCAGCAGGATGTCGGAGAGGTCCTCGAGCTTGCCCTCGAACGCCCATTTGCCCTGCGCCTGAACATCGTAGCTATCGGAATAGGCGACATCGGGCACGGTGCCGGAATCCATCGCCGCCACCGTCTTCGGGATCATGTCCTGGATGGCGTATTGCGACAGCTCGACCTTGATGCCGGTCTTGGCCTCGAACTTCTTGATGGCCTCGAGCAGCGCGTCGTCCTCGGACTTGTAGAACCCCTTGCCGAACCAGACCGTGATCGTCTTCTGCTGCGCCATCGCAGGCGCGGCGAGGCCAAGCCCGATGGTGGCGGCGAGCGCCAGCGCAAATGTGCGAATTCCCTTTGGTGTCACGTCGTTCTCCCTGATATCTGCCGATCTTTTAACCGGTTGGGTGAAAGCCTAACGCATTGCGGCGGCCTGATCCAGATGGCGGGGGTACATCTTGCGTAGGGGAGCGGCCGTAGCTTGGCACCGGCGGTGCGCTCCCTCTCCCGCGCTTGCGGGGGAGGGCGGGGTGGGGGTGCCTCAGCACAACGAACTCGTCGGGCAAGTAACGCGCAAACAGCAAAATCGTCATTGCGAGCGTAAGCGAAGCAATCCATCTTTCCGCTTGCTGCGCCATGGATTGCTTCGCTGCGCTCGCGATGACGTTGAGATAGAGATCCGCATTCTCGCCGCATGCAATGCGCGAGGTTTGCTCTAAATTCTCCGCCCTTTCCAATCAAAGGGCGTGGGGAATGCCGGGCGCTCAATGCACCCGCAGCCTCGCGTGGGAAAAAATTAGTACCACACGAGTTAGTCACCACGAGTCCACCGGAAAACCCGGCATTCCCGCACGCGATGGTGTTAACGGCTGCTCCGTGATCTCCCCGGTGCTCCGGGCTTGTTGGCCACCGTCGCCTGCGCGCCTAAGCGCAAACTTGACACCAGCGTCGGGGTGCCAGGACCACACGGCTTGGCCGTCCGCCGGCACGCGCGCCCGTCTTGCGCGCCGCCAGCGTCCACCGCATCCCGCCCCGCGTTGTTGACGTTGCGCAACGCCCCTTTGGTGGGACGGGATGGGAGGAATATATGATAATCCGAATATTCGGTAAAGTAGAATATTTTTTCGATAGGGGCTTGACAGCCGGAGGCGGACAGCCCAGCGCGGATAATGGTGATTTGCCCGTCGTCGGGCGTCCAGTTTCCGCTGGCGTTGACCGCATAGCGGCTCTTGTTGCGGCCAACCAGCGCATGAAAGCGGAACCCGGCAAATTCATGTCCCTGGGTCGCGATGCATCATCGAGCGCGCGCAGAATGTTGGAGATTCGCCTCGTATTCTGCACGCTGATTCTGCACGCTGAGTCGGCACATGACCAGGAATAACAATGAAATCAGTATCTTAATCACTATTTGACATTGTCATAATATTTTTTATATTAATCTGACATGGAGATTCACCAAGATGAGTGACGGTCCGCATCGAACCTTGCCCATGCGGCGCCATTGGAAAGACACGGCAGAGCGAGCAGCGAGGCCGGTCCATTCCGAATCGGAGGTTTGCGAAGCGCTGACTTTTGCGTTGAAGCGCGACATTCTAGAAACTCCAATTGAGAAAATGCGGGAGATTCTCGATGGCCGGAAACCTGCGCATACCTGTGCATGATCCAAGACGGTGGAGAGCTCCTGCCGTTTCAACTGCCTTGCATGATGCGCTCGGCTTTCTAACCGGCGATTTCTGGACGATTGCTTTCGTGAAGCGATCCGGTAAAGCGTCGCCACCGGCTCAGGAGCGTCTTGAGCTTGGCGTTCCGACGGAGGCGGTTATTGCTTACAGCGAAGGTATGGACTCGCGTGCGGTCGCCGGAATTGTGGGCGCCTCTCTTGGCGACAAGCTTGTCCGGGTCCGCGTGGGGTCAAACGCCGTGGACCATCCCAGCCACCTCGGCGGAAAGGAGCCGTTCGCGACTGTTCCCTATAAGGTCAAAAGCCGTGGCGAAACGAGCGCTCGGAGCCGCGGTTTCAAATTCACGCTTATCAGCGGTCTTGCTGCGTATTTGGCGGAAGCGGAGAAAATATTGATCCCCGAAAGCGGGCAAGGATCGCTTGGGCCGGCCCTTGTTACGGTCAGTCATGCTTACCCCGACTATCGCAATCACCCGCTGTTTACGAAGCGGATGGAGCGGTTCTTAGAGGCGCTGCTAAGAACGCCGGTGCGATTTGAATTTCCCCGGATTTGGAACACCAAGGGTGAAACGCTGCGGGACTTCGTTGACCTCGGCATCGGTAGCGCCTGGATATCAACGCGGTCCTGCTGGCGTAATAGCCAGTGGGTTTCGCTGGATGGAAAGCGCCGCCAATGCGGCGCCTGCGCGGCTTGCCTGCTGCGGCGCCTTAGTGTGCACGCGGCCGGACTTACCGAAGACCCGAATATCTATATTTGCATGGACATGGATGCCGCGTCCGTTGGCGAGGCCGTCGATCCGCGTTTCACGCATTGCAATGCGGCCTTCGAGCAATACGCGCTTGGTGGCGTCTTGTATCTTGATGACCTTGCGGCCATGGCCGGTGGTGATGAACAAGCGGCAGTCCGCCGTCATGCCGTCCTCCTCGGGCCGGCAATGAACCTCAGCGCCGATAGAGTGGAGAAGAATCTCAGCTTGCTGCTCGCTCGCCACGCGCTCGAATGGAAGAACTACCTCAGGGACCTCGGCCCTAACTCTTTTGTCAGAAAATGGACTCGGACTAATCAATGACTGGGAATGCGGAAAGACTTTCGGATGTTGAAATCGGCGAACGGCTTCGCCTGGCGAGAGAGATTGCAAAACTCACGCAGGAAGAGGCAGGCACGATTATCGACGCAGCAAGAACGACGATCGTTGCGATTGAGCAAGGAAAACGCCGCGTTCGGATCGAAGAATTGCAAAAGCTCGCGGCCGCGTATGGCACGTCCGCTAATACGATACTCAGGCGGGAAGCTGTTCATCTGGATATGGTGCCGAGGTTTCGAAAGCTTCCACAAAGTGAGGATAAAGCGGTAGAAGACGCAACGAGGCTGCTCAACGACCTTGTTCGCGCGGAAATCGAGCTTGAAAATGCTCTTGGTATAACGCGAGTTCGCAACTATCCGCCGGAGCGACCGATCCTTCCTGGGAACGTCAGAGAACAGGCAGAGCAAGATGCGCAAGAATTGCGCGATTGGCTCGGCCTTGGTGCCGGACCCGTCTCCGATATCGTTTCCATTCTTGATATGCAACTCGGCATCCGCATTTACGTGCGACGCCTTGATGCAAAGGTCGCAGGATTGTACGCCTATGACGATACGGCGGGCGCCTGCGTTCTCCTCAATCAAAACCATCCGCTGGAAAGACTTACGTACACTGGCGCGCATGAAGGTGGTCATTTTATATCGACGCGCAAGCAGCCCGAAGTTCTAACCAATGTTGATAAGCCCAAGTCACGGGAAGAACGTTATGCGGACGCATTTGCACGTTGCTTTCTGATGCCTGCTCGGGCGGTCAGGCAACGATTTGCACAGATAACGGCCGGCCAATCACATCTGACGCGGCGACACATTATTCTGCTCGCCCACGCTTTTGGTATCTCCCGTGAGGCCATGGTTCGCAGGCTTGAGGAACTGTCTCTTGCGAGGGAGGGCACGTGGGACTGGTTTACCGCGAATGGCGGGATCACGGATGATCAGGCTCGGCAGGTACTTGGCGAAGTCCCGAACTCTTCGCTAAATCCAGTCCGGGCGCAGGGGTATGTCCCGCCGCGCCTCGCTTTGCTCATGCGTGAGGTGTGGAAACAAGAAATGTACAGTGAAGGTCAGCTCGCTCGGCTCCTTCGATTAAATCGTCATGAAATAAGAGAGATTCTTGACGGCGCGGAAATGGAGGAAAGCGAAGCTAATGAGCTCGTCAAACTTTCCGACTGATCCGCGAGTTACACTGATTGGTGATGCGAGTGTTGTAATAAATTTGGTTGCTACGGGACGTGCCAGCGAAATTATTGGAGCGCTACCCAATCCCTTTGCCATCACTGATAACGCTTACACAGAGATCAAGGACGGTTCAAAAAAAGGGCATGATGATTATGAGCAGCTGGTAAGACTGATTGCCGCCGGTTTGGCGAAGCGTGTAACGCTTGGTGCATCGGCGTTGACCGTCTACGAGTCGCTAATCGACGGATCGGCGGTACTCACTCTCGACGATGGTGAAGCTGCTACGATCGCATACGCCCATGAAACATCCGGTGTAGCTCTCATCGACGAACGGAAGGCGAGGAGTCTCTGCGTCGCTTCCTTTCCTCGATTAATCGTCATTTCAACGGCCGAATTGTTGATGCATTCCGCGGTTTTGGCGTCACTCGGCAAACAGGGGCAGGCAGATGCGATCTTTAGTGCTCTTATGATTGGGCGCATGAGGGTCCCAATTGAGCACATTTCGCAACTAACAAGAATCATTGGAGATGAACGAGCTGCCCAATGCTCCAGCCTACCAAGAGCATGGCGTAAACCGAAAAGTTGAAGCAGGTTGGAGAAGTGTTTCCCCCGGCGCTCTATGGACGGCGTTGGCGATGATGACAGGCAGCTTTACCGGACGCAGAACCTACGCCCGCAGGCCCTATTTCCTCGCCGCCCCACCCGCCGGCGCCGCGGCTCCTGCATCATCCGCCGCCGCCGGCTTCAACCCGCCGCCCGTGAACCGCTCCAGCGCCGACTTCACCTGATCCCTTGTCTTGCGGTCTTTCAGCGCATCGAGCAGCGGCGCCGAGGCCGGCGAGCGGCGGATCAGAATGTCCGGGTCGGGAAAGATCAGCGGGTCGTCCCACGGGCCCTGCACCACGAAGGGCAGTTCGAAGCCGGGCGCGCCGCCGGCGGGCGTGTTCAGGCTGGCGACGCCCCGCAAGTCGTATTCGCGCTGCGGCACCGAGGCGGTGCCGGTCATGGTCAGGTGCGCGGCGGGGCCTTCGAGGCGGACGTCTTCGGCAGTCGCGATGCCGTCGGAAAATTTCACCGCGACCGTCAGCGTGTCGTAGGGCGTCGAGCCTTGCCGGAAATTGCCGCCGCCGGAGAGCGGCCGACGCTCCAGCCGCTTCAACAACTGCTCGGCGTTGAAACCGTTGATGGCGCCGTCATGGCCGATCAGGCTCGCGGTGCCGTCGAGCGAGGACACCAGCCCGAACGGGCTCGAGCCGGAGGCCACCAGCGAGACGTTGAGATTGCCGCGGCCGGTCAGTTTTGTGATGCCGAACAATTCGCTCGTGCAGGTCTGCAGGTCGACGTCGGTGAACTGAAATTGCGCCTTGACGTCGGCCATCGTGTCGGAGCGCGCGATGCCGAACGAACCCCTCGCCTCGCCGCCATACATCTGCGCTTCGCCGACCGAAAGCGCCAGCGCGCCGCCGCGCAGATTGGCGCCGAACGCGGTGCGGCCGAGTTTTGTCGCGCCGACGGTGACGCGCGCGGCGGACAGGCGCATGTCGAGGTCGGTGGACGATAGCGCGTTGAGGTCGAACACCTGCCGGTTCCAGTCATGCGCGCCGCTCGCGAGCAGCCGGAAGGTCTGGATATACGGCGTGAAGTCGAGATTGCCGGCGGCGAGCGTCGCCTGCAGCGTCTGGCGGCCGTTGTTGGACCAGGTCATGACGCCCTCGGCGACATTGCCGTCGAGCTCGACATTGACATTGGTGAGCGCGACCGACGGTCCGACCATGTTGGCGCGCGCCTTCAGCGCGAAGCGGCCAAAACCGCCGGCGCCGGGCGGTGCCTGGCCGGCCCAGTTCAGCGCTGAGCGCAACGAGGGGCTGTCGATGGTGAGCGTGCCCTCCATCATCATGCTGGTGCGGTCGGCGACCGTGCCGTCGAAGGCGAGCTTGAGGGGCGCACTCGACAGTCGCGCTTTCAGGCCGGAGCGGTCGCCCGACAGTGCTGCGACGAAATCGCTCGCCGAGATCGAGCCGTCGACCCGCTCGCCGCGCCAGTCGAACTGGCCGGTGGCGGCAAAGGAACGCGAGATCGAGGGCCAGGCCAGCGACAGGTCGATATTTCCCAATGTTTCCGCGGCGCCGGCCCCAGTGCCCTGGTAGTCGAGCTCGCCATCTTCGATCCTGATCTCGGAGAACGACAGCTGGTTGTCGGCGCCGGGCTTCATGGTGCGGACGATGGTGTCGATGAACGGCGTCCAGTTGCTACCGCCATCGCCGTCGCGCACGATGTGGATATGCGGGCGCAGCATCATGACATCGGCGATCTCGAACCGCTGCAAGAGCAGCGGCAACAGCCTTAAGTTCGCGGTCAGCACGTCGACCGAGAGCGCGGGGTCGGAAGCCGCGCCGCCCTTCAGCCCGACGTCATGAAAGGACACGTAACTGCCGGGGAAAACCGAGACCTCGATGTCGCCATTGATGACGAGATCGAGCCCGGTCACGGCGCGGATCTGCGCTTCCACCGCGCCGCGCAAGCTGTCGCGGTTGATCAGCCAGGAGGTCGCGACCAGGGCGATCAGCACCACGCCAAGCAGCGCCGCAATCGGCGTCCCCAGCCGCTTCATTGCCTGGGCCATCGTCAAGGACATATCCAAGTCTGGTTGGAACCGAACGCGGGCAGCCGTCGCCGGGTCGCTGTGGTTGCGAGGTGCAGGCCGGGTCCCCCACCCACGCCAGCGCCGCGCAACTTGATGGGTTTTCTTGACGCTTTCAAGGCCGATGGGGGGTTTGCTCCGGCGGTCGATCTCCCGCGAGCGGGGAGAGGTGATCCAAGCGCGGTGGTCGATCTCCCTCTCCCCGCCCTTTCGCGGGGAGAGGGTGGGGTGAGGGGCTCTCTCAACGATCTCGACTCGTGGAGAGTCCCCCTCACCCGGATTGCTTCGCAATCCGACCTCTCCCCGCGTGCGGCAGGGCTATCGCATATGGCTGAGAGCAGCCATGAGGAAGGCGTTATCCCATCCGGCGCGTTTGATTTTTCGCCGCAGGGAGGCTCGATCTGGGTGAGTTCGCAGGATGTTGAGGGCGAGCCTGCGC
>Ga0210388_10000124_pt1 | contig 87018 bp, 62 predicted proteins | sample IncBWC19OmetaG_FD_155485 | JGI IMG/M metagenome (GOLD analysis project Ga0210388, IMG submission 155485) | Forest soil microbial communities from Barre Woods Harvard Forest LTER site, Petersham, Massachusetts, United States - Inc-BW-C-19-O ... | reverse complement strand
GCCGTGAACACTCCCGGCATCGCGATCTGTTCACTCAACGGAGGCATCTTGGTCCAGGCATTGAAAACGTGGGCCGCGTGGCGCTCGCGCAGCACTTCAAAGTAAGGTTCCACCAGGTACTCGCGATTCCGAACCTCGACCGCATAGCGAAACGTCACCGGCAACTGTTCGAAAAACGGAACAATCTCTGCGACAAATTCCTTCGCCGTCGCCCCGCGCGCGCCGAACTCGAAAATCAGGCACGCGATGCGCGAGCGATACGGCTCCAAAGGTTCCAGAAACAAGCTCCGGAACGCATCCGCGTTCAGATACTGCTCGTTCGTACGCCCAGCCCGAGGCCCATATCGTGGATGCCTGGGAAATACTTCGACCGTCACTTCCTCCGGTACTTTGAGCGCGAACTTTAGCTGCTGCGGGGCTCCGTCGAACAGTTTTTTCCAGAACTCCGGCGTCGGAAATTGATAGAAGGAAAAATCACCACAAACGATCGGAAATGTTTCGGCAAATTCCGCCAGGCACTCCGACTCGAACCGCTTCCGCGAAAATTTACCGCGCGAGAAATATCGCTCCCGCGTGTAAATCTGGTCGAGCCATCCATCGTATTTCCAGGAACTGGTGCCCAGGAAGATGTTGTGTTCGGCTAGCGCCTGCAATTTGCGGCCAAGCGTCAATTTATCGAACGAAGGCGGCGAATCGAAAAGCGAAAGGTTCACCAGGCATGAGCGGACCGGCTCGCCTCACGCGCCAATGGGTCCGCGCCCGCCTCGATGACCGAGCTCGGCAGCACTTTAATCATCACCGGCGCGGCGCCACTCGAAAACCGTGATTGGACGCTGGTATGATGACCGCGCGCGGTCAGATCCGCGAACACGGCCGGCAGAATCCGTTCATCCAACATCAGATCGCCGCGATTCCAGGCGTGATTATCGAAACTGGAAACCAGGTGGCGCGTCTGGAACCGGGCAGCCTCCACTGACTGCTGCGCGTTCAACCCGAATTCCACTGCGTTAAAAAACATCTGAATCAGCGCCTGATCCTGATTGTCGCCGCCTGGCGTCGACATCGCCATATAAGGATTCCCTTCGGCGGTAGTCACGATGGTCGGACTCAGCGTGACGCGCGGACGCTTACCTCCCGCCAGCTCATTCGGATTGCCCTGCACCAGCACGAACTGCTGGGCGCGTTGCGTCAGAGGGATTCCCGTATCGCCCGCAATCACGCTCGGCATCCACGCGCCGGACGGCGTCGCGGAAAACACGATGCCATCGTGATCGATTGCGTCGACACAGGTCGTGTCCTTCGCCATCAGCGCGTCGTCGATGCGGATGCTGGCCATCTCCGTCTCGGCCGGATGTTGTCCGACCTTTCCATTAATCTTGCCGGGCAGAAATTCCTGCGAAGCTTTCTCCGTGATCAGCTTGCGCCGCTCCGCGCCATAACTTTTCGATAGCAGAACGTCCGCCGGAATCTTCGAAAACTTGGGATCGCCGTAGTAGGTATCGCGATCCGCGTAAGCCAGCTTCAGCGCCTCCACGGTGCGGTGAATATACTCGGCGGAATTCAGCGGCGTAGCGTGCATGTCATAGCCCTCTAAAATGTTCAGAGTCTCGATCATGGCGGGCCCCTGGCTCCAGAAACCGGGCTTGTAAACGGTGTAGCCGTGGTACGTGGTCGAAACGGGCTCCTCCACGCTCAGCTTGAACGCGGCCATGTCTTCGTAGCGCAGCAGACCCTTGTTTTCCTTGCTGAATGCGTCAATTTTGCGTGCAATTTCGCCGCGATAAAAATAATCGCGAACCGCATCGATCGCCGCTTCCCGCTTGGCGCCCGCGGCCAAGGCTTTTTTCTCCGCCTCAGCCATCGCACGCAGAGTGCGGGCGGTATCGGGCTGCCGGAAAATTTCGCCGACATTCGGCGTGTGCCCTTCCGGCATGAAGTGCGCTTTCGAGGTGGGCCACGCGTCGAAAAACGGCCGGTTTCCCGCGATCGATTGCGCTCGCATTTGATCGATGGCGCATCCATCCGCCAGGTCGATGGCCGGGGCGATAATCTCAGCAAACGACTTCGTTCCAAACTCGCGCAGCGCCAGCAATCCCGCGTCCACCATCCCTGGAACCAGCGCAGGCATCAGCCCCGCAACGGGGATGATCCCCTTCAACCCGCCTGGGTCCATTTCCAGAATCTCGAACGGCATCAGGCGGCGAGTGCGAAACAATTCCGCTGATGCGAGCTTGGGCATGGTGCCGACACCCGCGATCGCAAACACCTTGCCCGCCTTGGTGCGGATCAGGATCGGCGCTTCGCCGCCCAAACCGAAGTGCGAAAGCTCGGTCACGGAGGCGGCAAACATCGCGGCAACTCCCGCATCTACCGCGTTGCCTCCTCTGTAATAGGTGCGCATCCCGGCCTCGGTGGCATACTCGCTGCCGGCGGCGACAGCGCCGTGGACCCCGCGAATCGCCTGCCGCACCGGCCTATCCAGCTCGCGGCGGGTCTGCCCGCAGCACCAGTTCGTCAGATTCACCGCGACAAAGAACGCCAGTATTTTTCGCATCGGATACTCAACCCAATTATAATGGTACTCACGTGAGTGAACTCGCTGAGCTTCTAGAACGGTTCCGCCGCGGCGCGGAGCTGCTGGCCGTAGTGACGACGGGAGCCGCAGGCCCCGAGCTTGATTTTTCCCCCTCCGAAGGAAAATGGGGCGTGCGCATGATCGTGTGCCACCTGGCGGACACCGAAGCGTGCAATGTGATGCGCTTCCGCCAAATGATCGCCGAGGATAATCCTACGATCATGGCCTTCGAACAGGACAAGTGGGCTGCGAATCTCGATTACAAAAAGCGAAAAATCTCGCAGCCCATCGAAACCTTCCGCCGCCTGCGCGGGGAAAATTACGAGCTGTTAAAAGAGCAGCCCGAGGAAATCTTCGCGCGCACCGGCACCCATTCGAAGCGAGGTCCGATGACGGTCCTGGATATGCTGCGCCTGCATACGGAGCACGTCGAAAAGCACGTGCAACAAATCCAAGCGGCGCGCGCGGCGTACAAAGAGCATCGGGCAAAGCTCGCGGCAGCAACTCCGGCGACGTAACTACAAAAAGAGTTCCACTCAGGATGGAGTATGAATGGGACCCGGCCAAGAATCGCAGTAATTTCGCGAAACACGGATTCGATTTCGAGGATGCGGAGATCGTATTTGAGGGACCCTGTTCTACCTTCGAAGATCACCGCTTTGATTATGGTGAAACCCGGCTGATCCCGATGGGATTCCTCGCAGGCCGGCTCGTGGTGATCACACATTCCGAGCGCGAAGAGTCGACACACATTATCTCGCGGCATGAACAAAACATCTATCAAGAGCGACTTGGCAAAAATTGACCGGATGACAGATGCCGAAATCGATTTTTCCGACTCCCCGGAGCTCGATGAAAACGTCTTCAAGAATGCAATACTCGGGAACTGGCCCCCCGCAAAAGCCCAATTGACGATCCGCCTCGACGCCGACGTGCTCGCGTGGCTCAAGTCCAACGGCCGTGGCTATCAGACGCGCATCAACCACATCCTGCGCGTCGCGATGGAATCGCAGCCGAAACCGCGCTCACGAAAGAAAACTACTTCTTCGCGTTCTTAAACACCGTCCCTTCCTTCATCACGAACATCACCTTCTCGGTCGCGTGAATATCGTCCACCGGATTCCCTGGCACCGCGACGATATCCGCCCACTTCCCCGCCTCGATCGAACCCGTCTTCTCGAATAGACCCAGCAACTGTGCGTCTACCGACGTACCGGCTTTCAGCGCATCGATCGGCTTCATACCCACTCGCACCATCTGCGCGAACTCCTCCGGATTGCGGCCGTGCGGGTAGACCCCCGCATCCGTGCCCAGCGCGATCCTGATCTGTTTGGCGATCGCCTTTGCCACCACCGAATCGAGCGACGCCATCGCCGCGCGAGCCTTGGCCGCGATCTGCGGCGGCACATATCCTTTCTCCAGCACTTCGCGCAGACCCTGCGCCGCCATCATCGTCGGAACATAATACGTCCCGCGCGCCTTCATCATGTCGAGCGCTTCGTCGTCCAGAAACGACCCATGCTCGATCGAATCGATCCCGGCCTTGATGGCCCTCTTCGCGCCCGATGCTCCATGGGCGTGCGCGGCCGTTTTGCGGCGCAGTGCATGGGCTTCGTCGACCAGCGCATCCAGTTCGGCCTGCGTCAACTGCGGCGTATCGACGTCATCGGTCAGAGACAATACACCTCCGGTCGCGCAGGTCTTGATCACGTCGGCGCCATACTTGATGTTGAAGCGAACGATCAGCCGCATCTGATCCGGACCGTTGGCAACTCCATCCTGAATGCCCGATTCACGGCCGAACAGACCGTGTTTGAAGCCCGCCGCGTTGTCGCAATGCCCGCCCGTCGCACCGATCGCATTAGTTGCCACCAGCATGCGCGGCCCCGGAACTTTTCCCGCGGCGATGGCGTTGCGCAGTCCGACGTCGATAAAATCGGCCCCTCCCACATCGCGCACCGTCGTGAATCCGGCCATCAGCGTCACGCGAGCATTCACGCTCGCATCCAGAGCCTGCTCCGCGACGGTCTTCGTCAGGCCATCCATCTGCTGTTTTCTGAAATCGAAATCGAACGGCAGAGTGAGATGCGTATGCGCGTCCATGAAGCCAGGCAGGATGGTCGCGTCGCCCAGGTCGATGACGTCGGACCCAGGGGGGATTTCCGCCTGCGCGCCTACGCCCCGGATCTTCTCGCCCAGAACAACCACCATCCCTGGAGAAACCACTCGGTCGCTGACGCCGTCGAACATTCGCGCCGCCTTGATCACAATCGGCCTTGATTGGGCGGACAAAAGCGCTCCCGCGACGCAAAACAAAATGATGCGCATAAGCGGCTATTGTAGTGTAGTGCGTCTTACTGTGGGGCAGGTTGCCGGAGATCGCGACCGCAAAATGCAAACTAATCTAAGCCGCTGATGAACGCTGATCGAAAACAAGAATGTCTGGCTTGGCGAATCAGCGTCTATCAGCGTTTATCAGCGGCCATTTGGTCTTTTTCTCAACGATCTAAATGACGATACGACAACGGCTATCGCTGGCGGCAATCCTTCTGCTGTTCATCGCCACCGCAATGCTCTTCGTAAGCCGCCCCGGGATCGAGGCCGATGAGGCTCTGGTGGCCAATCCGGCGCTCTATTCGTGGCATCACATACCGCTGATGTTGATGAGCTACCTGGGCGCCCTCAAAGCGTGGTTCTACCTCGGCCTCTTCAATATGGTGAGGCCAGGTGCGGTTTCGCTGCGCGTTCCGACCATCCTTTTTGGAGCCGCGGCGATCTGGCTTTTCTTCCTGCTGGTCGATCGAACGGCCGGACGGCGCGCGGCCTGGATCGGCGCTCTGCTGCTGGCCACCGATCCGATCTTCGTCATCCTCGAGGCCATTGACTACGGTCCCAACGCCCTTCATTTCGTCGTCAAGCTCGCGGCCATGCTGTTGTTAGTCCGCTTTCATCGCGAAGGACAAGCCTGGGCGCTCGCAGCGGCTTTTTTTCTGTTCGGGCTCGGGCTGTGGGACAAAACGATTTTCGCGTGGGCGCTGTTCGGTATCGCGATCGCGACGGTCATCGTTTTTCCACGCGAAGTTTGGCGTCATTTTACGATTCGCAATCTCGCCATCGCTGCGGTCTCGCTCGTGGTGGGCGCCCTGCCTCTGGTGATCTATAACATCGCCCGGCCGCTCGACACCTTCCGGAGCAACGTTCATTTGACGCGGGAGCCGCTGGCCCAAAAGGTCGTTTTGCTCGAACGCACACTAGATGGCTCCGTTCTTTTCGGGTTCTTCACATCTGCCGAGCCGTCGCAACATCCGGGCCAAGCGGCAACGCGCCTTCAACAAGCCTCCCAGGCCTTCGCCGATGGGGTGCGCCACCCGGCGACGAATCTCACCATCGTGGCATTGTGCGCGTCCTGTCTCGGATTGTTGGCGCGAAGCTCGCGTAAACCCGTACTGTTCGGACTCCTCGCCTTTCTGGGGACCTGGTTGCCGATGGTTCTGACGGCGGGCGCGGGCGCGGCTGCGCATCACGTCATTCTGCTTTGGCCGTTTCAATTTTTGGCGATTGCGGCGGCGCTCGCGGCCATTCCGATCAGATGGCTCGCGGTTGCGGCGACCGTCCTGTTATGCGCTTCGAACTTCGCGGTTACCAACGAATATTATAAGGAGATGATCCGCAACGGTCCCGCCATTCGCTGGACCGACGCCGTCTATCCCCTGGAACGGCGCCTGGAAACGTTGCGGTCGCCGGACATTTACATCGTCGATTGGGGAATCTTCGAGAGCGTCAATCTGCTCAGCGACAATAGCGCGCCACTTCGCGGGGTGGACTTCGGCAATCAGGAAGAACTGCGCAAGATCGTCTCCGATCCTCGCGCGGCGTTTGTCGCGCACACCTCTAAATACGCATATTTCCCGCAGCAGCGCGCGACCCTCGAAGACATCGCGCAGAACGCGGGCTACGAAGAAGTGCCGATTGAGATCATTTACGATCGTAACGGGAGGCCGACATTTGACGTTTTCCGATTCCGGAAAATTCCTTTGTAATATCTGCGGCGCGCTGTGCGAACAACCTCTGGAAGGCTTCGCGCGCGAAGGACGAGGGTGCGCCGTTTGCCACTCCTCCATGCGGGTGCGGGCGCTGATTGCGCTCTTATCGGAGGAACTGCTCGGCATTCCGATGAGCCTGGCGGAATTTCCGGTTTTGAAAGGAATCCGCGGGATCGGCATGAGCGATTCGCCGGAGCTCGCCGGGAAACTGGCGGAGAAGCTCGATTACACGAATACGTTTTATCACCAGGCTCCCCGGTTGGACATCACCACGCCGGAGCCCAGCGATTTTGGGCGCTACGATTTTATTCTGTCGAGCGAAGTGATGGAGCACGTGCCCCCTCCGGTGGAAATTGCGTTCGCAAATCTGTGCCTTCTGCTCAAGCCGGACGGCCTGCTGATCCTGACAACCCCTTATACGCTGGGCGGAAAGACCAGGGAGCATTTTCCGCAACTCCACGATTTTACCTTCGCGTCACTGAGCGATAGAACGGTTCTGGTGAATCGCCGCCGCGACGGATCGGTCGAAACTTTTGAGGACCTGGTATTTCACGGCGGTCCGGGATCGACCGTCGAAATGCGAGTGTTCACAGAACAGTCCCTGCGCGAAAATCTACTCCGCGCCGGATTTTCGAGCGTCCGTGTAGCCGCAGAAAATCTCCCCGAGTTTGGCATCCAGCACGCGGAAAACTGGTCCCTGCCAATCGTGGCACGCAAGGGTCATTTTCGTCCTCCTTCCGCGGAGCTGGCCAGAGAATGTCGCAGCGCCCATCGCCTCGCGGCGCATCTGGAGGACCAGATCGCGAAGCTTCAAGGCGACTATGAGCGTCACGTCGCTCACCACCAGGAATATCACCAGGAGGCGACCCGGCTTTTGGCCGACCGCTATGAATGGGGATTGAATCTCGACCGCGAGAAGGCCGAGCTTGAGAAGGAGCTGATCGTGCGAACCGAGTGGGCGCAAGGGCTGGACCGCGAAATCGCCAGCTTGCGGCAGCGCATTGAAGAATTGCAGAGCGAGCGAGCCCGAATCGATGCTCGTAAATGGACCCGGCTCGGCATTCGGCTGGGTGTTTTGGACGATTAAGAAAACGATCGCGACCGCGGGAAGCGATCTGCGATACAGTAAGTCCTCATGGACACATCCTTTATCGCGATCATTGCGGTGATCGTCGCGATCTATCTGCTCTCCAGCATCAAAATTCTGGCCGAGTATGAGCGCGGTGTCGTGTTCCGCCTGGGCCGCGTGCTGCCGCAGCCGAAGGGGCCCGGCGTGATCCTGGTCTTCCGTCCCATCGACCGTCTGGTGCGGCTCTCGCTGCGCGTCGAGGCGATGGAAGTTCCTCCGCAGGATGTGGTGACGCGCGATAACGTCACGCTTAAAGTCAACGCAGTGGTCTATTTTCGCATCGTCGATCCGATCAAAGCGGTGATTGAAATCGCAAATTATCTGTTCGCCACGTCACAGCTTTCGCAGACCACGCTGCGCAGCATCCTGGGCGAAGCGGAGCTGGATGAGGTGCTCAGCCAGCGCGAAAAGCTCAACGTTCGGTTGCAAGCCGTGCTCGACGAGCATACCGGACCGTGGGGCGTGAAAGTGTCGATGGTGGAAGTGAAGCAGGTGGATTTGCCGGAATCGATGATCCGCGCCATCGCGCGCCAAGCAGAGGCGGAACGCGAACGCCGGGCGAAAATCATCCATGCAGAGGGCGAGGCCGCGGCCGCGCAAAACCTTGAAAAGGCAGCCGCGATCATGGCCGCGCAGCCCGCCGCCATGCAGCTCCGTTACTTGCAGACCCTGGTTGAGATAGGATCGGAAAAGAATACGACAGTTGTGTTCCCACTGCCGATGGATATACTAACGAACGTAGGCCGAGTGCTCGAAAAACTTGCGAAGGAACCATAGGTGCCCAAGAACGAAGACGGAGAATTTGAATTAATCCTCGCCAACCGCCAGTTGTTGAGCGTGTTCTTTATCGTGGTGGTTCTGCTGGGAGTGTTTTTTACGATGGGCTACATCGTCGGGAGAAATTCCGGACCGGCGCCTGTAGACGTCGCCTCCGCCCGCAAGCCGGAGTCGAAGCCGATCGTGGTCGAATCGCCGGCGCCGCAGGATACCGCTGCGCCCACGCCTACGCCAGCCGCAGCCGCGCCGACTTCCACGCAGCCGCAGCGCGAAGCCGATGCGCCGAAGCCGGAGCCCAGGCGGGAGGAGCCGGTAGCGAAGAAGGAATCGCCCGCGAAGAAGGAGAAGGAAAAACCCGCGCCCGTCAGCGCTCCTCCGGCATCGGGCCAGACATATTTACAACTCGTCGCGACGGCCAAAGCCGAGGCGGACGTGATGGTGGACGTGCTCCACCAGAAGCAGTTCAAAGCCATCGCGGTGGAGATCCCGGAGAAGCCGGGGCTGTTCCGAGTTCTGGTAGGCCCCCTTGCCGACGGCACGCTGAACAAGGTGAAATCGGATTTGACCAGCTCCGGATTCCCCGGCGATAAGGCGATCAAGAAAGTTTATTGATGGAGTTGGTGCAACTCGAGCCCCGTTCCCCCAGGCTGCCCGAGTGGCTTCGGAAACCGCGCACGCATCCGGAATCGGTGCACGATCTCAAGGTGGAGCTGCGCAAGAAGCACTTGCATACGGTCTGCGAATCCGCGCGCTGCCCCAATATCCATGAGTGTTTCCATCGCGGCGCGGCCACGTTCATGATCCTCGGCAATTTGTGTACGCGCGGCTGCGGATTTTGTTCGGTGCCGAAAGCGAAGCATCCCGGAGCGCTGGATCCGGAAGAGCCGGAGAATGTCGCTCGCATGGCCGCGGAGATGAAGCTCCGCTATGTGGTGATCACCAGCGTGAATCGCGACGATCTTCCCGATGGCGGCTCGACTCATTTCGCCGCTACCGTTCGCGCGGTGCGCAACATGCTGCCGGAGGCGCGTGTGGAAGTGTTGACGCCCGATTTCTGCGGCAATCTCGACGCCGTTGCCCGGGTGCTCGACGCGGGGCCGCATGTGTTCAATCACAATATGGAAACGGTGCCGCGGCTCTACAAAACAGTTCGTCCGCAAGCGAACTACCGGCAGTCGCTGAACGTGCTGCGGTTCGCTAAACAATACCGTCCCGACGCGCTCACCAAATCGGGAGCGATGGCCGGATTGGGCGAGACCGCGAGTGAGGTCGAGCAGTTGTTGCGCGACTTGCGCGAGTCTTCAACCGACATCGCGACGCTGGGGCAATACCTGCAGCCGACGCGCCGCAATCTGCGAGTTGCTGAATACGTAACACCCGCGCAGTTCGACGCTTATCGCGATTACGGGCTCTCGATCGGCTTCAAAGCGGTGTTCAGCGGACCGCTGGTGCGCAGCTCGTACATGGCGGATTTAGTCAACCAAGAAGCCTCGCACGCGTGAACTACGGTCTTTCCATCTTCACCGGAATTCTCCTGATTTTTATTTTTCCGCGCTTCGATTTCACCTGGCTTGCTCCCATTGCGCTCGCGCCACTGCTGGTTGCATGCGCGCGCGAACGATCGTGGATACGCCGTTTCCTCGAAGGCTGGTCCGGCGGATTCGTGTTCTGGTTCGGCGTCTGTTACTGGATTCAATTCGTGCTGGAAGTCCACGGAGGCATGGGGGAGTGGGGCGGATGGGGCACGTTCGTCCTATTCGCGATCCTCAAGGGCCTGCACATGGCGGTCTTCGCCGCGCTGGCCGGATTCGTGATCGACCGCTGGTGGGCGATCCCGGCGATCGCGGCGCTCTGGACCGGCCTGGAACGAACGCACGGACCTTTCGGATTCGCGTGGCTCGACCTGGGAAACGCGGGCATCGATATGCCGGTGCTGATGCGCCTGGCGCCGATCACCGGCGTATACGGGCTCTCCTTCGCGTTCGCGATGATCGGATGCGCGGTCGCCCTGATCGCGATGCGACGGCCCCGGCGGGAGCTGGCCTGGCTGCTGATTCTCCCGTTGATTTATCTCTTGCCGTCGCGGGCTGTCGCGCCGGCTACGCGGCAGGCGTTGGTGGTGCAACCCAATGTCGACAGCGAAGTGCAATGGACGCGGCCGCTGCTCAACGACACCGAAATGCAGCTATCGCTGTTATCGCGCACTCATAACGTGGATCTGATCATCTGGCCGGAAATGCCGGTGCCTTTATATTTGAACGATCCTTCGTTTCTTCGTTACGCGGGCCAGGTGGCGGAGTCGGCGCACACTTATTTTCTATTCGGAGCGATTGGCTACACCAAAAAAGGCTCGCCGCTGAACGCCGCGGTGATGATCGACCCATCCGGCCACAAGATGGATGAGTACGACAAAATCAAGCTGGTCCCGTTCGGCGAATTTGTCCCCGAGGTGTTTTCCTGGGTGAATCGCGTCACAAAAGAGGCCGGCGATTTCGCCTCCGGCAGCCGCGTGGTGGTTTTCTCCAATGGCGTGGGGACGTTTATCTGCTACGAATCCGCCTTCCCGGACCTGGTCCGCCAATTTGCGCGCGACGGCGCGGAAGTTTTCGTGAATCTATCGAACGACGGCTATTTCGGCACCAGCGCCGCGCATGAACAGCATCTGGAGCTGGTGCGCATGCGGGCGGCGGAGAATGCGAGATGGATCGTGCGAGCGACCAACGACGGCATCACGGCGACGGTGGATCCGTCGGGGCGAGTAACGCAGCGCCTGCGGGCGTTCCGGCAACTTTCGGATGTGATGCGTTATGGGACGTCGAAGGATCAGACTCCGTACACACGGCATGGTGATTGGTTCGCGTGGGGATGTTTGGCAGTTGGTCTTATGTCTACTGCCGCGACAAAACTTGGCAGGGTTCGATGAACCTTGTTATGTATTATGAAAAAGAAGGTGACTAGCGTGGAGATGTTTTCTGTAGTCGCGCTGCTGGAGGATCTGCCAGAGGCGAGGCTGGCCCGAGGCCAAGTCGGCGTGATCGTCGGCGAGTGGGCACCTGGAGTTTATGAGGTCGAGTTCTGCGATAACGACGGTAAGACCTACGCGATGGTCGCGCTAAAGGCTGAACAATTAATGCCTCTGCGCCACCAGGCAGCGTGAAGGAACTCAGGTTCTAGCTGTGCCGGATGACGAGCACGTCGCCGTCTTTGACGATGTATTCTTTTCCTTCGAGCCTTAACAATCCCTTGTCGCGCAAACCGGGATAGCCGTTGTGCTCCACCAGCAGCTTCCAGTTCACTGTTTCGGCGCGGATGAATTTCTTCTCGAAGTCGCTGTGAATCGCGCCAGCGGCCTTTTGCGCGGTGCTGTTCATCGGGATGGTCCACGCGCGGACTTCGGTTTCACCCGCTGTCAGGAAGGACATCAGGCCTAAAAGCGAATACGTCGCGGAGATCAGGCGCTCCAAGGCGGATTCATGGAGGCCGTAGCTCTTCAGATATTCGGCGGCGTCTTCTTTGGGAAGCTCCGCCAGCTCGGCTTCGATTTTTCCGCAGATCGCCGTGACCGCGGTGCCCTTGCGTCCCGCGAACGGCCCGGTGCGATATTTCTCCTCGACCTCTGCCATGCGCGCGGCGTCTTCTTCGCCTAGATTGAGGACGCACAGCATTGGTTTTTGGGACAGGAACTGAAAGCCGCGGAGGCGTTTTTCATCTTCGTCGCTGAAATCGAGACCGCGCAAGGGGCGATTCGCTTCGAGCTCGATCTTGGTCCGTTGCAGCAGGTCGAGCTCTTTTTCGAACTCGACGTTTTTGCCTTTTTTCAGGTCTTTTTGGACGCGTTCGATGCGTTTTTCGACCACCACCAGATCGCTGAGGATCAGCTCCATTTCCACGTCTTCGAAGTCGCGGATGGGATCGACCGACCCGGCTTCATGCGGCACCGTATCCGATTCGAACACGCGCAGCACGTGAGCGAGCGCATCGACTACGCGCAGACTTCCTAGATATTTGGGGTCGCGCAGCGACTCTTTCGAGATCGCCGGGAAATCCAGATATTCCACGGTTGCGAAGGTGATTTTCGGCGGATCGAAAATTTTTGCGAGCGCGTCCAGACGGGCATCAGGTACTTTGGTCACGCCGACGCGCGCTTCGAGCGACCCTACGCGGGCCGCTTCGTGCACGCCGGTCAGGATCGTGAACAGACTTGTCTTGCCCACCATCGGCAGGCCAACGATTGCAGTTTGCATTTTTAGTTTTCGTTACAGGGGTACGTCCACCAGCGTCAAAATCTCGCCGAGGATCTTTTCCGCGACTTCGGCGGAGCGCTGCGCCATCGATGCGCGGGCGCTGACCGCCACGCGATGCGCGAACACCGGCACCACCATTCTTTTCACATCGTCCGGGGTTGCATACTCGCGGCCTTCCACAGCGGCCAGCGCTTGCGTGGCTCGGAACAACGCCTGCGCGCCGCGCGGGCTGACGCCCATGGCGAGCGAATCGTGGGAGCGGGTTTTTTCGACGATCGCGAGCATATAGTCGACCAGCGCTTCGTCCACCTGCACCTGATGCACAGCGTCCTGGAGGCGGGTCAGTTCCTCGCCCGAAATGACGGGGCGCCCGGCGTCGGTAGGAGTCCGGTTCTGGCGCATAATTTCGCGTTCAGCGGAGATATCCGGGTAGCCGATGCGGATGCGCATCAGGAAGCGGTCGAGCTGCGATTCGGGTAGAGGATAGGTTCCGTGATGCTCCACCGGGTTCTGCGTCGCGATCACCATGAAGGGCTGACGCAGCTCATAAGACCGGCCGTCGATGGTTACCTGCTGCTCATTCATGGCTTCGAGCAGCGCCGATTGCGTTTTGGGAGTGGCGCGATTAATTTCGTCGGCCAGCAGGAAATTGGTGAAGATCGGGCCCTGCTTGAACTCGAATTCCTCGGTGTGGGCGTTATAGATGGTGACGCCAAGCACGTCCGACGGCAGCATGTCGGAGGTGAACTGCAAGCGGTGGAAACTGGACCGGACGCTTCGCGCCAAGGCTTGCGCCAGCGTCGTTTTTCCCACGCCAGGCACGTCTTCGATCAATAAATGTCCGCGCGCCAGCAGGCAGGCTAGCGACAGACGCAGCACTTCCGACTTACCTACAATCGATTCGCCCAAAGCCGACTCGATTTCGGATATCTTGGAAAGCGAAACTGGCGGGCTGAAAGTTGGGTCCCGCTGGACCATCACTGTCATGATATCGAAATTACCGGTGCTATTCCTGTTGGTTACGATTTCGGGCTGGGCCGCCTCAGTGGAGGATGAGGTAAAGGCCGTTCTGAACAAGCAAGTGGCGGCGTGGAATCGGGGCGATACGGACGCGTTTCTCGAAGGCTATGCGTCCGACACCGTGTTCGTCGGCGAGAAAATGACGCGCGGCCTGGAGGATCTGAAGAAGCGCTATCAGGAACATTATCCGACTCGCGCGGCGATGGGCAAGCTGGGGTTTTACGACCTGGAGATTCATCCGATGGGGAAAGATTATGCCTACGTGATCGGGCGCTGGCAGTTGGAGAGGGATCAGGAAGGCGGCGGTAACGTCAGCGGCGTCTATAGTTTAGTGTTTCGACGGACAGCGGTCGGGTGGAAGATCGTGCTGGATCATACGAATTAATGGGCACCAATCGACCCGTTCGCAGGCTAGCCGCGCCATAGGAAGGTCTTATTTCCCGGCGCGCAAGGCGCCGCGGGTGGGATAGCGTTTCACGCGCGAGTATGAAAATACAAGACTGCAGACGAGGCGAAAGCCGGGACAGACCGCTCTGTCCGCGCGGCGATTGGAGCGGAAGTGCTTTCGCAAAGATGCTGGCACCTTGGGACACAGTAGTCAGTCCCGGTTTTCGCGCGTTGTCCTGGGGTCAGAACAATCTCGCGTGCGACTATTGGATGCTCATGTTGACTACGTCGAACGTGAAGCGTTCCGGGGGCAGCGCGCTGATTGGATTCGGCGTGAGGCCGGCCCAGGTTTGATACGCGGTGTTGCCGACCTGCGAGTTCAAGTAGAGCAGGAACTGGTCTGAGAAGCACTTCAGCGGCGGAGGCTGGCGGAAGGTCAGGCGCAGGCCTACGGCTTTTTCAATGCCGACGCCTTGCGTGTCTACCGATTTGTCTTCGAGCAGCGTCACGAAGCTGGAGCGGCCGGCGTGCGGCCACAGGTCGGCTTTGAGCAGGTTACGCAGATCGATGCGCGCGCCGAAGGTGGTCTCGCACTGGCGAATCCATTCGAGGATGCTATCGCCCCACTGCCAGTGCTGCACGAAACCCATGTACTGATCGATCAGATTGATGGCGAGGTCCATCTGCGCGGCTTCCTGACCGAACGGCAGCATGTCTTCCTGCTGGATCAGCTCATTGGCCATTTCCATGACGCGATCCAGCCTTCGGACGTGCGGCGCCATGCGGACCAGAAGCGGCGGCAGCTCGTGGGTTTTCGAGCCGGGCACTTCGACGAATTTCTTGTCGCCTAGGATTTCCATATCACCCTCACCTTCTTTTAAGATCGGCAATTGGGCGGAAATACTTAGTCCGTCACTTAGTTGGACGCTCGACCTGGGGCATCCGTTACGGTACGCGAAGTTACAGTTCGTTCAGAATATTACGCGTAGTTTAGCTGAATACTGGATCTGGTGTCCTTCAGCCTCCAACTGCCCGGCCTGCGCGGAGGGGCCGCCGGGGATGGTTTCGAACAGGCGGCCATCGTCGCGGACCACGCGCCAGTACGGCGTAACGCGCGCCTCGCCTGCCTTGCTGTCTTCCTCCGCCGCTTCGGCGATCACGCGCAACAGGATCCCTGCGACCATCGGACAAGTGACCTTGGCTCCGGCGGCGCGGGCAAGTTTCTCGCGAACCTCGCCAAGCGTCACCAGTTTTCCGCGCGGAACTTTGCGGATCATCGCGTCCAGGTCGAGCGGTCCGGGGATCAACATTTTTCCCTTGCCGAAGCGCTTCTGCATTCTTGGAGGAATGGCGACGACCCTGGCTTCCGGCGCGCTCTCCATTTTTTCGCGCGCGTTTTTTGGGCTCCTCATGTTTGTTATGATGCCACCGCATGAGTGAATATTCCATCGGAATCGATCTGGGAGGCACCAACCTGAGGGCGGCCGCGATCGATGCGCAGGGCAAGCAGCTCGATAAAATCGCCGGGTCGACCGAGCTGCAAGCGGGGCGGGACGTGGTGATCGACGACATGGTCCAATCCATCGAAACGCTGCGGGCGCGTTTGGGCGAACATAACCTTCGCGGCGTGGGCATCGGCCTGCCGGGATTTATTCTGATCGACAAGGGCGTGATCGTCGGGTCGAACAATATGCCGGAATTTGAAAATTATCCGGTGCGCGACGAGATCGAGAAGCGGCTGGGCGCGAAAGTCATTCTGGAGAACGACGCGAACGCGGCGGCACTGGGAGAAAAATGGATGGGCGCGGGGCGCGACGTCGCGGACCTGGTACTGCTGACGCTGGGCACGGGAATTGGGGGGGGAATTATCGTGGACGGGCGAGTGCTACACGGGAATCTCGGCATGGCGGGCGAGCTGGGGCATTTGACGGTGGTTCCGAACGGGAATCCTTGCGGCTGCGGGAATCGGGGCTGCCTGGAGAAACACGCGTCGGCCACGGCGATCGCCTCGATGGCGCGGCTGATTGGACTAGGGCACGATCTGTCGTCCGAAGATGTTTTCAAACTTGCGGTGGAGGGAAACGATCGGGCGAAGATGATCTTCCGGACGATGGGCGAAGCGCTGGGAGTCGCGCTGGCGAACCTGATCAATATTTTCAATTTTCCGCTGTATCTATTGAGCGGCGGACCGCTGCCGGCCTGGGATTATTTCGCGCCGGCGATGATGGAAGAGGTTGCGCGGAGGTCGTTTACGTATCGGCACTCGCCGACGCGGATTGAGCGGGCGACGCTCGGCAATGAGGCGGGTCTCTACGGGGCGGCATACCTGCCGTTCATTCACGTATGAGCTACTTTCTTGGATTGGACATCGGCACCGGCGGCAGCCGCGCCCTGCTGGTAGATGAACAGGGGCGCGTGCGCAGCGCGTTTACGGCTCCGCATGAAGAGATGCGCATGGAGCGTCCTTTATGGGCGGAGCAGCGTCCGGAAAACTGGTGGGATGCAGCGCAGGCCGCAGTCCAAGGCGTGCTGCGCGAGAGCGGCCTCAAGGGCGCCGATGTTAGCGCGGTGGGGCTTTCGGGGCAGATGCACGGGCTGACGCTGCTCGATGCGAATAATCGCGTGATCCGGCCGGCGCTGATCTGGTGCGATCAACGGAGCCAGCCGCAGGTGGACTGGATCAACAAAACCGCGGGCGCCGACTTCGTAGTTAAATCGACGGCGAATCCGATGCTGACGGGATTCACGCTGCCGAAATTGTTATGGGTCCGCGATCATGAGCCGGAGAATTATGCGCGAGTGAAGAAGGTCCTGCTGCCGAAGGATTACATTCGCTTCGAGCTGACCGGCGAGTTTGCGAGCGACGTCTCGGACGCGTCCGGAACCGGACTGTTCGACGTCGTGAATCGGCGCTGGGCGTTCGAACTCGCGGACCGTGTGGGGGTAGCGCGGGATTTATTGCCTCCGGTGGTCGAATCGAGCGTCGTCACCGGAAAGATTCATGCGCGCGCCGCGTCGGCTACGGGGCTCAAGGAAGGAACGCCGGTGGTGGGCGGGGGCGGCGATCAGGCGGCGAGCGCGGTGGGCAACGGAATCGTCGAGGCGGGGATTGTGTCCTGCACGATCGGGACCTCGGGCGTGGTGTTCGGACATTTAAAGGAGCCTGCGTACGATCCGCAAGGCCGGGTCCACACCTTCTGCCATGCGGTGGAAGGCGCGTGGCATACGATGGGCGTGACGCAGGGGGCGGGGCTCAGTTTGCAGTGGTTCCGCAATCAGTTCGCGCCCAACTCGGCTTACGACGATTTGACGTGGGAGGCCGCGGGCGCCGATGCCGAGGGGCTGTTCTGGCTTCCTTATTTGATGGGCGAGAGGACTCCGCACCTTGATCCGTTTGCGCGCGGTGGATGGATGGGCGTCACGGCGAAGCATACGCGCGCCGATCTGGTTCGTGCGCTGATCGAAGGCGTGAGCTTCAGTTTGAAAGATTGCCTGGACCTGGTGGCGGGATTGGGGGTCCAAATCGAATCCGTGCGCGTGTCCGGCGGTGGGGCGAAGAGCGCGTTCTGGAAGCAGATGCTGGCGGACATTTTCGACAAGCGGGTGGTGTCGTTAGAGACCCAAGAAGGATCGGCTTATGGAGCGGCGCTGCTCGCGATGCCGGGGCCGGTCACGAAGACGTGCAAACGGGTGATCCGCGAGGTGGAATCCGTCGAACCGCGCGCGGCTGAGGCGAAGCGGTACGCGGCGAAACACGCGATCTACAAGTCGCTCTATCCCGCGCTGCGTGATTTTTATCGAGCATGACTTTCGAGGACGTCCGTAAAATCGCGCTGAAATTTCCTCACGTGGAGGACGGGACGTCCTACGGGACGCGCGCGCTGAAGGTGAAAAAGAAGTTTTTCGTCCGTCTCAAGGAGGACGGTGATTCTCTGGTGATCGGGATGCCTTTCGAGCAGAGAGAGGCGCTGATGGCGGAGGATCCGGGAACGTACTACATAACGGATCACTATTTGAATTATGAATACGTGCTGGTGCGGCTGTCCAAGGTGTCCGAGGAGGCGCTCCGCGATTTGCTGAAGGGTGCTTATCGGGCGGCTTCCCAGACTTCACTGCGCAAGAAATAATGTTTTGGCCCCGCCTGAAAACGATCGAGCAGACGGAGGATCAGACCATCCTCCAAGAGCCGCCGGTCTATGTCGCCTGCGTTATCCCCCTTATAATTTCACTTCTGCCCGTCGCCATCTGGGCTGAGTCACCAGGTGTCCGCCGCGTGGGAGCACTTGCTTTCGTTATCGCATTCTGTGCATTTGCAATGTTTTGCGCGGTAGGCATGGCCAGCTTAGTGACCTCGACGTTTTACATCAGCCGGGCGAGAGGTACGCTGATGGTCAAGCGCAAGCTCCTGGGGTGGACTCGAGAGAACGAATATTCCGCGAACGATGTACTGACCGTCTATGAGGATCGGAGCATCAAAGGAAATCGACTGATGATGCGAATGCGATCGGGCCAAGTGAAGCCGCTCACTATCTACCAAGTGTATGCGCCGCTCGATGGTCAGGCCGGTATGTTGAACAGCCTGCTACATGAGGCGAGGCAATCACGCACTCAATCCACCGGCCTCAATCCACTCATCGACTAGACGGATTCGCTCGGAAAATACCTGATCACCTTCCCACGCGGGTACTACTTCACGCAGTTTCGCACGCACGGTTTCAATCGCCGGACTTGATTTGAGGGGAGCCAGGTAGTCCAGCGCGCGCGCAGACGCAAGCGCTTCCATCGCCAGCACTAGCCGCGTATTGGCGACGATGTCGCGGAATTTCAAGGCCGCGGTCATGCCCATGCTGACGAAATCTTCTTTGTTGCCGCTGGTCGTGATCGTTCCCGGGGACGCGGGTGTCGCGAGGACTCGATTTTCCGCGACCAGCGACGCCGCGGTTACCTGGACCATCATGAATCCCGATTCGAGTCCTGCGTGCGCCGCGAGAAACGGGGGTAGCTCTTCGTTCAACGCGGGATTCACCAGGCGATCGATGCGGCGCTCGGAAATTCCGGCGAGGGCGGTCATCGCGATCGCCAGGTAATCGAGCGCGAACGCGAGCGGCTGTCCGTGAAAATTCCCGCCCGAAATAATCTCCTCGCCGACGACTAGCGGATTGTCGGTCACCGAGTTCAGCTCGATCTCGAAAACCCGTCGCGCTTCGGCGAGAGTGTCGCGGACCGCGCCGTGCACCTGCGGCGCGCAGCGCAGCGAGTAAGCGTCCTGCACTTTGCGGCAACTGATGTGCGATTCGCGGATCTCGCTGCCTTCCAGCAATTTCTTGAGGTGCGCCGCGCAGGCTACCTGGCCGGGATGCGGACGAATCTGATGAATGCGGTCATCGAAGGCGCGCGGAGTTCCTTTCAATCCGTCGAGCGTCATCGCCGTTACCACGTCGGCGGCCTCGGCCAGCATTTCCGCCTGTTCGAGCTCGAGACACCCGACGCTAAGCATTGCCTGCGTGCCGTTCAAGAGCGAAATTCCTTCCTTCGAATCGAGCTCGATCGCGGCGATCCCGGCCTGGCGCAGCGCTTCGCCGCCCGGCATGCGCGTCCCTTGATACTCCGCCTCGCCTTCCCCCATCAGCACCAGCGCCATGTGCGCCAGAGGGGCCAGATCGCCGCTCGCGCCCACGCTGCCGCGCGAAGGGACTATCGGCGTCACGCCGGCGTTGAGAAGATCGCATAGCCGTTCCGCGACGACCGTGCGAATCCCCGAAAATCCTTTGGCGAGGACGTTGGCGCGGATCAGCATCATCGCGCGAACTTCGGTGGTGCGCAGCGGAACGCCGACGCCGGCGGCGTGCGAACGGACCACGTTGCGCTGAAGCGCGGCCAAGTCGTGGGTGGGAACCCGCACGTCGGCGAGCAGGCCGACGCCGGTATTCACCGCGTAGACCGGATCGTCGCCCGCGGCGAGTTTCTCCACTACAGCGCGGGATCGCCGCATCGCCTCGATCGCCTCCGGCGCAATTGTTGCCTTCTCATCACCGCGCGCCACCGCGCACACCTGCTCGATCGTCAGATCGTATCCATTTAACGAAACCATCTCCACTACTATATTGTTTTGGACCGCCTCCCTTATCGAGCCACGCAACAGGCCGCCGCTTATGAGCACATCGTGAAGCTGCCGGTGAGCGTGCTGCTCGATAACGTCCGCAGCGCTTATAACGTGGGCGCCTTCTTCCGCGCGGCGGACGGCGCGGGCATCGAGAAGCTGCATTTGTGCGGCATCACCGGACATCCGCCGGCCAACGCGATCACGAAAACGGCGCTGGGCGCGGAGGATACGGTCGCGTGGGATCACACCTGGGATGCGACCGCACTGGTCCAGGATTTGCGGGCGCGAGGCCACGAAATTGCGGCGATCGAGACCACGCCCCGAAGTATCGACATCTTCGATTGGACGCCGCGATTTCCGGTGTGCGTACTGTTCGGACATGAGGTCGACGGCCTGCGCCCGGAGCTGGCCAGCCTCGCGGATACGCATATTCGGATTCCGATGCTGGGCCTGAAGCATTCGTTAAACGTCGCGACGGCGGGAGGGATCGTGATGTATGAATTGCTGCGGAAATATCGTATTCTGGCAACGGGCGCGTAAGATGAATATTCAATTCACAACCCGAGTCTTCAAAGAGGGCCGCACATTCATCGCTCATGCGCTGGAACTGGACGTTTCCTCCTGTGGTGGTTCTGCCGACAAGGCGATCAAGAACCTCAAGGAGGCCGTCCGGCTGTTTCTTGAAGAATGTAAAAAGATGGGCACCCTGGATCGCGTCCTCCGAGAGGCCGGTTACACAAAAAGCGGCAACAAGCTGCAAAGCCCAAAGATCGTCAGCCTGGAGCAAGTATCGCTGCGGTGTTCGAAGCGGCAGGCTACATGTGCACGCGCATCGAGGGCGATCACCTGATCTTCACTAAACGTGGAGCAATCCCCAGATATGCCGAGGTGCCGGTGTTCATAATTAAGAACAACCTCCGCGTCGCTGACATTTCGCGGGAACAATATTTCGATCTGCTCAGACGGTGCTAACCGTGCGAATATAAGCTTTATGAGCAACCCCCGAGCCTCCGTATTGCTCGTCCTCGCCTCATTACCGGCCTTCGCGCAGAACCCTCACACCATGTTTCCGACCGTCCGCGGCACTCGCCAGATGATCGGCGCGGGCAACAGTATGGAGGTCGAGGCCGGCTATCGAATCCTTGAACAGGGCGGCAACGCGATCGATGCCGGTGTCGCGAGCGTGCTCGCCGCCGCGGTTACAGAGCAGGATCACTTTGGGCTCGGCGGTGAAATGCCTCTGCTGGTCAAGATGAACGGCAAGCCCGTGATGGTCGTCAGCGGGATTGGCGTCGCGCCGAAAAAGGCCACGGTCGAGTATTACGAGAAGCGCCCGGTCGAGCCCTGGGAGCAGGACGGTCTCCGCCGCCCTCCGATTCCCGGTCAGGGGATTCGCGCTGCGATTACGCCCGGAATGGTCGATGGCCTTTTGCTCGCTCTCGAAAACTTCGGCACCAAATCGTTCGCCGAAGTAGCCGCGCCCGCGATTGAAGACGCCGATACGTTTCCCGCCACCGAGATTTTCTCGAACACGCTTGGAATGTTCCAGCGCATTCTGGCGCTGTGGCCCGCGTCGCAGCAATTTTATTTCCCCAAAGGAACGCTGCCGAAGCCGGGCGAGATCGTGCACATGCCGAACCTCGCGGCGACTCTGCGCGAGATGGCCGCGGCCGAGAAAAAAGCTCATGGCAATCGCGTCGCGAAGCTGCGCGCCGTGCACGACATTTTTTACAAGGGCGACATCGCCAAGCGCATCGCGTCGTTTAATGAACAAAACGGAGGCTTGATCGCCTACGACGATCTGGCCAATTTCCACGCGGAGCTTGATCAAGCGCGCTCCACCAGCTATCGCGGATACGTGGTGAACAAGCCGGGATTTTTCACCCAGGGTCCGGTGATGATTGAGGCGCTGAATATCCTCGAAGGCTACGATCTGAAGGCGATGGGCCACAATACGCCGGAATATCTGCATATCGTGATTGAGGCCGTGAAGCTGGCGTTCGCCGATCGCGACCGCTACTATGGCGATCCGAAATTCAGCAAGATTCCGGAAGAGATCCTGCTCTCGAAAGAGTATGCGGCGCGGCGCAGGAAGCAGATCGATCCGGAGCACGCGTCTCTGGAATCGCGGCCCGGCGATCTCGGCGCATCTGCTCCGATGACTGGCGGCGGCGGAAACTCGAAGGATCGGGACACCACTTGCGTTGACGTGTTCGACAAATTCGGCAACGCTTTTTCAGCGACGCCGAGCGGTGCGTGGCTGCCGTCGGTCATCGCCGGCGATACCGGTATTCCGCTATCGATCCGGCTCTCGTCGTTCGTAATGACGCCGGGCCACGCTAATCAGCTCGCGCCGGGAAAACGTCCGCGCGTGACGCTCAGTCCGACGCTGGTCACGAAAGACGGTGATTTCTACATGGAGCTTTCAACCCCGGGCGGCGACAACCAGGACCAGGCGCTGTTACAGGTGCTGCTGAACATTATCGATTTCGGAATGACGCCGCAGGAAGCCGTGGAATCGCCGCGCTTTCAGACGGAGCATTTTTACGCGTCGTTCGATTTCCATGAGTTTGCGCCGGGCCGCGTGAGCCTGGAAGGCAGATTGTCGCGCGACACGATTCAGCGGATGATCGCGCTGGGGCATCGCGTTCAAGTGGGCGGTGAATGGAGCAACACCTCGGCTCCGGTGGTGATTCAGAGGAAAGACGGCGTCCTCAACGGCGCCGCCGATCCGCGCAGGGGAAGGTTTTTGTTCGGCAAATAAGAAGTGGGACGGCGTCATGCGCTGCCAAGGTGGTTCTGTTCTAAGATGTTGAGGCTAATCGCAGGGCATGGCCCCGCGCCACTTTGATCGTGATCGGTTTCGCCGGAGCTATAATGGTTGCGGAGACGTTGTAAGTGAATCTAGGAAAACACTTCCGGCTATTGGCTCACATCCAACTGATGCCGGCGCTCGAAAACGGCGAGGAAACCACGCTGGTGGGCGGACAGGCTGTTATGGAAGGCGTCATGATGCGCGCTCCGCACAGCTATTGCACCGCGGTGCGAAAGGCTAACGGGGAGATCGTCACCGAAGAGTATCCGCTTCATCGGATGTCCGAAAAGTATCCTGTTTTCAAGCTTCCCGTGTTTCGTGGATTGGGAATGCTGGCGCAGGCCATGACGCTCGGCGTCAAGGCTCTGAAGTTTTCGGCGAACGCGGCGCTCGATGACGGATCATCCGAAAAGCCTACTGAGATCACTTCGAAGATGATGGCCGCGAACCTGGCATTTTCCTTACTCGCATTCATCGCGCTCTACAAATTTGTCCCTCTGTTTCTGGCGACGCGCCTCGGCCATTCGGTGCCAGCGCTTTCCAGCCGTTTCGCGATCAACATGTCGGACGGCGTGATCCGCATGGTGATGTTCTTCACCTTCCTGTTCCTGCTTTCGCTGATGCCCGATATGCGGCGCGTTTTTCAGTACCACGGCGCGGAGCACAAGGTGGTGTTCAATTTCGAGTCCGGAAAGCCGGTCAATGTTGAGAACGCGCAGAAATTCGTGACCTTTCATCCGCGCTGCGGCACCAGTTTTTTGTTCGTGGTGCTGGGCATCGCGATGATCACCTACGCGCTGCTCCCGATCGACGGATTCTGGATGAAATTCTTCGCCCGAATCGCCCTTTTACCGGTGATCGCAGGCGTCAGCTATGAGGTGATCCGCTTCGCCGCGCGGCGTCAGGGGACTCTCATGTCGGTGTTGACGCTCCCCGGTTTGTGGCTGCAGCGGATCACGACTAAGCCGCCGGACGATTCGCAGGCCGCGGTCGCGATTCATGCGCTCGAAGGCGCGATGGCGCTCGAAGCCAAACAGGGCGGCGAATTGGTTATCGCGTAGTTAACGCAGGCGGAACCGCCTGCGCCACCTAAACGCTAGAAAGCGGTTGGGGCTGCCGTTGGCTGTGAACGCATCTAAACCGCTTTCCCTGCATCTATAATAAGAAAGCCGAATGCAATATCAGCAAAAACTCGACGAAATCGAACGCCGCTTCGACGCTTTGAACTCCCAGATGGCTGACGCCGAGGTCATCAACGACCCGGCGCTCTACCGCAAGGTGTCTAAATCGCACAACGACTTGGCCGATATCGTCGCCAAATATCGGGAGTGGAAGGACGCGACGCGTAATCTGGCCGAAGCGCGTCCGATGCTCACCGAATCCGACCCTGAACTTCGTACCATGGCCCAGGAAGAGGTCGCGAAACTGGAGCCGGAGGTCGCGAAAATCGAGGAGGAGCTGAAGGTTCTGCTGCTCCCGAAAGATCCCAACGACGAAAAGAACGTAGTCCTCGAAATTCACGCCGGCACCGGCGGGGACGAAGCGACATTGTTCGCGGCCGAGGTTTTTCGCATGTACGGCCGGTTCGCGGAAACGCGCGGCTGGAACGTCGAAGTAACTTCGTCAAGCGAATCGTCGGTCGGAGGGTTGAAGGAAGTCACGGCGCTGATCAGCGGCCACAAAGTTTACAGCCAGATGAAGTACGAGGCTGGCGTCCATCGCGTGCAGCGCGTTCCCGCGACCGAGCAGCAAGGCCGGGTGCACACCTCCGCGATCCGAGTCGTCGTGCTTCCCGAAGCCGACGAAGTCGAGATCAATATCGATCCCAAGGATCTACGCGTCGATACCTTCTGTTCCTCGGGCCCCGGCGGTCAGAGCGTCAACACCACCTATTCCGCGGTTCGAATTACGCACTTGCCGACCGGCGCCATCGTCTCCTGCCAGGACGAAAAATCGCAGATCAAGAATCGCGCCAAGGCGATGCGCGTGATGCGTTCGCGCCTGTACGAACTGGAAGTTCAGAAGCAGCAGGAAAAAATCGGCGCGGAGCGGAAGACCATGGTCGGCTCCGGCGACCGGTCGGAAAAAATCCGCACCTATAATTTCCCTCAGAACCGGCTGACCGACCACCGCATCGGACTGACGCTCCACCAACTCAATCTGGTGATGGAGGGCAAACTGGAACAGGTTGTCGACGCGTTGACCCGGCACTTCCAGGCGGAAAAGTTGAAGGGCGACGACGGCGACTCAGTCGCAGCGTAGGTGACCCTCCAGACCGCCCTTGTCCAGGGTCAAAAACTCCTTGAAGACGGCGGAATCTCGGCGCCCCGCCTCACCGCCGAGGTTCTTCTGGCCCACGCCATCGGATGCCGCCGGGCTTGGCTTTACGCCCATTCCGACGAGGAACTCAAAGAGCTTTGGTGGATCCACTACGGCCGCTATCTCCATCAGCGACTCGAGGGCATGCCGACGCAATACATCACCGGCACGCAGGAATTCTTCGGCCGCGATTTTCGGGTTACTCCGGACGTTCTCATTCCCCGGCCCGAAACCGAACACCTTATCGAAGCCGCTCTCAACCACGGCGCATCGGCCATTCTCGATATTGGCGCCGGCTCGGGCGCCATCGCGGTCACGCTGGCGCTCGAAACGAAGGCTCACGTGGCAGCCACGGACATCTCGTCGGCCGCGTTGAGAGTCGCCCAGGACAACTCCCGCCGCCTGCACGCTCCCGTCGACTTCGTTCGATGCGATCTAGGCTCCGCGCTGCGCGATCGCTCCTTCGACATGGTTGTGTCGAACCCTCCCTACGTCCCGGAAACAGACCGGCCCACGCTCCCGCGCGAGGTTCGCGATTATGAACCCGCGCTTGCGCTCTTTGCCGGCTCCGATGGGCTCTCCGTTTATTCGCGCCTGATTCCCGAAGCCGCGCGGCTTTTGAAGCCCGGCGGGCGGCTGATTCTCGAACTCGGGTATGGCGCATTGGAACCGGTCCGCCAGATGCTCCTGCCTCGTTGGCGCGATATCGAGGTGATCCCCGACCTCGCTCAAGTCCCCCGAGTCCTATCCGCTAAGCTGGATCTTGACCCAAATGTGGAATGAGAAGATAGTCCTCATCACAGGAGCTTCGGAGGGAATCGGCGCCAGTTGCGCCAAACTAATCGGCCAGCGCGGAGCCAGATTATCGCTGACGGCCCTGCTGGACGAAACGTTCCAGCGTGAGGAATCCGATTCCCGCCTCGTTACTCCCGGCGACCTCACCTCGGCAGCGATCCGCGCGGAAGTGGTCGAACGGACCATCGCCCGGTTCGGCCGCATCGACGTTCTGATTAACAACGCCGGCGTCGGCCAGTACGGATTCCCGACCGAGGTGGACACGGAAATCTCCAAGCGCATTTTCGACGTCAATGTTTTCTCGGCCCTGGCCCTCACCCAGCTCGTCGTGCCGCACATGCGTGCGAACAAATCCGGCACCATCGTCAACATAGGCTCGGTCGGCGGAAAGGTCTCGCTGCCCTGGGCGGTCATGTATTGCGCGACCAAGTGGGCGCTGCATTGCGTGGACGATTCCCTGCATCGGGAGCTCATGGGCACCGGGATTCGCGTCATGAAAGTTTGCCCCGGGATCGTGGACACCAAGTTTCGTGATCACGTGCTAGCGGGAACAGCCCCCGGCCGCGTCGAGGATATCCGGCGCGTCGTGAGCCCTGATCAGGTCGCAGAGGCTGTTATCAAAGGAATCGAGCGCGGGAAGCGGACCGTCTACGTTCCCAAGATCGGCTTCCTGTTCACCTCGCTCGATTTCTTTGCTCCACGCGTGATGGATTGGTATCTGCGCGGTAAGTTTTAATCCGACCGCATCGCCTGCATGACGTCCACGCTGGCCGCACGCGCCGCCGGCAGCACTGACGCAACCACGGCGGCCACCATCAATAGGACCGCTGAGCCAAGCGTCGGCAAGATGCCTGGCATCTGGAGATCCGGGAAGACACTCGCCATCAAACGCGCGATCGCAAATCCGCACAGCGCGCCCGCGACGATACCCACCCCCGCCATCCACGCGCCCTCCGCTATGATCCCGGTCAATAAATGGCGCGGCTGGGAGCCGATCGCTAAGCGAATGCCGAACTCGCGAGTCCTCGCGCTCACTGAGAACGCCAGCACGCCCGCCACGCCGACCACCGCAATCGCCATCGCGACGGCCGCGAATACGCCGAATACCAGCGCGTTCAATTTGTCCGGGGTCAGCACCTCCGCGCGGACGTCTTCGAGCGTCGCCGCCTTCTCCACGACCTGCTCCGGCGACATTTCGCGAATGATCCGCGTGAGCGGCTGAACCAGCGCGTACGGATCGCCGTGCGCATGAACGAACATCCGGTCCGCCCACATCTGCTGCGCGAACGGTTCATAGATGGTCGACGCCGCGCCCGGCACTACGTTTTCGTCGTCCACATCCTTCACGATGCCGATAATCCGGCGCGGCGTGGTTTCGATGTCGACGAACTTCATCACCGGATCTGTCCAACGGATGTAATGGTTCACCGCATCCTGACCGGGGAACAGGCGCTGCGCCACACTTTGGCTGATGACGACCACCTTCTCGCTTTCCTTGCGATCGTTATCGTTGAAATCGCGTCCGGCGAGCATCGGGATGCCCAGCGACGCGAAGAACCCGGGCGAAGCCGCCCGGAAACGCGCGCGAGGATCGTCCTCTCCGACCGCTTTGACATGGTTGTCCACCGCAAATTGGAAACCCAGGCCAAACTTGTTCGAATCCCTCCAGGGAACCTGAGTCCCAACGGCCACCCCATCGACCCCCGGCAGTTCTTTAATCCGCCGGATCGCTTCCCGATAGAAACTGAGGATCTGCTCTTCCTTTTTTCCGTAGGACATGATCGGCACGTTCACGGCAAGAACGTGGCGCGTATCATATCCGGTCTGCACCGTTTGCATCGACAAAAGCGTCTTCAGCAACATGCTCGCTCCGGCCAGCAGCACGAAACACGCGGCGACCTGGGTTACGACAAAAACCTGCTGGCGGCGATGCGACCCGCCTGTCACTCTTTGGCTTCCGAGGGAGTATCCATGCGCCGCTCCGGCCGATGGAAGGCGCGGCACGAACGCCAGCAGTACCGCCGCCAAAACCGCCAGGATTGCTCCAACCCACACCATGCTGGAATCGACCGTCAGATCCAGCGCGCGAGGCGAGAAACGGGAGGCATAGCGCGCCAGGATCGACACCAGCGGTCCCGCGCTCAACACTCCGAGGACCGCGCCCGCGCCGCAGAGCAGGAGACTTTCAGCCAGCAGAGTCCTGCGTAACGCAGCCGTGCCGGCCCCCAGCGCCGCGCGAATCGCCAGTTCACCCTCCCGCCGGATGGTCCTCGCCAAAATCAGGTTCGCCACATTCGAGCTTGCGATCACAAACACCAGCATCGACGCGGCCATCAACACCAGCAGTACGGTGCGCGCCCGCGAAGTGACCTGATCGCGCAGCAGGACGGCGGTGAGCCGCGAATCCCCTTTCGTCGAGTAGTCTTCCGGATGCTCCTTGACCATTCCTCCATAAACGGTGCTCAGCTCCGCGCGCGCCTGGTCGAGCGTCGCTCCGGGCGCGAGCCGGCCGAACAGTTCCGTCATGCGATGAACCCGTCCTGTTACCATCGTCGCCGACAGATGATGCGGACTCGTCACCAGATTCGCCATGATCTCGGTTTCCGATGGATAAGGAACGGAGGGCTCCAGCACACCGACGATCGTCGCGGAGCGCGCGCCCAATCTGATCGTTTTACCGAGGACGGTAGGATCGCTCTTCAGCACCGTGGTCCAGAAGCGATAGGTCAGCACCACGGCGCCCGCGGCCTTCGGGCCATCGTCCCTCATATCCAGCAGACGCCCCAGAACCGGATGCAGCCCCATCACTTCGAAATACGATCCGCCCACCACGCCGGCCAGGATCTCTCGCGGTTCGCCCAGTCCGATCATGGTGAATCCCATTCTCGAAAAATCGCCAAACTCGCTGATGGTTTTGACGCGTTCCTTCAGATCCTGGATTTCAGGGACGGAGAAAGCCGCATTCTCGACTCCGATACCCGGCGCGCTCTGGCGGATATAAATCAGCCGGTCTTCATCCCGGTTGACCAGAGGCCGCAGCAGCACACCCCGAACCAGCGTAAAAATTGCGGAGTTCGCGCCGATCCCCAGCGCCAGAGTGATCACCACGGTAGCCGCTAAGCCTTTGGACCGGCCCAGCGAGCGGATCGCGAACTTCAAGTCGTTCAGGAAGGTCATTATCGCCTCGCTCCCCCTATTTGATCATGCTAGCGGGGTCGATTTGACAATGCAATTCCGATTCCGCGGAATCGCTGCATCCCGGCGGCAATACAGCAAAAAACTGTCCGATTTCGATAAAGGCCGTCCGCTAATGACTCCCCTTAGGGTGGGGCAGGTTCCCGACCTGCCCCTATGTTTCGCGAAGCCCTAGAAGTACACCTTCAGCGCCAACTGAATCAATCGCGGCGATCCGAAGCTGGTGATCTGTCCGAACGTCGCGCTATTCACCGCGGCCGAGGGAGCGCTCCAGTTGGCGTGGTTCATGATGTTGAAGAAATCGCCGCGAACCTCCGTCCGGAAGTGCTCCTTGATCGGGAAGATGCGGCTGAACGCCATGTCCCACTGAATCGAACCCGGCGCTTTGAAGATATCGCGGCCGGCGTTCCCGAAGGTTCCCGGCGCTTCACAATTCGGATTATTGGCATAGGCTGCCAGTGCGCAACTGCCCGCGAAAGCCGCGGGATTGAACCACTCGTTTAACAGGTGGGGCTGCGAGCTCACTCCCGCCACGACGTTGGGACGATCGCTATTTTCGCCCGTCAGAGATACGTCTGTACCGTCGGTAATGGAGAATGGTTGGCCGCTATCAAGGCTGATCAGCGGCGCAATCTGCCAATCCTTCGTCACCCCGCGCAGGAATCCCGTGCCGAAACCAGCGCTGGTGGCGACCAGGGAAGTGTTGAAAATCTGGCGCCGGTCGAAATTACAATCGCCCCTCTCCGCGTCGCGGTTGTTCGGATTCTGGTAGTCGTTGCCCGCGAGTTCACTGCTGAAATCCCACGTGCTGATGCAGTGCGACCAGGTGTAGTTCGTCAACCAGGTATAGTGATGCGCGAAACGGTGTTCCACCTTCACCTGCAAAGCGTTATAGCTGGAAACGGCGCCCGCATCCGTTTGGTCGATGGCGCTGTAAAATGCGCCCTGGGCTGGATTGAGCAGCGTCAAAAGGCGGCGCTGCGGTTCGTTCGAGGTCGTCGCGGTGGGGCTCGGTTGCGGCACGTTGATGTCGTTCGAACCAAGAATGTGGTTCGTCTTGCTGCCGACGTAGGTCGCCGTCGCCAGCCAGTCCTTCGCGAACTGCCGCTGGTAGCTGAAGTTCCACTGCATGGTGTATTCCACCGGCACGTTCGGCGGAATGGTGACGTAAGTGCCCTGTGCCGGGAAGATTGCCGCGCCCGGGAAAGGATCGCCCGGAACGCCAGTGGGCGATACGTAGCCCAGATAAGGATTCGAGAACGGCCCGGCGTTGGTGCCCAGCGCGATGGAGGAAGCATACGGAGGATTGGTCGTCCAGCGTTCCGGATAGAACAACTCCGGATTGTCGTGGATCAGCGCGAACGCAGCGCGGATGGTCTGTTTTCCGCTGCCCGTCGGATCCCAAACCACGCCGAGGCGCGGCGAGAAGTCCGCCCAGTAGCTCTTCTCAAACCGGCATCCGTTGGCGTTCGCCGAATCCTTTCCGAACAGCAGTCCGGCGGGAGCGGCGGGATATTCAGTGCTGTGGTATCCGGCCAGGAACTCGGATAGTGAGAATTGGTTGCCGCGGCACTGCTTATCGACTGTCGGCTGGAAAGGCTCCCAGCGAACCCCGGCCGTGATCGTCAAATGCGAGGACGCGCGGAAGGAGTCCTGCGCATAACCGGCAAACACCGTCTGCCGCATGTAATCGGAGAGCGCATTTCCGTCCGTCAGCCCAGCCAGTTTTCCCAATTCCAGATCCGCCAGCGAATCGCCGGTGTTCACCGTGCTGCTGCCGGTGAAGGTCCACTGGCCGTTGGACTGCTGGTTGTTGAGCGAATTGAATTGGAGCTTGCGGTAGTCCACGCCGAAGCCGAACTGGTGCTTGCCCTTGGTCATCGAATAATCGTCGGAAAGCTGATAAGTATTGTCGTCGAAGTAGCCGGGAGCGCAGGTGCCGCACGCCACGTTGAAATAGTTGGTGACGGTGATCTGCATGTATGTATCCGGCATGTTATCGGCGAAATTCTGGATCCCCAGCGACTGCGGACCGAACAGGTTGGGCGCCGATCCGCGATTATCCGCGCGCCGGTTGAAGGTCGCATGGAAGGAGTTCACCTGCGTGGGACTCACCGTGTAGGTATCGCCAAAAGTAGCGCTGTTCGTTTCGTCCAGATTGCCGGGATTCGGTCCGGTGGTCAGCACGTTGGTCCCGTTGAAAAACCTCTGCGCCGTGTAGTTGTAGATGTAATAGCGGCCGTACATGGAGTGCCTGTCGTTAAGCACGTAATCCACCCTGCCGATCACCTGCCAGTCCGGATTGTTGGCCGGTTGTCCGTAGAGCTCGATGCCGCAGTTATCGGTCGAAACCGGAACATACTTACTCAGCAGCTTCGAGGCTGCCGGATCGAATCGCGAAACCGGAATAATATTTCCCGGGAACGGCAGCCCCGTCGTAGGATCCTTCAGGGTGATGGCCTTGGACTGGCATCCGCCAGCCGAAGTCGCGGCATCCTCTATGGAGAAGTTTCCGACCGCCGTCAAGGCCGTCGGCACGTGCGCCGTGTTGGTTGCCGGGTTGCTTCGCTGCGTGGTCTGCTGATATCCGCCGAAAAAGAACAGCTTATCGCGGATGATTTTGCCGCCCGCCGTCCCGCCGAATTGATTGCGTTTCAGCGAATCTCGCGCCGGCTGCGCCACGGAACCCGAAACCTCCACCAGTCCCTTGGTGCGCGCGTTCAGTTCATAGTTGCGCAGAAACTCGAACAAGTCTCCATGAAAGCCGTTCGTACCGGACTTGGTCACGACATTTACCGTGCCGCCCGGATGAAGACCGAACTGCGCCTGTACGGCATTGGTTTGCACGCTGAATTCCTGCACTGCATCGGGAAATGGAATCGGCAGATTAACGTTGCTGAAAGAGTCGTTGTTGTCACCGCCGTCGAGCAGGTAATTCACGCCGTTCGCTTGCCCTCCGCCCACCGAAAACGTGCCGGAGCCGTTCGATCCCTGAATATTTTTGCTGCCCGTCAAATCGCCGCCGGGCGTCGATGTGCCCCCGCCCACCAGGGTCAGCAACTGCGTCAAGTTGCGGCCGTTCAGCGGCAGATCCACGACTTTTTCCGTATCCATCACCTGCGCGATGCCGCTGTCCTTGGTTTCCACCATGGACGCATTCGCCGCGACCTCGACCGTCTCGGTGACCGCGCCGATCGTCATCGCGACATTAATCGCGATCGTCTGGCCCACCTGGAGGACGATTCCCGTCTGCCGGTAGTCTTTAAATCCGGGCGCCTTCACGTCGAGAATATAAGGCCCGGGCTGAAGATTTGGAATCGCGAAATGGCCCGAGACGTCGGTAACCGTGGTACGGGCCGCCTGCGTCTCCGCCTGGATCATGGTCACCTGAACGTTCACCATGAATTTGCCGGAAGTGTCAGTAACCGTTCCATCCACCTCGGCCACGGCGACGGCCTGGCTGTAAGCCACCGGCGCCCACATCAACAACCCCGCAAGCACCACCTTGCGTAGATCTACATAGATCATACTCACTCCTCTGAAGCAGACTTAGCTTTGCGCTTAGGGAAACAATACGATTCTTTTATGAAGGTGTCAAAACGAAACCACTGAAAGATGTTTTTAGCGTTACTAAACGATCCACTGTTACAATGGCGTGGTGCGAGCGTCGCTCTTCCTATTGATAACCGCCATGAGCTCCGCCGCCGATCTGACCATCGATCACGTCTCTGTATCCGGCAAGGACCTCAAGCAGATGCAGGCGCAGCTCGCCTCCGTCGGCATCGCCTCCGAATTCGGGGGACCACACAGCAACGGAGCTACGCAAATGGCGGTCTCGAGCTTTCCCGATGGTTCGTACCTGGAACTCATAGCACTACAAACCAACCCCGACCGGAAAGCCTTGGCCGCGCATTATTGGTCGAAGCAAATGCTCGGCAATGCCGGACCAACCGCGTGGGCGGTTCGCTCGCAAGATGTCGCGTCCGAAGTTGCTCGCCTGAAAACCGCCGGAATCACCGTAGCTCAGCCCACCCGCAGCGGCCGCAAACGGCCCGACGGCAAGCAGCTCGATTGGGAAACCGCCCGCGTCGGCGAGGAACCCAATGGCACCTTCTTTCCGTTCCTGATCCGCGATTTCACCCCTCGCGAAGCCCGCGCATTTCCCAGTGGCAAGCCCACCACCACCGAGTTCTCCGGAGTGAAGCGCGTCGTCATCGCGGTCCGCGATCTGAACGCATCCATCGTCCGTTTCCAAAAAGCCTACGCGTTGGCCGTGCCCTCGAAACAAGACGACGCAATTCTCAAAGCCCACTTGGCCATCTTCGCCGGCACGCCGATAATCCTGGCGGAGCCGCTCAACGCCCAGTCCTGGATCGCGCAAAGAATCGACCAATTCGGCGAAGGCCCCTGCGCCTTCGTGCTTGGCTCCCCCAAAATCCACGACGGAAAAATCTCCTGGCTCGACGCTAAAAAACTAGGCTGGCATCTAGGCACCACTTCGCCGTAGCGCACGCACTCGACTCGTGCGTGCCGCGTTGACACTCGTGTCTACGCCCCAGATTGTGGTCATTTAACGACTCACACATTCCCTTAAAGCGCAATTTAAGGTCATTTAAGCGCACTGCCGAAAGGCGAAGAGACGCGCAACCCTCCCGCCTCCTACAATTAAAGTTCAAATGTGGATCGTCAGAATCGCCCTCAACCGGCCCTACACATTCGTTGTACTCACCCTCCTGATCTTGCTGATCAGCCCGCTCGTAATTCAGCGAACCCCCGTCGATATTTTTCCTAACGTCAACATTCCAGTAGTCGTCGTGCTGTGGAATTACACCGGCCTCAGCGCCGAAGAGATGGAGGAACGCGTCTCCACCGTCTTCGAGCGCAACCTCACCACCACCGTCAACGACATGGAACACACCGAGTCTCAAACCTATAACGGCAAAAGCATTATCAAGATTTTTTTTCATCCGAACGTGAAAATTGAGATGGCTGTGGCCCAAATCGCCGCCCAGGGAGCCTCCGCGGTGCGCTTCATGCCGCCCGGCACTACGCCGCCTTTCATCCTTGTCTATAATGCGTCGAGCGTTCCCATCGTGCAGCTCGCTCTTTCTGGAAAAGGCCTGTCCGAGCAGCAGCTTTTCGACTTTGCTATCAACAGCATCCGCGTTTCACTCGCCACTGTGCAAGGCGCGTCGATTCCTTATCCCTACGGCGGAAAACAGCGCCAGATCATGATCGATATTCGGCCCGATCTGCTGCAATCGAAGGGGCTTTCGCCCGCCGATGTCGTAAACGCGGTCACGGTGCAGAACCTCATCCTGCCTTCGGGAACCTCGAAAATCGGGCCTTTTGAATATGACGTCGACCTCAATAGCAGCCCCACTCGCGTCGCGGAGATCAACAATCTTCCGATCAAAGCGGTAAACAACACAACCATATATATCCACGATGTCGCGAACGTTCGTGACGGCTTTTCGCCGCAAACCAATATCGTTCTTCGCGACGGCGCCCGCGGTTGTTTGATGACCATCATGAAAGTGGGCCAGACCTCGACGCTTGAAATCGTAAAACAGGTGCGCGAAGCCTTGCCTGCCATCGCGGCGACTCTTCCTAAAGAGTTGAAAATTGAACCGATTGCCGATCAATCCATTTTCGTTCGCGCAGCCGTCAGCGGAGTGGTTCGCGAAGCAATCATCGCCGCCTGTTTGACCGCGACTATGATTTTGCTGTTCCTGGGAAGCTGGCGCAGCACGATTATCATCGCCGTTTCGATTCCTCTCTCGATCCTGATTTCCATCTGCGTGATGAGCGCGCTCGGTGAAACCATCAACATCATGACGCTGGGCGGTTTAGCGCTCGCCGTCGGAATTCTGGTGGACGACGCGACGGTCGAAATCGAAAATATCCACCGCAACCTCGTCACGATTCCCGAGGTGGTTCCGGCGATTCTCGAGGGCGCTCGCCAGATCGCGGTTCCGGCGCTGGTTTCGACACTCTGTATCTGCATCGTCTTCCTGCCGATGTTTCTGCTCACCGGCGTGGCGCGCTATCTGTTCATTCCACTGGCGGAAGCGGTGGTATTCGCGATGCTCGCGTCGTATCTTCTCTCGCGAACTCTGGTCCCGACCATGGCGATGTATCTCTTCAAACCGCATGTTCACGAAGAGCACGCGCCCGCGGCTTGGAACATCTTTGCGCACCTGCAACTCGCCTTTGAACGGATGCTGGAACGAACCCGCAATTCTTTTCGAGGTCTTCTCGAAAGCTGCATCGCCCGCCGCGCTGTATTCATTCCTTTGTTTCTGATAGCGTGCGCGCTGACCTTTTTGCTGGTTCCTTGGCTGGGCCAGGATTTCTTCCCTTCGACCGATGCGGGCCGCTTCAATCTCCACATGCGTACCAAAACTGCGACGCGCATTGAGGAATCTGCGCGGACCAGCGCGGATGTAGAAGCCGCGATTCGCCGCATTGTTCCGGCCGACGAGATCGCCAGCCTCATCAATAACATCGGACTTCCATACAGCTCCATTAATATGTCCTACAGCACTTCGGCCCCGATCGGAACCATGGACACCGATATTTTGGTAACGCTCACCGAAGATCACCATCCCACTGACAATTACGTTAAAGAACTGCGCGATCGCCTGCCCCGCGAATTTCCCGGCGTGCTGTTTTATTTCACGCCGGCCGATATCGTGACGCAGATTTTAAATTTCGGACTGCCCGCGCCCATCGATATTCAGATCGCCAGCCAGGATTCCGAAGCGAGCAGGATCTTTGCAACCGACCTGTTAGCGAAACTAAAATCCGTTCCGGGCACCGCCGATCTGCGCGTGCATCAGCCTTTCGATCAGCCGAAAATTCATATCACTGTGGACCGCACCAAGGCGGTGGAGAGCGGATTCTCGCAGCTCGACGTCGCCAACAGCGCGCTGGTTTCGTTGAGTGGAAGTTCGCAGACGACACCCGAATTCTGGCTTGATCCGCGCAACGGAGTGAGCTACAGCGTGGTGACGCAAACACCGCAGTTCGCGGTCGCCTCGCTTAGTGATTTGAGGAACATACCGATTGCGGGATCGTCGCTGTCGGCCTCCGGCGCAGCCGCGAAGCCGGAGATTTTGGGCGATGTCGCGACCATGAGCCGAGGCTCCGGCCTGGCGGTAGTATCGCACTACAACATCCGGCGCGTGGTCGATATTTTCGGCGCGGTGCAGGATCGCGATCTAGGCGCAGTGGGCCGGGAGATCACCAAGATCGTGGATGCCAATCGCAAAAATCTGCCGCGCGGAATGACGGTTCTAGTGCGCGGGCAATACGAAACGATGCAAGGATCGTTCACCGGTTTGCTGGGAGGATTGGCGCTGGCGATCGTGTTGGTGTATGCGCTGATTGTGGTGAATTTTCAGAGCTGGCTGGATCCGTTCATCATTATTACTGCGTTGCCGGCTGCGCTCGCGGGCATCGTTCTGTTTCTGTTCGCGACGCGTACGACGATCAGCGTTCCGGCCTTGATGGGCTCCATCATGAGCGTGGGCGTGGCGACTTCCAACAGTATTCTGGTGGTAAGTTTCGCCCGGGAACGATTGGAAGCGGGCGAGCCACCGGATCTCGCCGCGCTCGACGCCGGGTTCGTACGGTTTCGTCCAGTGCTGATGACGGCGCTGGCCATGATTATCGGCATGGTTCCGATGGCGCTGGGCTTGGGCGAAGGAGGCGAGCAGAACGCTCCGCTGGGACGGGCGGTGATCGGTGGCCTGATCTTCGCGACGGCTGCTACCCTATTCTTTGTACCCACGGTCTTTAGCGTGATGCACCGGCAAAAATGATGCGCACACTCAAATTAATTCTATTCCTGGCGGTCACGCTGCTAATCGTGGGCCTAGTGGTTGCTTTCGGCATCCGCTCGCGGATTAGCGCGGCATCGGTGATTCGCGAGAAGACGCTGGAGCAGGCCGTTCTCTCCGTCGCGGTGATCCATCCGAAGCGCGGGGAATTGAAGGAAGAAATCAGCCTGCCGGGAAATATCATGGCCTTTGTCGATGCGCCGGTTTACGCGCGGACCAGCGGTTATTTGAAGAAGTGGTACACCGATATCGGCACTCGCGTGAAGACGGGAGAACTGCTTGCCGAAATCGATTCGCCGGAGGTAGACCAACAGTTGTCGCAAGCCAAGGCTCAGCTCGCGACCGCACAAGCCAACTTGAAGCTGGCCGAGATCACCATGAATCGCGACCTTGGAATGATGAAGGACGCGATCCCGAAGCAGGATGTGGACAACGCGGTGGGCGCGTACGAAGCGGACAAAGCGACCGTGGAATCGCAGGCCGCGAATGTGAGGCATCTGGAACAACTAGTGGCGTTCGAGAAAGTTTTCGCTCCGTTCGACGGGTTGATTACGGCTCGAAACACGGATATCGGACAACTGGTGAATGCGGGCAACGGAGGCGCAGCGCAGGAGCTTTTCCGCATTTCGGCGACCGACAAGCTGCGAATTTTTGTGAGCGTGCCGCAGACTTATTCGCAGGCCGCGGTTCCCGGGGTCTATGCGGATCTGACGTTGACGGAAGCACCGGGGCGGCATTATATGGGGAAGGTGGCGCGAAATACCGGCTCCATCGATCCCGCGACGCGCACGCTACTGACGGAGGTGGATATCGACAATGCGTCGGGTCAACTGATGCCGGGCGCGTATGCCGAGGTTCATCTGAAGCTTCCGGCGGCTACAGCCGCGCTGGTGGTTCCGGTGACGGCGCTGATTTTTCGAGCGGAGGGCTTGCAGGTCGCGGTGGTGCGCGGCGGCAACCGGGCCGAGATGGTTCATGTGACGCAAGGGCGTGATTTTGGGACGGAGGTCGAGATCACGAGCGGGATTACGGCGCAGGATTCGGTGATTATTAATACTCCCGATTCGTTGACGGCGGGGGCGACGGTCAGGGTGGAGCAGAAGTAGCTGGAATCACAGACTGAAGTCTGTGCCACCTGAGTCACGCTGAAGTACATGGCGGGCTTGAAGCGTCCCCGGCCTTACGGCACGGGGTCAGGGGACAAGGCACGCATTTTTCAGCTCTGAAGTCTGCGTTACCTCAGCGGGGCATCGCTCTAAGACCCCGGGCGTAGACACGAGTGTCAACGCGGCACGCACGAGTGCGTGCGCCACAAAGAGCAGAGTTATACGGGGTCTTGTTCTTGGGGTCGAAAAAGGGTATACCGGATCATGCTTTCCCGATTCCTGGTTGCTGCTCTTTTTATTGTTCCTTGCCTGGCGCAGGATGCTGCGCGGATGGAGCAGGTTGTTCAGCCGCACTTGGCCGATCACACTTTCATGGGCACCGTTCTGGTGGCGCGCGGGACCGAAGTTCTGTTCAGCAAAGGATTTGGCTTCGCCGATCTGGAACGGGATGTGCCCAATGCGCCGAACACGAAATTCCGGCTAGGGTCCGTTACCAAGCAGTTTACGGCCGCTTCGATTTTGCTGCTCGAGGAGCGGGGAAAGCTCCGCGTGAGCGATCCGGTGAAGAAATATATGCCGGATGCTCCCGCGGCTTGGGACAAGGTCACGATCATGCACCTGCTGACCCACACTTCGGGCATTCCGAACTTCACCAGCTTTCCGGATTATCCGAAGCTGGAGCCGTTCGCGACGACGCCGGAGCAGTTGGTCGCGCGGTTCAAGGACAAGCCTCTGGAGTTCGAACCGGGCGAGAAATGGAATTACAGCAACTCGGGATTTGTCCTGCTGACGTATCTTTTGGAGAAAATCAGCGGCCAGGCGTACGAGAAATTTGTTCGCGAGAATATTTTCACGCCACTGGGGATGAAGGATTCGGGGGTGGATTCCAACTCCGAGGTGATTCGTCATCGGGCCTCGGGATACGTGTTTAATAAGGATCATTTCGAGAACGCCGGATTTGTGCATATGAGCATTCCGCAAGGCGCGGGGGCTTTATATTCGACGACGGAGGATCTTCTGAAATGGGAGCAGGGGTTGTTCGGCGGGAAACTGCTGAAGGCCGCTTCGCTCGAAAAAATGACGACGCCGTTTAAGAATAATTATGCCTTCGGGGTAGGCGTGCAAACGGTGAATGGGCACAAAGAGATCTCGCACGGTGGAGGAATTGAGGGATTCAATACGTTCCTGGCTTACTATCCGGACGAGAAGCTGACCGTGGTGGTGCTGTCGAATATGAATAGCGGCGCTCCGGGGGAGATCGCGGGGAAACTCGCGGCTATCGCGCGCGGCGAGGCGATCAAGCTGCCCGGCGAGCGGAAGGAGATCACGCTTGGCGAGGATGTGCTGAAGCGTTACGCGGGCGCGTATCAAATGAACAATGGACCGGCGATGCTGGTGACGCTCGAAAATAATCGTTTGTCCGGGAAGCTCGGCAATCAGCAGCCTTTGCCGCTGTTTCCGGAGTCGCAGACCATGTTTTTCTTGAAAGAGGTGGACGCGCAGATCGAGTTTACGGCCGATGCTAGCCAGTTGACGCTTCATCAAAATGGGCGGGATATGGTCGCTAAAAGGCTCGACGACGCGGCCGCAAAAAAACTGATGGATGCGGCGGCGGCGTTTCAGAAACGATTTAAGGATCAGACTGCTGCGCCGGGAGGCGAGGCCATTGTCCGCAAAATGATCGAGGATATCCGAGCGGGGAAACCTAACTTCGATCTGATGAGTCCGGGGCTCGCGAATGTGACGCGGCAGCAGTTGCCGCAGCTTCAGGGGAGCATGGTCGCGCTGGGCGCGTTGCAATCGGTTGCGTTCAAGGGAGTGGGGCCGGGAGGGGCGGATATTTATTTGTGCAAGTTTGAGAATGGGTCGATTGAGTATCGGATCTGGCTGGGGGTGGATGGGAAGCTGGAGAGTGCGAATGTGCGGCCGATTTGAAGCCGCCTGAAAGGGCGCCTGCCGCCAAAATTGGCCGGCCTACCCCTTCATGAGAGAATCGCAAGGGTGAACAAGTTATTGGTTTTACTGCTCGCTGCATCGGGTTGGGCACAGACTGTCGATTCTGAATTCTATGCGGGGATGCGGTGGAGGATGCTCGGGCCTTTTCGTGGCGGGAAGAGCACGATGGTTGCGGGCGTGCCCGGGAATCCTGCCGTTTATTACATGGCGACCGCGGGGAGCGGGGTCTGGAAGACGGTTGATGGCGGACAGGTTTGGACTTGCGTCAGCGATTCGGTGCGGCTGACCAGTGTCGCGTCGGTTGCGGTTGCGCCGTCACATCCGGACACGGTTTACGTCGGCGCGGGAGGCAGCGGACCGGAGGCGGGACTGTACCGCTCCAACGATGGCGGCGAGCACTGGGACCTGGTGGGGTTTCAGGGGCACGCGGTGAGCTCGATCGTAGTCGATCCGCGCCATCCGGATATTGTGATCGCGGCGGCGGGCGATAAAGGCGTAGAGCGCTCGACCGACGGAGGCAAGAGCTGGAAGTCGACGCTGCCGGATGAGAAAGTGGGCGGGGTCTGGCTGGTGCTCGATCCCGATAATCCTAAAAATGTTTACGCGGGGACGCGGCCGATTTCCGCGGGCGGGCGAGGGGGTGGAGGCGGAGGACGCGGTACTGCGCCGGTACTGACGCCGGCTACAGACTCGCAGATTTATCGCTCCACCGACGAGGGCTCGACTTGGAAGAAGACCAGTCCGGACGGACTGCCGGGCGGGAATTTCGGAACCATTTCGCTGGCGGTCGCGCCAGGGACGAAGGGCAAGCGGGTTTACGATTACGTGGCGCAGGGGATTTTTCGATCCGACGACGCCGGCGGGCATTGGGTACGCGCGACCGAAGATCCACGGATGATCGGCGGAGGGCAGTTTCACGACATCACCGTGGATCCTCGCGACGCTAATATTCTGTTCGCGACGCAGACGTCGCTGTACCGGTCGACCGACGCGGGGAAGACCTGGGAATCGTATACAGGAGCGCCAAGCGGCGCGGATTTCAACTACGTCTGGATCGACCCGACGAACGATCAATACATGATCCTGGCGGTGGATCAGGGCACGATTATCAGCATGGACGCGGGCCGGACGTGGACTTCGTGGTTCAACCAGCCGACGGGGCAGATGTACAACGTGACTACGGATCACGGGTTTCCGTTTTTTATGTACTCCGCGCAGCAGGACAGCGGGACGATCGCGGCGCCGATTTTCGGGCGCGGCGGACAGATTACTTATCGCGACTGGTATACGACGAATGGTTTCGAGACGGCTAGGATCATTCCCGATCCGGCGGATTCGAATTACATGTATGCGACGGGATGGTATGGGTCCATTCTAAGGATCAATAAAATCACGGGGCAGACGCAGCACGTTTTTGAGAAGACGGCGAAGTATCGCGAGAGCGGGTCGCCTCCGATGGGATTTTCACCGCTCGATTCGGGGACGTTTTATCTGGCGACGCAGTATTTGCTCGCCACGCACGATAAGGGGATGCATTGGGAGACGCTGAGTCCGGATCTTACAGCGGGAGGGAGCGAGGGCGAGCCGGATGCTACGCGGCGCAGTGGAGGGCGTGCAGGCGGGCGGGCAATCAGCTCGCTGGCGTTTTCGCCGAAGGACGGGAAAACGATTTGGGCGGGCACGAATAACGGACTGATTCAGCTTTCGCGGGATGGAGGGACGAATTGGTCTAACGTCGCGCCGAAGGATCTGGGAACGGCGGCGCCGGTGTCGGCCATGGAGGCTTCGGCGAGCGATCCTGGACGGGCGTTCGCGCTGGTGGGTGCGCCATTCGGTGCGGCACGCGGGGCGGCGGCTGCGGCTCCTCCGAAGATTTACCGCACCGACGATTACGGCCAAAATTGGAAAATCGTCAATGCGGGGTTGCCGAACAGCGTGGGATGGGCGGTGCGCGAAGATCCTGAGAATCGCGATTTGGTTTTCGCGGCGCTCGACGCGGGGGTGTTCGTGTCGTTTAACGGAGGGGATCGGTGGCAGCCGCTCGAGTTGAATATGCCGGCGGCGTGGTGCCGCGATCTGGCGATCGAGCAGAATACGCTGGTCGTCGCGACGTATGGACGCGCGTTATGGGCGCTTGACGATATTAATCCGCTGCGCGAATTGGCGGCGAACGGTGCGAAGGTGCGATCGTCTGACGCGTATTTGTTCGCGCCCGCGCCGGCGATTCGCATGCAGTGGGACACGTACACCGACACGCCTTTGAACCCCGATGTTCCGTCGGCGGAAAATCCTCCGGATGGAGCAATCGTCGATTATTATTTGAAGTCGGCGGCGGCAGAGGTCAAGCTTGAGGTGTTCGATTCGGGCGGCAAGCTGGTGCGCGCGTATTCGAGCAGCGGTGCAGCGTCTTTAGGGTACAAGGTGAACGTCCCCGATTATTGGCTGGCGCCCTCGCCGGTGCTGCCGAAGGATGCGGGGCTGCATCGCTTCGTGTGGGATTTGCGGTATCCCGATCCGGAGCAGTTGCTCTACACGTACTACGGAATTCACGTCGATTATTTCGAGTACACGCTGGCGGATCATGCTATTCCGCACAATACTCCGTGGCATGAACCGCAGGGTCCAATGGTAGTGCCGGGGCAGTATGAGATCCGGCTGACGGTGGGCGGAGTTACCTATAAGCAGCCGATTACGGTGAAGCTCGACCCACGGCTGAATGTATCGGCGGCGGAGTTGCAGAGGCAATTGGAACTGGCGCAGAAGATCGCGGCGAGCATGGCTGCGACTTACGAGGGCTACAATCAGGCCGCGAAATTGCGGGCGGAACTCACTGCGCGGATCGCGTTACTGAAGGATAAATCGCCGGAAACTTTGGCCGCGGCGAAGGCGCTGGAGGCCAAGGTACAGGAATCCGCCGATGGCGCGGGTCCGCCTGCCGGGCTGGGGCCGATGAATCGCGACTTGACGCGACTGATGATTGCGGTCGATCAGGCCGATACCGCGCCGGCCAGCTCAGTCATCGAGGCTTTCGGGGTGATGTGTCAGGACAGCCGCGGGGCCATCGAGCGCTGGAGTGAGCTGCGAACGACGGAGGTTCCGCGGTTCAATGCCATGCTGGTGAAGGAATCCCTGGGTCCGCTTACCGTGACGGGGGATGCTCCGCGCGCACCGGAGTGCAGCAATTAATGGACATCAAGTTGCCTCTGAAACTTTTCAGTGAGCTATTGGCGTCTAAGTAGAATCATGACTCGGGCGAAATTGTGCCTTTTGTGCGTCACCTGTGTGAATTTATTCGCGCAGCCTGCCGGACGGGGCGTGATTTCCGGGACCGTGGTGGAAGCGGCCAGTGGCGACGCGGTGCGAAAAGCGGTCGTGACCGTTAGCTGGCACGGTACGCCTCGCTCGTGGGCGACGACGCGAACGGACGGCTCCGGACGCTTCAGCTTTGAGGAACTGCCCGCCGGCAAGTACGATTTACGGGCGACCAAGACAGGTCTCGGGACGGCGACGTATGGCGCCAACAGCATTCGCGAGCTGGGCGATGTAATTACGCTCGGCGAGGGCGAAACGCACGGGGATATCAAGCTGCGCTTCCTGCGGTCCGCCACGATTTCAGGAACGGTCGTCGATCCGGACGGCGACCCGGTTGCGGCGGTCAACGTGACCCTGCTCCGGGCCTCGCGCAACCTCGACGAGCGAAGGCTGACGAATTATCAAGGGGCGAATACCAACGATCGAGGTGAATATAAGTTTACGGGAATCGATGCAGGCGAATATTATCTTCGGTGCATTCCGAACATGCCGTTCATGGGCCCGATCACGCGTTCGCAGGTACCGGAGCAAGATCCCAGGACGATGATGGTTCCGCAATTTTTCGGTGGAGCGCGGGACTCCAAAGATGCGGCGCCGTTAGTGGTTCGCGGCGGCGACAGTTTGACAGGAATCGATTTCCACCTGACCTCGGCGCATCCGGCGATCATCACGGGCCGCGTTACAGGCGTACCGCAACTGGACCCGCCCGCCGATCCGGCACAGCCCGTTGTGAATGGCCGTCGCATTTTTCGCGGCAATGGGCAGATGGTTTCGGTCTCGCTGCGCCAGTACGACGATAACGATCTGTATTTTGGGAATAGTGGCGCCGGCGCGCAGGGTCCGGAGTACCGGTTTGAGATGCCTAACAACGTGCCGGGGCGTTATCGGATCGAGGCGAACATCCACACCAAGGACAAAGGCTACTACGCGTCACAAATTGTCGACGCGCACGAGGGGTCTAACGACATTGTGCTTTCGTTGCTTCCGGGCGTGGAGGTGAAAGGACACTTGAACGTGGAGGGGCCGGGCGCTCGTCCGGTCGAGAGCTTCACGGTGACGCTGGCCGCAGGATCGATGCGCGATGGAAATTATTCGGGGCGAGTCAAGAAGGACGGCAGCTTTTCGATTGAAGACGTTCCGCCGGGTCAGTGGTTCCTTAACGTCAATCCGAGTCCGATGCAGTTTTTCGAGAAATCCGTGCGGCTGGGGGACAAGGATATTGCCTATCAGCACTTTGAAATTCCTCCGAGACTGGACGCTCCGCTCAACATCACGATCAGCTCGAACGTGGCAACGGTGTCGGGCGAGGTCGATTCGGGGGGTGCGGATGATAAGCGCGCGGGAATTTTGCTGGAGCCGGTCGGAATCAGGCACGGGCTGACGCGGTTTTACTATGCGGCGACTGCGGATGATAGCGGAAAGTTTAAGCTGAACGCGGTCGCGCCGGGGAAATACAGAGTCTATGCGTTGGCAAAAATCGCGCCCGCGAGTTACCGGAATCCGGAATCCGGCGATCTTCTCGGTGCCGTGAAGGAACTCGCCGAAGAACTGGACGTGCCGGAGGGCGGGAAGGTCGAGGCGCATCCGAAGCTGATTCCGGAGGAGAAGGCCAAGGAGATTCTGAAGCCATGAGAACAGCGTGGCTCGTGCTTTTTGCTCTTATCGCTGCCGCGCAGACGGATCCGACCGGTAGTGTCAGCGGCGTGGTCACGGATGCGGTGACTCATATTCCCGTCAGGAAGGCCATGGTCACGATCAGCCCGGCTGGAAACTTCGCGAAGCCGGTGGCGCCCCAGTCCACAATGACCGACGCCAGCGGAGCCTTCACGATCAACGCCCTTCAGGCCGGGCAATACCGGCTGATGTTCCAGCACCCAAACTATCCCCAGGCCCGGTTCGGAGGCGTTTCAAAGTTCGTCGAGATCAAGGCCGGCGAGGCGGCTGCATCCCTCTCAGTGGAATTGATCCCCGGCGCCGCGGTAAGCGGCCACGTGAGCGATGAAGATGGCGATCCGTTGTCGAACTGCCCCGTCCAGATCCATCCCGCGAAGAATTCGGAGCAGGGTGTCGCCATGATGGGCGGCTCGGGTTCAAATCTGGAGGGCGAGTACCGGCTTTTTGGGATTCCGCCTGGCAAGTATATTCTGTCGGCACAATGCGGGCACGCGGTGTTTCAACCGCGTCCGTTTTCCGCCGGACCTGATCCGGCGCCGACGAAGGCATATTCAGTTCAATATTATCCGGCGGCCACCGAACCCAAAGGCGCGCAGCCGGTGGAGCTTACGGCGGGTAATGAAAAATCGGGAATCGATTTTCAGATGACTCCAACGGTGATTACCCAGGTTCGGGGCGCGTTCGCGCCCGGAGGAGCAGATTGGCGGAATGTCCAGATGATTGCGCAGCTCAGTCTGTTAGGTGAGCATCTGATGAACAGCGGAGTGGTTGGATCAGCCGTCGATCAGGCGAAAGGCACGTTCGAGTTCCGGCAAGTATTTCCAGGTTCGTACATGCTGGCGGTTTTTTCCCAGGGAGGCAACGAGGAAAACCGGATCGGCGCGTGGCAGCGCATCGACGTCGGTGACAAGCCGGTGGACCTGGTGCTCGAACTGAAGCGCGCCATCGATCTGAGCGGCAAACTGGAGATAGAAAGCAGCGGGAATACCACCAACAAAATTACGCCGTCGCAGATCAACATTCAATTGGTCCCGCGGTCTCAGATCGGCATGCCGGGTTCGGTAATACTGGCGAACGACGATGGGACCTTCACTTTAAAAGGCGTCCTGCCGGCGCCGTGGCGTCTGCAGGTGAATGGGCCGATGACCTTCATAAAGTCGGTGTGGCTGGGAAGCGTGGATGTGACCAATGCTCCTCTGGATCTCTCCGGTGGCGCGGTGGGGGCGTTGAAAATTGTGGTCAGCACGAACACAGCGACCATTCGCGGAACGGCTCCTCCAGGAGACTCAGTCTTTGCGATGCGCGTCGACGATGATTCAAATCACGGGGCGCGCGCAGGCACGGGGGTCGACCAGAACGGGCAATATTCGCTAGGGGGATTGGCTCCGGGGAAATACCGTCTGGTGGTGACAGAGCCCGGGGGCGGTCCGATGCCGGACGAAGGCGGCCAGGAGATCACGGTGCGGGAGGGGGAGACCGTGATGGCCGACCTGAAGGCCCCTTCGGGGCAGTAAGACCACAGACTAAAGTGTCAAGTGACACGACATCGCTGAAGTCTGTGCCACCTAAATGCCTGGCTTGGTGAGACCACTGGAACTTGCCGCTGGTTGGACAGGCTTCAGAGATTACTGAAAAAGACTTATTGGCCGCTGATAAACGCTGATAGCGGCGCGACGTCATCTTGTTTTCGATCTGCGGTCATCAGCGTTCATCAGCGGCTAAATTGGTTTTGCCTTTGGGTGGCACAGGCAGCCGGTGAAGGTTTTCTGCCGCCGCCACTAACCAAACCAAGGGGTAGACGTCCAACCACCAGTGTGGTAGCTTGTCTACTACCTCTATGGCCGACAAGATCGAACTTTTACAGGGAACGCTCGACATGCTGATCCTGCGCACTCTCCAGTGGGGACCGCAGCATGGACACGGAATCAGCGTCGCGATTCGCGCCACTTCGCAGGATGTCCTGCAAGTGGAGCATGGGTCTCTTTATCCCGCTCTGCACCGGCTGCGGGAACAGGGATGGATTGATGCGGAGTGGAAAATCACGCAAAACAAGCAGCGTGCGCGATACTACCGGCTCACTGCGAAGGGCAAGAAACGCCTGCTGGTCGAGGAGGCGCGTTGGAATCAGATGGTGGAGGCGATCGCGCGCTTCCTGAAACCGGCGCGCTAAGGAGGTTGCGATGTGGTTTTGGCGAAAATCCCGGGAAGAGCGAGAACTGGAGGAAGAGCTCCGGTTTCATCTGGAACAGGAGACGCAATTGAAACGCGATCGCGGACAGGATCCTGACGCGGCGAGACGCGACTTCGGCAACGTGACCCAGGCGCGCGAAAACACTCGCGCGGCGTGGGGATGGACGCGGCTCGAAGCCGCCGGGCGCGATGCCCGGTTCGCCCTGCGCCTGCTGCGCAAGTCGCCGGGATTTGCGATCACGGCAATCGGGGTCCTGGCGCTGGGCATCGGCGCGACCTCCGCGATTTTCAGCGTGGTGAACGGCGTGCTGCTGCGCCCTCTTCCCTTCCCTGAACCGGATCGTCTGGTGATGGTCTGGGAACGCCAGCCGTTCGGACGCTTCAACGTGATCCAAACCCAGAATTTTCTCGACTGGCGCGCGCGGAATCGATCATTCACGCAAATTGCTGCAATGTTCCAGATCTCCATGAATCTTTCGGGCGACGGTGAGCCGGTGCAGATTCCGGGGATGCGGATTACCGCTGGATTTTTCGAGATCCTCCGTGCGGCGCCGCTAATCGGCCGCACCATTGCGCCTCAGGACGACATGCCGGGTGCGCCCGCGGTGTGCGTCCTGAGCTACGGCTTGTGGCAGCGCCGTTTCGGCGGCCGGCTGGATGTGCTCGGGAAAAAGATCGACCTCGAAGGCTCTCCCGTGGAAGTGATCGGCGTGATGCCGGCTGGGTTTCGGTACCCGACCATGGGCGCCGATCTTTACACACCCATGCGCCTCAACCCGGCAGAAGCCGCGAGGGACGGACGCAACTATCAATCCGTCGCGCGGTTGAAGCCCGGAGTCTCGCTTGCTCAAGCACAGGCCGATATGGAAGCGGTCGCGGCGCAAACTGCGCGAGAGCGCCCCGATATGAACACCAATTGGAGCGCCCTGGTGGTGCCTCTGATGGAACAGACCGTGGGAAAATCGCGCGACATTCTGATCGTGTTGTTGGGAGCAGTGGCGTTCGTCCTGCTGATCGCGTGCGCCAACGTCTCGAACCTGCTGCTGATGCGCGCAGCCGGGAGACAAAGGGAGATGACCGTCCGGGTCGCGCTGGGCGCAAGCCGCTGGCGCCTGCTCCAGCAAACAGCGATCGAGAGCCTGCTGCTCGCGGTCACGGGAGGCTTGCTCGGCCTCCTGCTGGCCTACTGGTCGGTGCCTTCCATCATTCACATGCTTCCCGCTGGGTTTCCTCTGCCGCGCCGGGGCGAGATCGCCATCGATACTTCGGTGCTGTGCTTCTCTCTCGGTGTGTCGCTACTCTGCGGACTGATTTTCGGAATTTTTCCGGCGCTTCAGGTCGATCGCGCGAGGATTGCGGAGGTCCTCAAGCAGGGCGGACGCGGCGGCTCATCGGCTGGGCGCGGACTGCGCAACGCGCTGGTGATAGCGGAGGTCGCGGTCGCCGTGGTCCTCGTAGCCGGGGCGGGGCTGATGCTGCGCAGCTTCGTGCTGCTCAACGACGTTAATCCCGGATATCGCGCCGATCATGTTCTCGCGATGCGAATGACATTGATCTTCCACAAATACGCAGGGAGCCTCCCGCGACGCGCCGCGGTGGTCCAGGATACATTGGAGCGCGTTCGCGCTTTGCCCATGGTGAAATCGGCAAGCTCCATTCACGCGTTGCCCACTAAGGGGACATCGGGCACCGGGTATGAACGCGCGGATCATCCTCCGTTGCCTCCGGGCGCACAGACGGGAGGAGACGTCAGCGTAATTTCCAGCGATTATTTCCATACCATGGGCATCCCTATGCTTGCGGGACGCGAGTTCGATTCTCGCGATCACATGGGATCTCCGCAGGTGGCGATCGTCAATCGCGAGGCGGCGAAAATGCTGTTCGGCGACGAGAATGCCATGGGTAAGCGGCTGCGGCTCCAGTGGTACCTGGTGACCGAGCCGGAGATTATCGGCATTTCCGAGAATATCCGCCACGACGGATTAAATGTCGTTCCGCAGCCCACTGTGTTCGTTTGTAATCTGCAAGCGCCGAGCCTGTTCACCAACCTGGTGGTGCGAACCGAGGGCGACCCGATGGCCGCGGTCGGCGCCGTCAAAGAAGCGATGCGTCAAGTGGACCCCGAACAGGGCGTCGCGGAAATCGTCTCGATGGAGCAGCTATTATCCAACTCCATCGCACAGCCGCGGCTCCAGACGATCCTGCTGGGAGCGTTCGGCGCGCTCGGCCTGGTGCTCGCCTGCGTTGGAGTTTACGCGGTCATTTCTTATTCCGTCGCACAACGCGTGCGTGAGGTCGGTATTCGACTGGCTTTGGGCGCGAGTCCTAACGTGATCCGCGCGCTGGTGCTGCGCGAAGGAATGGTGTTGGCGGGTGTGGGCGTCGCGGTCGGAATCTTCGCGGCGCTCGCGCTCACCCGCTATCTCGCGACGTTGCTTTACACAGTGAAACCCACCGATCCAGGCGTTTTCGCGGCAGTCGCCACATTATTATTGGTGACCGCCGCCGCCGGCTGCTGGTTTCCTGCGCATCGCGCCACTACCGTCGATCCTGCCACCGTGTTGCGCGAAGAATAAGTACACGGGAACTAACTCGGGGAATCCCCCATTAAAAAAACGGGGCGATTTGCTGCTCAATTTTGCTCATATTTATAAAAATAAAACCTCCCGACTATTGCGTGCTCCGGGGAATAAAGTAATACTTCATTTCGTAAAGATTATGAAGGAACGAGATTCCACAACAAACGGCGACCAATTGGGCGCTCTCGTCCGGCGTTTACGCCAGCGCGACCCCGAGGCGATGGCCGATTTATACGATCTGTACGGTCGGCTTTTGTACGTATTAATCGTGCGGATCGTCCGCAATCCATCGGTTGCGGAGGATTTGGTGCAGGAATCGTTCCTGCGCGCCTGGAATCGTTCGGCCCAATTGAGCGAGGATTATCCCTCGGTCGGGCCATGGCTGGTCATGATTGCGCGGCACTGTGCGCTTGACTATCTGAAGTCCTCTCAAGCCCATCTTTCCGCCCAGGTTTCGATCGACGACGTGGAATTTCCGGCTGTTACCATCGACAATGAAATCCTCGCCTCCGATCGCGCCCGTATAATTGAAGGTGCTTTTCGGAATCTCTCCGAAAACCAGAAACGGGTCATCCAACTGGCGTTTTATGAGGGATTATCCCAGGCGGCGATCGCGGAGCGTCTGCATCAGCCTCTGGGTACCGTAAAAGGGTGGGCACGGTCTGCGCTATCGCGCCTGCGTGGGAAATTAGATCCGCATCTTGTTGATTTAACGGCGCGACGGTAGATCCGCTGGCGCTACACCTTCGGTCGTAATTCCCACCTCGTCCCGTAGCCACGGACTCCCAGCATCGACAACCGCGTCAGAATATTAGGGGGTTTTGTTACGCCGCTGCATAGCGCGGCGTAACTCTTTGTGGATCGAGGTCACTAACCTTTGGTCGTTGTTCCTACCATCAGTTTGCGTCCCGTCGGCGCGGGGCTCCCGCCAGCCGGTTCTTCCGTAACCGCCAGCGACTTGACGCCAGCCATCGGCACCTTGCTCGCGAATTGCAGCGAGGGCAGTTCTTTCGCTACACCGCTGAAGGTACCGGCACTGACGATCTCTGTACCCTTGTCGCGAATCAGCCAAAGCTGGTAGGTACGGCCGGCGGGCGCCTCCGGAAGGTTCGCGGGAAAGAATGCGACCCGCGAATCATCGGCAATTAGCGCCGTTCCCGACGCAATCTGATCCGTTCCCGCGGCGTGCAGCTGCACCACGCAGAGGCTGCGGGATTGCAGCAAGGAGACCATTTGGAGGTGTTGCACGATCCGTTTATTTTGAGAATCGATTAACGTGCGATAGCGTCCAATTTGCGATTCCAAGTCCTGAATTCTGGTGCTGTAAGTCTCTATTTCGCTCGAAAGCTCGGTGGCGCCGCTCTCTTTTTCCATCGTTGCGTCAAACGCCTTGCGGTAGCGGCGGTCGGCTTCCTGGCGATCATGGGTCGCGGAGGCCAGCAATGACGTAGTCTGGTAGAGTCTTTTTTCCAGATCGGCGGCCTTGGCGCGTTCGTCGTTCAGGGCCGCGGAGATCGCGACCTCCGTCTGCCGGGCTTTTTGAAGATCGCGAACGATATAGGGATCTTGTACCGAAACAATGCTTTCTTTGCCGGGAAAAACGGCCGGAGCATTCCGCGCGGCCACGACAAGATTTCGCAGCGCATTATTTTCCGATTCCAGCTTTTTCATCTGTTGGTCGGCGCGGGCCTGCGCTGCGGAAATATCCTTTTGGCCGTGAGACTTGGCGATGTTCCAGGACAACGTCGCTGCGCCCGCGGTGATCACCACTCCCGCAGCCATTCGCAGTCCCACGCGGACGAATGTCTGGACCGTCGTCCGGCCCTGGGTCGGACGCGGCGTGGACCGGCCGATGCCGATCACCCGGTCCCGGAGCATCGGCGTCGGCTCAGAGAAGGTCTGGAGCTGGGTTCGTTCCGTCAGCGCGGCAAATATGTACCAAAACTCCAATGCATCTTTGATTTCCTCGGCGCAGATCTCGCAATGGTCGCGAAGGTGCCCCCGGATCATGTCGTTTTCCGGACCTTCCAGGCTTCCGATCGCGAAGTAGGCGTATTCGTCAGCGGTGCAATGGTTGCGGTTGACCATAGTTGCTCTCTGTGACTCCTTACGAGCCGCCGGCAAATCTGGATCAACATCTTATGTAATACGGCGCCTTGTTTTGCCTTAGATGAAGTGCTTGTCCGTCCTGGGTACTGAGTCCTGGCCGAAAAATACCAGGACTAACAACCGCCAAGGGTCAAAAGTACGCGGGGTTGATCCAAATCGCCGCGACGTTCGTAACGTGATCCGAACTGCCAAACAGTTCCGAGAAAAATACTCGATAAATTCAATCAAAAGCCCGCTAAATAGGACGCGGGAGAGGTCTGTTCAAAGGGAGATATTATGAAAAAACTCACGCTATGTATTCTTACTCTGGGACTCGCATCGCACGCCTTTGGCAGCGCATGCGTTCAGGGTGGCTCGTTCAGTTCCTACCAGACAGCGGGTTCTTGCACCTTCACCGCCAACGGGAACTCCTACACACTTCAGGATCTGACCTTTCTCAGCGTTGCCGTTCTGACGCCTGGCGTCGGAGCCAACGATTTCAGCATTACGGAATCAGCCGGCACAGGCGGCCCGAAGGTCACCATCACTCCGGATAGCAACATCGCCATCAGCTCGATTCTCGCGGCCACGGAGACGTTTTTGTTCGGCTTCGACATCACCTCGAATAATTCCTCCATCGGATTTACCAACGTGGATCTCTCCGAACAGAGCAGCCTGTCGAGCCCCGTGCCGCTGGTCGGAGCAACAGGCCTGGTCGCGGAAGAGGATTGCTACGGCGGCGCGCTTCCTCTACCGGGCAACGTCAACATCGCCAGCCTTGGCAGCGGCGGTCTTGCCTGCCTGAACGGCGGAGTATCGGTCGGCGCCAGCATCGCGCTGGGCCAGGGAGGAGTCGGCGCGAACGCAAGCATCGGTATTCCCATCAACGGGCCGTTTACCAACAGCGTCGATGTACTCAAGGAACTGAATCTCACCGCCGTCGGACTCCTGATAACGCCGGGGACTGCCTCGGTTTCCAGCATCGGTCAGACGTTCACCACGAACACGGGGACGGCTGCGCCGGAGCCGGGATCGTTCCTCCTGGGCGGCTGCGGGCTGCTGGGCGTCGCTCTGATTCTTCGCTATCGGACGAAATCCAAGCTACAACCCTGCGTGGCCTCGAAATAGCGCCCCCAGAAAAAACAAAAAAGGGAGAAACCGGAGCTTGTATGCTCCGGTTTCTCCTTTTTGCTTTTCAGTCGCACCGCCGCGGTGTCGAAAAGACCCTACGTACATTTCCAGCAATAGCCGTGTTTTTCCTCAGGGATTCCCCCATCGTAGTAATATAAACCTACACATATTCTTACAACTCCATTTATCAAATTTCCTCGCTTTTCCTAAGCTACTCCCTCGATTATCACTCAGGGATTCCCGCTGATTTCCTATTCCCGTACCGTTACCTTCAACCGCGTAAGTTCATTTTTGTAAATGAATTGCAGCCATTTGATCCGGCCTTGCGGACGCGTTCGTATAGCTGAGCATCCAAGGAATATTCCGCTGGAAAGGACAGGAATAAGCATGCTTCGAAAGCTGGGACAAAACGAGAAAGGGAATGCGATTATGGAGTTCGCCCTCATCGCTCCGCTTCTGTTTCCGCTGATTCTCGTCATTTTTGATTTTGGGCTCTATGCGTACGGATTTATTTCCGTGCAAAATGCCGCGCGGGTTGCGGCTCTAAGGAATTCCGGAGGAATCGACAGCGCCAGCGATCAAGCGGGCGCGTGCTCGATGGCCATTGAGGAATTACGCGGGATGCCGAATATCGGCACGTCCTTTACCAGCAGTTGCGCGGGCGCCCCGGTCACCGTGACCGCCGCCTATCTTTGTCCCAGCCCCACCAGTTGCAGCGGATTTTCGGCTAGCATCGATAGCCACCCTGCGGCCACGGTTACCGTTACCTACAGCGTTCCCGATTTATTCCGGTTCCCCCTGGTGGCGCCGCCGTCGATCAGCCGTACTTCCCAGATGCGCATGCGGAGCCTCCAATGAAAAGCTCGCGCAATCCCCGGCGTGGCAGCGCAGTCGTCGAAATGGCGCTGGTGTTTCTGCCGCTTATGTTCGGCATCTTCCTCGTGTTCGAACTGGGCCGCGCGATGTGGACTTATCACACGCTGGCCGCGGCGGTAAAAAAAGGCGTTCGGGTGGCTATGGTTCACGGCGCGCGGTGCGCCGATGCATCGACGGCCTGCCCCGTCACAGTCGGGACCTTGGTAGACACAATTCAGCAAAACGGGGTCGGCCTGGATATGTCCGTGCTCCAGTTGACCTTCACCGCCGGCGGCCAGAGCCTGGATTGCGCCCCCGCGCAGGGCTGCTCCGCGAACGCGACGAACTGGCCGCCCGCGCCCTACAATCCGGTGGGCGCGACGATCACGATCATCGGCAAATACGGATTCAATACAGTTTTGAAATCGATGTGGCCCGGCCAGACTACCGGCACCTTCAACCTGGCCGCGAAATCTACCGAAACGATCCAGTTTTGAAAAGAGGTTATTCAATGGCGATTCGAAACAAACTGAACAGTGAACGCGGCCAGGCATTGATGCCTTTTGCGCTGGTCTTCGTAGCATTATTCGGGATGGTCGGACTGGTGCTCGATGTCGGCTGGAGCTACTATGTCGGCAAGAAAGCGCAAACCGCGGCCGACGCGGCGGCTCAGGCTGCTGTTTCCCAGGCGCTGTTCCAGAATGGCCCGGCCGCGGCGCCTGCCTGCAACGATCTTGGATGCCAGCCCGCAACGTCTTGTCCTGCCGCGAGCAACCTGCAGGCTGCCTGCGATTATGCCGAGGCCAACGGATTTACCGCCGGCGGCGATAACGGCCGCCAAGCCGTTCAGGTGGCTGCCGGAAGTGGCGGGACCGCTCCGGGGGTTCCCAATGTGCCGGTCGATTACTGGGTTCAAGTGACGATGACCAATAAGTTGCCGCAGTGGTTTTCCGGATTCTTCTTGTCGACCGGCTTCACTCCTTCTGCCGTCGCGACCGCAGCGCTGCGCCGCACCAATCTCAACGCGTCGTTGTATTTGCTCAACCGCGCCTCCGATTGCTTCGTATCGGCTCTGAATGTCGGCTTGGTGTGCGGAGAAGATTTTCTGTCCCTTGGCCTGAATACCGTGAACGCCGGCGGGGGCATTTACATGTCGTCTTCGAATCCTAGCGGACTCGGCTTGCCGGCCATCGCCGCGGGCACCGTGACCGGACTCGCGACCGTCACTGCTCCCTTTACTTATTTAATGGGCCAAGGCGGCATTCAGGATGTCGTGGGTGCGAATAACTGGAGCTCCGCGCCGATGAACGGATTTCCCGATGGCGACTATTTCTCCGACCCGTTCGCAGGCTTGCCACAGCCTCCGGCACCCACCGGCCTGCCGGACCATCCGGTACCTGGTGGCTTGATTGCGGGCAGTCTTTCGCCCAGCTCGCCCACCTTCCTGCCGCCGGGAAATTACTACGCGACGCTTCCGATCCTCGGCACACCCATCGGCACGCCCATCGTGATCACCGGTAACGTGACTTTCTCCGATGGAGCCGTAACGCCGTGTGGAGGCTTCTGCAAATATGTGTTCTATGGCGGCATCGTAACCGGCGCGCTGGCCACTACGACATTCGCACCCGGTGAATATGTTTTCGCCGGCGCACAACCGGTAGCCGGAGGCCCGGGCGTCGGACTCACGGCGGGAGCCAACGCCATTATGAAGGATCTGACGCCTCTCTCGAGCGGACAGATCGTTCCGAACACCGATGCCGGCGAGATCTTCATTTTCACCAGCAGTCAGTATCCGGGCTTGGTCCTGCCCTCGGCGCTTTCGCAAAGTGGACTCTCCTTTCCGCAGGTACAGGCCGGCCTGATGGCGGGCGTCGAGCCGCAGATCACTCTGCATGGACTGAATAAGAGCAGTTCGAATCTGCCTACGGCTCTAGCGCCTTACGCGCCCGTGCTCATCTGGCAGGATCGCGCCAACACCACCTTGAAATACACCTCGAACGGCCTGCTCGACGTGAGTTGCAACGGCATCTGCGCGAACATACTCTCGGTTCCCGGATCGCAGGAAATGGTGCTGATGGCCTCACAGAACGGAGGCAACGCCGGCACGAATCTCTACGGCACCATTTACGGACCGCGAGGCTCCTGGCTCACCATCCTTGGCGTGCTTCCCGGCGATACCGTCGCGGGTCCCTTGCAGATCATCTCCGGAGCCCTGCAAATGACCCTCAACGCATCCCTGAATGTTAATCCTTTGCCGAATCCCCCTTCGAGACTAGTCGCTGGTTTAATTCAATAGGCTAGCTGGGCAGGTCACTCCCCCCGACCTGCCCATTTTTTTCCCGCGGTAACCTCCTCGCGCATCAGCAGTAACCTTATGAGATGCGAACCCTCTTAGCCGACCTTCGCTACGGCCTGCGCCTGCTCCGCCAAGCCCCCGCCTTCACCGCCATCGCGATCTGCGCACTTGCCCTGGGAATCGGAGCCAACACCGCCATCTTCTCCACCCTCGATTCCGTGGTGCTGCGCGCGCTGCCGTATCACGACCCCGATCGCGTGATGATGGTGTTCGAAGACTGCAGTTCCATAGGCTTCCCCCACAACACTCCCGCGCCCGCCAACTACTTCGATTGGAAAGCGCAAAACCACGTCTTCGCCGACATGGCCGCCATCCGTTACCGCGGCATGAGCATCACAAGTATTACCCCAGGCGAAGGCACTCCGGAACAGCTTAAAGGGCAAGCCGTTACCGCCAACTTCTTCTCCGTTCTGGGCGTCACTCCGCTGCTCGGACGAACCTTTTCCGAACAGGAAGATCGCGACGGCGCGCAAGTCGTCGTCATCAGCTACGGCCTGTGGCAGCGCCGCTACTCCGGCGATCCCGCGCAAATCAACAAGCCCGTCATGATGAATGGAACGAAATACACCATCATCGGCATCATGCGTCGCGACTTCGTCTTTCGCGACCGGGAGCGGGATTTCTGGTATCCGATGCACTTCACTAACGCCGACCAGTCGCGCCGAGGCTCTCACTTCCTGAGCGTGGTCGCCCGTCTCAAGCCCGATGCGAATCTCGACCGTGCCCGCCAGGAAATGGCCTCCATTGCCAAGCGCCTGGAACAGCAGTACCCCGAAGACAATTACCGCGTCGGCTCGGTGGTCATTCCAATCAAAGAGGATCTCCTCGGTAACACGCGCGTCGCGCTCCTCGTGCTGATGGCCGCCTCCGGCTGCGTCCTGCTGATCGCCTGCGCCAACTTGGCGAGCCTTCTCTTAGCCCGGGCCGTGGCGCGAAAAAAGGAAATGGCGGTGCGCGCCGCATTAGGCGCAGGCCGAGGCCGATTAGTCCGCCAAATGGTCACCGAAGCGACCATGCTCGCGCTCGCCGGCGGAGCCCTCGGACTCCTCTTCGCCCAAGCCGGCATGACCATCCTCGCCCGCCTCGTTCCCTCCGGTCTTCCCGACACCGCGAAACCCGCCCTCGATCCGACCCTCCTACTCTTCACTTTAGGACTCTCTCTTCTCACCGGTCTGATCTTCAGCGTAATCCCCGCTATTCAAGCCGCCCGAGCTTCTGTAAACGACGCCCTAAAGCAAGGTGGTCGATCGGGAGCCGACACCCGCGGCCGCAATACGCGCGACGCTCTAGTGGTCGTCGAAGTCGCCGCCGCGCTCGTGCTCCTCACCGGAGCCGGCCTCATGATCCAGACCATGGCGAAGCTCCGCGCCATCGATCTCGGCTTCCGTTCGGATCGTTTATTGACCATGCGCACTCCGTTCGGGCCGAAGTACAAGGATTCGGTCAAAGCCATCGATTATATAAATCGAGTGCTCGCCCAAGTCCGCTCGCTTCCCGGCGTCGAAGGCGCGGCGTTTGAATCCACTCTTCCCTTCCAAAGCATTGGCAACACGGCTGGCTACCAAATCGAGGGACAAGCCAAGGATCGAAACTATTCCCCGGACGCGTTGTTTCGAGTAGGCTCGGCCGATTACCTCCCGACCATGGGAGTGAAACTGCTGGAAGGCCGGCTGTTCACCGCCTCCGATATCAGCGATACCGCCCCCGTGTTGATCATCAACGAAACCTTCGCCCACCACTATTGGCCCAAGGAAAGCCCAGTCGGGCACCGCATCTCGATCAATACTTCCAAGGTGCTTTGGCGGACCATCATCGGCGTCGTAGCCGACGTCCATGAGCGTGGCTACGAACTCGGCATGAAACCAGGGGTCTACACGCCCATCACATCGCTCGACACCGACTGGAGCCCCGACACCCTAATCGTCCGCACCCAAGGCGACCCCGCCGCGATCGCGCCCGCCATCCGCCGCGTCATCGCCTCCGTTGATCCCGAACAACCCATCTCCGACCTCCGCACCATGGACGAAATCGTGGACCTCAACGTCGCCGACCGCCAGCAGCAGATGACCCTGCTCGGAGCCTTCGCCGCACTCGCGCTCATCCTCGCCTCCATCGGTCTCTACGGAGTTCTCTCCTACGCCGTCACCCAGCGTAGCCGTGAAATCGGGCTCCGCATGGCCTTGGGCGCGTCCTCTTCCAGCGTGATCCGCATGATCGTCGGCCGAGGCCTGGCCCTCACCGGCATCGGACTCGCCATCGGCCTGATCGCCGCCTGGATCGCTACAAGAGCGATGAAAAATCTCCTCTACGGAATAGCCGCGACCGACCCGCTAACCTTCAGCGCCGTAGCCGCGCTGCTAACCTTCATAGCCCTAATCGCCTGCTGGGCCCCCGCCCGCCGAGCCTCCCGCGTGGACCCCATAGTAGTCCTGCGCGATGAATAACCAAAACGAAAATTGCCTTGAAAAATGCCTGGTCCCCTGGCTGACAGCCGGACGCTTCAAGCCACACGTGGTGGCACAGGCTTCAGCCTGTGAAATTCCAGCCCCTTCTCATCGCCCCCAAATCGAAAACGTAGCGTACGCACTCCTGCGTGCCGCCTTGACACTCGTGTCTACGCCCCGAGCGTTTCCGCAACCTCCGACTAAACCCTGTGATACCTTAAATCCCATGCCCAAGATGTTTCTCCGAGCTCTCCCTTGGCTAGCCCTGTCGTCCAGCCTCTTCGCGCAAACCAAACTCCCTCCCACCCCCGCCGAGTACGGGCAGTGGGAAACGCTCGTCGAAGCAGGCGGCGGAGGCAGAGGAGGCGGCGGAGCCAGCGGCTTATCGCCCGACGGCAAGTGGCTCGTCTATGGCATCAATCGCTCCAACGGCAATAACGATCTGCGCGCCACCAAAATCGCAGACGCCACCACGAAAACCATCGCCTTCGGAACACAGCCCGCGTTCTCCTCTGATTCACAATGGCTCGCCTACGGCATAGGCTACTCCGAATCGCAAGCCGACCGTCTGCGCAAGGACGAAAAGCCGGTGCAGAATAAGCTCGGCCTGATGAATCTCGCGACCGGGGAACAGACCGTGATCGATGCCATCCAGGGTTACTACTTCAGCCCCGATGGAAAGTATTTAGCGATGCGCCACTACCCGCCCGAGGCCGCGGCAGGTGGTGGCCGTGGCGCCGCAGCCGGTGGACGCGGTGGTGGCGGAGGCCGCGGCGGTCGAGGCGGTGGCGCGAATGGAGCTGACGACAATACTCCCGGCGCAACCCTGATCGTCCGCCAGCTCGCAACCGGCCGCGATACCTCCTTCGGCAACGTATCCGAGGTCGCCTGGCAGAACCGCAAGCACACCGGATCGCTGCTCGCCATGGCGATCTCGACTCCGGACAAGACCGGCAATGGAATTCAACTCTACGACGCCAAGACCGGCTCACTGCGCGTCCTAGATTCGGGAACGTCCACGTACAGTAATTTCTCCTGGCGAAAAGATTCCTCCGACCTCGCAGCATTGAAGTCTAAGACCGACGAAAAGAAGGACGGCCCAACCTACATCGTCCTCACCTGGAAAAATCTCGGCGATTCCGCGGAATCGGCGCACGCCTACGACCCTACCGCGGACCAGAAATTCCCCGCCGGATTACGCACCGTTTCCTACCGCCGGCCCTCCTGGTCCGAGGATCCCTCCACACTCTTCATCGGACTCGCCGAGTGGTATCCCAAACCGGCATCAGCCACACCAGCGACCGGCAGACGCGGAGGCCGCGGCGGCACTGCCAACGCCGACTCCACCGACGAAGCCGACGATCAGCCCACCGTCGATGTCTGGCACTGGAAAGACATCGAAGTGATGGCCTACCAGTCGAAAAACGCCAGCCAGGAAGGCCGCCGCAACATGCTCGCCGCCTTGCACATCGATTCCGGAAGCCTGACTCAATTAGGCCACGAAGTCACCGAGCAGGTGACCCCTCTGAAGCACCACAATCTGGCCTACGCCGCCGAGTGGAAAGATTACGCCCTGGAACGCAGCATCGGCCGTCCCTTCGCCGACATCTACCTCGTTGATACCAACACCGGCCAGCGCACCAAAATTCACGAAAAACTGAGCGAGGATCGCTACCTCGAAGAAAGCCCCGGCGGCCGCTACCTTGTCTATCTCGATCACGACCAATACAATGTTTTCGACGTCACCACCAAGGCCAACGTCAACATCACGAAAAACATCAAGACCTCGTTCGTAAATGTCGAATCCGATTCCACTGCGCCCGTGAAGCCTCCGTTCGGAGTAGCCGGCTGGACCAAGAACGACGCCGAAGTAATCCTCTACGACAAGTACGATCTCTGGAAAGTCTCGCCCGATGGCTCGAAGCCGGTTCGCCTCACGAGCGGCGCTGCCGACGAGACGCGCTATCGCTACGTGCGCCTCGATCCCGAAGAAGAATCGATCGATTTATCGAAGCCCGTTTATATGAGCCTGTTCGGGGTCTGGTCGAAGAAATCCGGCTACGCAGTCCTGCGTCCCGGCGCGTCCGCACCCGAAAAACTGGTCTGGGCCGACAAGAGTATTGAGCGCCTGGCCAAAGCCACCGATGCTCCCGTCTTCGAATATGTCTCCGAAACCTACGAAGAATCCCCCAATGTCTTCGTCGGCGGACCCGATCTCAAAGATGCTAAACGCGTCAGCGACACGAATGCCTTCCAATCCAAGTACGCGTGGGGCCACACCGAGCTAATCGAATATAAAGACACCCACGGGACCCGTCTTCAGGGCACTCTGTACTATCCCGCCGGATACGAGGCTGGTAAGAAGTACCCCATGATCGTCTACATGTACGAAAAGCTCTCGGACGGTCTGCATCGCTACAACGCTCCGTCGGAGCGCAGTTACTATAGCGCCAGCGCGATCACCACGCACGGATACTTTCTGCTGGAGCCCGATATCGTGTTCCAGCGCAGCGATCCCGGCCTCTCCGTAGCCGACTGCGTCACCACCGCCGTAAAGAAGGTCGCCGAAAAAGGCGTCATCGACGAAAAGAAGGTCGGAGTCGTCGGCCACTCCTGGGGAGGTTTCGACGCCGCATTCTTGGCCACCCACACCCACGTCTTCGCCGCCGCTGTAGCCGGAGCGCCGATCACCGATCTGGTCAGCAACTACGGCAATCATCACTGGAGCAATGGCATCGCCGAAACCGACCACATCGAAACCGGCCAGCAGCGCATGGGCGTCCCCTTATATGAGGATCTGAACGCATACATCCGCAACTCCGCGGTATTCGCCGTCTCTACCATGACCACGCCTCTCATGATCGAAGTAGGCGACGCCGACGGAACCGTTTTCTATCATCAGGGCGTAGAACTCTACAACATCGCCCGCCGCGCCAAGAAAAACGTAGTGCTGCTGGTGTATCAAGGCGAAGACCACGGCCTGCGCAAAAAAGCCGACCAGATCGACTACCAGCACCGCATCTTCGCCTGGTTCGGCCACTACCTAAAGGATGAGCCTGCCCCCACCTGGATCACAGAAGGCGAAAGCTACCTGGACCACCAGCGCGACCTGAAGAAAGTTAAAACCCAATAGCAGTGGGGCAGGTTCCCGACCTGCCCTCCGCACCGTAAGATAAGCCCCGCCGACTCTGCACGCCTAGCCAGCGGCACCAGATCTTCGCCTGGTTCGGCCTCGGCCACCACCTACAACATTACCTGAAGTAAGGTTAAAACCCAGTAGGGTGGGTCCCCGACCCGCCCACCAGTGGGACAGGTTCCCGACCTGTCCTCCGCTTCTAATTCCCCAGCACCGCAAGATAAGCCCCAGCCGGGCTCTGCTGCCCCCCAACCTGAATAACCAGCGGCAAATTCCCATTCGGCGTACCCGCAGGGATCAACAAATTCACTTGGTACAACCCCGGACTCCCCGGCGTCACGCCCGCATACAGTACATTCGCTGCCGGAATCGCAACCCCTCCCAGCGTCACCGTCACCACTCCCGCCGCCGGCGCCAGCGCGGTCGGAAACGCACCAGGAGCCACTGCCGGATTCGTCCCTCCGAACCCAGTCGCATACACCGTCACATATTCATTCGGATACGCCGGAGCAAAACCGCTGCCCGGAAACAAGTTGGCTGCCGCGATTCCAACGCCGGTGATCGCATCCGTAGCAGCCACCGGATTAATTCCGTTCGCATTCTGCACGAAATAGAAAAACTCAGGCGTAGCCGGTTGCGTAGCGATCATCACCGCGTTGCTGGTCAGCGCATTCGCCGTCCCGCATCCCGTAATCACCTGGACCGCAGCCGTGCCCCCCGACGTCAACACCGGAGCCTGAAAATTTACCTGCGTCGCCGAGGCGCCGAACACGGGCGCGTTCACTCCCCCAACCGTAACGCAAATCCCCTGGAAGTTCGTCGGAACATCTCCGTTGACCAGATCGCCCGTGCCCACCTTTTGATACGCGGCCGTTGCCCCGAAATTCGTTCCGAACACGCTGGCGATCCCGCCCGTCGAAAGCGCCTGCACCGCGGGGACGCTCAGTGCCGCGCCCTCCACTCCGCCGCTCGTAATGGTCGGCATCGGCGTAGTGACTATTGGTTGGGTCACCGTCAGATTGAACGTCACGCTCGAAAGTCCGCCTGCCGACGCCGTGATCTTCAGCGCGCCCGCCGTCGCCCCCAGAGTCAACTGAATCGACGCCGTTCCATCCCCGCCCGTGGTCGCCGACCCCGCGCTCAATGACGCCGTTCCTGTTGACACTGCGAAATTAACCGTCACGCCGCCCACCGGCATCCCCGATGCGTCCGCCACTTTCACCGCAATCGACACCGAAGTCCCCGGAGGACCGGTCTGTGCATCGCCCGAAGAGATCGTCATCGTGACCGGCACTTGCATCACCAGCTTGCGGATCCGGTCGTTGAAGTTGTCGGTAATATAGATAGCGCCACTCGCATCCACCGCCACGCGCGTCGGATCGATCGAGACCCCGATCGCGGTTCCAGTCTCGCTGTTAAACACGAGCTTGCCGTTGCCCGCGATCGTAGTGATCACGCCGGTGCTCGCACTCACGCGCCGCACCACGGAATTGCCGTTATCGGCGATATACAGATTCCCCGCCCCGTCCAGCGTCATACTCGTCGGCGATTTGAGCTGCGCGCTGGTCGCCGGTCCGCTATCGCCCGAATAGCCAGGCGTTCCGATCCCGGCTACCGTCGTAATCACCATCGACGCCAGATTTATTTTTCGGATGCGATGATTCGCCCGGTCCGCGACGAACAGATTCCCCGCCTTGTCCAGCGCCACATCGTACGGATCGAGCTGCGCGCTCTTCGCCGGAGCATTATCGCCGAGAAACATCGGATTCCCGTTTCCCGCAATGGTCGAAATATCGCCGTTCACATCCACCATGCGAACCCGTTCGTTGTTGTAGTCGGCAACGTAAACATTCCCAGTCGCGTCGACAGCTACGCCGGTCGGCCCATTGAGCATCGCCTGATTCGCCTGATTGCCATCCCCTCCGAAACCCGTGTTGCCGTTGCCGGCCTCCAGCATGATCGCGCTGCCGGCGGGAATCTTCATTACCCGATCGTTGTCGCTATCCGCGATAAAGAGATTACCCAGTAAGTCGTACGTAATTCCTGTCGGGAAATACAGTTCCCCGGGGTCCGATCCGCGCACGCCCGTTCCGGTGACATTCGCGATCACCCCAGTCGACGGGACCGCTCGAATCTGGCTGTCCGCCGTATCGGCGATCACAATTCCGCCTTTCCCATCGAGGATCAACCCGTCAGGCTGATTGAGAAATGCGGTAGTCGCCGGAATCCCGTCCAGAATCGAAGTCCCTGCCACCGTATTGACGTTCCCGGCCGAGATTTTCCGCACCCTGTAGTTGCCGACGTCGGCCAGCAGAATATCGTCGTTCGCGGCCGCCGTCACATATAACGGAACGGAGAACTTCGCATCGATCGCGAGTCCTCCGTCTCCCGAAAATCCTAGCGAATCGCTGCCCGCGAGAAAATGAATCGAGCCGTCGGAAGCAACCACGCGCCACAATTCGAACAGGCACAAAACCAGCACATTCCCGTTGGGCTCCACTGCGGTCGAAACCGGAATCGCGAGCAGCGCCTTAATCGCCGGCCCATTGTTTCCGTCGTAGCTAGGCTCGCCGTAACCGAACCCCCCGGTCCCTGCAAAATTCGTAATGACCCCGCCGTTGCCCTGCGCGATCTTTCGCACCCTGTTGTTGTAGTAATCGACGAAATAGACGTTGCCCTGCGCGTCCACGGAAATACCGGTCGGCCCATCGATCGCCGCCTGCACCGCCGGACCTCCATCGCCGCCATCTCCCGGATTCGCAATCCCCGCAATCGTGCTGATCGTCCCATTCGACGCCAACACTTTTCGAACCCGGCTATTCACGAAATCGGCGATATAAATATTCCCTGCGTTATCCACCGCAATATCGTCGACATCCAGGGGAATTTGCGTGGCAATGCCGTTATCGCCGCTGAATTTCACGCTCCCGTTGCCTGCTACCGTCGTAACCACGCCCGTCGCCAGCACCAGCATTCTGACCCGGTGATTCTGATAATCGGCGATATATAAATTGGCTCCCTTCGCGTCCAGCCGGATGCCCTCCGGCCCGTTGAACATAGCCTGGGTCGCTTGCCCTCCGTCGCCGCTGAAACCCGCCACGCCCGTTCCCGCAATCGTAGAAATGATTCCGCTGGTGTCCACGCGCCGCACCCGGTTATCCTGTTCGTCGGCGAAATAAATATTTCCCGCTGCATCCTCGGCAACCCCGTAGGGATATCGCAGCGGCACGGTCGTCGCGGGTGAGCCGTCGCGCAAACGCGACGATCCGGCGATCGTCGCGATGCTAAAACTTTGAGCCGAAACAATTGCGGAAAATAAAAGGCCAAGAGTAGTCTTCATAATCTGGAATGATCCAGATTAGACTACCACGATGGCTTAGCCAGCGTTAATCGACCTTAAATCATCGGAAACAACGCTGGCTGAAACCTTAATTGACCTTAAAATTGGAACTTTGCAGCAAGCTGGATCTGGCGTGAGCTTCCGAAATCCCCCGCCGGAGTCCGCGATCCGCCGGTAATCAGCCCCAGCGTCGTGGACCCGACAGTGGTCACCGGATTCGTAAAATTCGGGTGATTGAAAATATCGTAAGCATCCGCGCGAAGCTGGATATTCATCCGCTCCCGGACCTTAAAGTTCCGCACCAGAGCGACATCCAGATTCTGAAAGCCCGGTCCGATCACCACGTTGCGTCCCAGGTCTCCGAACGCATTGCCCTGATTGACCAGAACCTGGGGATTCTCGATATACCCGATAGAAGTCGCGCTGCCGTTGTAGGCCGGCGTAAAGCCGGTCATGATGTTGCCGATCACATCCGGACGCAGCGTTCCCGCGCCCGTAAATGCCGTATTGGTCGTGTGGAAATTCTGCGGATTCCCGCTTTGCAGCGTCTCGATCAGCGAAACCTGCCAGCCCCGCGAGAGTATATTGCGCTCGAACGGCAGCGCATAAATTCCACTCAGCACGAAACGATTGCGGGCGTCGAAGTCCGAAAGCCCGCGGTCGCCGCGGATATTGTTGCTGTCCTGAATCACCAGCCCCTCGACGTTGCGCGAATTGTCGTCAATCGATTTTGAACGCGCATAGTATCCGTCGAACTGAAGCCCGTGTCCGAACGTCTTTTTCAGATCCACCCAGCCGGCCTGATAGGAGGAATTGCCGTCGCTCTCGTAAACCAAAATGTTGGTGAGAGGCAGACCAGGATCGATGGGGCTGCTCGAAGAGAGCTTCGGGTAAGGGCGAAGGCCGTTGACGAACTGGTTGTAGTTGCGCTCCAGATTAAGGTCCGTCCCCTTGCTTCCTACATAGCTCGCCGTGAGCGCGTAACTGTGGCCAAGCTGCTGCTGGATCTGGAAGTTCCATTCCGAGACGTACGCGTCGTGATAGTTGTGGGCAATCGAAACCGGAGACACCGAGCCGGACGCCAGCCCGAAAGCATTTTCCAGCGTCACGAAAGAGCCCGATGGCGGCGTATAGGAAACCGGGAAAGCGTTCGGAGGATTGCCCGCCAGTCCGCTCACCAGGCCCAGCGTCGGCTGATCCGTCATGATCGCGTAGCCACTACGGAACACGGTTTTTCCGTTCTTAAACGGATCCCATACGATCCCGACGCGCGGCTCGAAGTTGAGAGCGCTCTGTTGATAGGCGCGGCTGGGCCCACCATTCTGGCCGACTTGGTTGAGCGAGTCTGTCGTGGGATTGAAAACCACGAACCGGTTCTCTGCTTCGGTCGGCGTGCCGTACCAGTCGTAACGCAGACCCAGCGTCACGGTGAACGTCGGCCGCAATTTCCAGGTATCGGTGACGAACGCGCCGATCGAATTTCCATAGGTGCGGTTCGACCGGTTCGAATCCGTCACGCTGAAGCTGTTGGCCTGGTCCGCGAGAAACGCCGTGATACTGGGGAAACTGAAGGTACCCGGCGTGTAGGAGAAGTTGTCGGTATTCTGCCGCCGATACTCTCCGCCGAATTTGACGACGTGGTTGCCGTGCACCCAGCTCAACGTGTCGGAAAACGTTTCGACGTCGTCGCCGCGCCCCTGCGGAAATCCGCTGATGCCGCCGAACTCAAACGCGCCCGTGACCGAAATTTGAGGAATTCCGATCGCCGCGGTAACGCCGCTGTCGATGTTGTAAGCCGGCGCCGCGCCCGTATTATCGGCCGCGAACACGATCAGGATCCGATTCGCGCCCGCGCGAAATTCATTCGTGAGCGTCGGACTCAAAGTCCAATCTTCGTTGAAAGTCAGAAGCTGGCGGCGGCCATTGCGCTGATCGCCTCCACCGGGGAAAGTGTTGCCGTCGGTCGTCGGAGGCTCATTGCGCTGATCTTGCTGAATCGCGTAATACACGTTGATCCGGTTGTTGGTGCCGATCAAATAACTGACGTTCGCCGTCCCCTGTTCAATGTTCACCGGCGCACTTGCTGAACCTGCGAATTGATTGCTTCCGGAATTGGGCAGTGGAATCAGAGGCAGCAAAGCCTGGACCGCTGCGTCGCTGGTCGCCAGCGCCTGGGACCTCTGCGCCGCCGTCAGCACGGTTCCCGACAGTGGCACCGACTGCCTCTGCCGCAGTTGTTCATAGCTCAGGTAAACGAATAGCTTGTCCTTCATGATGGCTCCGCCGCCATCTCCCCCAAACTGGTTGCGGATGAACTGAGCCTCTTTAAGGGTGGTGGGATTCGACCAATTCCGCGCATCGAAAAAATCGTTGCGGATATACTCGTACGCTTCCCCATGCCACACATTGACTCCGGAGCGCGTCGCGATATTCATCACCGACCCGGAATTCCGTCCATACTCCGCGCTGAAAGTCGAGTTGTCGATTTTAAACTCCTCGATGGTATTGATGGTCGGCTGAAAAGTAATCTGATTCTGATTCGGATCACTCAGATTGATGCCGTTGATCATCGGGTTGAAGCTGTCTTCCCGCGCGCCGGACGTGTTATAGGCGAACATGCCCTGCCCGCGCAGCGGCGCCGTTAGAAAACCATTCGCCGGCGGAGTCACCGTTCCCGGAGTCAACATCGCCAGGTCGATAAAATGGCGCCCGTTCAAAGGAATCTCCTGCACCGTATGCGAATCGACCACGCTCCCAAGCGTCGATGTGCTTGAGTCGATCAACGGCGCGGCTCCCGAGACTTCCACCGTCTCGCTGGTGGAGGAAACTTTTAGCGCAAAGTCCTGCCGCAGCGAACTGCCGACGGAAAGTTGCACTCCCGTGGCCGCCGTCGTCTGCATCCCCGGCGATTTCGCTTCCACACGGTACGTGCCCACTGGCAGCGAAGGAACCAGATAAATTCCAGAGACGTCGGTCTTGGTCACGTGCTCCTCGCCCGTGGCTTCGTTGCGGACGGTTACCGTCGCATTCGGGATCGTTGCGCCGGCCGCGTCGCTGATCGTACCGCCAATGCTTCCAGTTGATTGCGAATAAACAAACTCACTAAAGAGAAGGAAAGAAATAGCGAAAAACAACTGATACACTCTCCGAACTTTAATCACAGAACTACCCCCTTATAAAGTGATTGGACTGTCACACTTGCCTTAAAGTTTCGGGAAAAACTTCTCTGTATTTCAGGATGGGAAGTATGAAAAAGGGGATGCCGTGAAGGCATCCTAACCTCTAGATAATGAAAGCCACAATGCCAGCTATGCCGTTTGCTAATCCTCGTTTGCGGATTTGTCTCCGTACTTGATTATCTATTGTCATTAGTATGCTATTAGCGCACCTGTGACATTTGTTCGAGCATCTTTTGCGCCGCTTGACGCGTCTCTGTATTTCGGCTTTGCGCGGCTTTGCGAAGATACAGCAGAGCGTCGGTTTTCTTGCCGCTATTCGCCAGCGCCTTCCCCAGATCCAGGTTCGCCCGATCGAATTCGGGCTCGATCCGCACCGCTTCGCGATACTCCGCGATCGCACGCTCGGCCTGTCCCTCGGCATTCAGCAGATTGCCCAGGAACTCATGCGCCTCCGCGCTATTCGGATTCCCGCGCAGGATCGCCTCCACCTGCGCCTGCGCATCCGTAAGCCGTCCGGCGCGTTTCAAAGCCAGCGCGTAATTGTATCGAGCCCCCGCGTAATCTTCCTTATAACGAAGCGCGGCCTCGAAGTGATACTTTGCTTCCTCAAAACGCCCCGATTCGGAAAGAAGATTGGCGAAATTATTTCGGATCGGAGCGAAGTTAGGCTCGATGCGAACGCCCTCCCGCAAAACCTCTTCGGCGCGCGCCGCGTTTCCATTCTCAAGCTGAATGGCTCCTAAAAGGTTGTACGCTTCCACCCTGTCCGGATCGGCCCTCTGCGCCTTGTCGAACGCGGCGATGGCCTCCGCGATCTTGCCCTGCCCCAACTGCGTCAGCCCCAACTGAATCCAAGCCCCCGCATCGCCGGGCGCGATCTTCAATACTTGATTTAGAGTTGCCTCCGCGCTCGGATACAGCCGCAGAGCGGTAAGGCAAGTCGCCAGCCGAATCAGCGCCTGTTCCGAGTCCGGACGGCGGCGAGTCGCGGCCTCATACGCCTCCAGCGCAGCATCGTACTGACCCGCATTCGACGACGCATCGCCCAGTTGCAGATAATATTCCGCATTCGCGGGACGAAATTTTTCGATCGCCGCCGAGAGCCGGGCAATCCCTCGCGAACCCTGGGCGATTGCCAGGTATAGTTCATCCTCCGGTTTCGGCGGCTTCGCAGGATAGTAAAGAACCACGTTTCCGCGATACGCCGTCGCCTCCGTCTGCCTCTGCTCCGGCTTCTCGGCCAGCAGATCCGCCGGCTTTTTTCTCTGGATAAGATGATCGGTCATCACCGCGTGAACCACGTCGTCCGTCCGCCGCTTCGGCATATGGCAACCAACGCAATCGGCAGACGCGGTATGCCGCCCGTCCGCGATCTCCCGGTCGATCGTCTGCGCATGACACTGCCGGCAGGCCTTCGTGTACGCCTCTGGCCGCGAAACATTATGCGGATCGTGGCACGTCGTGCACTGCAACGCGCCGTTGCTTTTCAGAAAGCATTGCGATTTCCGCAGCCTGTAAACCGATCCGGTGATTTCGAACTTGTCGTTGTGTCCCGTTCCCGGCGCATGATCGAAGTGCAGCATGAAATCGCCCAGCGCCTCGCCTGGTTGATAGGAAAACGGCGCGCGCTCATAGCGCACAATGGACGCGGGCAAGCTTGAGCTGGTGGTCTCCAGGTGGCATTGCATGCACACCTCCATCTGCCGTTCCGTCGTCAGCCACGAAGGATTCACAATCGCCGCGCGAATATCTTCACTCCTCGCTCCGCTTTTTGCAAGAATCGCGTGCCGATCCCCATTTCCGTGGCAACGCTGGCAGCCTATCCCCTCGGGAATCTTCGAATAAACAGGCTCCTGACTCTCCGAGGGAGTTTCGGTTGGTATCAGGGGATACGCATTGTGGCAGAACATACACTCATAGGTGACGTTGCGCCGCAGCCCCTGATGATCCGGCCGATCATAGCCCGGATTCATCGCCCAATAGCCTCCCTTTTCCGCGTACCACGCGAGCGGCAAAAGGATCAGCGTGTTCTTCGCGGTGCGATGCAGGTACGAGCGCACATGATCGCCAGAGCCGAGGATATAATCGACCTCCGTCTCGCGTAGGTTCGTCTCCTTGCCGTCGAAGCCGGTCTGATACTGCTTCTGGAAATAGCGTCCATCGCGCTGGACCATTTCGTAGTGGATGTCCGAAGCCTGGTGATAATAGGAGCCCGCGATCTTGTTCTCCGCCTCGGGGCGATAAAACGAGCGCCCCATGCCGGTTTTCTGGAAGCTGCGCGCAATGCCCGGATGACAACTGGCGCATACGCTCGACTGAGCTCCGCAGGTAGCCACGGCACACAGAGCCGCCAGGGCGAGCCGAAACGCCATACAGATATACTAACGGAGCGTGAAGATCGCCCTGTCGCTTTTTCTAATCGCCGCCAGTGCCAGCGCCCAGCCGCCGCTCGACGCCCGCTCGAGCGATCCCGTCGCCATGGGCTGGATGACCGGCACGCCTCCGCCCGCCGATAAAACCATCCGCTTCGCCGACGGCAGTTCGGCGCGTTTCCCGCAAACCCGCTGGGCGTTCTCGAACATCCGCCAGTTGGTTCCCACGCGCGTGGTTGCTCGCGGTAATCAACCGGTCGCCGATTTTCCCAAGGCCGAACTCACCGGTATCGACGCTATCGTGTTTCAGCCGCTCGGTAGCGCGAAAACCATGACGTGGGCCGAATCGCTCGACGCGAATTATACCGACGGCATCCTGATTCTGCATCGGGGTCGGATCGTCTATGAACGTTATTTCGGCGTTCTCAAACCTGACATGCAGCACATCGCGTTCTCCGTAAGTAAATCTTTTGTCGCCACTATCGCCGCGTCGTTGATCGCGGAACGCGTTCTCGACGACCACGCGGTAGTAGCGAAATACGTCCCCGAGTTAAAAGCAAGCGGCTTCGGCGACGCAACCATCCGCCAGCTTCTCGATATGACCACCGGTCTGAAGTACTCGGAAGACTATGAAGACCAGCAGTCGCCCATCGTCGCTTTTAGTATCGCGAACGGCTTTCTGCCGCGCCCCGCGAACTATCAAGGTCCGGAAACATCGTATGCCTATCTCGCGACCCTTGCGAAAGAATATCCGCACGGTGAGCGCTTTTCCTATAAAACCGTGAACACCGACGCGCTGGCCTGGGTAATCTCGCGCGTCACCGGAAAATCGTTATCGGAGTTGCTGCGCGAACGCCTCTGGAGCAAACTCGGCGTCGAGCAGGACGCCTATTTCACAGTCGATTCCATTGGAACCGAGTTCGCCGGCGGAGGGCTCAATCTGACCCTGCGCGACCTGGCCCGCTTCGGCGAAATGATGCGGCTCAATGGCCAGTATCGCGGCCAACAAATCGTGCCCGCCTCCGTGATCGAAGACATCCGCCGAGGAGGCGATCGCGAATTGTTCGCCAAAGCCGGATACAAGACCCTCCCCGGCTGGAGCTATCGCAGTATGTGGTGGGTTTCCCATAACAGCGATGGAGCCTACTGTGCGCGCGGCGTCCACGGCCAGCTAATCTACATCGACCCCAAAGCCGAGATGGTGATCGTACGTTTCGCCTCGCACCCCATGAGCGCCAATGCTTATCTGGACCCAACCTCGCTGCCCGCCTATGAAGCCCTCGCCCGCCACTTGATGGGGACCCGCTAGCGCTCCTCATTTATTTGTGATAAATTTCCCGGAAAGGAGTCAGCCCATGTGGACCTGGCTTGTTGCTTTGTGGCACCGGATCCGCGGTGATAGAACCGCGCCCACCATTTACCACCGTTCAAACCTGCACGGCCGCCATCGCTAAAGGTGAAGTGGGGCAGGTTCCCGACCTGCCCTCCGAAAACTACCACCCAAACACATTCGCCTCCAGAAACTCATTCCGAAATTTCCCCCGCGGATCATACCGAGCCGCAAGCGCGCAAAAATCCCGAACTCTCTCATAACGCAACCCAGCCGCCATCGCGAATAATTTCCCCCAATGCGGACGCGGCTCGAAACGCCCCAGCTCTCTTTCAATCACCGGAAGCAACTCCCGCACCGCCGTCCAATCCGGCTTCCACGTGAAATGGATCGCCACACTATCCCGCCGGTAACAAGGACTCATCCATAAATCATCCGCCGCAATCGTACGGATCTCCGAGATCAACAGGTGCGGCGACACCAAATCGCGCAGCCTCTCGACCGCCAGAATCGCCTCCACCGCATGATGCCGCGCCACAAAATATTCCGTTTGCAGCTCCTTCCCCGCGCTCGGCGTAAATCCCATCCGGAAATGCGGCAGGCGGTCGTACCAAGGACCCTCCACCCCCATCTGCTCCGTGCAATTCTCTGCCGAAATTTCGCCGATCGGGTGCAGATTGCGCGCCGCCAGCCGCGCTCCGAAAAACTCCTGCGGCGCAGCGAACGGATCGCGACACTTGATCCACAGCTCATTTACCTTTCTATCCCGCCAATCCGTAAACAGACTCACGCTGTATCCGCTAGCTTGAATCTCGTCGAAATGATCCCTCATCTGATCGAACGGCAAATTTTCATACACGTATTGCCGCATCGGATACGCCGGCTCCACGTCGAGCGTAACTCGCGCAATCACACCCATCGCGCCAAGCCCGACGACAACTCCGTCAAAGTCCTCCGATCCGCGCGACAACTTCAAAACGTCCCCATCCGCCGTGACCATCTCGATCCCCGAGACCGCCGTCGCCAGATTCCCATTGCTCTCACCCGACCCGTGCGTAGCCGTGTTACATGCTCCCACCACCGAAATGTGCGGAAGCGACGCCAGGTTGTGCAGAGCGAATCCCTTCGCGTCGAGATAAGGCCCGAGCTGCCCGTAAGTGACACCCGCATCGACCGTCACCGTGCGAGCCTGCACATCGATCTCCATCCCAGTCGCGCTCAACGACAGGAAATTATGACGGCTATCCGCGATCGAGTTGAAACAATGCCGCGTGCCCAGCACCTTCACTTTGTCGTGCGATCTGACAGCAGCCCGAATCTCCTCGATCGATCCTGCCACCCGCACGCGATCCGTGCTGTACGCGACGTTCCCCGCCCAATTAAACATGCACGTGCGCTAAATAATGCTGCCGCAGCAGGTCCTTCCCGTAATCGTTTCCATTGGGCGTCCGCACCACACAGTGGATATGCTGACGATTCGGCAACTGATCCTTCGCGAACTTTCTTAAATTCGCCGGAGTCTGATGGTCGAACTCGATCAAAATCACCGGGCTGTGAATGCGATAGTAAAACACGCTATCCGGCTCCGATCCTCCGATCCACGCAAAGTGCGTCCGCTCATGGTGCCACATCACCTCATCCATCTTGACCCGCGTATGCCCCGCGTCCATATTGCCGACGTACAGTTCCACCAGCTCCAAAAGCTGACCCCTCTGCTTCGGCGTAAAATCCGCCACCCGGGCGCCCGCGTAATCCAGCACCACGTTGTCCTGCCACGCCTCCGTCAGATTGTAGTTCTTCGTCTTCACCGGATTCAGCACCGCTTTCTCGCGCTGCTTCTCATCCAACGCCAGCAGCATCTCCAGGCCCCGATTCTGCTCGTTCTGAAGAATCGTGATCCCCTTATACTTGCCGGACGTCGCCGTCACCGGCTCCGATCCTGTGAAATAAGGCGTCATCACCACCTGGTCCCCGCGCACGAAATAATTGATGATCGCGTGATGCCCGTCGAGCTGGTATCCCCAAGGCTCCGTCGCTGAAGGCTTGCCCATCACCGTGAAATAGTAAAAATACTCGCCCAGAAATTGATGATCGTCGGACAACTCCGCCAGCGTCTCATTCAATTTCATAATGTCCCGCGTCAGCTTCATGCCCCGCGCGCTCAGCGATGCCGATAGCAGCCCGAACGCCGCCGCGCGCTGCGTCTCCGTCATTTCTTTCAGGCTCACGCCCTGGCGCACATAGAAATGTTGATTCATCCACTTGCGCCATTCCGGATCGTCAATCGCGAACATCGTGCGATCTCTCTGCTCTTTGGTCAGGCTCGCCAGAAATTTTTCCGCCGCATGCCGCACCGGCTCCGTCGATACGCCGGTGGCTTGAAGATGGAACAGACCCGGCTCCACAGTGCCATCCGTCGTGATCCCTTTATACGGCTCCGCCAGCCCCTTTTTTTCATAGTCCGCCGACATCTGGCGAAACCGTTCCGCCATATCGGGCCCGCTCTGCGCCGAAATTTTCCCGGCCAGGAACGCTGCCGGAACAATCGTCGATAAGATCGTCCTGCGCGACGGATAGTTCTTAGGCGAGTGGGTATGCGTACACATAATGCCCGCATTATACGCCCAACGCGCGAAAACATGGGGACTGGCCACGGTGTCCCTGCGTCCCTCAGCGCCGCGCGGACACTGCGGTCTGTCCCCATGTTTTCGCCCCATCCACAGTTCCGGCGTCTATACTTCCCCACTTAAACCCCGAACCTCAAATCGAGTTGCGCAACACTTTTTCGCAACCCCGGGTTCATATGATTTGAGGATCGAAACCCAATCGAGGAACGTCCTGATATGAAGCACTACTCCCTGATCGCCGCCTTCGCTCTACTTAGCTCCGCCCAACCCATCGCCCCCGTAGTCACCGCCCGCGCCGCCGCCCGTTTCTTGGATCAAGCAACTTGGGGACCCACTGCGGCGTCCATCGCGCAGGTGCAGTCGATGGGCTTCACGGCGTGGCTCCAAGCGCAGTACGCCCTAAACACATCGGACCTGCCCGATCAGCCTATTCTGAACTCCGCCGGCACGTCCAACAACAATCTCGGACCCGTGCAAGCCGCCTTTTTTCAGAACGCCGTCGCCAATCAGGACCAACTCCGCCAGCGCATGGCCTTCATCCTCAGCCAGATCTGGGTAGTCTCCCAGCAATCCGGAGTCCCCCAGGCCTACGCCTATCCCCCTTACTGGCGCCTGTTTCGCGACAACGCGTTCGGCAATTATAAGGATGTCATTAAGGCCATCACGTTAAGCCCGGCCATGGGCAGATACCTCAATATGGCCAACAACAATAAAGCCAGCTCCGCGAAAGGTACCGTCCCCAACGAAAACTACGCCCGCGAGTTGATGCAACTGTTCACCCTAGGATTAAATCAATTAAACCCCGACGGCAGCCTCGCGCTCGATGCGAACCAAAACATCCAGACCACGTACACGCAGCCCATCGTCACCGCGATGTCTCTCGCCCTCACCGGTTGGACTTATCCCACCGCACCCGGTGCCACCGCCAAAAATAATAATCCCGCCTTTTACACCGGAACCATGTTCTCCGTCGACGCCGAGCACGATAAGACCGCGAAAACAATCTTCGGCAACGTGACCATCCCCTCCGGCCAAACCGCGGAGCAGGACCTCGACGCCGTGATCGCCGCCCTGATGGCGCAGCCCACCATGGCTCCCTTCATCAGCCAGCAACTGATCCAGCACCTGGTCACCAGCAACCCCAGCCCCGGCTACATCACCCGCATTTCGACCGTCTTCAGCAACGACGGTACGGGCGTCTCTGGAAACCTGCAAGCCGTCATCACCGCGATCCTCACCGATCCCGAAGCCCGCGCCGGCGATGACGACACGATATCCCTAAGCCCCACCTTCGGCAAAATGCGCGAGCCGATTCTCTTCATGACCGACGCTCTCCGCGGCCTCAATGCCACCGTCGGCGCCACCAGCACCATCTCCAACGACGCCTCGAATATGGGTGAGAATCTGTTCAACGCCGGCAGCGTCTTCAGCTACTTCTCGCCCCAATCCAAAACCGAGCACGGCCTCTTCGGACCCGAGTTCCAGATCTATTCCACCCAGACCGCGGCCGACCGCGTCAATTACGTCAATTCGATTCTCTACGGCACCGGGGCCACCGGATTCAAAATAAATCTCGCGCCTTTCGTATCGCAAGCCGGCGACCCCGCCACGCTGCTGAATTACATCGGCTCGATCTTCCTGCACAGCGGCATGTCGTCCGAACTTCAGTCCGCGGCCACCACCGCGATCGACGCCGCCACCACCCCCACGGCCAAGGTGCAGGCCGCGCTGTACGTGGTGCTCACCTCCAGCGAATATCAAATCATTCAGTAACAAGGAATCAGGAGTAAAAAAATGTTCTCACGTAGAGGATTTATACGCGTTGGAGCTGCCACCGTCGGCTCGCTCGCTCTTCGTCCATTCGGTTTGCTCCCCGCCCTGGCGCAAAGCGGACCGGATTATCGCGCCCTGGTGTGCGTCTTTCTGTTCGGCGGGAACGATTCGAACAACACCGTCATTCCCATGGACGACACCAATTTCAAGGCCTACACATCCATCCGCGGCAGTCTCGCCTTAAGCGGCGCCAACCTGACGCCCACGGTCACCAGCAACACCGGCGCACCCTTCGCCTTCCACGCCAAACTGGCCGAAGTCGCCAGCATGTTCTCCTCGAAGGAGCTCGCCGTCGTCGCGAACGTCGGCCCACTGGTGCAGCCCCTGACGCGCGCCCAGTATCAAAGCGCCCAGGCCACGCTCATTCCGTTGAACCTTTTCTCGCACTCCGATCAGCAGCTCGCCTGGCAGACCTCGATCGCGCAGGGTCACAGCCCCACCGGTTGGGCCGGCCGAGCCGCCGATTACATCGCAGCTAACAATATCAACACCTCCAGCTTCCCTCCCTTCTTCTCCGTCGCCGGCAACTCCATAGAAGGAATCGGCACGCAAACCCAGCCCGTCGCTCTCGCCCCCGGATCGAACATGAATCTCCAGGGACCAGCCACTGGCATCGCCGCCATCCACAGCCTGCTCAGCACCGAAAGCGGAGTCAACCTCGTTCAATCCGCGAACGACACCTTAAATCACAGCATCAGCGACGCCGCCGCGCTGGCATCCGCCTTAGGCAAATCGACCAAGCTGAACACCGTCTTCCCCACCACCAGCATCGGCCAGCAATTGCAGCAGGTCGCGCAGATTATTCAGGTGTCGTCCTATCTCGGCATGCGCCGCCAGATTTTCTTCTGCTCTCTCGGCGGCTTCGATACCCATGCCGGAGAGCTCGAAGCGCACAACACCTTGTACCCCCAACTGAGCCCCGCGCTCCTGGCGTTTTATAACGCCACGCAGGAGCTAGGTATGGCGCAGAACGTGACCACCTTCACTGAATCCGATTTCAGCCGCACCTTCCAACCCACCACCACGGACGGCAGCGACCACGCGTGGGGCAGCCACCACCTGGTCCTCGGAGGAGCCGTCCAGGGTGGCCAAATCTTCGGCCAGTTCCCGACCTTCGAGCTAGCCGGCCCCAACGACACCGACACCAGAGGCCGCTGGATCCCCACAACCTCAATCGATCAATACGGCGCAACCCTATGTAGCTGGTTCGGAATCCCGTCGTCCGCGCTACCCTCGGTGTTCCCCAACCTAGCCAACTTCCCAACCACAAACATCGGCTTCCTAGGCTAAGTAGGGCGGGTCCCCGACCCGCCCATTTTTCTCCGCGGGCTGTAGCGCACGCACTCATGCGTGCCGCGTCGACACTAGTGTCGCCGCCCGGCAATTCCACCGATGAAACCGAGCCGCGACCAAAGGGAGCGATCTCCTGACGCCTCACATCTTAGTAGTAATCAACACCCCACTCTGCGTCTGCACCCCTCCATAAAGCATCGTCACCGCATGATCCCCATCCGCCAGCCCTCCCGGCACCACGACATTAATTAAATACTCGCCCGGATACACCAGCCCCGCAAAAGTCACCACCGAAGGCTGCCCTCCGATCGTCACCACCGGAAACGAAGGCAAATTCCCAGACTGCGTCTCCGCCCCCGGCACCACCGTCGCCGACGTCGCCCCAAACCCGTTGGCATAAATAGAAATCGTCTCTCCAGGCTTCGCAGGCGTCGTCAAACCCGGATAAAGCGTAGTCGGTCCAATAAAGCTGTAATCGGCATGCTCCGCCGCCACATAAGGCCCTCCATTAAATACGAAAAGCGAAGGCGACACCGCCGCGGATTGCACCGGGAACGGAGCGCTCGCAACACCGCCCATCGTCACCGTCACCTGCACCGACCCGGTGATCGTCTCCGGAGGCGTAAGAATATTGATCTGCGTCGGGCTGATGTAGTACACGTAAGCGCTCTGCCCATTCACCTTCACGCCGACCCCATCGAGCGACGTCGGCAACTGACCGTTCACAAAATCCGCCGCGCCCCAAGTGCGAATATCCCCCGAAGGCGCTAAGCTCGTCCCCTTAATTTCCACCCAAGTATTAGCAGCGATCGTCGGCGTCTCACCCTCGGCGTTCGCCACCAGGGTAATCACCGGCGTACCCGCTGCTCCGGCTCCGCCGCTAGTGACTCCCGTGACCTTCCGAATCCGGTTATTCGAATAATCCGCGATATAAAGGTTCCCCGCTCCGTCGAGCGCGATTCCCTCCGGCGCAAACAAAGTCGCGCTGGTAGCCGGCCCTCCGTCGCCCAATCCTCCCGTGCCTCCGCCCGCAATCGTGCTGATCACTCCCGCCGTGTTGATCTTCCGCACCGAATTATTCAGCCAATCGGCGAAATAAACGTTGCCCGAACTATCCACCTGAATGCCCCACGGATCGGTGAGCGACGCGTTCGTCGCCTGCCCTCCATCTCCCGTGTTGCCCACCATCCCGTTCCCCGCAATCGTCCGGATAAACCCGTTCGTATCCACCTCGCGGACCCGGAAGTTCAAAGTGTCGGAGATATAAAGATTCCCCGCGCTATCCACCGCCACGCCATGCGGATGCGCCAGCATCGCGCTAGTCGCCGCGCTCCCATCGCCGCCAAATCCGTACATCCCGTTGCCGGCAACCGTGCTGATCACCCCTGTCGCGCTGCTAACCTTGCGGATGCGGTTGTTCAACTGGTCCGCTATATAAAGGTTGCCCGCGGCATCGACCGCCATGCCCACCGGATCGTTCAATGCCGCGCTCGTGGCCGCGACCCCGTCGCCCGAGTAACTCGCCGTGCTGTTCCCGGCGACGATAGTGAGAATCCCCTTCGTATCCACCTTGCGAACCAGGCTGTGGCTGTTGTCCGAAAAGTAAACGTTCCCCGCCTTGTCCGTCGTCACATCGGAAGGACTGACAAAAGCGCCGGTCGCCGGACCTCCATTGCCGAGCCCGGATAGAAGACACTGCGTAGCCGGATAGCATCCGGCAAATGTACTGAGCGTACCCGTCGAGTTCACCTCGCGCAACAGGTTATTCAGTTGTTCCGCAAAATAAATGTTCCCATCCGGGTCCACCGCCACCCCCGTAGGAGCCCCCAGCGCCGCACTGGTAGCTGACCCTCCATTCCCCGTATAGCCGCTAGTGCCATTCCCCGCAACCGTAGAAATGATCTGCGCGCTGCAAACCACCGAAAAAATAAGTGCGATTCGAAAAACCATCCAACCCTCCAAATTCATTATGTGGCGCGGCTTTAGCATGCAGCGCCGGCTTCAGCGGGCGCATCAATTCAAATAAGCCACCAACGCATTAAACAACAACTTAAAATTCTGATAACTCTGCCCCCGATACTGCGGCCTCATCCCAAACAAAATCAAATGCCCTGACCCCATCGGCACATCCACCAACGCCGCCTTCCCCACTAAAAATTTCTCCCCCAGCAACCACCCCGAAGCCAACACCCCCGAAGCTGGATACCGAGCCACCACACTCCCCTCCTCGATGTCCCAAGCCGGCGACTGCTCGCTCCACAAAGTAATCTTCTCCGGCATCCCATAAGCCAGCGGACTCTTCAAATCAAGCGACACATTCAGCAATGATCCAGGCGAATAAAAATCCTTACTAGCAGCGCCCTTCAACGAATTCTTCGCCTTCACGCCCAAAACGTCCGTCGCATAATCCGAAGCATGATTAAAGAAAATAATCGTCCCGCCGCCCGAAGCAAACTCCTTCAAAGCCGCCGCCCCCTTAGCCCCGATCCCTCCGCAAAATTCCGGAGGCATCGCCCCCGCCCGATACCCGTTAGCAATCTGCTGCGCAGCCTGATCCGGAATCACAATCGTGTCAAATTTCGCCTTCAGGCCGCCCGCCTGAATATCCGCATCATGCAGCGTCGTATAACTAAACCCAAAATCATCGAATAACCAGCGAGTCCACCCCTCATCCATACTCGCCTGATAACTCATGTACAGCCCGATCCGCGGACTCTTAACTTCCTTCCGCCCACTCGAAGCCGAAGCAAAAAAATCCCCCGTAGAAGCATCCCGATAAACCGACTTCGACGCTTTCCAGATCTTAGCGACCTCTTTCCACGAATAAACATCCGTCGCCGCCATGCCCCCGGAAACCGCATGATCCAACTCAAATGAATACGAAGTAGCCGGCTTCAACGCAGCCCGAAACGAATCCTTCACCGTCACCACGTCAACCCCGAACTGCATCGGCAAAGTCTGCGCCGTCACATCGTAAGGCCTCTTCGGAGGACCTCCCGGATACAACCGCAAATCCGGATAATCCTGCCGTTCCAGCAGCGTCTTCGCCCACCCCGAAAACGGCTGCTGCATGTGGATCACGTAACTCCCCGCCGCAAACTGCTTCCCATCCGCCGAAAACGCCTCCGACGCCCGCTCGATTTCCGTATCCCCAAACGCCAGCGTCTCAAGCATCTTTCGAGCCGCCCCCGGATCGCCCTGCGCCACCGGAATCACAAACGCATTCGGTGTCGCCCTCTCGACATTGTGTTTATTGATCTCGTAAAAATACCGCAGCATGTCCGCCCGCCGCACCGCCGCCTGATACAGCAGCGATTCGAACGCGATCGACTGATAATCGATAATGTCCCGCAGCCTCCAAGTCCCCTCCATCCATGGATTCAAATAATTCCAGCTTCGTTCCCGCGGATTGTACCCCAGCGCCTGATCCGTAATATCCGAAGGCTTGATCACCACCGGCGTAGCCAGCTTCACGCTAGCCGACTCCGTCAAAATTCGCACCCCTCCGTGATACGCCTGATACTGCCTCGCCGGCGACCAGAAATCGTACATCGCATTCATCGCGATCCCCGTCTTCCCCGCCGCCGCCAGATCCGTCGCCATCCCCGCCCCAATCGAATTGCACAAGCTCGCGAGTATCGGGTCGATATTCGGATCTACCGGATCCATCCACGGTGGAACAAAGATCCGAGCCGTATTCGCCCCCATCTGATGCACGTCGTATACGATCTCCGGATGCCATTTATTCTCGAGCGCAGCCGTGTTCCGTGTCTCCGGCTGCGTGAAAATATACCAGTCGCGATTATCGTCGTGACCTACATAGTGGTGATACAACTCCGGAGGCTGCGTCCCATCCCACGCCGTCCCCCGCGTCTTCCGATACCACTTCGTCACGATATCCACGCCATCCGGATTCTGCGAAGGCTCCAGCAGAATAATCACGTTGTCCAGAATCGCCTTGAACTTCGGATTCGAATCTTCCGTCGCCAGACGGTAAGCAAACTCCACCGCCGTATGCGTCGAAGCGACCTCCGTAGCATGAATTGAGCAGGTAATCATCACGATCACCTTCCCTTCGAGCTCCAGCTTCGCCGCCTCCGCCAAAGAAGTCTTCCTCGGATCGGACAACTTCATCTGAATGTCGCGATAATGTTCGAGATTTTTGATGTTCGCAGGCGACGAAATCACCGCCGCAATCTGCGCCCGCCCCTCCACCGTCTTCCCCAGCTCCAGAAACTTAATCCGGTCGCTCGATTTCGCCAGCGCCTCGAAATAAGAAACCACCTGAGCCCAATCCAGCAGCTCGTTATCGACCCCGATCTTATGCCCGAAATGGCTCTCCGGCGTAGGCACCGCCGCCCCAGCCGAATAAATCACCAGCAAAAAAGCAAGAACTCTATGCTTCATTCCGACCAATGTAACACCTGTACCCGACCAAACTCCCCTATCCCTCCACCACATACCGCTTCCACCGGCCGCGCAATCCCCCACCCCCGGCCTACAATGCCCTCGGATGCCACGCTCACCCGACTCCGGCCGCCTCGACCTTGCCGAAGTCTTCTATTCCGTCCAGGAGGAAATGCTCGCCCAACTGGCCGTCGGCGGATTCTTCGAACACCCCTCCGCCGCCGGCTCCGCCACCGAACGCCACTGGCTCGATCTGTTCGACCGCTACCTCCCCAAGCGCTACCGGGCCACTCCCGCCTTCGTCATCGATTCCGAAGGCCGCCGCTCCCGCCAGATCGACATTGCCATCTTCGATAATCTATATTCCCCGCTCCTCTTCCCGCACTCCTCCGGCCTCCACATCCCCGCCGAAAGCATCTACGCCGTCTTCGAAGTGAAGCCGACCTTCTCCCGCCAATGGATTCGCGACGCCGGCGAAAAAGCCGCATCGGTCAGAGCCCTCCGCCGCACCTCGGTCCGCGTCATGTCCGGCAACGAACTCCGTCCCCCGATCCGCCCCATGCCGATCCTGGCCGGACTCCTCGCCACCACCTCCGTCTGGTCCCCGGGCACATTTTCAAAAAATCTCCGCAGCGCCCTGACCGCAGTCCCCCGCGCCCACCGCCTCGATTTAGGCTGCGCATTAGAACACGGCTCCTTCGAGCAAACCGAAAACATCACGGTAAGCATCCAGGAAGAATCGCTAATATTTTTTATTCTGCGTCTATTGGAGCGGTTAAGAGCCCAAGGCACCGCCCCCGCCGCCGATTTAATGAAATACGGCAGGCACCTGGAATCCTTCAAGCTCTAAGGTGAAGAAAAACGTCGATCCCCGGCCGGGAGAATGCAATCAGCCAATGCTTCATGCGTCTCCAAAAGCGTCGTGACGCATGGGGTTGTCATCGAAGCCAGCCGGAAAAAAGCGACTCGCGATATTTGCCTCTAAAGGCCAGAAGCATTTTCCCACAGTGGGGCAGGTTCCCGACCTGCCCTCCGTTCTAAGCAAAAAGGGGACAGACGCATTTTTCTGAGAGCCTTTCATCCTCCACGCCACTATTTTGCATGCCTCGCCGAGCTAGATTCGTAGTGCCGGGACTTGCCCACCACATCACGCAGCGAGGAAACAACCGCCAGGACGTCTTCCTCTCCTCGGCTGACCGCGACCGTTACCTAGAGATCCTGGCCGCCCACCTGGACCACCGCCGCGTCAGCGTTCTCGCCTGGTGCCTGATGACCAACCACGTCCATTTGGTGGCAATTCCTCCTGCGAAGGAGTCTCTGAGCCTCGCACTCGGCCAGGCGCACTCCCAATATGCGCTCGAATGGAATCGCCAGAAGGGACAAGTAGGTCATCTCTGGCAGAACCGGTTCTTCTCCTGTAGCTTGGAAACGAGCCGCGTCTTAACGGCGATCCGCTATGTGGAACGCAATCCGGTGCGTGCGTGCATGGTGAAGGAGCCCTGGGACTGGCCGTGGTCCAGCACCGCCGCGCATATAGGTACCCGGACCGCCGATCCCCTCCTGGACCCCGAGTGGAGAAACTGGACGGTCGGCGCGCGGCTCGGCAATTGGGATTCGGACACATGGCGCGAAACGCTGGCCGAACAGGCCGGGCAAGAAGTGGAGGCAATTCGCCGGGCAACGCAAGCCGGGGAACCGTTCGGACAGGAAGCGTTTCTAGCAGAACTTGAGTCGGATAGCGGAAAAAGACTGCGCGTCTTGAAGCGAGGGAGACCCGCAACAGAGAGCCGCACCTCGGCCGGAAGGCAGGTTGCGCTGTTCAAATAAAGCGTGTTTGTCCCCTTTTTTCCCCTTTCCCTCGACCCTCTGTGTTCCTATTTTTCCAAAGGGGGGAAAAGGGGGGGAAAAGGGGACAGACGCATTTATGAGCCTGACCGCCACTTCACCTACATACTCACCACCCTCGCCCTCACCAACTGGAAAAGGGGAAAAGGGGACAGACGCATTTATGAGCCTGACCGCCACTTCACCTACAGACCCACCACCCTCGCCCTCACCAACTTATCCAACTTCGGAAACTCCCGGTCCAACCACCCATTCCCCTCTTCAAAAATCTTCTCCTGCTTCCCCGCCCTCATCCCGCCACCCGACGTCTCTCCATACCCCGAATAGAGCTTATCCACCACGTCCATCCCATCCACCACTACTCCGAAGGGCGCAAATCCAGCCTCGCCGTCGTTGCGAGCCGAGTTGTCCCCCAGATTGATGAACACTTCGGTAGACCGCGTATCCGGCCCCGTATTCGCAAACGCCACGAAACCTCGCGTATTGCTCTGTCGCAAAACATCGTCCGCGATCGTCCGATGCCGCCACTCCCGCGCAGTCTTCGGATCCCCGGCGATCCCAAACTGCGCCCATCGCCCGGCCACCACGCGAAAGAAGCGCGAATCGTCAAAATATTTCGTCCGCGCCAACTCCTCGAACCGCGCGGCGCCGAGCGGAGCCCAGTCGGGATGCACCTCGATCACAAAATCTCCCGCCGTGGTTTCGATCCTAACCCGAACAACTCCCGGCCCGGCAATAACAGCCGAAGTCAGCAAGAGCACAGCGATGGTCTTCATATAAAATGCAAAAAGCCCCAACCTTTCGGCTGAGGCTTTCTTGATTTAATTGGGCGACGTCCTACTCTCCCACACACTCGCGCGTGCAGTACCATCGGGGCTGAAGGGCTTAACTTCCGTGTTCGGGATGGGAACGGGTGGGACCCCTTCGCTAGGATCACCCAAAACTTGTTTGAAAGTACCCAGCAACCCCGCCAAGCCCCTAAATGCTGGCTATGGCTACTGGCTACTGGCTACTTCTTCGAATATTTGACGGGAACACCCACAAGGCTGCAAAACCGATAGCGTCGCCTGAAACCACCAGCGCCCTTCTGGCACTGGCTGCTGCTCCTGGCTACTCCTACTCTATGTTCACAGAAAATTTTATGGTCAAGCCGAACGGGCTATTAGTAACAGTCAGCTTAGCATGTTGCCACACTTACACATCTGTCCTATCGACGTGGTCGTCTTCCACGGCCCTTATTAGCTTTCGCTTGGGAAATCTCATCTTGAGGAAGGTTTCGCGCTTATATGCATTCAGCGCTTATCCCGACCGAACTTCGCTACCCAGCTATGCCCCTGGTGGGACAACTGGATCACAAGAGGTTCGTTCAACCCGGTCCTCTCGTACTAGGGTCAACCCCTCTCAAATTTCCTGCGCCCACCACAGATAGGGACCGAACTGTCTCGCGACGTTCTGAACCCAGTTCACGTACCGCTTTAATAGGCGAACAGCCTAACCCTTGGGAGCTTCTACACCCCCAGGATGCGATGAACCGACATCGAGGTGCCAAACCGGAGCGTCGATGTGAACTCTTGACTCCGATCAGCCTGTTATCCCCGGCGTACCTTTTATCCGTTGAGCGATGGCCCTTCCATACAGAACCACCGGATCACTATGTCCTGCTTTCGCATCTGCTTGACTTGTTGGTCTCGCAGTTAACCGCGTTTATGCCATTGTACTCGAAGGAGGATTTCCAAACCTCCTGAACGCAGCTTCGAACGCCTCCGTTACCGTTTAGGAGGCGACCGCCCCAGTCAAACTACCCGCCTTCCATTGTCCTTCTCCCGGATTACGGGAGTAAGTTAGAAACACAGAATGCTCAGGGTGGTATCTCACTTGTGGCTCCCCCAAATCCAAAAACCTGGGTTCAAAGCCTCCCACCTATTCTGCGCAGAGCATCCCATATCTCAATGAAAGGGTATAGTAAAGGTGCACGGGGTCTTTCCGTCTTGTGGCGGGCATCCGGCGTCTTCACCGGAACCACAAATTCGCCGGGCGGCCTGTTAAGACAGTCGTCAGATCGTTACGCCATTCGTGCAGGTCGGAACTTACCCGACAAGGAATTTCGCTACCTTAGGACCGTTATAGTTACGGCCGCCGTTCACTGGGGCTTCAGTTCAAAGCTTCGCCTTGCGGCTAACCTCTCCCTTTAACCTTCCAGCACCGGGCAGGCGTCAGCCCCTATACGTCGTTTTCGACTTTGCAGAGACCTGTGTTTTTGTTAAACAGTCGCCTGACGCGCTTTGCTGCGACCCCCATTGCTGAGGGCACTCCTTTTCCCGAAGTTACGGAGCTAATTTGCCTAGTTCCTGAACAGACCATCACCCGAGCGCCTGAGAATACTCATCTCGTCCACCTGTGTCGGTTTGTGGTACGGATACAAACGTTCTCCTTAGCGGATTTTCCTGGCAGACAGCCGGGCGGATTTACCGTTCCCAGCCTCGCTTCACCCCCCCTTGAAACCATTGCGCAGAGGGATTTACACGCTGCGTCCCCGCATCGGTCTTGATCGAACGTCCATAGTCACGGAATGTTAACCGTGTGTCCATCAGCTACGCCTTTCGGCCTCACCTTAGGATCCGACTAACCCTGAGCGGATTAACCTTTCTCAGGAAACCTTAGACTTACGGCGACCAGGGTTCTCACCTGGTTTTTCGCTACTTATGCTGGCAGAGTCTCT
>Ga0210388_10000123_pt1 | contig 87269 bp, 94 predicted proteins | sample IncBWC19OmetaG_FD_155485 | JGI IMG/M metagenome (GOLD analysis project Ga0210388, IMG submission 155485) | Forest soil microbial communities from Barre Woods Harvard Forest LTER site, Petersham, Massachusetts, United States - Inc-BW-C-19-O ... | reverse complement strand
GATCGCAAAGCCAACGCTGCCGCCTCGGCCTTCCATCACCTGGTGGAGTGTCACCGCGACCGCGGCAATCGCGAGCATCGCCGCAGACTTCGCGAGGCGAAAGACCAGGTCGTCCGTGTCGAAGCGGTTGCTGTAGAGCGTGTAGAGCACCCAGAGCCACACCACGATCGTGAACAGCGCCGCGAAGCGCGCAAACGTGGCGGTGTTGGGATGCCCCGCGAGCGACGCGGCAAGCTGGCTGACCGCTACGGCGAAGACGAGGTCGAAGAAGAGCTCGAACCATGTGGCGTGGCGTTCCTCATCGAGGTCGTCGGCGGTTCGCAGCCGTGGCGGCTCGAGCCGAAACGTCCCACCCGCCCCTACATAACGAACCTTGGCCTTCGCGGCGCCCTCGTTGCTCGGCACGGGTGCTACGAGGCGCCCGCTGGTGTCAGCCCGAAAGCAGCGCGTCGTTGGCCCGACGCTCGGCCGCGACGAGATCGATGCGCTCACCGACCGATGGCATGCGCTCACGCAGTTCGCGCATGAAGTGCGCGGTCAGCACGATCCCGCAGATATCCGTCCTCGCCACGACAGATGCGGAGCGTGGACGTCCATCGGCAAGCACCGCGAGCTCGCCGAAGCAATCGCCGGGCCCGAGGGTGTTGATCCGCACGCCGGCGCGAGTGACGTCGGCGTGACCTTGCTCGAGCATCACGAACTCGTAGCCGCGGTCTCCCTCGCGCATGATCACCTCTCCCGCCACAGCCGTGAGCTCGTCAGCCAGGTCAACGAGCTGACGTAGCGCCCCGATCGGCAGGTCGCGGAGGATGTCGATCTGTCCAAGACGCTCGGCGCCATCTCGTCCAAGTCGCTTGCGCTGCATCGGCCGAGAAGTGTAACGGCTCCTCTGCGCCCCACGCCGGCGCCCGGCAGCCTCTAAACTGCCATGCCGACCTCAGGGAGAGGTGGCCGAGTGGCTGAAGGCACTCGCCTGCTAAGCGAGTATGGGGATCAAACTCCATCGCGGGTTCGAATCCCGCCCTCTCCGTCCTTATCGCCGGATGGCTCCCGGCTCTCTCGAAAGGCCACAATGGGAATCGCAGACCGACTGAACGAGCTCAAGTCGAAGGCCGTGGATGCGACGGTCGAGCACAGCGACAAGATCCAAGGGGCGGTCGAGAAGGTCGCTAGCACCGCCAACGAGCGCACGGGTGGCAAGTACCACGAGCGGATCGAGCAGGCCGGTGCGAAGGCGGGCAGCCTGCTCGACAGCCTCAAGGCGTCAGGCGACGCGTCGCCAGGCGACGCACCTGCGGGCGACGCCCCGCCGGCAGACGCAGAGGGCGGCGTGCCTTCGGGACAGGGCCCGGCCGCCCCTTAGCCGCAGAACACAGCTTTGTAACGGGCAGAACACAGCTCTCTAACCTGTACGCGGGGAGTTTGTGTCTAAATACCGCTCGTGTCTCTACGTGTCGACTTATTGGCGGCCAGCGAGTAGCATCTGCCCATGGGGAGGCCGCGCTCTGGGGAGGGCCAGCAGCCGGCGTGCCGGCTCGCGCGGCGCGTCGGGCTGCTGCTCGCGACGCTGTCGCTCGCGGCGACGCTCCTACCCAGCGCAGTCGCTGCAAGCGCGGCCACAGCGGCGCCGAGCACGTACAGCGCGCGCCGTGCGTGCGGCGTGCCGCCCCCCGGCGCGGCCGCATGCACAGCGCGGCGGTTGGAGTCGGTCGCGCGTGCAGCCACGCCGTTTGCGAGCCCCGGCGCCGCTCAGTTTCTGACTCCGCAGCTCCTGCACTCGGCCTATTCGCTGCCCACGGAAACACAGTCCTCTTCGGCACAGACGGTCGCGGTGATAGACGCCTTTGACGATCCGACTGCCGAAGCGGACCTGGGCGTGTACGACGAAACGTTCGGCCTGCCGCCGTGCACGGGCGCAAATGGCTGTTTCCGCAAGCTCAACGAGCACGGGCAGACAAGCCCGCTGCCGCCGGTCGAAGGTGAATGGGCGAGCGAGATATCGATCGACGTGCAGATGGCCCACGCGATCTGCCAGAACTGCCACGTGCTGCTCGTGGAGGCCAGCAGCGAAGAATTCTCCGACCTCGGCGCGGCGGTGAATGCTGCGGTCAAAGCGGGTGCCACCGAGGTCAGCAACTCCTACGGTGGACCGGAGGAACCTGCGCTCGCGAGCCTGTTCTCCGAACTCAACACCAGCTACTACGAGCACGCCGGCGTCGTCATCACGGCCAGCTCAGGCGATTGCGGCTACCTCAACGAAGGCTGCAGCGGGAGGCTGGCCGCCGCCGACTTCCCCGCGTCCTCCCCGGACGTGGTTGCCATCGGAGGGACAACTCTCACCAAACGCAAGGAAGCCTGGAGCAGCACCGTCTGGCAGGGTGCGGGCAGCGGCTGCAGCCAGATCTTCGCTGCCCCGTCGTGGCAGAGCGCCCTCCCGGAATTCGCGAGCACCGGCTGCGGCGCAGAACGTTCCGTAACTGACGTCGCGGCGATCGCCAACCCGAGCACCGGCGTGGAGATCTACGACAGCACCCCCGAATCCCCCGGTGCACCGACGGGCTGGGGTGTGTGGGGCGGCACATCGGTCGCTTCCCCGATCATCGCCGCTGAGTTCGCGCTCGCGGGCGGATCCCACGGCGTCGCCTTCCCGGCGGTCACGCTCTACTCGCACCTCGGCGACAGCGAAGACCTCTACGACGTGGTGTCGGGGGACAACGGAGCTTGCGGCGCGAGCGTCTCCTGCCAGGGAGCTGTACGGTACGACGGTCCGACCGGGGTCGGCAGCCCGATCGGCCTCGGTGCCTTCGCGTCGGCGGGCAGCCCGGTGAGCACCGCCGCGCCGGTGATCGCGGGGATCGCCGAAACCGGCCAGACGTTGACCGAGACGCCGGGCACCTGGACCAACAGCCCGACCACGACGAGCACCGTGTGGCAGCGCTGCAACGCCTCGGGTACCGGTTGCGCAGCGATCGCGGAAGCCACGGGCCAGAAATACACGCTCACCAGCAGCGACGTCGGCTCGACCATCCGCGTGCGGGAAACTGCCCAGAACGCCGACGGCTCCGGCACCGAAGAATCGGCGCCGACAGCCGTGGTCACGGCCAACGTGCCGAAGCTCGAAAGCTTCTCACCCGCCTCGGGCATCACCGGCAGCACGGTGACGATCACCGGCGGGGGGTTGGGTGGAGTGAGCGGCGTCTCCTTCGGTGGGCTCGCCGCGCAGTTCAAAGTCATCTCGGCGTCCAAGATCGAAGCGGTCGTGCCGGCCGGCGCCAAGTCCGGCAAGCTGTCCGTGACGACGCCCACCGCCAGCGTGCAGAGCAAGGGCAAGTTCACGCCGACGCTGTCGGTGACCGCGATCACGCCGCAGAGCGGCGCTCCGGGAACCAAGGTCACGATCAAGGGCGTCGGCTTCCAGAGCAACTCGACGGTGAGCTTCGGCGGCGTGGCTGCGACCAACGTTTCCGGCTCCGGCAAGAAGCTCAAGGTGACCGTCCCCGCCGGCGCCCAGGCCGGGCCGATCGCCGTTACGAACTCCTCGGCGCCCGTCGGCACCGTGTTCAGCGCGAGCAGCTTCACGCCGTAGCGCGAGCTGCGCGAAACTACTGCGTGTCGTCGCCTGCGGTGACCGCGAAGACGATGTGACGGCGGGCAAGGCTGAGGTAGGCGTGCAGCTCGATCGGACCGCCGTCCAGCGGTGCGACGGTGACGTCGGTGAGTGTGATGAAGTCCCGCTCGGAGGCGTTCAGCACATCGGAGACCCGGCTGCGGTAGCCGTCGCGAGCGAGCGTGAGCATGCCCTCGATGCGGTGGCGCTCGGTCTCGATCCTGATCCGCTCGGTGCGCTGATCGAACCCCGGAGGGTCGTCCTCGCCTGCGCGCTCGTCGATGCTCATGCGCTCATTATCGAGGCTCAGCGGCTCACCGTGTAGCTGCGCGTGAAAGTCGTTCGTAGGCCGGTGGGTCCAGCGGCGACGATCGTGACGCGCGCCGTCATCTGTCGGCGTGCGCCGAGTTGGATGCGCAGGCGCCGAAGCGCCTTCGGCCCGATTCGCAGGCGTACGTGGCCGGCGACTGCAGCCGGGAGACCGCGGGCGACCGCGAGCAGGGGAGCGGCGTGGCGCTTGTCGTGCGCCGACAACGAGGCCATGACGAGGATCCTGCAGCCGCGCTTGCAGCTCACCTGCAACGCGAGCGCGCGCCGAGCGAGTACGCCGGCGGGGCGCGGCAGGCTGACTTCCAGCACCGGCGCGACGTTCAGCGGCGGCGGCCAGCTGCCGGACGCGAGACAGCCGCCGGCGGCTGGGGAGACGAGGTCGAAGCGCTCGACGCGGTTGTTGTTGGTGTCGGCGACGAACACCTCGCCGCTGCAGCCGACGGCGATGGCGGTCGGCTGGGAGAACTCACCCGGCGCCGTGCCGCGCAGTCCCCATCTCGCCAGCAGGTGCCCGTCGGCTTCGAACACCTGGACGCGGTTGTTTTCGCTGTCCACCACGTACACGCGCGCGGCGGCGTCGACAGCGATGCCGGTCGGCGAGCGAAAGCGTCCGGCGGCGGTCCCTCTGGAGCCCCATTCGCCGATCACGCCACCAGTGGGTGAGAGCTCGACCACGCGATCGTTCCCGGTGTCGGCAACGTACACGTCCCCCGACGGCGCGACGGCGACGGCGTCGGGATGGTTGAACGCGCCGGGAGCGCTGCCGGCGGCGCCGCCGCCTTCGCCTGCGCCCCACTTGGCCTGCAGCGCGCCTTCCGGCCCATACACGAGCACCCGGTTGTGGCCGGCGTCGGCCACATAGAGGAGGCCCGTCGCGGGGGCGACCGCGACGGAGCTTGCGGCCGCGAGCTGCGCGCCGCCGAGATCGGCAGGTCCGCCGACTTCACCTAGGAACGTGCCGTCGCCCCAGAGATGCACGATTCGCGCATTGCCCGTGTCGGCGACGTAAACGGACCCCCGCGGGTCGATCCCGATGCCGCTCGGGGACGCGAAGCCGGCAGCGTGGCCGCCCGCGAGCGTCCACTGTTCCAGGTAGCTGTCGCTGCCTGGCGCGAATGCCTCGATGCGCTGGTCGACGGTGTCGGAGACCAGCAGGCGGCCGGCTGGATCGATCGCGAGCCCGCGGGGCGCGGTGAGCCCACCCGGTCCGCGGGCCGGTGCGCCGACCGTGCGCAGGTAGTCGCCGACCGGGTTGAACACCTCGACGCGCTCGTTGGCGGTGTCCGCCACATAGGTGTCTCCAGCCGGATCGCTCGCCAGCGCGCGCGGGAAGTCCAGCTCTCCCGGTTTCGCGCCGAGGCCGCCCCACGCGCCCGCGAACGTCAACTGTGGGCTGAGCTTGACCACGCGATGGTTGCTGTCGTCGGCCACGTAGACGTTGCCTGCGCTGTCGAGCGCGACGCCGTAGGGAAAGCCGAACTGCCCGGGCCCGTCGCCCGCCGAGCCGGCCTGCGCTTCGAACGCCCCTTCGGGACTGAATTTCTCGATGCGGTGGTTGTCGTCGTCGGACACGATCACCTCGCTTTCGTTGGCTGCCACCCCGCGCGGGTAGGAGAACTGGCCGGGGCCGCTTCCGTAGGTTCCCCACGCGAGCGGTTCACCACCTTCGAGGTTGAAGCGCTCGATGCGGTCGTTGCCGGAGTCCGCGACGTACACGTGGTCGCCAGACACAGCGATCCCGCCGCCGGGTGGCTGCGAGGGGTTCTGAGAGGAACCGAACGCGAAGTCCCCCAGCGCGCTTCCGCGTCTGCCCCAGGCCGTCACGAATTCGCCTCCTGGCCTGAACTTCTCGATCCGGTCGTGGCTCGAGTCCACGACGTAGACGTCGCCCGCCGTGTCGGTCGCGAGCCCGCCGATCGGACCGAACTGGCCCGGGCCTGCGCCGTAGGAACCCCACGCGCCCTCGAATGCCCCCGCAGCGGTGAACTTCTGCACGACGTAGCTCAGCTGGTCGGCAACGTACACATTGCCCTGGGTGTCGACGGCCACCGCCTCGGGAAAGCGCAGCAGTCCTTCGGCGCGTTGCCCGACGATCTGCACGGCCGCGTATGGGCACGGGGCGGCGCCCGAGCCCGCGCAGGATTCAGTGGGCGCGGCGTAGGCCCCGCGTGCTGCAGCTCCGAGCGCGAGCAGCGCGAGCGTCAGCGCGACCGCCGTCATCGCGACGGACGCGCACCGCGGTTGGCGCTGCGCGGTTGTGGTGCTGCGGGCGGCGACGGGCATCATTGCCGAGTCAAAACACGGCGGGCGCCGCGGAGGAGTGGTGTCTTAGGGCCTGCGTAACAGCTTTGCTACAGAACGCGCTCGGGCGCGCGGGCGGAGAGCCCCGCGCGGGTGCTCGGCAGCGCGACCACGCGCCCGCTGGCGCTCGGGTGGTTGCGCTCGTCGCGGACGATGTAGAGCGGCCGGTGCTTGACCTCGTCGTAGATACGCCCGACGTACTCGCCGATCACGCCGAGCGCGATCAGCTGGATGCCACCGAGCAGCAGGATCGCGATCGTGATCGAGCCGAAGCCGGGCAGGTAGGAGCCCGCGAAGTGCAGGCCGATGACGACGGGGATCGCGATGAATGCGACGCCCGCGGAGAGCATGCCCACGTATGTGGCTAGCTGCAGCGGCAGGTGCGAGAACGACGCGATCGCGTCGAGCGAGAAACGCAGCATCTTGCGCAGCGTGTACTTGGTCTCGCCGGCGTGACGAGCGTCGCGCTGGTAGGAGACCGAGCTCTGCGTGAAGCCGACCCACACCGTCATCCCGCGCAGGAAGCGCGAGCGCTCGGTCATCGCCAGGAGCGCGTTCAGCGCCCGGCGGTCGAGCAGGCGAAAGTCGCCCGAGTTCGGCTCGAGGTCGACCTGGGCGAGCTTGTCGAACAGCTTGTAGAACCACGACGCGGTGGCGAGCTTGAAGGCGGTCTCGCCCTCGCGCTGCTTGCGCACCGCGTAGACCACGTCGGAGCCCTGGCTCCACTGGGCGATCATGTCCGGGATCAGCTCCGGCGGATCCTGCAGGTCGGCGTCGATCATCGCGACGACATCGCCGACGGCGTGCTCGAGCCCCGCGGTCAGCGCGGCCTGATGGCCGAAGTTCCGTGACAGATGGATGACGCGGACCCGCGGGTCCGCTTCGGCGATCTGATCGAGCAGCTCGGGTGTGCGGTCGGAGCTGCCGTCGTTGACGAGCACCAGCTCGAACTCGTAGTCGGCGACCGCGGCGCATGCGCGCGCGACGAACTCCTCGATCAGCTCCTCCTCGTCGTAGACCGGTGCGACTACGCTGAGTAGGGCGGGAGTGCGAAGTGGTGTTTCAGACATGTCGTGGCCCTGGCGTGAAGCTCGTGAGCGTAATGGCTTTGATGTTCGACGAACGGCCTAAGCCGGTGCTCAATTTATCGTTCATCCTGTCTATGGATGCCCACGGAACCGGCTGACATGCACGAACCACCACGCAGCGTAGCGCGGCGGACGGGTCGTTTGAGATCGCCGGTGCTCGTGCAGTTCATCAAGTTCGGCATCGTGGGTGTGTCGAATACGCTGCTGACGCTGGTTGTGTACACCGTGCTGCTGAAGGTTTTCGGTGTCTGGTACCTGGCGGCGTCGGCGATCGGCTTCATCGCGGGCGCCACCAACGGATTCCTGCTCAACCGCCGCTGGACGTTCCGCGACCACGTCGGCGACGCTTTGACGCCGGTTCGCTGGGCGATCGTCCAGAGCGCCGGGCTCGCCGTCGACGAGCTGATGCTGTACGTGCTGGTTCACGACGCGAAGCTCGACAAGCTGCTCGCGCAGGTGTGCGCGACGGCGGTCGTCACCGTCACGACGTTCTTCGTCAACCGCGCGTGGACGTTCCGCGCGCACACGCCCGTCGCGATCGCCGACGGTGAGACCTAGCGACGCTAACGGAAGACGGCGAGCAGCGACAGGCCCGCGGGGATGCGACCACCGCGGGCGATCAGCGACGCCTCGAGCGCGAGCGGGCGCTCGAGCAGCCAGTTGACCGGCGCCGGGGGTATCCACAGGTCGAGGCTCGACTCGGTCGTCTTGGCCCGGTTGACGCGGTCGAGCACCCGCAGCACGATCGCGGCGGGCAGTAGCAGCGAGTTGAAATAGGTGGTGCGCACCTGGGCCCAGCCGGCCCGCTCGGCGACTCGTTGCAGCGAGAGCCGGGTGTAGCGACGGTGATGGTGGTTGATTTCGTCGTGGCCGCTCCACAGCCACTGGTAAGCGGGCACCGTCACGAGCAGCGCGCCGCCCGGGGCGACCGTGCGGCGCAGCTCGCGTAGCGCGGTCAGGTCGTCGTCGAGGTGCTCGATCACGTCGAGGCTGACAGCCAGGTCGAAGCTGTCGTCGGGGAAGGGCATCTCCAGCACCGAGCCCGAGACGATCTCGCCGGCGTCACGCTGGCGCGCGAGGGCGACGCTCGTCTCCGACAGCTCGATACCCGTGACGGTGCCCAGACGTGAGAACTCGATCATGTTGCGCCCGCTGCCGCAGCCGGCGTCGAGCACGCGCGCCGGGGTCGGCAGCTCGAGTTCGGCGATCACTCCGTCGAGCACGGTCCGTCGCCCTCGATACCACCAGTGGCGCTCCTCCGCCTGATGCGTTTGCCGCTCGTAGTCTCTATCCATCCGCGGGCATCTTTTCCTAAACACGATCGATGCGCGCTGCGCCCCTTCGGCGGACCCCGCTCACGGGGTCCTCGCCAGCCCACGTATCGAGTATTCGATCCTGCCGCCCTGGCCCTGCCAGACCGCCACCGCACGGTTGCTGTCGGGGTCGAACGCGGCGCTGAGGTCGTGCACGGTGGCGGGCGCCGCCACGAGCTCTGGCGCGCCGAACGCGGTGCGCTGATCGGCGGCGTCGAAACCCGCCGCGGCGAAGATCGACCCGTGTTCGAGGTCCGCCGGTCCGCCGGCGCTGGGCGGCGGCTGCGTCCACAGCACGAGCGCGTCGGCGGCCGGCCCCGCCGTCAGGTAGTCGAGCAGCACGTCCGCTCCGGGCGCCGCGATCGTGCCCGTGTCTCCCACCCCGTTCATGTACACGGCGGCCGTGTGCACTACCCAGTGGTCGGCGCCCGTGCCGGCCCACGCGAGCATCACGCTCTCGGAGCTGAGGCGCACGAGGCTGGGAGACCCGGCCGGTGCGCTGAGCTCGTCGGGATCCGAGAAGCGTTCGAGCAGCTGCGCGGCGTGGAAGCGCACGCCGTTCCTGGAGCGGTCGATGTACACGCTCGTCTGGTCACCGTGCTGCTCGCTCCAGGCGACGATCGCGCGGCCGTCGTCGCTGAGCAGCGCCGCGACGTGCACGTGTTCGTCGACGCGAGCGAGGCGTTGAAGCGGTCGCGCGGAGCCACGCCCGGGTAGCAGCCGCGCGTAGATCGCCCCACGCTGAACCCACACGGCGAGCACTTCGCTGCGGTAGTCCATCGCAAGCGTGAGCTCGCGCACAGGGGTGGACCCCGCGGATCGCACCGAGGCCTCGCGGCCGAAGTGGTTTGCGTAGAAGCGCTCGACGTGCACGTCGAACCCGCCGATCGCCCTGCCGCGACCGCCACGCGCAGGCGCAGGCACGGACGCCAGCGCGACGTCGCCGAGGTAGGCCCTGGCGAGCGCGATCGGCGCCGTCGACGTCCCCGCGGGCTCGAGCGCAGCGAAGGGCCCCCCGACGGCGCCCTGTACGAGCAGCCCCGCCGTCCCGTCGTCGGGCGCCAATCCGGCGATCACGATCTGCCCGTGGGGAGCGCCTGACGCGAGCAGCGGCCCGCGTGGGAGCAGCGGCCGGCCGGCGGCGCCGCGCACGCTCGCCGATACGCCGGGCACATCCCCGGGGCCGATGCCGGCCACGCGTGCGCCTTCGCCGCCGACGCAGCTCGCCGCGGCGCTCCACACGACCGCGCCGGCGCCGGTCGCCTCGCTGGGGCTGTCGCTCGGAAACACCACCTGTGGCGCACCGCTGGCGCGGCACGGGCTGAGGACCGCCGGAGCCGACCACGGCGTCACGCCCGCCGCCGCGGCGGCGAGCAGCGCCGCGAGGTTCAAGAAGCGAGCGCCGAGCGCAGGAATCCGGCGGTGCGTCGCCAGGACGGCTCGGCGTGCTCGATGTCGTAGGTGCCGAGGCGGTTCGTGTCGTTGAAGAACGCGTGCCCGGCGCCGTCGTAGTACTCAAAGGTGGTCTGCACCCCGGCGTCCGTCAGTTCGGATTCGAGCTTCCTGGCGTCCTGGAGCGGAACGAATTCGTCGGCGGTACCGAAGTGGCCGAGCACTGGGCCTTTGATCTTGGAGAAGTCCGGCTTGCCGTGGGGCATGACGTAGTAGTAGCTGACCGCGGCGGCGATGTTCGGGCAGCTGGCGGCGGCCCAGATCGCGAGCCCGCCGCCGAGGCAGAAGCCGACCGCGCCCACCCCCGGGCCGGCGACGCCCGGCTGGGCGGCGAGGTAGTCGGCGGCGCCGCACATGTCCTTCTCGACCTGGTCCATCGACATCGCCATCATCTTCTGTTCGGCCTCGCTCGGCTGGGCGGTCGTCTCGCCTCGATACAGGTCGGGTGCCAGTGCGTAGAAGCCTTCAGCCGCAAAGCGATCGCATACCGAGCGGATGTGCTCGTCCAGGCCCCACCACTCCTGCAGCACGATCACGGCAGGCCCCTGCTCGCCGGTAGGGACGGCCAGATAGCCGGGTGCGCTTCCGTCGCTGGTGGGGAACTCGATATCGGGCATGTATGGCTCCTTGGGTCCGTGACGATCGATGGCGCCAGGATATGGTGTCGCCGACAGCCACAGGGCCATTCCTCGTGGGGACAACGAAAGGCAACGCCATGGACGCCGTAAACCACCAGTTCCGACTCGCAGCGCGTCCCGTCGGTCTGCCGAAGCCAACTGACTGGTCCTACGCGGAGGAGCCGGTGGCGCAGCCCGGCGATGGTGAGGTGCTGGTGAAGGTCGCATACGTGTCGCTCGACCCTGCGATGCGCGGCTGGATGAACGACGGACGCTCGTATATCCCGCCGGTGTGCATCGGCGAGGTGATGCGCGCGTTCGCCGTCGGCGAGGTGCTCGCCTCCGGCGACCCCGACGTCGCGGTCGGAGACCACGTCGGCGGCCTGCTGGGCGTACAGGAGTACGCGATCGCCAACGGCAAAGGCGTGTTCAAGGTCGACCCGAGCCTGGCTCCGCTGCCGGTGTATCTCGGCGCGCTGGGCATGCCGGGCGTGACGGCCTACTTCGGCCTGCTCGACATCGGTCGACCGCAGCCGGGAGAGACGGTGCTCGTGTCGGGCGCAGCCGGCGCGGTCGGCGGCCTCGTCGGGCAGATCGCGAAATTGAAGGGGGCTCGCACGGTCGGCATCGCCGGCGGCCCGGAGAAGTGCGGGCACCTGCTCGATGACCTCGGCTTCGACGCGACGATCGACTACAAGTCAGAGGATCTCGATGCGGCGTTGAGCGAGACGTGCCCGAACGGCGTCGATGTCTACTTCGACAACGTCGGCGGCGAGATTCTCGATGCGGCGCTCGCGCATCTGGCGCGCCACGCTCGCGTGGTGATCTGCGGGGCGATCTCCCAGTACAACAACACCGAACCGGTGCGCGGGCCGTCCAACTACCTGTCGTTGCTGGTCAACAACGCGACGATGACCGGCTTCGTGATGTCCGACTATCTCGACCGCTACGCCGAGGCGGTGACCGAGATGGCCGGCTGGCTCGCGTCGGGGCAGCTCGTCTCACGCGATGACATCGCGGAGGGCCTGGAGAGCTTTCCCGAGGTGCTGCTGCGCCTGTTCAGCGGCGAGAACACGGGCAAGCTCGTTCTGCAGCTCTAGCCAACGCGGTTCAGCGCGCAAGCGAGAGCACGTGTGCGCTCGCCGGGTCGATGCGACCGTCGAGCAGATCGAGGTAGGCACTCTGCAGCGCGTCGGCTCCGCGGCCGTGGGCGACCTTCAGCCAGCCGCCGGTCCACTGCACGTATGGCCGCCAGGCGGCGGCCATACGTCGCTCCAGCTCCGCGGCGCCCCAGTCCGCGGATCGCTTGGTGACACGATCGGGGGCGAAGAAGAAGGTGGGTCGCGGACCCGGTAGACCCTCCGGCACCGCTCCCATGCGATCGTGGTGCGTCGCGCCGACGACAGCCGAGTGGGCGAGCTGCTCGCGGTAGTGCTCGTGCACGGTGCCGCGCACCTGGGCGTCGCCGGCCATGTCGACGTACACGGCGCGCCCGTCCGGCAGCGACTCGAGCTCGTCGTAGGCGACGACGTGGTCATAGACGCCGAGTGCGCGCGCGAACTCGGCGCTCCGCGGCGAGGTCAGGCCGACGACGTCGATGCCGTCGCGCTGCGCCAGCAGGAACGCGAGCGCGCTGGCGGTCTTGCTGGAGGCGCTCGACAGGACGACGCTGTCCGCGGCAAAGAAGTCCGCGTCCTCCAGGAAGTCGTCGATCAGATAGGAGGTGAGGAACAGCGGGCGCAACAGCATCTGCTCGTCCTCGTGTATGGCGTCGTGCATCGGGTCGCCGTCGACTCGGGCGTACCGGTTGTACGCCGCGGGCAGTTGTGCGCGGTGCGCCGCCGCGTCGATGAAGCCATGGGCGCTGACTCGCGAAGGCGTCACGAGCAGCTCGCTCGACGGCGGCAGGTAGCCGTAGACGCGTGTGCCGGGCTCGAGCTCGGCGACCGCGCTGTCGAGCACCTCCGCGAAACCCCATACCGGCATGCGTCCCCAGCCGTCCTCGGCTGGGAAGAAGCTCCAGTAGGACATCGCCTCGCCGAAGGTCGCGTAGGTGATGTTGTTCGAGGTGAGGCCGAACGCGTCGATGCGCAGCAGCGCCTGTCCGTCGCCGGGCGCGGGCGCGGGCGCGTCATCGAAGCGGCAGCGGTGCAGATCGTCCTTGGCGAGCAGGAAGTCCATTCGAGCTCACTCGCCTCGCGCCGGAGTTGGCGAGCGCCGCAGCCACCACGTCGTGGGTCCCCCGGGCAGCACGATCTCGGTTGCCTCATCGAACCCTCGACCTCGATAGAAGCGACGGTTCTCCACCGTCGAGGTCTCCAGACAGCACGCGATGCCGAGCCGATCGGCCTGCGCGAGGATCGGCGTCATGACAGCCGTTGCCAGGCCCTGACGTCGCCGCTCGGGGTCGGTGGCCAGAACCCCGAGATACCAGTGCGACTCGCTGGAGTCCGCCGCGGCGACGGCGTCGTTGTATTGCGCCAGGCGCTTGAAGCTGACCTCGCCGGCGGTTGCGCGATAGCGGGACCAGACGCTGCGCGCGTCGGTGTCGCTGTCGCCGGCGTCCGGTGAATCCCACATCGCGACCGCCGCGAGGTCGTCGCTGACCCAGACGTTCCGGCGGGCGACCCTGAGATCGAACAGCGACCCCGCGAAGTGAGGGGCGAGGCGCTCGTAGTCCTCGCCGAGGATGAATGCCCACGCCGGGTCCTGCGCGAAAGCTGCCACGACGGTGGCCACGACGCCGACGCGCTCCTCCGGCACCGCCTCGCGGACCATCACCCGCGTCGAGGATGCCACAGCGCTGGTCATTCGATCTGAAACGGTTGGGCGCCGAGCTCGACGAGATCGCCGCTGTGCAGCGCGGCGCGACCGACGCGCTCGCCGTTGACGGCGCTGCCGTTCGTGGAGGCGAGATCCTGCAGTACCCAGACACCGTCGCGGAAGGTGAGCTGCGCGTGCCGGCGCGACACGCTCGGGTCAGCGACGACGATGTCGCATGCGGGATGGCGTCCGATCAGCAGGCGGTCGTCCTCGGCGCGATCCAGCACCAGCAGCATCGGCAGCTTCGGGGGCTGAGCAAATCCGGCGGTGGCGCGCATGCTGGTGAGGAGACCGCGCCAGGCGTGGCGGGCCACGTCGATGGGTCGCGATCTGGCGCGGCGGAGCGTGAGGTCGCCGATCAGCTGCTGCTCGTCGATCAGATGCGTTCCGAACAGCAGTCCGAGCCGGTGGACATGCGTCTGCTCGCTGAGCAGACCCTCGGCGAACGCCGAGTTCAGGACACCCGCAAGACGTTGGCGTGGACGACCGAACGCGGACACCCAGCGAGTATCCCGCGCGCGAGCGCGTATGTCCATGCCGGCGAGCATCGCGGTCTGGGAAACGTCGCGCCTGGGGGTGTCACGCGCGCGCCGCGGGGTCTATGGTTGGCGCGATGGTGGAGTTCGGCCCAGCGAGTCAGAAGTGAGCGTCTCCCCCGAGGTCGTGGACGGCGTCACTGAGTCCTACGCCGACGTCAACGGCGTGCGCCTGCACTACGCGGAGGCGGGGAGCGGCCCGCTCGTGGTGCTGTTGCACGGCTTCCCCGCGTTCTGGTACTCGTGGCGCCACCAGATCCCGGCGCTCGCGCAGGCCGGTTACCACGTGGTCGCCCCGGACATGCGCGGCTACAACCTGTCGAGCAAGCCACGCGGCTGGCGCGCCTACGACGCCGAGTCCCTCGCCGGTGACATCGCCGGCCTGATCCGCCATTTCGGTGTCGAGGACGCCTACGTCGCCGGCCACGACTGGGGCGCCGCGGTGGCATACCTCACGGCTATGGAGCATCCCGAGGTCGTCAAGCGGCTGGCGATCCTCAACGTGCCCCATCCGGAGCGGATGCTCGCGTCGTTCCGGACCAGGAGGCAGCTTCGCAAGAGCTGGTACATGTTCTTCTTCCAGCTTCCCGTGATCCCCGAGCGGCTGCTCGCGGCCCGCAACTTCGCGGCTGCCAAGCGCGCGCTTCGCGTTGAATCGCCGCACGCGTTCAGCGACGCCGAGGTCGAGCGCTACGTCGAGGCTTGGTCGCAGCCGGGGGCGTTGACGGCGATGATCAACTACTACAGAGCCGCGCTGCGGCGCTCGCCGCGCTCCGCGATGGCGCGCATGCGCCGCATCGACGCGCCGATGCTGGTCATCTGGGGTGAGCGCGACTCGGTGCTCGGCAGCGAGCTCGCCGAGCCCGCGCCGAGATGGGTCCCCGACGTCCGCGTCGAGCGCCTGCCGAGTGCGAGCCACTGGGTCCAGAACGACGCTCCCGAGCAGGTCAACGAGCTGCTGACCGGCTTTTTCGCTGCGGCCGACTGACCTCGCAGGACGCCCCTCCTATATTTGAGCCATGGGGACGCGCGATGAGTGAGCGGCGCCTGGGCACGAACGGACCCACGGTCTCAGCGCTGGGACTCGGATGCATGGGCATGTCCGGTATGTACGGGCCGGCGGACCGCACGGAGAGCATCGCGACGATCCATGCGGCGCTCGCTGCGGGCGTCGACCTGCTCGACACGGGTGACTTCTATGGAATGGGCCACAACGAGCTGCTGATCGCGGAGGCGCTGCGCGGACGCCCGCGTGAGGATTATCTGCTGAGCGTCAAGTTCGGCGCCCAGCGCGGGCCCGACGGGGCGTGGCTCGGCTACGACGCGAGCCCGCCGGCGGTCAAGACGGCGCTTGCGCACTCGTTGACGCGCCTCGGCGTCGAGTACGTCGACATCTACCGTCCCGCGCGCCTGGACCCGCACGTGCCGATCGAGGAGACGGTCGGCGCGATCTCCGAGCTCGTGCAGGCGGGCTACGTGCGTTACGTCGGCCTCTCGGAGGTCGGACCGGAGACGATTCGGCGGGCGGTGGCGACCCATCCGATCTGCGACCTGCAGATCGAGTACTCGCTGATCTCACGCGGCATCGAGGCGGAGATCCTGCCGGTGTGCCGCGAGCAGGGACTGGCGATCACCGCGTACGGCGTGCTGAGTCGCGGGCTGATCAGCGGGCATTTCTCCGCCGAGCGCGAGCTGGCCCCGACGGATTTTCGCTCCCGCGCGCCGCGCTTCAGCGACGAGAACCGCGCACGCAACCTGGCCCTCGTCGACGGGCTGCGGGCCGTCGCCAAGGCCAAGGGCGCGACCGTCGCGCAGGTCGCGATCGCCTGGGTGATCGCTCGCGGTGAGGACATTGTCGCGCTCGTTGGCGCGCGCACGCGCGAGCGTCTCGGAGAGGCACTTGGCGCTGAGCAGCTCGACCTGGACGCTGGCGATCTCGCCGCGCTCGAGCGCGCGATTCCGCCCGACGCGGCGGTCGGGGATCGCTACGCGGCGCCGCAGATGGCGGCGCTCGACAGCGAGCGTGGATAGTCAACCGGAGGTGCGCCGGGCCGGGGTCGCGGATGCCGAGAGCGTGGGTCGGCTGCTGAACGAGTTCAACCGCGAGTTCGGCGAGCCCACCCCCGGCGCCGAGCGCCTCGGTGCTCGCATCGGGCAGCTGATCGAGCAAGGCGATACGGCAGTGCTGCTCGCGGGCGCCGGCCCCGACGGTCTAGCGGTCCTGCGCTTTCGCCCGGCGATTTGGACGCAGGCGCTCGAGTGCTATCTGGCAGAGCTGTACGTGGCGCCCGCGTTACGAGGGCGGGGCCTGGGGCGTGCGTTGATGGACGCGGCGATCGAGCTGGCACGCAGCCGCGGCGCCAGTCACATGGAACTCGGGACCGGCGAGCAGGATGTCGCGGCGCGGGCGCTGTACGAGAGCCTCGGCTTCAGTAATCGCGAAGGCAGGCCGGATGGCCCGCTGAACTACTACTACGAGCGCGAGCTCTGACCGCCGAGCGGCCACGGGTTCGCGATCGTCTCCCATGAGTCCTGGCTCCAGTCGGCGTATGCCACGGCGGGCTCGTCGGTCGCGCTGGTGACCGACGCGTCGTACTGCGCGGCCAGCTCACTGACCGGGTAGTACGCCTCGTCGAGCCGACGGGAGCCGATCATCAGGACGGCGCACGGGCCGTCGCCGGCGCCGACGAACACGTGCTCGACGCCGGCGGGGCAGTGAAAGAAGTCCCACTGTCGAAGTTCCTGCTCCTCACCGTCGATGATCGCGACGCACTCTCCGTGAAGCACGAGGAAGTCCTCCTGCACCGGCTCGGAGTGGTAGCGGCAGTTGGGCTGGCCGGGCTCCATGACCTGGACGTTCACACCGGTGTCCTGCCAGCGAACGTCCTCGGGCTCGAGCTCGATGACCATCGCGCGGCGCGGGTGCCGCTGGCTCGGCGCTTCGTCGAGGTTGACAACAAACGGCTCGTCCATTTTGCGAAAGATACCCGCAGGCGACTGTGCGTAGTCCGTGGGCCGGCCGTGCGTCGCTCAGTCAACGCTCCTGTTGCTACCCACGACGGGCGGCGAATATGTGGGCGTCAGCACCAGCTCGGTGTCCTCGGTCGCCACGCTGACCCTGGGCGAGTCGCTTGCGAGCCTGCGCGCGAGGCCGTCGAGGGCGTCGTCGGTGCGGTTGTAGCGGTGATGGAAGAGCGCGACGGCTCGCGCACCGGCGCGGCGCGCGAGCTCGACGGAGTAGTCGGCGACGGCATGCCCGAAGTCGGCTTCGGCGGCGAGCTCCTCGGGGAACAGCTGCGCGTCGTGGACGAGCACGTCGGCCTCGCTCGCGAGCTCGACCGCGGCGGCGTGATACTCCCCGAAGCCGTGGTCGCCGGGGCCGAACATCGTGGGGCAGTGGTCGGGCATGTAGGTGAGCGTTGAGTGCCCGTCACTGATGCGGTAGCCGAAGGTCCGCCCGCCCTTGTGCGGAACCTCGCGCGCGTGCACTGTGAAGCCCTCGAGCTGGTGCTCCCCGGGCGTGATCGTCGCGAACGTCCACTGCCCGCGCAGCTCCGTGGGACCGACGGGGAAGTACGGCGGCGACATCATCCCCGCGAGCACGCTCTCCGCGTCCTTGCCGCTCTCCTGCTCGGGCAGCACCACGTGCAGGCGCGCGTCGCGCCGGTCGGCGGCGGCGAAGAAGGGAAGCCCGAGCACGTGGTCCCAGTGCAGGTGCGTCAGCAGGATCGTGCCGATGAACGGCTCGCCGCCGAGGAGTGGCGTGACGCACTGCAGTCCGTTGCCGGCGTCGAGGATCAGGCTCGGCGCCGCGGCGTCGTCGTGGCTGAGCATCAGACAGGACGTGTGCCCGCCGTAGCGCACGAACTCGATGCCCGGCGCTGGGGTGGAGCCCCGCACGCCGCAGAAGCGGACTCGCAAGTGCGGTCAGCTCCGGTCGGCCTGCTCGTGGTGCATGCGAGGCATCGCGGGCAATTATGTTCGACCGGGGCCGTTGCTGTCCATCCCGGGCTTGGATCGCATCCTATGCTTGGGCCGCATGAGCTACGACGCGCTGGTCGTAGGGTCGGGTCCTAACGGCCTGACGGCGGCGATCACGATGGCGCGTTCGGGCTGGCGCGTGCTCGTGCTCGAGGCCTCGGAGCGTGCGGGAGGCGCGGTGGCGACGCAGGAGCTGACGCTGCCCGGCTTCCACCACGACACGTTCTCGGCGGTGTATCCCGCAGCGGCGGCCTCGCCGGCGTTCGCCGGCATGGGACTCGAGCGCCACGGCCTGCGCTGGGTCCACCCCGGGGCGTGCGTGGCGCACCCGCTGGGGGATGGCAGCGCTGTGACGCTGTACCGCGAGCTCGAGCGCACGGTGGCGGGCCTCGAGGCGGTGCACGCGGGCGACGGCGAGCGCTGGGGTGAGTTCGCGGCGCCCCTGGTGCGCCGTTTCGACGCGGTGCGCGACACGCTGCTCGCGGGCTTTCCGCCGGTCGCGGGGACGCTGCGACTGGCGGCGGCGCTGGGCCCACGGGGAATGCTTGACTTCGCGCGCGTTGCGCTGATGCCGGCCCAGGCGTTGGCGCAGGAGCGGTTCGGGGACTACGGTGCGCGCGCGTGGCTATACGGCTCGGCGCTGCACTCGGACGCGCCGCTGGCAAGCGCCGGCAGCGCGATCGCGGCGGTGTACATGATGCTCTTGGGGCACGGCGCCGGTTGGCCGAGCCCGGAGGGCGGCGCGGGACGGCTCGCGGACGCGCTGGTGGCGCATCTGCGCGAGCTGGGTGGCGAGCTGCGCACACACGCGGCGGTGACGCGGATCGTGGCAAACCGTGGCCGCGTGGTCGGCGCCCAGATCGATGGGGGCGAGCTGGTGGGCGCGCCTGTCGTGGTCGCGGACGTGCTTCCCGGTGCGCTCGCGCGCCTGGCGGGCGAGGCGCTGCCGGCGCGCTACGCGCGCGCGCTGCTGCGATACCGCGCCGGCCCGGCGACGCTGAAGCTCGACTGGGCACTCGACGGTCCGATCCCGTGGACGGCGCCGCAGGCGCGGGAGGCGGGCACGGTGCACGTGGGCGGCTCAGCGCGGGAGATGCTCGAGAGCACGAGGTTGACCGCTGATCTGCCGCAGCGCCCGTTCATGATCCTGGGCCAGCAGTCGCTGGCCGATCCGTCGCGTGCGCCAGCCGGCAAGCACACGGCGTGGGCGTACACGCACGCGCCGCAGCGGGGAGTCGACTGGAGCGTCGAGCGCGAGCGCCATGTGGAGCGCATGGAGGCGCAGGTAGAACGCTTCGCGCCGGGCTTTCGCGACCTGATCCTGGCGCGGCACGTGCTCGGCCCGGCGGACCTCGAGCACCGCAACGCAAACCTGCCGGGCGGCGATGTCGGCGGCGGGAGCTATGCGCTCGACCAGCTGATCTTCCGCCCGGTGCCGTCGCTGGTCCCGTACCGGACGCCGCTGCGCGGGCTCTATCTGGGCAGCGCCGCGACGTTCCCCGGCGGCGGCGTTCACGGTGTGCCGGGCCGCGCGGCCGCACGCGTGGCGCTGGCGGAAGCCCGCGTCCGCGGGCCGCTCGCCGCCCTGCGCGACCGCACTCGCACACGGCGATCGGCCTAGCCCCGGGCGCCTACTTGCGCTTGGCCTGGTGCTCGAGCACCTTGCCGAACGCCTCCTCGAGCTGCGAGCTCATGCGCTGCTTGAACAGCGCGAGCAGCGCCTCGGATGCGAGCGGCCTGAGCGCGTTGACGCCGCCGATCAGCTCCTCCCAGCCGTCGTCGGGCTGGCCTGCCTCATCGAACGGCTCCCACAGCTCGCGCAGGAAGAGCCGTGTGAACGCCCGTGAGATCGACTCGCAGTCGCGGCTGACCTTCTCGACGAGCACGAGCGCTGCGTGCAGGGGGATGCCGAGCGCGACGACCTGCTCGGCAGCGCCGAGCAGCGCGGGGCTGGGTGCTTCAAAGCGCCCGTCGCCGAGCGGCACGAGCAGCTTCAACCGCCGCACGCGCTCGATGTCCTTGGCGTCGACATCGCCGAAGCGCTTGAACAGTTCCTCGGCGGTGATCAGTTCGGGCGACTCGGGCTCGAACGGGGTGGTGACCGCGGTGCGCAGGCCGAGCAGCCGCTCGGCGAGGCCGTCGGAGCCGCTGAGCAGCCGCTCGATGGCGGCGAGGTTGAAGCCGTCGGCCTGCAGGTCGAGGATCAGCCGCAGCCGCGCGACGTGCTCGGCGCTGTAGTAGCCGACCCGCGCTCTGACCTCCGGCGCGGGAAGCAGCCCGCGGGTGTGGTGGTTGCGGATGTTGCGCACCGACATGCCGACCTCCGCGGCGAGCTGCTCGACCGTCAGGTCGTATGTCTGCCCGTTCGCCGCGACATCGCGGCCGCCGTCGCCGTTGCGGCTGGCGTCGACTGCGGTGCGTTTGTTGGGACGCGTGCTTGCCATCGTCGATTTCAGGGTAACACCTGGACGGGATGAGGGTACCTCTATCTATGTGACCTCGTTTGAGGTACCATCATCTCGCGTCATGACCTTCGACTCCCACCAACCAGACCATGGCTGAACGCGGCGCGATGCCGCAGGTGTCGCCGGCGCGTCGCAAAGCGCTCGGGCTGATCCGCTCGTTCACCTCGCCGCTGCTGCCGGACGACTACCTCGAGCTCGTCAACCCGCTGTGGTCGACGCGTGAGCTGCGCGGGCGCATCGAACGAATCGAGCGCGAGACGCCGGAGGCGGCGACGGTCCTGATCAAGCCGGGTTGGGAATGGCCGGGCCACCGCCCCGGCCAGTACGTGCGTCTCGGCATCGAGGTCGACGGCATCCACCACTGGCGCGCCTACTCGCTGACCTCCGATCCGAGCCGCAGCGATGGCTGCATCGCGATCACGCCGAAGCTGGTGCCCGAGGGCAAGGTCTCGCCGTTTCTGTTCGGGCGTGTGCGTCCGGGGACGATCGTGCGCCTCGGCGGCGTCGAAGGCACGTTCACGCTGCCGCAGGCGCTGCCCGAGCGGCTGCTGTTCATCAGCGCGGGCAGCGGGATCACGCCGATCATGAGCATGCTCCGGAGCATCTCAGCCGAGCGCCGGCGCGCCGACGTCGTCCACGTCCACTGCGCGCGCACACGCGACACGGTGATCTTCGGCGCAGAGCTGCGCGCGCTCGCGCGCGCTGACGCTGGCTACCGCCTGCACGAGCGGATCACCGGCGAGCAGGGGCGCGTGACGGCGGACCAGCTCGATCAGCTGTGCGGCGACTGGCGCGAGCGCGAGACGTTCCTGTGCGGACCGCCGGGGCTGCTGAGCGCGATGCGCGATCGCTGGCGGCTCGACGGAGATCCGGCGCGCCTGCACGTCGAGCACTTCCAGCCCGACGCGCGCGTCGGCGACGCCGAGCGTGGCACGGGCGGCACGATCAGCTTCCGGCGCAGCGGCCTCGAGGCGTCAAGCGACGGCGAGCAGCCGATCCTCGCGGCGGGCGAGAGCGCCGGGGTGACGCTGCCGTTCGGCTGCCGCATGGGCATCTGTCACAGCTGCGTCGGGCGGCTGCGCTCGGGTCAGGTGCGCGACCTGCGCACCGGACGCGTGCACGGCCAGCCGGGCGAAACGGTCCAGACGTGCATCAACGCGCCCGAGGGCGCGGTCGAGATCGACCTGTAGCGACCACGAACCTGTCACCACAACGAGCAAAGGAATCGCCTTGTCCGCAACGCTGAGCGACAGCCGACCGACATCCCCCCGCCTGGACGAGCCAGAGAGCCCACTGTCACGCCTGACGGCGGAGCAGATCGAGCAGCTCGGCCGCGAGTTCGACGCGATCCACGACGAGGTGTATGGCGATCTCGGCGACCGTGACGCCCGCTATATCCGCAGCACGATCAAGCTGCACCGTCACCTCGTGCTGGCGGCGCGTGCGCTGCTGCTCGGGTCGCGCTACAGGCCGCTGTGGCTGGCGGGCACGGCGTCGCTGTCGCTGGCGAAGATCCTGGAGAACATGGAGATCGGCCACAACGTGATGCACGGCCAGTGGGACTGGATGAACGACCCGGACATCAACTCCCAGAACTGGGATTGGGACACGGCTTCGCCGGCGGACGCGTGGCGCCACTCGCACAACTACGAGCACCACACGTTCACGAACATCCGCGGCAAGGACCGCGACCTCGGCTACGAGATCATGCGCATCGACCCGCATCAGCGCTGGCATCCGATCTACCTGTTCCAGCCGATCTACAACCTGCTGCTGATGGGGTTCTTCGAGTGGGGCGTGGCGGTGCACGATCTCGACCGCGGGGCGATCCACTCGGGTGAGAAGTCCAAGGAGCAGGTGCTGGAGGAGCTGAAGGCGATCGGCGCGAAGGCGCGCAGCCAGATCGTCAAGGACTACATCGCGTTCCCGGCGCTGGCGGCAGCGCTGAACGCGGGGCTCGCGGGCCGGCGCTCGGCGCGGCCGACGTTCAAGTCGACGGCGAGCGCCAACTTCACGGCGAACATCGTGCGCAACGTGTGGGCGTACTCGATCATCTTCTGCGGGCACTTCCCCGACCAGACGTACACGTTCAGCGAGCAGGAGGTCGCGAACGAGACGCGCGGCGGCTGGTACGTGCGCCAGCTGCTCGGCGCGGCGAACATCGACGGCGGCCCGTTGTTTCACCTGCTTGCGGGCAACCTGAGCTTTCAGGTCGAGCACCACCTGTACCCGGACATGCCCTCGAGCCGCTACGCGGAGATCGCGCCGCGCGTGCGCGACATCTGCCGCCGCTACGGGCTGCCGTACAACACGGGCCCGCTGCACAGGCAGCTCGGCACGGTCCACCGCACGATCCTGCGGCTTGCGTTTCCAGGCGGCAGGGTGCGCCCGAAGCCGGGGCCGTACCGGCCGGATTCGCCGTGAGGAGCTAGCTCCTGCGTGCGGGCCCGGCGGGCGTAGCGGGCCCGGCGGTGGCGTCCTCTGCCGCGACGTGCCCGACGGGCGCGGCCCGCGGATCGGGCTTGGCGATCGTCCAGACGGGCACCGGCGCGACGCGGCCCCGGATCTCGAGCTCGCCGACCAGCACGAGGTCGCTGGGCGGCTCGTGCAGTCGTTCACGCGTGCTGTCGGCGATGAACAGCATGTGACCGCTGCCCTTGGTCATGCCCTCCAGGCGCGACGCGGTGTTGGTGGTGTCGCCGAGCGCGGTGTACTCGACGCGCTGCTCCGAGCCGATGTTGCCCGCCATCACGGGGCCGCTGTTGACGCCGACGCCCATCACAAAGCGGTGCTCGTGGCCGTGCTCGGCGATCCACCCGTTGAATGCGTCGAGGCGCGCGTCGATCATCTCGGTGGCGGCGGCGAGCGCGCGATCGGCGTGGTCGGGCTGCTCGAGCGGCGCGCCGAACACGGCCATGATGCCGTCGCCCATGTAGGCGATCAGCGTGCCGCCGGCGCCGAGGATCGCCTCGGTCATCTCGTTGAGGTACGTGTTGACGACCTCGATCACGGTGGTGGCGGGTAGCTTCTCGGAGAAGCTCGTAAACCCGCGCAGGTCGGAGAACAGGACGGTGCAGTCACGTTCGACCGCGCCGAGGCGCAGGTTGTCACCGGTGCTGGCGACGACCTGCTCGACGACGTCGGCGGGCACGAACCGCGAGAACAGGTCGTGCACGCGCGCGCGTTCGATCGTCTCGCCCACGTACAGCACGGCGAGCGTGCCGAGCGTGCCGAGGGCGAGCGCGAGCAGTGGATAGACGAACGAAGCGATCCAGCCGCCGTCGAAGGCAACCTGGACGGCGATCGTGAATGCGAGCGCGAGCGCGACGGCGCTGAGCAGCGAGCGCCATTGGCGGACGCGGAGGCTTCCGATCGGCACGACAGCCCCAAGTATCAGGACCGAGATGATGTTGACCCAGCCGGGGACGTCTCGCAGCGGCACGCCTTCGAGCAGCGTCGCGGTCGCATTGCCCCAGATTTCTGGCCCTGGCATCGTGCCGTTGGTCGTCGGGGTCGTGTGCAGATCCTGGAGGATCGGCGAGGAGGCTCCGACGATCGCGAGCTTTCCCTGGAACGTGCCGTGTGGTATTTGGCCCAGTAGCACCTTCGTGTAGGAGATCGAGTGGAAGCTTTCGGGCGGGCCGACGAAGTCGATCGGGAGGCTGCCGCTGGCGAACGTCGAGGCCGGTAGCGAGTGCCCGCTCATCAGTTCTGCGGAGACGACGGGAAAGCTCTCGAGCTGGTTGTACTGCCGTTCGAAGCGTCGGACGCTGCCGTCGGGGTCGAGCGTCAAGCGCGCGTCGGCCGGCCGGGCGCCGATTTCGTGCAACAGCTTGGGGGCTCCCCCGAAGATCTTCGTTTCGCCGCTGGCGCCGATGTTCGTCGTCGCCAGGACGACTTTCCCGTGGGCGCGGCCGACGGCTTCGATCAGATCGTCGTCTTCTTCTTCGTTGGTGGGGTGGGTGAATTCCATGTCCATCGCGATCGCCTTCGCACCTGCCTGGCGCAGGTGGTCGATGACTTCGGCGTCGAACTTGCGCGGGAGCGGCGAGCGGGCGTCGAGGTGGTGTTCTTCCAGTTCTTTTTCCGCTTCAAGGCTGATCGCCACGAACACGATGTTCGAGGGCGGCTTGCGAGAGCCGCGGATCGAGTAGCGCTGGTCGATCGTCTGCAGTTCGGTGCGACGCAGCAGGTGCGTGGCGTAGGCGGCGACGCCGATGCCGCCGGCGAGTGCTGCGACGACGAGCAACGCCATCGTCTTGCGTCGCTGCCTGCGAGTGCCGCCCATCTCAACGCCCCGATCTCAGCATGTGAGTGTCCCCTGGCGCGCCGATGCTACCGAGCCTCGGGCGCACGAGCGTTGTTTTTCCGTTGGATGTAGCCTGTGGGAGCGCGTGACGGGGCTGTTGGCGACGCTGGGGGGTAGACGTACATGGGTCCGGTGGGCCTTTGCAGATAGCCGCAAATTGCTCGATTGGCGCGTCGAGGTCCGCGAGCGGATGGTTTGTGCGGGCACGCCTCACGCTCTTGGTGTGTGCGCTGCTGTGCGTGGCGATCGCGACGACGCTCGCGCTTGCAGTCACAGGTGAGCGCTCATCACGGCTGCCTTCCGCGGATCAAGCCACGGGCGCTGCCGCCGCGCGTGCTCTGACGGCGCCCGCGGCGCTCCCGCTCGCGGCGCTCGGGCCGGTGTCCGCGGCGCTCGGCGGCGCCGACGGCGCGTATCGCTTGGCGCGCTCCCACGGAGCCTTTCACGCGAGCAATCCCGCCCAAAGGCTCGGAATACGCTTCTCCAGCTCGAGCGTCCAGCTCAGCGCGCGTGGGCTCGGCCTGGGGCTGAGCCTGCACGCGGCCGGCTATGGCAGCGCGCTGCAGAGCGTCGGCGCTGCGACGCTGCGCGTCAGCGACAATCGCGTGTTCTACCAGCGGCGTGGGCTCGAGGAGTCCTACGCCAACGGGCCGGCGGGTCTCGAGCAGAGCTTCGCGCTGCCGCGGCCGCTGCCGGGGCACGCGCGGGGCGCGCTGACGCTGGCGATGACGCTCTCGGGAAGCGCGCGCGTGTCACTCGACGCGACCGGGCACGGCCTCGAGCTGGCGGGCGCGGGCGGATCGTCGCTGCACTACGGCGCGTTGCTGGCGACCGACGCCGGCGGCCGCGCTCTCCGCAGCTGGTTGCAGCTCGACGGGCGCGAGCTGTTGATCAGGGTCGACGCCGCCGGCGCACGCTACCCGCTTCGCATCGACCCGTTGATCGACGGCTCGTCGTTGTCAGCGACGCCCAGCGGCGAAGGTGAGCTCCTCGGCTACAGCGTCGCGCTCTCTGGAGACGGCAACACCGCGATCGTCGGGGCCAGGTACGGCGCCGCGGCGTGGGTGTTCACGCGCTCGGGCTCGACCTGGACACAGCAGGGCCCGGCGCTGACGATCAACGAAGAAGAAGCCGGCAGCGGTGAAGAATGCGGCGCCGAAGCGGCCGAATGCGGCTTCGGGCACAGCGTCGCGCTGTCTGCCGACGGCAACACCGCGATCGTGGGCGCGCCGACCGATCACTCCGAAGACGGGGCGGCGTGGGTCTTCACGCGAACCGACGGCGAATGGAGCCGGCACGGCGTGGAACTCAGCGGCGGCGACGCGGAGAGCGGCATCGGGCGCTTCGGTGCAGCCGTGGCGCTGTCCGCGGACGGCGGCACCGCGATCGTGGGCGCGCCCGGCAACCACGCCCACCACGGGGCGGCGTGGGTGTTCACCCGCTCCGGTTCGAGCTGGACGCAGCCGGGCGTGGAGGTCACCGGCGGGCCGGAAGTGCGCGGCGCAGGCGGCTTCGGCTGCAGCGTCGCTCTGTCGGCCGATGGTGGCACGGCGTTGGTCGGCGCCCGCTTTGACGCGACCGGCGGGGCGGCCTGGGTGTTCACGCGCGAAGGCTCGAGGTGGGAACAGCAGGGCAGGAAGCTCACGGGCGGCGGCGAGGTCGGCGAAGGGCGCTTCGGCGGCAGCGTGGCGCTGTCGGCCTTCGGCGACACGGCCCTGATCGGCGGCCCAGCCGACGCGGAAGGCGTCGGCGCGGCGTGGGTGTTCACGCGCGCGGCGGACTCGACCTGGGAACAGCAGGGGTCGAAGCTGACCGCCGGCGACGAGCTCGGTGAAGGACGCTTCGGCTCCAGCGTCGCATTGTCCGGTGACGGCGAGGTGGCGCTGATCGGCGCTCCACGCGACGCGGAGGCGGGAACCGTCCGGGTGTTCGCGCGCTCGGGCACGACCTGGACGCAACAGGCCCCGACGCTCGACAGCCCTTCGGAACCCACCGCCAAGGACCGCTTCGGCGCGAGCGTCGCACTGTCCTCGGCGGGTGCGACGGCGCTGATCGGCGCCCCCGCGACCCGGCAATCCTCGGGCGTGGCGTGGACGTACCTCAACACAATCGTGCCGGCGCCGACGGTGTCGAGTATCGGCCCCGTTTCCGGGTCAAGTGAAGGCGGGACGCACGTGCTCGTGCAGGGAACGGGCTTCCTGCCGGGCGCCACGGTGACGATCGGCGTGGCGGCGGCCGCGGTCGAAGTCATTTCGGAAACGGAGCTCGAGGTGGTGACCGCCGCGCACGCGCCGAGTTCGGAGGAAGTGATCGTGACGACGGCGGACGGCAAATCCACAGGCGGCCCCTCCTATACGTATGTGTCGCCGCCACCACCGACGGTGTCGAGTGTGAGCCCGACATCGGGGCCGATTGCTGGTGGCACGCCGGTGCTCGTCACGGGGAGCAACTTCGTGCCGAGTTCGAAGGTCGAGATCGGAGGGGTGGCGAGCACGGTTGAAGTGGTCTCGGAAACGGAACTGAAGGCGGTGACGCCCGCGCACGTGGCGGGCCCGGCGGAAGTGGTCGTGACGACCGCTGGCGGCGAATCGATGGGCGGCCCCTCCTACATGTATGTACCGCTGCCGACGGTGTCGAGTGTGAGCCCGGCGTCGGGGCCGATCGCGGGCGGGACGCAGGTGCTCGTCACGGGGAGCAACTTCTTGGCGGGTGCGAAGGTCGAGATCGGTGGGGTGGCGAGCGCGGTTGAAGTGGTTTCGGAAACGGAACTGAAGGCGGTCACGCCCGCGCATGCGGCGGGCCCGGAGGAAGTGGTCGTGACGAGCACGGGTGGCGAATCCACCGGTGGCCCCTCCTATACGTACGTGCCGCCGCCGGCGGTGTCGAGCATCAACCCGGCGTCGGGGCCGAGCGAAGGTGGGACGCAGGTGGTTGTGAGGGGAACCGGTTTCACCTCCGACACAAGACTCGAGATCGGTGCGCCCGCGGGCGCGGTTGAAGTGATCTCGGAAACGGAACTGAAGGCGGTGACCCCCGCATACGGCGCCGGCGCGCAGGAAGTCATCGCGAGCAACGGCAACGGCGTCTCCAGCGGCGGCCCGACCTACACGTTCGTGACGTTGCCGGCGCCGCTCGGTCTTGTGGGTAATCCGCTCGCCGCCTCCGGCATTCTCGCGAGTGAGGTGACGGATGCGCCGCTCCCGCAGGCCGGCGTTACCGGGAACGTGGCGCCCGTCACGGGGACCGTGCTCGTGGAGCTTCCGGGCTCCGGCACGTTCGTGACACTCACCGGCCTTCGCCAGGTTCCCTTTGGCACGATCATCGACGCAACGAACGGGAAGGTCACGGTCACCACTGTCGGGCCGCACGGCGAACTCCAGTCGATGACCTTCTACGCGGGCAAGTTCGAGCTGCTCCAGGGACTCCACGATCAGGTCATCGCGACGCTCAACGGCGGGCGCTTCCACGTATGCCCGACCGCACGGGAGCGCAGCCATCTCGCTCGCGCCAGCTCCAGCCATCCCTCGGGCAAGCACGTGGTGCGCAAGCTGTGAGCTGAAGGTCACGGCAGCTACTCGACAAAGGGGAACTACGCGGCGGGAGCGGTGGTCGGCACCCGTTGGCTGACCGAGGACCTGTGCAACGGAACGCTCATCCGTGTGGCGACCGACAGCGTCGAGGTCACCAACCTCGTCACTCACCACCGCTTGAAGGTGAGAGCCGGCCACAGCTACCTCGCGAAGGCGCCCTGACCGGGAGTGGTTCGGCGGGCGGCTGCGGGAAGCCGGCCGCTCAGCCGCAGCCGGTGATGCCGCCGTCGAGCGGGATGACGGTGCCGGTCATGAATGCGCCGGCGCGCGAGGCGAGCAGCAGCGTCAGCCCGACGACGTCGTCGGGGCGCCCGATGCGCCCGAGCGGCACGCGGCTTTCGACCGCTTCTCGCGTCGCGGGGTCCTCGAGCGCGTAGGCCATCATTTTGCTCTGGAACGGCCCGGGGGCAATCGCGTTGACGGTGATGTGCTCGGCCGCGAGCCGCTTGGCGAGGTGGCGTGTGAGCATGTGCACCGCTGCCTTGCTGGCGCTGTAGCTGTAGTTCTCCACATCGGGTGGCTGCAATCCGTTGATCGAGCCGATGTTGATGACGCGCGCGGGGTCCTCGACGCTGGCGGCTGCGCGCAGCTCCCCGAGCAGCGCGACGGTCAGGTGAAAGACGCCCTCGACGTTGGTCGCGAGCACCTTCTGCCAGCCGGCGACGGGGAACTCCTCGAGCGGGGCGCCCCACGCTGCACCGGCGTTGTTGACGAGGATGTCGAGTGCGGGGAAGCGCTCGCGCGTCGCGGCGGCGAGCGCCCGTGCGCCGTCCTGTGTTGATATGTCGGCGGGTATCGCGTGGCAGTCACCCAGCGAGCCGAGATCCGTGGCGGCGGCTTCGACGTCGGCGCTCTTGCGCGAGGAGACGATCACACGCGCGCCGGCCTGCACGAGGCCGCGCGCGATCATCAGGCCGATGCCGCGCGAGCCGCCGGTCACGAGCGCGGTCTTGCCGGAGACGTCGAACAGGTCGCTCATGGCGCGTGATCCTATGGCCTGCCACGCGGGCTCGGCACGGCGGCCGATGATACGAGTCTGTGAGACTCACACGCGTGCGGTCGAGCGGGCCAACGGTGGCGGTGGTGGGCCACGTCGAGTGGGTGCAGTTTGCGCGGGTGCCGCACGTGCCGCGCGCGGGTGAGGTGGTGCACGCGGAGGACCCGTTCGCGGAGCCGGCGGGAGGCGGAGCGGTGGCGGCGGTGCAGCTGGCGCGGCTGGCGGGCACGGCGACGTTGGTGACGTGCCTCGGCGACGATGACAACGGCGTGCGCTCACGCACGCGGCTGGCCGAGCTCGGCGTGGACGTCCGCGCGTCGGTCGTCCCGAGCGCGACTCGCAGCGCGGTGACGCTGGTGGACGACGCGGGCGAGCGCACGATCACGACGTTCGGCCAGCGCCTTGAACCGAGCGGTGCTCGCCCGCAGGAGCGCTGGCAGGGCCTCGAGCAGATCGACGGGCTGTATTTCACCGCGGGCGACGAGGCCGAGCTGCGGATGGCGCGCTCGCGCTCACGCGCGCTGGTCGCGAGTCCGCGCGCCCGCGACGCGCTCGGCCATGGCGTCGTGCTCGATGCGCTGGTGCTGAGCGGCGAGGATGAGATCGAGCTGCGCGCCGCCGAGCCCGCGCTCGAGGAGGCAGAGCTGGTGGTGTGGACTGAAGGCGCCCGCGGCGGACACTACCGGCGTCGCGACGGCGCGACCGGTAGGTGGGACGCTGTGCGACCCCCCGGCGAAGCAATGGACTCCTACGGCTGCGGCGACTCATTCGCCGCGGGCTTCACGTACGGCCTCGGCGCGGGCATGGCACTCTCCGACGCGCTCGCGCTCGGCGCGCGCTGCGGCGCGATGTGCCTGACGGGACGCGGCCCGTACGAACGACAGCTGACCTCACGCGATCTGTAGCGCTACGGGTAGTACGTGGCGAGCACGTTGATCGTGCCACCGCCGAGCACGTCGACGATGATCCGCGAGCACGGCGTGCCGCCATTCGACTTGCTCGCGAGCGAAACCAGGTTGTAGACCTGGCGCACACCGCCGGCGCGCGCCTCGGAACGCCACAGAGCGGCAGCCTGCGTCACGGTGGCGCAGGAACCGCTGGCGAGCAGGGCGTGATTGACGCGGGTCTCGACGGAGCTCAGACGCTGCCCTTCGGTACGTCCCGCAGGTGACGGCCAGGACCCGCCTGCAGGCATGCGTCTCCGGACGAGGCGGATGTTGATCGTGTGCGTCTGCACTTCGATGCTCGGCGGAGTCTCAACGGCAGCGCACGTGGCGTGCGTTTCGGTGCTCGGCACGGTCTGCGGGACGACGCGCCAGCCTGTAAGGCCGTCGCCGCGCAGAACCGATTTGACGAGCGCAGCGGCGCTGCCCGCGGGCCAGCACGATCGTGAGGGGAGCCCGGTGGTGATGTCTTCGAGCTGGTCGGTGAGCTCGATCAGCGCGCCGTCCGTCCGCCAGCCCGGCGGCAGCCGTATCCAGCCTCTTTCGCGCGGGGCGACGTTCGCGGGCAGCACCCACACGATGCCGCCGGTTGCACCGACCCACGCGCGCAGCGGCGGCGCGGCGCGGTGATACAGCGATGGCCACAGCGCCGCACACGCAGACACAGGGTTGGGGTCGACGAGCTGCCCCTCATAGCCACTGCGGTCGCTGCGGCCGCACTCAAACGCCGACAGCTCCTTCGGATTTCCGGTCGGGCCGAACACGGCGGCGCCGGCTCCCGCCAGCACGGCGACTGCGAGCACCCCCGCGAGGGCACGCCATCGGCGGCGCCGGAGCACTCGTCCGACACGCTCTTTCCAACGGTCCCAGCCATGGATGCTCGCGGGCGCGCGTTGCACGTCGGCGAGTGCCAGCTCGGCGCCGTGCTCACTGAGAAGTTCCGACCACAGCCGATCCTCGAACCTGGACATTCAGCACTGCTCCTTCCTGAGGCGGGCGCGCGCCCTGAACAGCCGCACACGCAGCGCGCCGGCGGACACGCCGAGCGTCAGCGCGGCCTCGGCGGGGGTCATTCCGGCGAGGTCGACCAGCTCGATGGCCTGCCGTTCGATCGCGGCGAGGCCGGCGAGGCGGGCGAGCAGCTCGCGTCCACGGTCCTCGGCGTCGATGCGTTCAGCGAGCTCTGCGAGCTCGTCATCGTCGAGCACCCGCCTGCTGGCCTCGCGGCGCGTGGCATCGTCGCGGCGCGCACGGCGCTCGCAGTGTTTGGCGTACACGCGTCGGGCGATCGCGAACAGCCACGGGCGCTCGCTGCCGACGCTCGGCGGCGAGGACGCGTACGAGGTCATCGCCGCGAGGAATGTGTCGGCGGTGAGATCGGCGACTGTCTGCGGGTCGCGGCTGCGCCTGGCGAAGAAGCCTGTCACCGCTGGGAACGTGGCGCGGTAGAGCAACTCGAACGCGTCCAGTCGGTCCCCTGCCGGCGCCGTCACGCCCCGTGTTGCCGGCTCGCCGGTCACATGGCTCACACCCAACAAGTGGCGCCCCCCGCTTCCATCGTTACGGGGACGCTAACGCGCCGGGTGCGGCGTCGACATATGATCCGCCAGCCGCCATGGACTACGAGCAGATCACCGCGGAGGCCGCCGACGGCGTCCTCACGCTGACGCTGAACCGGCCGGAGCGGCTGAACGCGTGGACCGCGCAGATGGGCGCAGAGCTGCGCGCGGCGTTCGATCTCGCGGACGCAGACGATGACGTGCGCGCGGTGATCGTCACCGGCGCGGGCAGGGGCTTCTGCGCGGGCGCCGATCTGGGCAGCGGCGGCGACACGTTCGACGCGCGCAAGCGCGAGAGTGTCGCGGGCGCCAGGCGCGACAACGGCGGCGAACTGACGCTGCGAATCTTCGAATCGACTAAGCCGGTGATCGCCGCGATCAACGGACCCGCGGTCGGCATCGGCGCGACGATGACGCTGCCGATGGACGTGCGCCTGGCGGCAGACGACGCGCGCATCGGCTTCGTGTTCGCGCGCCGCGGCATCATCCCCGAGGCGGCCTCGAGCTGGTTTCTGCCGCGCGTCGTGGGCATCAGCCGGGCGATGGAATGGGTGTCCACCGGCCGCGTGTTCTCGGCGCAGGAGGCGCTCGACGGCGGCCTCGTACGCAGCCTGCACCCCAAGGACGAGCTGCTCGACGCTGCCCGCGCGCTCGGGCGCGAGATCGCCGAGAACACAGCGCCCGTGTCCGTCGCGCTCGCCCGCCGGCTGATGTGGCGGATGCTCGGCGCCGAGCACCCGATGTTCGCGCACCGCGCCGACTCGCGCGGCATGGTCGCGCGCGGCCAGTCAGCCGACGCCGTCGAGGGCATCACCGCGTTCCTCGACAAGCGTCCCGCGAGCTTCCCCGACCGCGTCAGCGATGGCCTCCCCGACGTGATGCCCGGCTGGAGCGCGCCGGAGTTCGAGTAGCTCCAGCTCGCCGCCGCCCCAGCCAACGCTCAGCTCGCCACCACGATCACGGTCGCGCGGTAGGGGCGCAAGCCGCGACGTCGTGCCGGCTTGACGCGCTTCCAGGCTTGCGCCACGGGAGCCGTGAGAGCGGCCGTGCCCGGGGTCAGCGCGCGGAAGGCGTAGACCACGATGGGCAGTGTGGAGACCCCGCTGCTCGGGCAGAGCGCTACCCGTCGCAGCACGCTGGCGTCCGACGAGCGAGCGGCAGTCCAGGGAAAGACGCGCGGCGGCGGCTTCGTGCCGGTGGGCCAGGAGAGGTACTTCTCGGCCACGACCAGCTCCACGTAGACGAACGCGCCCACCTTGACTGTGAGCGTGGCGCCGCTCTCCGGCACGATGCCGGGCGAGAATGTCGCGGGAGACCTCACACAACCGTTGGGCCCCTGCCACTGGAAGGCGCCCGGGCGCCCGCAGGCTGCGGGCACAGCGGCACAGAGCACAGCGCCAGCGATTGCGCACGGATACCTCATTGTCCACCTCACCATGACGTCACAGATCCGTCAAAGATCGCATGTTGCGCACAGCCGGATGAGGGGCTATAGCACTTCGTCCGACGATGGAATAATCCCAGCGTGCACTCTGCGCTCGTGGGCTTTGGACTCGGATTTTTCGTCGCTCTGGCTTCCAACCCGGCCACGATCGCGTCGTGAGCAGTCATTTTCGCTGCCGCGAGCACCGCTGGCGCAGCCACGACGACGCAGGCCGCAGTGCTGCTCGTTATGGGCGTCGCAGTTGGAAGTCTGAGCTGGGTGACAGCGCTCGCGTCCGGCGTCGCGGTTGCGCGTAGAGGACTAGATGATTGATTCCACGGGGTTTAGGCGCAGTAGTTGACGATTGCTCGGCTTGGGTGGCCGAGTTGGTGGTTCAGGGAGACGGCGGCAGCGAGGCAGAGGAGGCGTTGCAGGATGCGCTCTCTGAGGCCGGGCAGTGTTCTTGCGCCGTGACGCTCGAGGGTGAGGGTTCCCTTGCAGCTCCAGAAGATGCGCTCTATGCGCTGACGGATCGGCGCGAGGTGTGGGCCTCTGCCGGGCTCGTCCTTGCGGAGGGGTCTGAGGGTCGTCGCGTTCATGTCGCTGATGGCCTCAGCGAATGCTCTCCCGGCGTAGCCCTTGTCGCCGATCAGGGTGACGGGGCCTTGGCGGCGGGTGCGGGCGAGGAGCTCCAACGCGACATCTCGCTCATCGCGTTTGGGGGAGGCCACGGTGATCGCTCTGGGTGTGCCGTCGGGCGCGAAGATCGCGTGTAGCCGAAAGCCCCAGAAGAACCGGGAATGGCTGCGGCAGTACCCATAGTCGGCGGCATCTCCCAGCTGGGAGCGCTTGACCGTCTCGCGGCTGCGAGCACACTCCACGGGGGTGCTATCGATCAACAACAGGTCGTCGTAGAACCCCGGGCTCTGGGACGCGAACACGCTCATCAACCACTCCAGCGTGTCCGACAGGCGCCGGCGACGCTTGAAATAGCCAGGCTGGGCGGGAATGTTCGGGAATAGGTGGCGCAGATACTTGGAGGCGACCGCGAGGAACCGCCGGTCCGACGGGATGCCCATGATCCGCTTGGGCGACGCAGAGCGTTACGACTTCCGCGTCTGTGACGATCCGCTTGGCGTTCCCCGGCCGCTCGGGCAGGAGATCGTCAGCCGTCACGTAAACGGCAATCAGCAGCAGGTCGAGGTCGGCGTCCATCGAGGCCCCCTTCGGGTCGGCGGCTGGGTATTGAGTACCGCCGACTTCGACCCTGCTGCCTATAAACCCGCCCGTTCCACGAGCCCCGCCGTGAAATCAATCATCTAGCCGTGGACCTACCGATGGCTGCGAGTTGCGCGCTTGACGAGTCCGGGCTGCGCTCGCAGCTAGAGCGCTACCGGCGAGCTGGCCGGAACGCATGCCTGATCGAGCGGACACCCCGCCGCCTCGTCGCAGACCTCGGTGAGGACGTAGACGCCGAGCTTGTCGCGGAAACAATCGCCATCGAGCGGGAGTGCTGCCCGTTCTTCGTCTTGACCTGGGAGCCGACCCAGCGGCGGCTGACCGTCGCTGTGTCCCAAGCCGCGCACGAGCCAGCCCTGGACGCAATCGCCTTCGCCCTCCACCTCCAAGCGTCGGACTAAGCAGCGATGCTTATGGCCCCTTCGCAGCGGCCATAAGGAAAGGCTGCGGGGGATTTGCGGGGGCCGAAACCGCCGAAACCCCGCAAACATGGGCGAAACGGCCGACGCCGATCCCCCGTGTTTTCGGGGGTTTTCGCCCGTGTTTGCTGGACTTCGCAAACACTAACCAATCGGGGCGAACGGTTAGAGTTGGCTTTCCTATGCTGTTTTCGGGGCGCCTGCGGTCCCAATTGCGGTCCTCATACCGCGCACCGTACCGGCCATCTCGCCGGTGGAGACCCGCCGTATGCCATCGTGAACGACCGTATGGCGAACTATCCGCATCAGGCGCCCCAAGGTAGCGGGAGCCTGATTCTGGAGAGCGCATGAAGTAGGCGCAAGCCGCTGCGAGCCAACGGCTCGTAGCCTTGCGGATAGGCTGGATCACCTGCGATCATGGCGACATGGCATCTGAACCCCACGTGACTCTGTCAGGGGACATCGTCGGCGAGTACATCGTCAAGGACAGGCGGCCCAACGGCGAGCTGACCCTAGTGCCCGACACCTATCCGGTGGTCGTGCCTGAGTACGACGGACGTCCCGCAACGGCAGAGGAGTTTGCGGCCTTCGAGGCCGAGTACGGCCCGTTCCTGCCGGCTGACGGCGAGGGGTAGATGCCCGGCGCATCCCGGCCCGGCGCGCACTTCCGCGTCGACTTCGACGACGCCACGTTCGCCGAGGATCTCGAGCACACCTCGTCGGACACCGGACGGGAACTCGCCCAGAGAGAACGCGACAACCTCACCGCCGAGGGGCTACCGCCCGACCAGCTCAAGCGCTGCGACACCGAGGCCCGAGACGGCACCAGCCTGCTTGGCTGCGTCAAGATCTACATCCCCAGACCAGACGGGACGTGGGGAATGGTCTTCCAACTGCGCATCGCCAGCGACCGGCGGCCCTTCCTTGCCTGCCTCGCCTTCGGCACGCGTCACCCCACCAGCCCGGGAGCGCTCAGCGTCTATCAGATCGCTCATCAACGAATACACGGCCAGCCACCACGACGCTGACCGCTGCTTTCGTGCGGACGAGACCCCCCGTGTGCCATCTCTCACATGGCTCGCGCCGCGACGAAGGCAGCTAATCCATTCGCAGGGCGCGAATCACAGCCAAGGCCCGGCCTATCACAGCGCCCGATACGTCGCGCCAGTCGCCCTCGGCATCGAAGCCAGGATCGTCGGGTATGCCGCAGTTGAACCCCCCGATCACGCGATGCACGAGCTGCTGCCACTCAGCTTGGCTCGGATTGCGCGGATCCTGGAAGTGGGCCAGAGATGTGAAAAGAAACCCCGTGCTGCCATCTAGGGACAAGTCAGGAGCACGAAAGTACCAAGGCCAGTCAGGCACAGTGGCCGATATCAGCCTACAGAACTCCACTACCTCGGGGATGTCCCATAGCCCTCGAGGGTCCCCGTCATAACTGTGGAAGGCGACGTCGAGAGTCCAGCGGTTGGACATCGGAGAACGACGGAGATCAGCGAGGCAGTCGAGCAGAGGCGCAAGGTCTCCCCGCTCCACACCACTCCGATCCATTTCCAGGCGGATCTCTGGATCGGCAAGCGGCGGCGCCGGCCATTCGGCTTCGAGCGCTTCCATCGCCGCGTCGCTCCTGTCGTCATCTTGTGGTCGAGCAGGTATCGCGAGCGTCCAGGTGCGAAGCTCGTTCCAATCCGTGCCGGCAAGCAACCCGCGGAACGCCGTCTGGACGATTGCCTCATCGCACGCCAGCTCCGGCGGCAGCACGTCCTCGAGCGTAAGCGCTCCTGTGCCACGCGTCGCCTGCCCAGCGAAAGAACATGCGGCGATATCGAGCGCAAGCGCAAAGCCCACCGACTCGGAAAGCCTTGCCTCGCTGCCCCACTCGTCACCCATCCAGTAGAGCGGAGCATGTGACCAGACATTCTCGGGATCGAGCACGATCCGGATGTCGGCGCCGCGGGAGTCTGATGCAAAGGAGAGCAGCCCTGGAATTGCCCAGTCGCGCGGCCGATCCCGGCGGAACTCGTGCATGCGCTCCATCACCCACACGAGGTAGTCGAAGTAGCTCATAGCCGTGAGCAACTCGTCGTCTGGCCTTGCCTCTGTCCAGAACTCGGCGTCGAACCGCTCGTGCTGGAAACTACGCTCCTCCAGCTCGCCGATGCCAAGACCGGCGGTCGAGGCGATCATGTCCCTGTGGTGGCAGTACTCGGATTCCGATGGCCACACCTCGGGTCTGCCGAGATGGGCGGCGACTGCCACCGCAAGTTCGAAGCGCCGGCCCGGGAGCACTGTCTGCCGCTCGTGTTCTTCAAATCGAGCGATAGGAGCTACGCGTGGATTCAGTCCGATATCGATACAGGCAGCGAGCGTGGGCAACCACCGGCAGATGGCATCCGCCGCCGCTCTTGGGTCCTCAAGAGAGGAGGGCTCTCCCCACTTCTTGAGCGCAACGTCGAACGCTCGCCGGTAAAGCTCCCCGCCGTACTGCAGCCTATCCGCAATGTAAGGATGCGCCAACGCGGAGATGCCCGCGGACTCGCCATCGCTCCGCCATCCAGCTGTCAGGGGCATCGCCCACTCGGAGAGACGTGCGCCCGCCTCGAACAGATGCACCGTCGCAAGACCATCGGAGGCGACATCGGGCTTCAGCGCCCTGAGAGCGCCCTCCACAGGAAGGAACCCCAGCAACTCCGTTGCTCCTGCTCTCGATCCTGTGTGCACTCGGTAGGTCGCCGTAGCCAACATCTGCACCGTCTCCCAGAACAGCGGCCAACTCGGTTCGCTTCCGGTGTACCCCGAGTGCAGCAGATGTGTCCTCGCCAGACGCGCGAAGTCGAGTAGCGCCCCGAGTCTGGCCAGCTGCGGATCCGTGCTGATGTGTCGATCGACCTTCTCCCGCTCAGCGATCGCTCGCCGGAACGCGTGATGCGCACTTCGCCCAGGACCGGCATTAGCAAGCAGTAGGACGTGTTCTGCCCGATGCAGCGTGAGGATCAGGCTGCCAATCGTCGAGCCCGCAAACTGGAACCAGTGCGCCCGCTCGTGTTCCAGCTCCATACCCCGCATCAGCGGATCCAAGGTCTCCGACGGTGGCCTCATCTGCATGAGTGCTGCGGGCGCGAACCAGAACTCTCCCGCTGAGGCGAAGTCCATCTGTTTCGCGTCCTGCTCAGCGCACCTCAGCGCGCCTATCGACATCGTCTTGGCCGATGCACTCCAACCGCATCCGCCGGCGATGCCTGAAGACTTGGAACGCGGCCTTGAGCCCCTCGTAGGCAGCGCGTCCCGCGACGGTCTCACCGATCTTGACGACCACTTCTACGAGTTCAACGTGTCCTAGGCGCTCGTCGGCGGCGCGAGCGGATCTCGGGCTCGACACCACCAAGCGGCCTATCTGTGGATCGGCCTCGATGACCTTCTGGAAAACACGAACATCAGAGTCAGTGCCCACGATGCGAATCTCGATGTCACTCATATCGACGACCCCGATATAACCCATAGTCGTACCCCGCGAGCCGAAGAGAATAGCGACCGAACCTGAACGCTATCAGCATCCGGGACCACCCACCCGACCCAATTCCTCATCTCCTGCACGCCAACGGACGGCTAGAACCGGAGAACACGGGCATCAACTTCGTTCCGCGGCAGCTCGTACAAAACGTCGCGGATCGTCACGACCATGTAAGCGATCCCCTCGTCCACCGGACGGTCAAGCTGCGCCGACTGCTCGGGGCGGAACGCCACGAGCACACGCGGCCCGACTTGGATCGTCTCCTCGACCGGCCTCGCAAGCGGCCAGCGAGCGGCTCATCACCTCGATGATCGCCTCGCGGCAATCGCAGAGCTGCCCGTCCTCCACGCCGTACCACTGCGCATCCGGCGCCAGCACTTCGCCCAAGACCTCCGGGCCGTCCTCCGCCGCATCCCACGCCCGACGCACCAGCTCAATCTCAGGACTCTCGCCCATAACCATGAGTCTCGCGCATCCACTCGCGGACGGCTGCGGTCCTTTTGCGGTCCCTTTTCGCTCTCCCTGCGGTCTGTTTGCGGTCTCCAGACCCACGAACAGCCGCGAACACATACGAACACGCTCCCCCGATGTCCAGCATTTTCGGGGATTTTCGCGCGTGTTCGCTGCTGTTCGCGGTTCTCTAAGGCAATCGGGGCGCCGAGATTCGAACTCGGGACCTCACCGACCCGAACGGTGCGCGCTACCAGGCTGCGCCACGCCCCGATGAGCGAGCAGTATCCCATACCGGCGCTGCCCGCTATGGTCGCGCTCGTGCCCGGCGCCACTCACGACATCCTGGCTGAGCTCGACCGCGTCCTCCAACCGGAGCGCTTCGAGGACTACTGCGTCAACGGCCTGCAGGTGCCCGGCCCCGACGAGGTGCAGACGATCGCGACAGGCGTATCGGCGCAGGCGGAGCTGTTCGAGCTGGCTGCGCGTGAGCAGGCGGAGCTGCTGCTCGTCCACCACGGGCTGTTCTGGGGCTCGGGCGTAGCGGCGATCGACACGCTGCTGAAGCGCCGCCTGCAGATCCTGTTCGACGCCGGCATCGCACTGGCTGCGTATCACCTGCCGCTGGACGCGCATCCGCAGTTCGGCAACAACGCGCTGCTGGCACAGGCACTCGGCGCCGGTGAGCTCACGCCCTTCGCGCTGCACCGCGGCCAGGCGATCGGCTTCCTGGCGAGCTTCCCCGGAGACGGGCTGCCCGCGCAGGAGCTGTTTGGGCGCGTGGCGGAGGTCACGCAGCGCGAGCCACTTGTGTTCGACGCGGGGCCTGCGCGCGTGCGCCGCCTGGCGATCGTCTCTGGCGCGGGTGCCGACTACACCGCCGACGCGGCGGCTGCCGGCGCCGACGCGCTCCTGACCGGAGAGCCCGCGGAGCGCTCGATGGCAGTCGCGCGCGAGTCAGGCGTGCACCTGATCGCCGCGGGCCACTACGCGACGGAGACGTTCGGCGTCAGGCGCCTCGGCGAGCATCTCGCCGAGCGCTTCGGGCTGCGCCACGTCTTTCTCGACGTGCCCAACCCTGTTTGAAGCATTGACGGCGGCCGCTGCGTTTCGCGCCGCTAGGCGGGTCCCCTACCGAAGCCACGGCAAGTCCACGACCTTGTTTGCAGAATCCTTCAAATGAGGCATGCCGTTTGCCTATCCAAACGACACATCAGCGTCTAACATCCACCGCTAGTTCCCGCCTGAATAACTTTGAGGAAGGAGTCCTGATGGAGGCAACGGCCGCCGCGTCGACGACTGGGTCGCGCACGATCGCCGACCTGGTCGCGAATTCGGCCGTTGAGCACGCCGAGCAGATAGCCGTGCGCCACAAGCGCGACGGCGTCTGGCACGACGTCACCTACGCGCAGCTGGCGAACATCGTCCAGGAGATCGCGCTTGGTCTGATCGACGTCGGCATTCAACCGAGTGAGCGGCTGTGCATCCTCGCCAACACCCGTCCTGAGTGGTCCTACGTGGACATGGCCGCAACCGCCGCGGGCGCGGTCGTGGTTCCGATCTACCAGACCAACTCGCCCGAGGAGTGCCTGTGGGTGATCTCCGATTCCGACGCGTGCGCCGTCGTCTGCGAGAACGAGGAACAGCTCGCCAAGATCACCGCGATCAGCGAGCAGGTCCCGAACCTGCGCACCGTGATCGTGATCGACCCTCCTGCCAGCGCCGCGGACACAAACGGCTCCAACGGGGCGACGCCGAGCGGCGAGCCATCAGCCGCGCTGACGCTCGACCAGGTGCGCGAGCGCGGCGCCAAACGTTCTGCGGGAGAGCTCGAGGCGCGTCGTGCGGGAGTGCGCCCGGAGGACCCGTTCACGTTCATCTACACCTCCGGCACCACCGGCCCACCCAAGGGCTGCGTGCTCACGCACGGCAACTATCGCGCGATCATCGACATGATCACCGATGCGGGTGAGATCCAGGGTGACGAGGTCATCTATCTGTATCTGCCGCTCGCGCATTCGTTCGCGCTGCTGATCCAGCTCGCGGTGTTCGACCTCGGCGGCACGCTCGCGTACTTCGGCGGCGACACCAAGCAGGTGATCCCCGAGCTGCTCGAGGTCAAACCGACCTACCTGCCTTCGGTGCCGCGTGTGTTCGAGAAGATCTACACGCTCGCCCACGGCGCGATCGAAGCGCAGCCTGAGCAGGAACAGGAGCGCGCGCGGGCGGCGATCGCGGTGGGGGTCAAGGTGCGCGACATGCTCAACCGCGGCGAAACGGTGCCAGCGGACCTGCAGGCAGAGTTTGACGAAGCCGACGAGCAGCTGTTCAAAAACGTGCGCGCGATCTTCGGCGGCAACGTCCGCCACGCCACCAGCGGCGCCGCGCCGATCGCGCGGGAGATCCTCGAGTTCTTCTGGGCGTGCGGCGTGCCAGTGCTCGAGGGCTACGGCATGACCGAGACGGCCACGGCGGCCACCACGTCAACCGTCGAGAACCACCGCTTCGGCACCGTCGGGCGCGCGCTCCCCAACGTCGAGCTCAAGATCGCCGACGACGGCGAGATCCTGATCAAAGGGCCGAACATCTTCGTCGGCTACCACAACCAGGCGTCTACCAGCTTCGGCGCTGTGGAGAACGGCTGGCTGCATACCGGCGACCTCGGCTCAATCGACGAGGACGGCTACCTGTCGATCACGGGGCGCAAGAAGGACATCATCATCACCGCCGGCGGCAAGAACCTGACGCCGGCGAACATCGAGAACGACCTCAAGCAGAGCCGCTGGATCTCCCAAGCGGTGATGCACGGCGACCAGCGCCCGTACCCGGTGGTGCTGATCACGCTCGACGAGGAAGAGATCCCGATCTTCGCGCGCGAACACGGCCTGCCGGAGGACATCCCGTCGCTCGCGCGCGAGCCCGAAGTGCAGGCGCTCGTCCAGCACGAGATCGACCGCGCCAACGGAAAATATGCGCAGGTCGAGCAGGTCAAGCGGTTCGTGATCCTCGACCACGACCTGTCGCAGGCGACAGGTGAGCTGACGCCGACGATGAAGGTCAAGCGCAACGTCGTCAACGAGCGCTACGCCGAGCTGTTCGACGCGCTGTACGCCAGCTGACGTGCAACGGCGCTGATAGCTGCGAACATGGAAGGCGATGCGCACCGACCCCTCAGATAACGGCGGGCTGTTCGTCGGGCGCAGGCCGGGCACCGCACCGGTGCACTTCCGCACGATTCCCGAGCGTGGGGGCGAGAAGCGTCAGCGGGTCGACGGGTCGATCGCGCGCCTCATGCTCGCCGCGATCACGCTGCTGTGCCTGCTGTGCTGGGGGCCGATCCCGCTGGCGTGCCTGTGGCTCGGCTCGCAGGCCAACTACGTGACGGGCAGCGTCAGCCTCGGCATCCTCGCGTCGTTCGTCGCGCTGTTCGCGCTGCTGTTCGGCACGCTCGCGCTGATGAAACGCATCGACGGCGCCTGGATCCTGGTGCGCCGCGCCGCGGGCTATGACCAGCGCACAGGAGCGCTGGGTCGCATCTTCGCCGCCACGGCGGTAGTCATGGCGTTCGCGTTTGTACTGTGGTTCGTCGTCATCCACGGACCGGGAACAGGCCTGGTGGCGCACGGCGGGGAAGCCTGAGGCGGGCACGGCCGCGCCGTGCCGCGCACACCGCCGGCCGCCCCGATGATCGCTGCTAGAAAGACGCCATAGCCATGAGCCTGCTCGACTACTACCGCCAATTCGAGGGGATGTCAGAGGAGGAGGTCAACCAGGGCCTGCGCGAAGAGGCGGCGGAGCGCCGGCGCAAAGCGCTGACGCGCGTGCAGACGCTCGACCTCTCGCTCACGACCTGGCCCGAGCTGCCGCACCCGCGCATCGTCAACGCGATCACGTTCGTCGCGCGCCGCGGGCTGCACCGCTATCCGCATCTCAGCGGCTCTGACCTGCGCGGCCTGCTCGCCGAGCGCCACGGCGTCGATCCCGAACGCCTGATCCTCGGCAACGGCGCCGGCGAGCTGCTGAGCGCCGCCACGCGGGCGCTGCTCGAGCCCGGCCAGCAGCTGCTGACGCCCTGGCCGTCCTATCCGCTGTTCCCGATCATGGCGCGGCGCGCACACGGCGTGGCGGTGCCGGTGAGCGGCGGCGTCGATGAGCTGCTCGAGGCCGCCGTCCGCGAGCCCAGGGTTCGGGCGATCGCGATCGCGAGCCCCAACGACCCGACCGGCGAGCTGCTCTCGGCAGCCGAGCTGCAGCGGCTGCTGGAGTCCCTGCCTGCGGGCGTCGCGGTGCTGCTCGACGAGTCGCTCGTCGAGTTCGTCGACGCGCAGCCAACCGGCGCGGCGCTCGAGCTGCTCGAGCATCACCCGCAGCTACTCGTCTTTCGCAGCTTCTCCAAGGCGTGGGGGCTCGCCGGCCTGCGGATCGGCTACGCGATCGGCGCCCCCGGCTCGGGCGAGCTGCTCGCCGAGCTCGCGCCCGACCTCGGCGTGTCGGAGATCTCGCAGGCGGGCGCGTTCGAGGCGCTGCACAGCTGCTCGGAGCTCGTCGAGCGGCGCGTGCAGGTGATCTGCGAGGAGCGTCCGCGCGTCACCGCCGCGCTGCGCGCCGGCGGCTTCGACGTGGCGGACAGTCAGGCCAACTTCGTGTGGGCCGCGCACCCGACGCTGGCAGGTGGCGAGCTCGCGGCGCGCCTCGCGCGCTCCGGCGTGCTCGTCGCCGCCGGGGACGCGCTCGGCGAGCCCGGCCACGTACGCATCGCCATCCAGTCCGCCGCCGCCACCGATCGCCTCCTGAACGCGATCGACAAGGCGCTTTAGCTGGCGCTGCCAGCCTGGCGCAGCAGGGCACCCGTCGTGCCCTCGAGGATCTTGCGCCAGGCACTGACCTCCTCGTTGCGCTCGTCGAAGTGCTGTACGACCCGGCGCACGCGCTTGGCCGAGATTTCGAGGCCGTGGCGCTCGGCGACCTCTGCGTAGCGCGAGTATTCGCCGGCGAGCTTCTTGGTCACCGACTCGAAGCCGTGACGGGCGATCTCCACGCGCGAGGCGAAGCTCATCATCGACGTCTGGAACATCAGTTCGTCCGTCGGCTCCGGCTCGATCAGCACGATGTCCACGCCCGGATAGCGCTCCTCCCAGCCCTTGGCAAGTTCGTGCAGGCGCTGGTGGGCGAGCAGCTTGAAGACCTGGTAGCCGATCTGCGCGAAGCCCATGTCGGCGACTCGGCGCGGGCGCCGTCCGTGCAGCGTGTTGACCTTGTGCGAGAAGTCGTTGACGAACGGCACGATCGGGTTGATCACGACGACGAGCTTCGCGCCGGCCTGGATCGCGAGGTCGAGGTTGGTGGTCGACATCATGCCGCCGTCGATCAGATCGCGATCGTGCACGCGAACGGGCGCGTAGACCATCGGCAGGGCTCCTGACGCACGCACCGCGGTGGAGATCGCCACGTCGTTCGCGCCGTCCACGCCGAGCACCACGCGCTCGCAGCTGTCGAGGTCCGTCGCCGTGAGGTACAGCTCGCAGTCGAGCTGACCGAAGTCGTCGGTGCGGCCAGGCTCGCTGAGCACCTCGTGCAGGTAGCGCTCGATCCCCTCGCCTGTGTAAAGGCCCGACGGCAGGCCGTCGGCGAGCCCCATGACGACGTCCATCAGCGACACGCCGCCGGGCTGTGAGATCAGCTGGCGCGCCAGCGACGCCGCGCGCAGCGGCATCAAGGCGCCCTTGCGCACGAACTCCATCAGGTTGGGACGCAGCAGGTCGCCGATGTCGATGTCTTTGAACGGCGGCTTGCCCTGGCGCGTGACGACCCGCATCATCTCCTCGGGGGTCACGCCGTTGGCGCACAGCGCGGCGATGAACGACCCGGCGGAGGTGCCGATGTAGACGTCGAAGTTGTTGACCGAGCTGTTGACCGCCAGCAGGTCGAGCGCACGCAGCGCTCCGATCTCGTAGACGCCGCCGGTGAAGCCGCCGCCGCCGAGCACCAGAGCGGTCTTGTCGCGCCTGGGGCGGCGCCGGCGGTCGATCGATGCAGGTTGCCCGACGCCACGGGCCGCTACGCGCCTGGTCCGTGGCTTGGCCTTGCCGGCCTGCTCCAACTTGACAACCTTGCCCATCGACGGACATTCTATGGCTGCGTGCGGCCAAGACCTGCAATGAAAGTCCTCATTCTGCTATGCGGACTTCTACTTGCCGGCGTGCTGGCGCCCGCGGCCGCCAGCGCCGGCGGCGATCTGGCCGGACTGCAGGCCGACCTCGCCCACCAGCTGGCGCTTGCAGGCCCGGCGGACGGCGCCTACGTGTACGACCTGACGACCAAACAGGCGCTGTTCTCCGAGCGCGCGGCCGCGATGCGCCCGCCGGCGTCGGTCGAGAAGCTGTACACGGCGACGACGGCGCTCGAGCAGATCGGCGCTTCGACGCGGTTGACGACGAGTGTCTACGGCGTTGGCCGGATGGCGCCGGGCGGTGTTTGGGAAGGCAACCTGTACCTGCGCGGCGGCGGCGATCCGACATTCGGTACGAGCGCGTTCATCCGCCGTCACTACGGCGGGCTCGGCGCGAGCGTCTCCTCGCTCGTCGCCCAGCTCGTGCAGAGCGACCACATCCGCCGCGTCACCGGCTCGATCGAGGGCGACGAGTCCTACTTCGACGCGCTGCGCGGGGAGCCGTCGAGCGGCTACGCGTGGGACCCGTTCCTGGAAGGCACGCTCAGCGCGCTGGCGTTCAACCGCGGCGAAACGGGCTCCGAACACAGCGCGCACGCACCGGCAGCGTTCGCAGCACGAGGGCTGCTGAGCGCGCTGAAGGCGGCGGGCGTAAGCGTGCAGGGCCACAGCGGCGCGGCCACAACCCCGGCGGGCGCGGCGACGCTGGCCCAGGTGTCCTCGCCGACGATCGCGCAGCTGCTGGGCCTGATGCTGCCGCCGTCTGACAACTTCTTCGCCGAGACGCTGCTCAAGGATCTGGGCGCGCGCTACGGCGGCGCCGGCACGACGGCGGCGGGAGCGGCTGTGGTGACCAACACGATCTCCACACTGCTCGGCATCCATCCGCACGTCGTCGACGGCTCAGGTCTGTCAGAAGAAGACAGGACATCGCCCTACCAGGTCGCGGATCTGCTGGTGGGCCTCGCGGGCACCCCGATCGGCGCGGTCCTGCGCGAACACATGGCCGTGGCGGGGCGCACGGGGACGCTCGAACTGCGCATGCGTGACACCGGCGCGGCGGGGCGCTGCCAGGGAAAGACCGGCACGCTGACCGGCGTTTCGAACCTCGTTGGCTACTGCCAGGCGGCGGACGGACACACGCTCGTGTTCGCGATCTTCACCGACAGGATCGGGATCGAAACCGCCCACACGTTCCAGGACCACATGGCGATCACGGTCGCCAATTATTGAGAGGAGCGCCGCGCGCTCAGCCGGCGTGGGCGTGACAGGTCTGGCTCATGGAGAGCCAGTCGATTCGAACGTGGTGGGGCTTGGTGGTGGCGAACACGTCTGCTTGCGCCTTGCACGGGGTCGCGAAGTGAACGCCGCCGAGCTGCAGCGAGCAGCGCCAGCTCGCGAGTCGCGTGGTCGAGTTGATCACCCCAGAATCAGGGTTCTGGGCGCTGCACTGCGTCGCTGCGTGGAAGCCGCCGTGCAGCTCGGAGGCGACCTGCTTGTGAATCTGAGCGGTGATCGCGGCCGCTGCTTCGCCGCCCGTGATGGGGTACAAACCGCCGTGGCCGCCGGCGGGGGCACCGGCAAGTGCCAGTGAGGTTGCGGGGATGGCGAGCAGCGCGCGCATGTACGGACTTTACCCTTCCGTCGCGCGCGAGCGCTGCTGCCCCTACCCTTCCCCTTCGGCTTCTTCTGAGGATTCCGTTTCCGGCTGTTCGGTTTCGCCCTGTTCATCGCCCTGTTCAGCCGCTTCGTGTGACAGTTCGGACTGATCTGCGGGCGGGAGTTCTTCGCGCAGCTGCTGACGTTCTTCGCTGTCGGTTTCGCTGTCGACGAATTCTTTGAGTTCCGCGTAGCTGTCGCCGCCGCTGTACTCACCGGCGAGCCGCGCCGCGACTCCGGTGGGCGCTTCGGCCGACGTGCCCGCGCCGGCTTCTTCGCCGCCGCCGGCACAGCCGCAGAGCGCGAGTGCGAGCAGGCACGCAACCGCGGCGAGAGCGAACACGCTGCTGTGACGCTGCCTCATGAGGATCCCTTCGGCGCCAGCGATCCGATGCTTGAGTGCGTGGCCGTTTTGGCGGCACGCTACTGGTCGAGCAGCGCGAGCAGCCCGGCTTCGTCCAGCGTCGTCACGCCCAGTCGCTCGGCCTTCTCGAGCTTCGACCCGGGGCTCTCGCCGGCGACGACGTAGTCGGTGTTCTTGGACACCGAGCCGGTGACGCGTCCGCCGGCGGCGAGGATTCGCTGCGTCGCGGCCTCACGCGAGAGCTCGGGCAGCGACCCGGTGAGCACGAGCGTCTTGCCCGCGAGCGGACCCTCCGACGGCGGCGGCCCTTCCTCGTGAAAGCACAGGCCGAGCTCACGCAGGTCGTCGATCAGCGCGCGCATACGCTCATCGTGCAGTTGCGCGTTGATTGCGCTGGCCATCTTCTCGCCGACACCCGGCGTCTGCGCCAGCTCCTCAAGCGAGGCCTTCATCAGCGCGTCGATGTCGCGAAAGCGCTGCGCGAGGTTGCGGCCTGTGACCTCGCCGACCTCCTCGATCCCGAGCGCGAACAAGACGCGGGCGAAAGGCCGCTGCTTGGACGCGTCGATCGCCGCGAGCAGGTTCCTGACGGACACCTCGCCGAAGCCGTCGAGCTCGAGCAGCTGCTCGGCCTGCAGGCGGTAGATGTCGGCGGCGCTGGTCACGAGGCCGCGTTCCTGCAGCAGCGCGACCTGCTTCTCGCCGAGGCCGTCGATGTCCATCGCGCCGCGCGAGACGAAGTGCTTGAGCAGCTGCCACGCACGCGCCGGGCACTCGGGGTTGGGGCACTTGGTGAAGATGCTGTCGGGCAGCTTGATCGTCTTGGTGTCGCAGAACGGGCAGTGCTCGGGCGGCTTTGGCAGGGGCGGGCGGTCCTTGCGCTCGGCGACGTGCGGGGCTGGTGAGACGACCTGCGGGATCACGTCACCGGCGCGCACCACGATCACCTCCTCGCCCGCGCGGATGTCCTTGCGCACGATGTCCTCCTCGTTGTGCAGCGTCGCGAGCTTGATCGTGACGCCGCCCACTTCCACCGGCTGGAGCACCGCGTACGGGCGCATGTCGCCAAACTTGCCGACGTTCCACATCACTTTCTCGAGGCGCGTCACGGCGGTCGTGGGTGCGAACTTCCATGCGACCGCCCAGCGTGGATCGCGCCCGACGGAGCCGAGCCTGCGCTGCAGCTCGAGGTCGTCGACCTTGACGACGACCCCGTCTATCTCAAAGTCGAGCTCCCCCCTGCGGCGCTCCCACTCGAGGCACTGCGCGACCACGTCGTCCTCGTCGCCGAGCACCTTGATGCCGCTGTTGACGCGAAAGCCGTGCTCGCGCAGCCAGTCGAGCGCCTGCGAGTGCTTGGTGAAGGACAGGCCGTCGGTGACGCCCACCTGGTAGGCCCAGATCGAGAGCGGACGCTTGGCCGCGTCCGCGGGGTCGAGCTGGCGGATCGTGCCGGCGGCGGAGTTGCGGGGATTCATGAAGGTCGATTCACCGGCTTCGGCGCGCCGCTCGTTCAGCGCGGTGAAGTCCTTCAGCGACATGTACACCTCGCCGCGCACCTCCAGCAGCGCCGGCGCGTCCTCGACGCGCAGCGGGATCGCGCCGATCGTCCGCAGGTTGTGGGTGACGTCCTCTCCGATCTCGCCGTTACCCCGCGTGGCGCCGCGCTCGAGCACGCCGTTCCGATACAGGAGACTGATCGCGAGGCCGTCGATCTTGGGCTCCACCACGAACGTGAACTGTGGATCGGTGATGCCCTCGCGCGCGAGGTGGTTGCGCATCCGCTCGACCCACGCGCGCAGCTCCTGCTCGGAGCGGACGTTGCCGAGCGACAGCATCTGCTCGAGGTGTCGCACTTTCTCGAGGCGTCCCACCGGCTCGCCACCCACGCGCTGCGTGGGCGAGTCGGGCGTGACGAGTTCGGGGTGCTCGCGCTCGATCGTCCGCAGCTCGTCGAGCAGCCGGTCGTAGACGTCGTCACCGATCTCGGGGTCGTCGAGGACGTAGTACCGGTACGCGTGATGCTCGAGCTGCACGCGCAGCTCCTGCGTGCGGGATGCGACCTCAGACGCGACGCTCATGGCCAATTCCTCCCCGTGAGTGCGCGCTCACGGGAGCGGGTCGTGGGCGACCGGCGCCAGCATCTCCTCCATGTCGAAGCGCCGCAGCGCGTCGAGGCTCGGGCGATCGGTCAGGTCGAAGTGGATCGGCGTCACCGCGATCCGTCCGGCGGCGATCGCCGCGAGGTCGGTGCCGGGCTCGTCGTGGAAGCCGGGGTCAGAGCCGTAGATCCAGTAGCGGCGGCGGTGCTCCTCCTCGCGCTCGAGTTTGAGCTCGTCGCGGTAGATGCGCTTGCCGAGGCTCGTCACCTCGACGCCGTTGGGCTCGCCGGCAGGAACGTTGACGTTGAGCAGCGTCCGCGCCGGCAGCGGCACGTCTTCGATGCGCTCGATCAGACGCGAGACGAACGCCGCGGCCGTCTCGAAGCCAAAGCCTCCGTCGAAGCGGTAATCGAGCGCGCCCGCGCGCGACTGCTGCGAGACGGCGATCGCGGGCAGCCCTAGCACGACGCCCTCGAGCGCCGCGGCGACGGTGCCCGAGTAGGTGATGTCGTCGCCGAGGTTCGCGCCATGATTGATCCCTGCAACGACCAACTGGGCGTCGAAGTCCTCGACGATCCCGAGACTCGCCAGCCGCACGCAGTCGACCGGCGTGCCGTCGGTCGCGTAGCCGGTGCTGCCGTCGGCGAACGGCACCTCCTCGACCCACAGCGGCCTGCGCGTGGTGATCGAGCGCGCCATCGCCGAGCGGTTGCCGTCGGGCGCGATCACCGCCAGGCGCACGTCGTGCAGCCCGGCCAGCGCGCGGCGCATCGCCTGCAGGCCGTCGGCCTCGATCCCGTCGTCGTTGGTGAGCAGCACGTTGAGCATCGCTCGGACCAGCATAGGGGCCGGTTCGGCTTGCACCGGTTGTTAAGCGGTGATGTCAACCGCCTGTTCGGGGTCACCGGATATGCTCGCGCGAGGATGGAGAGCGGGTCACAGGAGCGCGTTCGCACGCGCTCACGCATGCGCCAAGGTGGCGTGTGCGCGGCGCTCCTGTCGCTGGCGCTGCTCCTGGCCATCGTCCCCGTGAGCGCGGCGGCTACGCCCGAGGATGCTGCCTCCACGCATGCCTACCTGCTCGCCATCAACACTTTCGAGGCAGTCGAGCTGTCGAACCTGACCCACGACCTCGCAGCAAGGGAAGCCGTCGGGGAGCAAATCTCGAGCGAATGCTCGGGCATCCTCACTAACGCGCCGCCACACGAAGAAGCGTTCGGAGTCGGACTCGTTGGGCCAGGTTCGCTTAGCCCGCCGAACGCACGCGCCGAAGGCGAAAGGCAAAGGCAGTCCAGACAGCTCGACGAGCTGGAGCTCGAGCTGACTTTCGCGCTCAGCGTCCCACGTACTCAACCTGAGCGCGAAGCGGCTGAGACGCTGGTAGGCGCGGTCACGCCCCTGAGATGGAGCAATCCTAAGATCACGTTTCTGCTGCACTTCGTCGTTGAAGTCCTCAAGGAAGAACTCGCCCTCCCCGCCCCGCCTGTGTGCACAGACATGAAGGCGTGGGTTGCGAGCGGCTACAAGACGCTGACCCCTGCCTCCAGAGAAATGGCGAGCCACTCGGAAGGCCTGCTCAAGCGGTCTTTCGAGCTGATCGCTCTCGCGGGGCAAATTCACGTGCGGCCGTTCCCCGAGGATCTCGCTCCCTATGAGAGCGCCGAAGACAGGGCGCTCGCTCGTCACCAGGAACAGCTCGCTGCGCAGCTACGGACGGGACGCGACACGCAGGCGGCCGTGCTGAAGCGCGTCCAAGTCGCGGTCGGCCTGCCCATCGCGAAAACCCCAAAGATCAAACGACCGACGCGCAAGCCCGTAGTGATCGCTCGCGGCAGGACCGCATCCGGCGCGCGCTTCGTGGCACGCGCTGAACCGACGTCTCGCTCGCCGGGTCGGGGTGGTTGCACCGTGAACATCACGATCGCAGAACGCTCTCGCCAGAGCGAAGGCATTGTCGAACTCCTCTCCGGCGAAGGCACAGGCAGATGCCTTTCGAGGTCGCATGTCGATCCAGAACCGGCCGTGCACTGCAAGTCGGGGCTACTCACGATCGAGGCCAACCTGCTCCCGGCGACGCGGAGCGTGCGCCTGTTGCTGAGCAATGGCGCCACACTCGACTCTTCTGCGATCCGGGTCCCGGCTCACCTGGGAGGGCCGGCGGGACTGTACTACCAGGTCGTGCGCGGGCCATCGCCGATACCTGTGTCGTTGACCGAGCTCGATGCGCAGGGTGGCACACTCTCCGTGCTGAAGCTGCCGGCGGTGGTTGAATGCACAAAGAACCCCGTCAAATACTTCCCCGGCGGCGTCGTTCGTCTGGTCCACGAAAGCTCTCCGCAGCTACCGACGTTCACGATCAGCGCGGAACGCTACCGCAAGCTCGGCGCGGTCCACTTCGAATTGAAGCTCGCAGTCAGCCACGAAGAACTCCTCTTTGGTGGCGGCAACGGCGGCTCGTTTGAAGGCAGCGTCGCCGTTCCACGCGGCTGGCGTGTCTTCCAGCCGCAGGCCTCCAGCGGCTGCCAGCCCGAACCGTATGTGATCATCTATGGCCTGCTGAGAACCCCACGCGACACGGTGCTCGCTCGAGTGTCCGGCAAGCTCATTCCGCTGCGCGAGGTTGCAATCCCGCCGCACCTGCACGCCGGTGGCGCGCTGGCGTATGGAGCCTTCTCGCCGCTGCCCACCGAACTGCTGATCCGCGACGCGAGCGGTCGCACGATCGAGAGCGCGAGCCTAGCCGAAGCGGCAAAGTCCGCAACCGAAACCTGCGAAGGCGAAGCCGAATGAGCTCGGTATAGCGCGGCGGCTACGCCAAGCGCCTATCCGCTGGCAGGTTGCCGTTACCTCCGTAGCTCACCCGCGCCAACGCCAGTCCGTGCGCCGGCGCCGTCCTCCCCGCCTCGGCCCGCGGCCGCCCCTCCAACAGCTCCACGAATTCATCGAACGTGCGCAAGCCGGCGGCGACGTCGAGCATCGTGCCGACGAGCACGCGGTTCATGTGCCGCAGGAACATGTCGGCCTCGATCCAGAACTCGAGCAGCTCGGCGTGCGCGCGCCACTCGGCGGAGATGACGCGGCAGTTGAAGTAGGAGTGCTCGGTTTCGGTGGGCGTGAACGCGGTGAAGTCGTGCGTGCCGAGCAGCAAGCCGGCACACCGCTCGAGCGCAGCACGGTCCACCGGCGCGGTCCACCAGTAAGCGCGCTTGCGCTCGAAGACAGAGCGCGTGCGCCGTGCGAGCACGCGGTAGCAGTAGGTCCTGCTGGTGGCGTCGCGGCGCGCGTTGAAGCCTGCGGGCGCGGGTTCGGCGGCGAGCACCGCGACGTCGCCGTCGAGTAGGCCGTTGAGGCGCTGCGGGTCAACAGCCTCGTGCGCGTAGCTCGCGACCTGGCCCCACGCGTGCACGCCGGCGTCGGTGCGCCCTGCGACGGTCACCGTCAGCGGCCGCTGGTCGTGGCCGACGTCGCCGAGCACGGTGCGCAGCGCGCGCTCGAGCTCCGCCTGCACGGTGCGCTTGTCAGGCTGGCGCGCCCAGCCGGCGAAGTCAGTGCCGTCGTACTCGATCGTGAGCTTGGTGATCATCCCCGCGTGGCGCTTCGGTATCGCGGTTCGGCGCTTGCCCCTACGCGGCTCGGGCCGCGCGGCCTCAGACGAGCTCGATGAAGACCATCTCGGTCGCGTCACTGCGGCGCGGCCCGAGCTTGAGGATGCGCGTGTAGCCACCGGGCCGCTCGGCGTAGCGCGGCGCGACCTCGACAAACAGCTTGTGCACCGCGAACTTGTCCTGCGAGAGCGTCGACAGCGCCTGGCGACGCGCGTGCAGGTCACCGCGCTTTGCGAGCGTGATCAGCTTCTCGATCTCCGGCTTGACGGCCTTCGCCTTGGCCGCCGTCGTTTCGATCCGCTCGTGCTCGATGATCTCCTTGCTCAGGTTCATCAGCAGCGCCTTGCGGTGCGCCGAGTCGCGGCTGAGCTTGTTGCGTGTCTTCTGGTGTCTCATGGCTCGAGCAGTCTAAGGGGTCCAGGGCGACGCTAGTCCTGGCGGAGGTTCAGGCCGCGTGCGTGCAGCGTTTCGATGACCTCGTCGATCGACTTTTTGCCGAAGTTGGGGATCGCGTTGAGCTCGGCCTCGGACTTGGAGATGAGATCGCCGACGGTCTGTATGCCGGCGCGCTTGAGGCAGTTGTAGGAGCGCACTCCGAGCTCGAGCTCCTCGATCAGGATGCCCCACTCCTCGCCCTGCAGCGCCGGCTGCGCACCGCCGCTGACCGCGAGGCCGTGGCCGTCGAGCTGACCGCCGGGAGCGGCTCGCAGCTCCTGGATACGATCAGCGTCGGTGAAGATCGCGAGCTGGGAGATCAGCAGCTCGGCCGCCTCGCGCAGCGCCGCCTGCGGGTCGATCGAGCCATCGGTCTCGATGTCGAGCGTGAGCTTGTCGAAGTCCGTCTTCTGACCGACGCGCGCCTGCTCGACGGCGTAGGCGACCCGGCGCACGGGTGAGAAGATCGAGTCGATCGGGATCACGCCGATCGGCTGGTCGGCCGACTTGTTCTCCTCGGCAGGCCGGTAGCCGCGCCCGCGTCCAATCGTCATGTACAGCTCGAGCTTGGTTTTCTTCTCGAGCGTCGCGATGTGCAGGTCAGGGTTGAGGATCTCGACGCCGGCGGGCAGGTCGATGTCCTTGGCCGTGATGTCTCCCGGACCTGTCACCACGAGCGGAGCCTCGACCTCGCTGGCGTCGGAGTGCATCCGGCAGACCACGCCCTTGAGGTTGAGCACGATGTCGGTGACGTCCTCCTTGACGCCTTGAATCGTGGAGAACTCGTGCGCAACGCCCTCGATGCGCACGCTCGTGACGGCGGCGCCGGCGAGCGAGGAGAGCAGTACGCGGCGCAGCGAGTTGCCGAACGTGTAGCCGAAGCCGCGGTCGAGCGGCTCGATCGTGAACGTGCCACGGTTCTGCTCCACGGACTCGCTTGTGATCCGGGGGATTTGGAAGTCGAGCATGAGAGTCCTAACGTCGTTTTGGTGTCGCACCGGCGTCATTGCGGGCGCCGGCTCTGAGTGTCGCCGCCCGGACGGGCCGCGACGAGGGAAAAGATCTGTCTACTTCGAGTACAGCTCGACGATGAGCTGCTCCTGCACCGGTGCGGCGACCTCGCGCCGCTCCGGCTTGCGCAGCACCTTGGCCGAGAGCGACTCGTGGTCGGCCTGGAGCCACGCGGGTATCTGTCCGGTGAGCTCGGTGGCGTCTCTGACGACCTGCGTGGCAGGCGTGTCAGCCTTGATCGTGATCACGTCGCCCGGGCGCACCTGATAGCTGGGGATGTTCACCCGGCGGCCGTTGACGGTCCAATGGCCGTGGCGGATCAGCTGGCGGGCCTGACGGCGCGACGCTCCGAAGCCGAGGCGCACGAGCACGTTGTCCAGGCGGCACTCCAGCAGCGTCAGCAGGTTCTCGCCGGTGATGCCCGTCTGGCGCGACGCCTTCTCGTAGTAGCCGGCGAACTGTTTCTCGAGCACGCCGTAGTAGCGCTTCGCCTTCTGCTTCTCACGCAGCTGGACGCGGTACTCGCTCTGTTTCATGCGTCCGCGCCCGTGCTCGCCCGGCGGGTAGGAGCGCCGCTCCACGCCGCACTTGTCGGTCAGGCAGCGCTCGCCCTTGAGGAACAGCTTCTGTCCCTCGCGACGGCACTGCTTGCACTGCGGGCTCGTGTCTCTGGCCATCAGACTCTCCTGCGCTTGCGGGGACGGCAGCCGTTGTGGGCCTGCGGGGTGACGTCCTTGACGCCGGTCACTTCGAGGCCGGCGGCCTGCAGCGAGCGGATCGCGGTCTCGCGACCGGAGCCGGGGCCCTTGACGTAGACCTCGACCTTCTGCAGTCCCTGCTCGAGGCCCTTGCGCGCCGCGGCGTCTGCGGTCACCTGCGCCGCGAACGGCGTCGACTTGCGCGAGCCCTTGAAGCCGGCGCCGCCGGCGGACTCCCACGCGATCACGTTGCCGGCGGTGTCCGTCAGCGAGACGATCGTGTTGTTGAACGAGGTCTTGATGTGCGCCTGCCCGACGGGGATGTTCTTTTTCGGCTTGCGCCGCCCGCGGGCGCGTTTGGGAGCAGGAGGCATTTACTTCTTGCCCGCCCGCTTCTTGCCAGCCACCTGCATCCGCTTGGGGCCCTTGCGCGTGCGCGCGTTGGTCTTGGTCTTCTGCCCGCGAACCGGCAGCCCGCGACGGTGGCGCAGGCCGCGGTAGGAGCCGATCTCCTGCAGACGTTTGATGTCCTGGGAGCGCTCGCGGCGCAGATCGCCCTCGACGGTCAGCCCGTCGTCGATCGCGTCGCGGAGCTTGGCGACCTCGTCCTCGGTGAGGTCGCGAATGTAGGTGTCGGGGTCGACGCCGACCCCCGCGAGCACCTTGTTGGACGTCGAGCGCCCGATCCCGTAGATGTAGGTCAGCCCGATCTCCGAACGCTTGTTCAAAGGCAGGTTGACGCCAGCGATACGTGCCACCTAGCGGATCACCCCTGGCGCTGCTTGTGGCGCTTGTTCTGGCAGATCACCAGCACCACCCCGTTGCGGCGGATGATCTTGCATTTCTCGCACATCGGCTTGACCGACGGTCTTACCTTCATGATCCCTTTCGGCGGCTGGGTTCCGGCGACTCGGCTCTGGCTGCCGTTGCGGCCGCCGCTACCGGGTCGAGGACAGGCCCCGCGCGCGCAACCTGCCGCGCGCCTGGGCAGGACTCCGAATATTAGCAACCCCGGTTCGCTGTCGCGGCCTGCTCGCGCGATCAGCGCGCCGTGGCGACGTCCTCGGGCAGATGGGCGCCGGCGAGCGCCTCGGCACGCGCGTCGGGCGCGAGATGCCAGGGGGTGAGAATCAGGGGGCCGGCGGCCGTGACGGCGACGGTGAACTCGAAGTGCGCGGCGGCAGAGCCGTCCTGCGAGTAGATCGCCCAGCCATCGCCGCCAACGCGCACGCCGGGTCGCCCGGCGGTCGTCATCGGCTCGATCGCCAGGACCATGCCCTCCTGCAACAGCGGCCCCTTGCCGGGCTTGCCGTAGTTGGGCACCTGCGGGTCCTCGTGCATGCTGCGCCCCACACCGTGTCCAACGAGCGAGCGCACGACCGACAGGCCGGCCTCCTCGACGACGCGCTGGATCGCGGCCGAGACGTCGCCGATGCGATTGCCGTCGCGGCACTGCGCGACGCCCGCGTGCAGCGACTCCTCGGTTGCCGCGAGCAGACGCCTTGAGTCCTTGCCGACCTCCCCGACGCTGAACGTCCTGGCCGCGTCGGCGACCCACCCGTCGAGCGTGACACCGACGTCGATTGAGATGACGTCGCCGTCCTCGAGCCTGTACGGGCCGGGAATGCCGTGCACGATCATCGCGTTGGGCGAGGCGCAGATCGAGCCTGGGAAGCCGCGGTAGCCCTTGAACGTCGGCGTTGCGCCGTGGTCGCGAATGAAGCGCTCGGCGAGCTTGTCGAGCTCTCCTGTGCTCACCCCGGGACGGATGCTGCGCTCGATCTCGTCGTGCACCGCGGCGAGCAGAAGCCCCGCGCGCGCCATCTTCTCGATCTCCTGAGGCGACTTCTTGATGATCACCCACGGAGCTTAGCTGGGCAGCGTGGGCCGGCCCCGCGGTGCGCTAGAAGCCCTCCTCCAGGCGCAGCGTCGCGACGGTCGCGCGGATGTGCGCGTGGACCTCGTCGGCGGTGCGCCGTCCGTCGAAGCGACGCAGCAGCCCGGCGCGATCGTAGTAGGCGATCAGCGGCTCGGTCTGTGAGTGGTAGACCTCCAGGCGCCGGCGGATCACCTCCTCGCGGTCGTCGTCGCGCTGCATCAGGCGCGCCCCGTCCTGGTCGCACACTCCCTCGTGCTTGGGCGGATCGAAGTCGACGTGGTAGATGTGGCTGGGGTTCTTCACGCACACGCGCCGCCCAGCCAGGCGGCGTACGACGTCGTCGTCGGGGACCTCGATCAGCAGCACCGCGGTCAGGCGCCGGTCGAGCCCGCCCAGCGCCTCGTTGAGCGCATCCGCCTGCTGTTCGTTGCGGGGAAACCCGTCGAGCAGGAAGCCGTCGCGCGCGTCGCCGCTTGTGAGCCGCGCGGTGATCATGCCGATGATGACGTCGTCGGGCACGAGCTCACCGGCGTCCATGTAGCGCTTGGCCTCCATGCCGAGCTCGGTCCCTTCGGCGACCTGTGCACGCAGGATGTCCCCGGTGGAGATGTGCGGCAGCCCAAAGTCCTCGTGCAGGCGCTCCGCCTGTGTGCCCTTTCCGGCGCCGGGCGGACCGAGCAGGATCAGGTTCAGTTCGGACACGACCGAGGCAGACTACCCGCTAACGGGGTCTCGTTGCGACCGTCGTTGGTGCTGGCGGAAACGCACGCGGCCCTCGCCGCCAGCCAACCGCGAGCGCCTCGGGTCGTTCAGTAATCTCGAAGCGAGACAGTCGCGACGACCCGAGGAGGAGTCAGATGGCCGCGTCCCAGGATCCCGGCGCCGAGCTGACCTCGCTGCCGCAAGGCGACCAGGAAGCGATCGCCGCCACGCTGATCGCCCTCAGATCGGGCTTTCAAGAGCGCGACACCGGCAAGCTCGCGGGCGTCTACAGCACCGATGCAGACTGGGTCAACGCGTTCGGCACCGTCAAGAAGGGCAGCGAGCAAATCCTCACTTACCTGCGGCAACTGTTTGCCGACGCCAACTTCAATGCCGGCGCGCTCAGGGCGCCGCCGGAGGTGGCGATTCGGGTATTGACGCCTGAGGTCGTGCTCGTGTCGGCGCACCTGCAGGTGGAGGGCCAGAAGCTGCTCGACGGCGGCGAGATCGAGTTGCGCGACAACTACTCGTTGCGGGTGCTGCGCAGACAGCCAGACGGCTCGTGGCAAATCGTCTCGGAGATGTTCAACGACGCCAATACCGAGCGCACCTTCGCCGGCGCCGAGCGCTCTTAGCGCCAGTTTCATTCGTCGCTGAGCACACCTGCAGCAAGAGAGGCACACTGCCTTTGAGTGCCCGCCACGACACGCGCGAGGGCAACCACGCGCAGTCCCTCGGCCAAGCGAAGCCTGTCCGCATGACGGTCGCCGCGAAGTCGCGACCGTCAGGTGGACAGGCGTAGCGCTACTTCAGGAACCCCTCGTAACTTCGCATCATCAGCTGCGCCTCGAGCTGCTTCATCGTTTCGAGCGCAACGCCGATCACGATCAGGATCGAGGTGCCGCCGAACTGGAACTGCTGATGGGTCTGCGCGAATAGCAGTGCCGGCAGCGCAGCGACGGCGGCGAGGAACAGCGCGCCGGGGAACGTCAGCCGCGCGAGGATCCGGTCGAGGAATTCCGCGGTGGGTCGGCCGGGCCGCACGCCGGGGATGAAGCCGCCGTACTTCTTCAGGTTTTCAGCCTGATCGACCGGGTTGAAGGTGACCGCGGTGTAGAAGTAGGTGAAGACGATGATCAACAGCGACTCGCCGAGGACGTAGTGCCAGCCGTTGGGCGAGAAGAAGTCCGAGACCGACTGGCCCCAGTGGGTTTTGACGAGCTGCCCGACCGTCGGCGGGAAGGCCATGAGGCTCGCCGCGAAGATCACCGGGATGACGCCCGCCATGTTCACGCGCAGCGGCAGGTAGGTCTGCCCGCCCTCGGTCATGCGCCTCCCGATCACGCGCTTGGCGTATTGCACGGGAATCCGCCGCTGGCCTTCCTGGACGAACACGATCGCGGCGACCACCACCAGCACGAGGAACGGCGCCATGACCTTGAAGACCTGGTCCTGCGTGGTCCACCACTGCTGGATGCCCGACGGCAGCCGCGAGACGATCGAGGCGAAGATCAGCAGCGAGATGCCGTTGCCGATGCCGCGCTGGGTGATCAGCTCGCCGACCCACATCAGGATCACGCAGCCGGTCGTCAGGCACACGACGATCAGGAAGATGTGCGCCAGATTGAAGTGCGTGATCACGTTTTCGCCGGCTTTGGCCTGGAGGCTGTGGAACAGGAAGACGTAGCCGATTGACTGCGCGAACGCCAGCCCGACGGTCAGGTAGCGCGTGTACTGGGTGATGCGCGCCTGTCCGACTTCGCCTTCCTTGGAGAGCTTCTCCAGTGACGGCACCGCCACCTGCAGCAGCTGCAGGATGATCGAGGCGGTGATGTAGGGCATGATGCCCAGCGCGAAGATCGCGAGTTTCGACAGGCCGCCGCCGGAGAACAGATTCAGGTAGCTGAGGATGCCGCCGCCGCCGAAGGACTTCTGGATGTTGTTGACCGCCGTGAGGTTGACGCCCGGCACCGGCACGTGTGAGCCGAAGCGGTAGATCAGCAGCATCGCCGCCGTGAAGGCGATCTTCTTGCGGATGTCCGCAACCTTGAAGGCGTTCAGAATCGTCGAGAGCATGGGCTTGTGTCCTCAGCGCGCAAGCCTCGCAGGCACGCCTTGGTCGCGGATTCTAGTGGATAGCCAGCCGCGGACCGCCGCTTGCGGGCGCGCTTGGGCGGGCTAACCGTCGATCGTCGTGCAGGTGCCGCCGGCCGCCTCGATGCGCTCGCGCGCGCTGGCGCTGAACGCGTGGGCGTGGACCGTCAACGCCTTGCTGAGCTCGCCCTTGGCGAGCACCTTGACCGGTATGTCTTTGCGCGTCGCCAGGCCGTTGGCCTTCATCAGCTCGAGGGTGACCTCGGTGCCGGCGTCGAAGCGGCTCTCGAGCGCGTCGATGTTGACCGGCTGGGTGTGCGTGCGGAAGGGCTCGAAGGGCATCGACTTCTTCATGTGCGGCCCGCGCAGCTTTCGCATGCGCATGTGAATCGGCATCTGGCCACCCTCGAAGTTGGCACGGCGTTTGGAGCCTGAGCGTGAGCCCGCGCCCTTCTGGCCACGCCCGGCGGTCTTGCCAGTGCCAGAGCCTTCGCCGCGCCCGACCCGCTTGCGCGGACGTCTGCTTCCCGGTGCCGGCGCAAGGCTGTGCAGCCCGACGCGCTCCTCGGTGTCGTCTTTCGCGGGGGTCACTTGGCCTCCTTCACCTCGACCAGGTGACGCACCGCGTGCAGCATGCCGCGCGCCTGATCAGAGTCCTTGACCTCGACCGTTTGGCCGATGCGACGTAGGCCCAGAGAACGCAGCGTGTCGAGCTGTTTGGCGTTGGCGCCGTTCTTGGAACGGCGCTGGGTGACGCTGAGCGCGCCCACTACGCGCTCGCTCCGTCGGCGGCGCTCGCCGCCGGCGCGGGCGCCTCGCTCGCAGCGGCTGTCTCCAGCTCGGCGGCAGCGGCCTGTGCGCTGCCGTTGACGGGCTCGCCGCCGAGGCCGAGGACCTTGTTGATGCTCAGCCCACGCAGCTTGCCGACCTCCTCGGGCGTGCGCAGTCCGCGCAAGCCCGCGACGGTGGCCTTCACCAGGTTGATCGGGTTCTGCGTGCCGAGGCTCTTGGAGAGGATGTCGTGGATGCCCGCGAGCTCGAGCACCGCGCGCACGCCGCCGCCGGCGATCACGCCGGTACCTGGCGAGGCGGGCTTCAGCAGCACGCGCCCGGAGCCGAAGATGCCGGTGGTCTGGTGGGTGATGGTGCTGCCGTGCTTGGGCACACGGAAGAGATCCTTCTTGGCGCGCTCGACACCCTTCTGGATCGCGAGCGGCACCTCGTTTGCCTTGCCGTAGCCGACGCCCACGACTTCGCGTTCGTCGCCGACGACCACGAGGGCGGTGAACGAGAAGCGCCGGCCGCCCTTGACGACCTTGGCGACGCGGTTGATCTCGACGACCCGCTCCTGGAGATCCAGGCCGGCGGGGTTGACTGAGCGATCTATGGAAATGGACATGGCAGGAGGGAGAGGGTAGCGGGAGCGTGCGCCTTGCCTGGCTAGACGGTTATGCCGGCCTCGCGGATGGCCTCGGCGAAGGTGCGAACGTGACCGTGGTACTGGTAGCCGCCGCGGTCGAACACGGCCTCGGAGATGCCAGCCGCTTTGGCGCGCTCGGCAAGCAGCTCGGCCGCGCGTTTGGCGCGCTCGGATTTCGACAGCGAGCGCAGATCCGGCTCGAACCAGTTGACAGCGGCGATCGTGTGCGCGGTGACGTCGTCCACCATCTGCGCGGACACCCCACGGTTGGAGCGAAACATCGAGATGCGCGGGCGAGTCGCCGTGCCGGAGATCTTCGCGCGCACGCGGCGGCGGCGTTTGAGCCGGCGCGTCTCCTTGGTGAGGACCGTCATGCGCGCTTTCCTACCTTGCGCTGCACGTGCTCACCCTCGTAGCGGATGCCCTTGCCCTTGTAGGGCTCGGGGGGGCGCTGCTTGCGGATGATCGCGGCGGTCTCGCCGACCAGCTGCTTGGAGATGCCCTTGACGACCACGCGCGTCGGCTGGGGCACCTCGAATTCGATGCCCTGGGGCGCCGGGATCGGCACCGGGTGCGAGTAGCCGACGGCCAGCTCGAGGTTCTTGCCCTTGAGCTGCGCGCGATATCCAACGCCCTGGATCTCAAGGCGCTTTTCGTAGCCGCTGGTGACGCCCTCGACCATGTTCGCGACGAGCGTGCGCGTGAGCCCGTGCAACGCCCGGTGTTCGCCGCGGTCGGTCGGTCGTTTGACCAGCAACTGCTCGCCTTCCTGGACGACCTCGATGTCGCGGTGGATGCGCTCGGAGAGTTCCCCTTTGGGCCCGTTGACGCGCACCGACTCGGGCTCGATCGCGACGGTCACGCCTGCCGGCACGGGGATTGGCTGTCTACCGATTTCTGACATCGCTCGCCTACCAGACCTGCGCCAGGACCTCGCCGCCGATTCCGGCGGCGCGCGCGTCGTGACCGGTCATCACCCCGTGCGAGGTCGAGACGATCGATGTACCCATCCCCCCCAGCACCTTCGGGATGTGCTTGGCGTCGACATACGTGCGCTGTCCGGGTCGCGACACGCGCCTCAGACCCGAGATCGCCGAGCGGCGGTCCTCGGTGTACTTCAGGCGGATCTGGATCAGCTGCCCGGTGGCGCCGTCGGGCGCCGGCACGATCGACCACGATTCGATGTAGCCCTGTTCGTCGAGGATGCGCGCGAGCTCGCCCTTGAGCTTGGACGCGGGCACGTCGACGCTCTCGTGCGCGGCGTGGATTGCGTTGCGCACGCGCGTGAGGAAGTCGGCTATGGGATCTGTCATCGACATGTGTGTGGGGCCTAATCGTTTCTTCGGAGGAAGATCCCTACCAGGAGGACTTCGTCATCCCGGGGATCTGGCCGTTGTGGGCGAGGTCGCGAAGGCAGATGCGACACACGCCGAACTTCTTGTACACCGCTCGCGGGCGACCGCAACGGGTGCAGCGAGTATAAGCACGTGTTGGGAACTTCGGCGGGCGCGCCTGCTTGACGCGTAGTGAGGTCTTGGCCATCTAGTCGTTGCTCTCTTTCTCAGTGGTATCCGTGTCGCCGTCCCCAGAGGCCTCGCTCTGCTCAGCCTCCTCGACGATGGCGGCTTCGGCTTCAGCCTCCTCGGTGACGGCCTCCTCGGCCTCCTCGGCTTCGATCTCCTCGGCGACCGCCTCCACGACGTCCTCCGCCGCGACGGTCTCCTCGGCCAGAACCTCGGCGACGGCCTCGACTTCGACCTCCTCGGCCACGGCCTCGGCGGCGACCTCGATCTCGGCCACCTCGGCGACGGCCTCGTTGAAGGCCTCCTCGACGATCTCCTGGGCCGCCTGCTGCTCGCCGTCCTGCGCCTCCGCGACAACCTCTGCTTCAGCTGCGGCCTCCTCGGTGACGGCTTCCTCGGCCTCCTCGAGATCCTCGGACTCCGCTGCCGGTTTGGGCGCTTTGGCTTTGCCTTTGCCTTTCGCGGCCTCAGGCGCCGGCTGCGCAGCGGCAGCAGCGCTAGCGGCCTCGGCCTCCTCGTGGGCGCGCTGCGCGGCGGCGTCCGCGTCCGGGTCATAGCCCTTGGGCCGACCTTGGGCGGAGAAGGGCATGCCGAGCGCTGACAGCAGCGCGTAGGCCTCGAGGTCGGTGGCAGCGGACGTTGTGATCGTGATGTCCAGCCCCCGCACCATGTCGATTTTGTCGTAGTCGATCTCGGGGAAGATGATCTGCTCTTTGACGCCGAGAGAGTAGTTACCGCGGCCGTCGAAAGACCGGGCGTTGAGGCCGCGGAAGTCACGGATCCGCGGGATCGCAACCGAGATCAGCCGGTCGAGGAACTCGTAGCTGCGCTCTGCGCGCAGCGTCACGGCGACGCCCACGGGCATGCCCTCGCGCAGTTTGAACGCGGCGATCGACTTACGCGCGCGACGGATGCTCGGCTGCTGGCCCGCGATTGTCGCCAGCTGATCGGTCGCCGCCTTGAGCATTTTCGAGTCCTGCTTGGCGAGGCCGACGCCCATGTTGATCGTGACCTTCTCGACCTTCGGCGCCTGCATCACCGACGAGTAGCCGAAGCGCTCCACCAGCGCGGGGCGGATCTCCTCGAGGTAGCGCGTCTTCAGACGCGCTGTGGGGGCACTGTCGGTCATCGTCGCCATCGTCAGTCGAGCCTCGCGCCGGAGCTCTTGGCGACACGCACGCGCTGGCCCTGCTCGCCGCGCTCGATACCGACGCGCGTGGGCTTGTCTTTGGCGTCGAGCAGCATCACGTTGGAGATGTGGATCGGTCCTTCGCGCTCGATGATCCCGCCCAGTTGCGCAGCCGTCTGCGAGCTCGTACCGGCGGCCTGCTGGGGGCGTGTCGCACGCTTGATCATGTTCAGGCCCTCGACGTAGACACGTTCCTTTGCGGGGTCCACGCGCAGCACGCGGCCGCTCTTGCCGCGGTCCTTGCCGGAGATGACCTGCACGCGGTCGCCGGAGCGAATCTTCAGCGAGCGGCGCTTGGGAGGAACGACGTGACGCCGGGCCATCACAGCACCTCTGGCGCGAGCGAGACGATCCGCATGAAGTTGCGCTCACGCAGTTCGCGCGCGACCGGCCCGAACACGCGCGTACCACGCGGGTTGTTCTGGTCATCGATGATCACCGCGGCGTTCTCGTCAAACGCGATGTAAGTGCCGTCGTCGCGGCCGATCGGCTTCTTGGTGCGAACAACCACCGCCGTGACGACGTCGCCCTTTTTGACCGCGCCGTGCGGGTTCGCCTGCTTGACGGTGGCTGTGATCACGTCGCCCACGAACGCGTAGCGCCGCTTGGATCCACCCTTGACGCGGATGCACAGGATTTCGCGGGCGCCGGAGTTGTCGGCAACCCTAAGACGGGTCTCGTTCTGGATCATCGCGCCCGCTCCAGCACGTCCACCAGCGCCCAGCGCTTCGTGCGTGACAGCGGCCGGCTCTCGATCACGCGCACCACGTCGCCCTCGTGCGCGTCGTTGTTCTCGTCGTGCGCGTGCACGGTGCTCGAGCTACGCACGATCTTTTCGTAGCGTCGGTGCCGGCGCGCAACGTCGATGCGCACGGTGATCGTCTTCTCGGCCTTGTCGGAGACGACAACGCCCTGACGAACCCTGCGCGTGCCCTCGACCGGAGCGTGCACCGGGGGCAGCGCCTCCGGCGCGGGCGCCGTGGTGCGGCGCGTGGCTTTCTTCGCGCGTTCCTGCAGTCGGCGTGCGCGCCGCCGGGCGGCCTTGGTCTTGCGCTCGGCCACCCGCTCGGCGTGACGCTCCTCCGGGGTGCGGCTCGGACGCGCGTCGGTGTGTTTCGAGCGCGCCCTGCGGCGGCGCTCCTTGGGCGGCACCTGCTCCACGGGCTCAGCCGCGACCGGCGGCTCAGCGGCCACGTCGGCCTCCGGCGTCGCGTCAGGCTCGGGTGTCGCGTCGGCCTCGGGTGTCGCGTCAGCCTCGGGCTCCGGGGTCGCGTCGGCCTCGGGCGCCGCGTCGGGCTCCGGGGTCACGTCGGCCTCAGGCGCCGCGTCAGCCTCGGCCTCGGGCGTCGCGTCGGTCGCAGGCGTCGCCTCGGCGTCGGTCGCCGGTGGCGTATCGGCCTGGCCCTGCGGGGTGTCTGCTGCGTCGTTGTCTGGTTCGTCAGCCATTTGATCCGTTCACGTTCGTCTTGTTCTCAGGTGCCGGCCTGGAGCTGCCGCTCGCGGGCGACGGTCAGGGCGCGTGCAAGGTCGCGTCGGGCGCGACCGAGGCCTGCGGTGTCGTCGAGTTCGCCGGTCGCGTTGGAAAAGCGCAGGCCGAAGACCTCTCTGCGCATCTCCACCAGGCGCTTGGTCAGTTCGTTGTCGTCGAGGTCTCGCAGCTCGCTCGCCTTCACGTCAGTCCTCCCGCAGCACGAACTTCGACTTGACGGGCAGCTTGTGCGCTGCCAGGCGGATCGCTTCACGCGCGAGCGGCTCGGACACGCCGGCCAGCTCGAACATCACACGTCCGGGCTTGACGACCGCGACCCAGCCTTCGGGCGAGCCCTTGCCGGAGCCCATGCGGGTCTCGGCGGGCTTCTTGGTGACGGGCTTGTCGGGGAACACGTTGATCCACACCTTGCCGCCACGCTTGATCTTGCGCGTCATCGCGATACGCGCTGCCTCGATCTGGCGGTTGGTCAGCCAGCCGCACTCGAGCGACTTCAAGCCGTACTCGCCGAACTGCACGTGCAGCTGCCCGCGCGAGTTGCCTCGGCGGCGCCCGCGGTGCTGCTTGCGGTGCTTTACGCGCTTGGGCGAGAGCATCAGCGCCCACCTCCGCCGGACGGTCCGCCGCCGCCGGGACGCGGTCCGCGTCCTCCGCCGCCACCGGGACCACCCGGACCACGTCCACCGCCACCACGTCCGCCGCCACCGGGACCACCTGGTCCACGGCCGCCACCGCCACCGCCAGGCCGGTTGCGCCCGCCGCCACGACCCTCGCGACCATCGCGACCGCCACGACCGTCGCGATCGTTGCTCGGCGGCGCCGGCGCGGTCATGTCCGTCAGGTCTGCACCGGTGTAGCCCTCGGGCATGATCTCACCCTTGTTCACCCAGCACTTGACGCCGATGCGCCCGAAGGTGGTGCGCGCCTCGTAGAAGCCGTAGTCGATGTCCGCGCGCATCGTGTGCAGCGGCACGCGGCCGTCAGAGTAGCTTTCGGTGCGCGCCATCTCCGCGCCGCCGAGCCGGCCGGCGACCTGGACCTTGACGCCCTTGGCGCCGGAGCGCATCGCGCTGGTGAGCGCGCGCTTCATCGCGCGACGAAACGCAACGCGGTTCTGCAGCTGCTCGGCGATCGACTGCGCGACGAGCTTCGCGTCGAGCTCTGGGCGCTTGATCTCGAGGATGTTGACCTTGATCTGCTTTTTGGTCATGCGGTGCAGATCGCGGCGCAGCGCGTCGACTTCGGTGCCGGACTTGCCGATCACGATGCCGGGGCGGGCGGTGTGGATGTTGACCTCGAGCTCGTTGGCGTCCTTGCGGATGGTGATGTCCGAGAGGCCGGCATGGGCGAGCTTGCGCGTGATGTGCTCGCGCACGTGAACGTCCTCGGCGAGGTACTCAGCGAAGTGTTTCTCGTTGAACCAGTTCGACTTCCAGTCGTGGATGTAGCCCACGCGCATTGCCTCTGGATGAACCTTCTGTCCCATGTCTCTCGTCTCTCAGCGGTTTCTTTTGTTGGTTGCGGGCTCGGGGCGCGCGGTCAGCGTGATCGTCAGGTGGCTGGTGCGCTTGCGGATCGGCGTCGCCCGTCCCATCGCGCGCGGCCGGAAGCGCTTGATCGTCGGTCCTTCGTCGGCGTACGCCTCCCGGACGATCAGGTCGTCCTCAAGCAGTTCGTGGTTGCTCTCGGCGTTGGCCACCGCGGACTCGAGCAGCTTGCTCCAATCGCGCGCTACCTCACGGGAGGTGAAAGCGAGGATAGCGCGTGCCTCCTGCACGGACTTTCCACGCAGGTGCCCGCAGACCATGCGCGCCTTGCGCGCTGAGGTGCGCACGTAGCGGGCGTGCGCAGCGACGACGCGGCGACGTGGGGCTTTGACTGCGCCGTCTTTGCCGGTGCGGGGGGCGGGAGCGGCTTTGGCGGGTTTCTCGACGGCCTGCTCGGCGGCCGGCTGTTTGCTCGCAGCGGCTTTTTTCTGGGCGGCTGGTTTTTTCTCCGCGGTCGGCTGCTCCTCGGCGGGCTGCTCCTCGGCGGGCGCTTTTTTCGCGGCTGGCGCTTTTTTCTCGCCGGCGGCTTTTTTCTCGCGCGCAGGTTTTTTCGCCGCAGGTTTTTTCTCGGCGGGTGCTTTTTTCTCGGCGGCTGCGGCCGGTTTTTTCTCGGCCCGCGCTTTTTTCTCGGCGGCAGGTTTTTTGGCTGCTGATGCTTTCGCCGCGTCGGGCTCGTCGGCCGTCTGGCCGTCGGGCGCGGTCGTCTCGTCGTCGGCGCTCATCGCACCTTCCCCGATCCTGCGTGGCCGCGGAACACGCGCGTCGGCGCGAACTCGCCGAGCTTGTGGCCGACCATCGACTCGCTGACGTACACGGGCACATGTTTCTTGCCGTCGTGCACGGCGATCGTGTGGCCCACCATCTCAGGGAAGATCGTCGATGCGCGTGACCACGTCCTGATCATTTTTTTGTTGTTGGCCGCGTTGAGCGCTTCGATGCGCTGCATCAGGCGCTCTTCGACCCACGGGCCCTTCTTGCTGGAGCGGCTCATCGCTGCTTGCCCTTCCCGCGGCGGCGGCCGCGCACGATGTAACGGTCGGAGGTCTTGTTCTTTTTGCGCGTGCGGTAGCCGAGCGTGGGCACGCCCCACGGCGTCACCGGATGACGACCGGCGGTGGTCGAGCCCTCACCGCCCCCGTGCGGGTGGTCGACGGGGTTCATGGCGACGCCACGGGTCTGCGGGCGCACACCCATGTGGCGCTTGCGCCCGGCCTTGCCGATCTTGACGTTCTGGTGCTCGGCGTTGCCGATCGTGCCAACTGTCGCGCGACACTCGGCGCGGACCATGCGCATCTCACCCGACGGCAGCCGCAGGGTCGCCATGTCGCCGTCCTTGGCCATCAGCTGCGCGGAGGCCCCGGCGGAGCGCGCCATCTGGCCGCCGCGGCCGGGCGACAGCTCGATGTTGTGCACGACCGTGCCGACAGGCATGCGCGCGAGCTCCATGCAGTTGCCCACGGCGATGTCCGCACCCTCGCCGGATGACACCATCGTGCCGACGGTCAGCCGTTGGGGAGCGAGGATGTAGCGCTTCTCGCCATCGACATAGTGCAGCAGCGCGATGTACGCGGAGCGATTGGGGTCGTACTCGATCGCGGCGACGCGCGCCTGGACGCCATCCTTGCGGCGCTTGAAGTCCACCCGGCGATACGCGCGCTTGGCCCCGCCGCCACGGTGGCGGGCGGTCTTGCGCCCGCGCGCGTTGCGTCCGCCGCTCTTCTTGAGACCTTCGATGAGCGTCTTCTCAGGCTCCGACTTCGTGATCTCGGCGAAGTCCGGATAGGACACGAAGCGTCTTCCCGGGCTGGTTGGGCGTGGCTTGCGAATCGGCATGTTCTCAGCCCTCTAGAGCCGCGAGGCCCTGGAAGATCGGGATTGACTCGCCGGCGCGTATCTGCACGATCGCCTTCTTCCACTCGCGCGTGGCCCCTTTGGCGGTGCTGCCGCGGCGCTTGGGCTTTGACTTGACGCTCATCGTGCGGACCTCGACGACGTGCACGTCAAACAGCGCCTCGACGGCCTGGCGGATCTGCGTCTTGTGCGCGTCGCGGTGCACACGAAAGGTGTAGCGGTCGGCCGCGGAGAGCACGTAGCTCTTCTCGGAGACCACCGGGCGGATCAGCACCTGGGTCGGCTCCATCAGGAATCTCCTTTGCGCGGTTGGCCGGTGCGCGCGGTGAGCGCCTGCAGGGCGGGCTCGGAGATGACGAGCGCGGCGGCGCCCAGCAGATCGGCGACGCCGACGTCCTCGGCGCTCAGCACCACCACGCGGGCGAGGTTGCGGAAGGACAGGGCGGCCGCGGACTCCTCGGGGACGACCACCACGAGCGTCGAGCTGAGCCGCCTGCCCTCGCCGGCGGCGGGGGCCCAGTCTTCGAGCAGCTCCAGCGCCTGGCTGGTCTTGGGGGCCGTGAAGGCGCTCGCGTCGAGGATCGCGATCGAGCCGCGTCCCGCGTGCAGTGACAGTGCGCTGCGTAGCGCGGCGCGCTGCTCCTTGCGGTTGACCTTGAACGTGTACGAGCGCGGCTGCGGCCCGAACACGGTGCCGCCGCCTGTCCAAATCGGCGAGCGGCTCGAGCCGGCGCGGGCGCGGCCGGTGCCCTTCTGGCGCCATGGCTTGGCGCCGCCACCGGAGACCTTGCCGCGGGTTTTGGTAGCGGCGGTGCCGCGCCGGCGTGCTGCCTGCTCGGCGCGCACGCTCTGGTGAACCAGCGGCGCCGAGAAGCTCGAGCCGAACGCGGAGTCCTCGAGCTTGACCTTCTTGGTGGCGGCTGCGCCGAGCACCGGTGCGTCAGGCATCGGTCCGCACCTCCACGAGCGCGCCTGTGGGGCCGGGCACCGAGCCGCGTACCATCAGCAGGTTCTCAGCGGCGTCCACGCGCACGACCTCGAGACCCTTCTGCGTGACGCGCTTGTTGCCCATCTGCCCGGGTCCACGGATGCCTTTGAGCACGCGTGAGGGCGTCGCTGAGGCGCCGATCGAGCCCGGCGCGCGCACGTTGTGCGAGCCGTGGGACTTGGGGCCGCTGGCGAAGTTGTGGCGCTTGATCGTGCCCTGGAAGCCCTTGCCCTTGGAGGTGCCGGAGATCTTCACACGCGCTCCGACCTCGAAGGAGTCCACCTTGACGGTCTCGCCTAGCGTCAGCTCACCGACCTCGCCGCGGAACTCAGCGAGCGTGCGCATCGGCGGCGCGTCGGCCTTCTTCAGGTGACCGAGCTCGGGCTTGGAGATGTGCTTCTCCTTGGCCAGCCCGAACGCCAGCTGCACCGCCTCATAGCCATCGCGCTCGGAGGTGCGAATCGCTGTCACCGGGCACGGGCCCGCGAGCAGCACCGTCACGCGTGCGACGCTGCCGTCCTCCTGAAAGACCTGCGTCATGCCGAGCTTCTTGGCGAGGATCGCAGCCATCGTTCAGGTTGCCAGGCGGATCTCGATGTCGACGCCCGCCGGCAGGTGGTCGAGACGCTGGAGCGAGTCGACCGTCTTCGGCGTCGGCTGGTGGATGTCGATCAGGCGCTTGTGCGTGCGGATCTCGAAGTGCTCGCGCGAGTCCTTGTCCTTGAACGGCGAGCGGATCACGCAGTAGACGTTCTTCTCGGTCGGCAGCGGCACCGGTCCCGAAACGCTCGCGCCGGTGCGCGTCGCCGTCTCTACGATCTCGCGAGCGGCCGACTCGATGGCGGAGGTGTCGTACGCCTTGAGGCGGATGCGGATCTTGTTTTGGTTGGTCGCTGCCATGAAGTCTCGCCTTGCTGGTGTCGTCGGGTGGTGATCGTCTGGATGCTGATGCTGCTGGTGCTGGTGCTCGGTTGCGCTCGCTGCGGTACGTCGATTGCGGGCTGGGCTGCTCCGCCGGTCGGCCCCTCCTTGACGGCGTGAGAAGGGCGGGTTCTGCTCGGGAACCCGCCCCATCGCCGCCACACCCTGGAGGTGGGGCTCAATTAGTCGTATCGGACTGCCAATGTGCGCGTCGCCCCGACGGTGTTCGGATCGACGCGCGTGTGCTACTCGATGATCTCGCTGACCACGCCGGAGCCGACTGTGCGGCCACCCTCGCGGATGGCGAAGCGCAGACCCTGGTCCATGGCGATCGGCTGGATCAGCTCGATCTCCATCTGGACGTTGTCGCCCGGCATGACCATCTCGACGCCCTCGGGCAGCTTCGCCACCCCGGTCACGTCGGTCGTGCGGAAATAGAACTGGGGCCTGTAGCCCGTGAAGAAGGGGGTATGACGGCCGCCCTCCTCCTTCTTGAGGACGTACACCTCGGCCTTGTACTTGGTGTGCGGCGTGATGGACCCCGGCTTGCACAGCACCTGTCCGCGCTCGATCTCCTCGCGCTTGGTGCCTCGCAGCAGGCAGCCGACGTTGTCGCCTGCGCGACCCTCGTCGAGGATCTTGCGGAACATCTCCACGCCGGTCACCACCGTCGAGGTGGAGTCGTGGACGCCGACGATTTCGACGGTGTCGCCCGTGTGGACGATGCCCTGCTCGACACGGCCAGTGGCGACCGTGCCACGACCGGTGATCGAGAAGACGTCCTCTACCGGCATCATGAACGGCTTGTCGAGCTCGCGCACAGGATCCGGGATGTAGGAGTCCAGCGCTGCGGCGAGGTCGAGGATCTTCTGCTTGTAGCCCTCGTCGCCTTCCAACGCCTTCAATGCCGAGCCTGTGATGAACGGGATGTCATCGCCCGGGAAGTCGTACTCGGAGAGCAGCTCGCGCACCTCGACCTCGACCAGTTCCAGGAGCTCCTCGTCGTCGACCATGTCGGCCTTGTTGAGGAACACCACGATGTAGTTGACGCCAACCTCGCGGGCGAGCAGGACGTGCTCACGCGTCTGGGGCATCGGGCCGTCGGCCGCGGATACCACCAGGATCGCGCCGTCCATCTGGGCCGCACCGGTGATCATGTTCTTGACGTAGTCGGCGTGGCCTGGGCAGTCGACGTGGGCATAGTGCCGACTGTCGGTCTGGTACTCGACGTGCGAAGTGGCAATCGTGATCCCGCGCTCCTTCTCCTCGGGCGCGTTGTCGATCTCGGCGAAGGTGCGCGCTTCCGCGCCTCCGTGCTCGGCCAAAACGGTTGTTATGGCAGCGGTCAGCGTCGTCTTGCCATGGTCGATGTGACCGATGGTCCCGACGTTGACGTGCGGCTTATCGCGCTCGAACTTCTCCTTCGCCACTTTGAATTCGCTCCTGTATCGACTTGTATGCCCGCCTCTGTGGAGGCGAACCTCAGAAATCTATCTAAATGCGGTCTTCCTTGACTGCTGCCTGCTCTGCAGTCCGCTCTAAGTGCTACCAGCCAGCCTAGCCCGAGCCGTCTAGGCTGGGACCGGTTCCCCCGTTCGCTGTTCGACGATCTTCTCAGCGATGTTGGGTGGAACCTCCTCGTAGGCCTCGAATTGCATCGTGTACGTCGCTCGCCCCTGCGTGTTGGAACGAAGGTCGGTCGCGTACCCGAACATCTCGCTGAGGGGGACCTTGCCGGTCACCACCAGCGCGTTGCCGCGGCGCTCCTGGCCTTCTACCTGACCGCGCCTGCGGCTGAGATCGCCGATCACGTCACCCACGAACTCCTCGGGGGCGACCACCTCGACGGCGAAGATTGGCTCCAGCAGAACGGGCTTGGCGCGTTTGGCGGCCTCTTTGAAGGCGAGCGAGCCGGCGACTTTGAAGGCGATTTCCGAGGAGTCGACGTCGTGGTACTTGCCATCCACGAGCGTCACGCGCATGTCGACCATCGGGTAGCCCGCCTTGACGCCGTTGTCGAGCGCCTCTTCGATGCCCTTCTTGACGGCGGGGATGTATTCCGAGGGGATGTTTCCACCCTTGATCTTGTTGATGAACTCAAATCCCAGCCCCGGAGCGGGCTCGAGGTCGATGAAGACGACGCCGAACTGACCGGAGCCGCCGGTCTGGCGGACGAACTTACCTTCGACCTTCTCGACGCTTCCACGAACCGTCTCACGGTAGGACACCTGCGGGCGCCCGACGTTCGCCTCGACGCCAAACTCCCGCTTCATGCGGTCGACGAGCACCTCGAGGTGCAGCTCGCCCATGCCCGAGATCTCGGTCTGCCCTGTCTCTTCGTTGGTGCGCACCTGGAAGGTCGGATCCTCCTCGGCCAGGCGCCCGAGCGCGACCGACATCTTCTCCTGGTCGACCTTCGTCTTGGGCTCGACGGCCACCTTGATGACCGGCTCGGGGAAGATGATGTTCTCGAGATGCACCGGATGCGCCGGCTCGGCGAGCGTGTCGCCGGTGATCACCTGCTTGATGCCCACCGCTGCGGCGATGTCACCTGCATAGACCTCGGTGACCTCCTCGCGCTCATTGGCGTGCATCATCAGGATGCGCCCGATGCGCTCGGTGCGTCCGCTGCCGACGTTCAGAACCTTGGCGCCGGCCTCCAAGTGGCCGGAGTAGACGCGGAAGTAGGTCAGCTTGCCGACGTAGGGGTCGGCGGCGATCTTGAACGCGAGCGCGGCGAACGGCTCAGAGTCGTCGGCGTGGCGAATCACCTCGCGCTCCTGCTCCTCGCCCTTGATCAGTTCGGTACCGACGACCGGCGGCACATCCAGCGGCGACGGCAGATAGTCAATGACCGCGTCCAGCAGCGGCTGCACACCCTTGTTCTTGAAGGATGAGCCGCACAGCACGGGCGTCAGTTTGGTCGACAGCGTCGCCGCGCGGATCGCGCTCTTGAGCACGTCCACGGGCACGTCGGCTTCCTCGAGCAGCAGCTCGAGCAGCGCGTCGTCGTAGTGGGAGACCTCCTCGAGCAGATGTTCGCGAGCGGCCTGCGCCGCTTCGAGGAGATTCTCGGGGATCTCGATTTCGTCGACTTCCTTGCCCAGCTCGTCCTTGTAGACGATCGCTTTCATCGCGACCAAGTCGACGACGCCGAGGAAGTCGCCCTCGGAGCCGATCGGCAGCTGGATCGGCACGGGGTGCGCGCCGAGGCGGTCGATCATCGTCTGCACGCCTTTGTCGAAATCTGCGCCGATGCGGTCCATCTTGTTGATGTAGGCGATACGCGGCACGTGGTACTTGTCCGCCTGGCGCCAAACGGTCTCGGACTGCGGCTCGACGCCGGCGACCGAGTCGAACAGCGCGATCGCACCGTCAAGCACGCGTAGCGAGCGCTCGACCTCGACCGTGAAGTCGACGTGGCCGGGCGTGTCGATGATGTTGATGCGGTGGTCTTTCCACTGCGCGGTCGTCGCAGCGGAGGTGATCGTGATGCCGCGCTCCTGCTCCTGCTCCATCCAGTCCATCACGGCAGCACCCTCGTGCACCTCGCCGATCTTGTACGTGCGGCCGGTGTAGTAGAGGATGCGCTCGGTCGTCGTCGTCTTACCGGCGTCGATGTGCGCCATGATCCCGATGTTGCGGGTGTTTTGGAGTGAGAACTTACGTGGCATGGATCACTTTGGGAGGTTGTTGCTAGATGGTGGCCAAGGCAAAAAAATAGGCCCCTCGGGCCCACGCACGCTGCTGGTCGTTATGGACCGGTCCGCGTTCGTTATCTGCTCGAGATCACCATCTTCATTGCCAGGGCGGCGGGTCGCACGCACACTCATTGCGCCCACCGCGACGCCTTTTCGACTATAGCAGAGCGATTCCTGCTCCTTGGCGGCCCGTTCGCCCGCATGAAGCCTGTGCGTCAGTCCCGTTTCGGCGTCTCGCAAGCCGCTGCAGCAGGGGCGTCCTCGACCATCGCGCCGAGACGCTCGAGCACGCGTGTGGCCGCGCGCAGCTCCTCGATCTCGACGCCCGTGAGCGCGTGCTCCCAGCGGTGCTGCCAGGCCTCGCGCTTGGCCTCGATCTTGCGCCGGCCCTGAGGCGTGAGCCGCGAGACGACCACGCGGCGGTCGGTCTCCGAGCGCACACGCTCGACGTGGCCCTGCTCGGCGAGGTGGTCGAGCATCTGCGTGACCGTCGCCGGCGTCAGCCGCGCCGCAGCCGCGAGCTCCCCAGCGGGGAGCGGGCCGCGCTCGAACAGCTCGATCAGCAGCTCGAACTGCGCGTGGCTCAGCTCGGAGCCGCCGAGATGCGTGTCGCGCCCGCGCAGCCGGTTGAAGCTGCGGAACACCCGGCGGAATGCCAGGCCCAGCTCTGTCAGCTGCGCGTCGCGTGCATCGGTGGACCCTGTCTTCGGCTCGGCGGCCACGGGGCTGCTCATCTCATCGGTCTCCCGGTCACACGCCCAGCGGCTCGGCGGTCGCCTCGGCGTTGGCCGCGGCGCGACTGAGCCGTGCCCGCGGGTCCTCGGCGCGCAGCAGCACCACGCACGGGATCAGCCCGAGCGCGGCGATCCCGAACGACCACCAATAGGCGATGTTGAACGCGTGCGCGAGATGAACGCTGGACGGTGAGATCCCGCTCGCCCGCTGTAGCACGACCGCCAGCACAGCCGTGCCGATCGCTCCGCCGATCCGTTGCAGCACGTTGAGCTGCGGCGTCGCGTCGGAGAGCTGATCGGGTCGCAGCGAGGCAAACGCCGTGGTCATTGCCGGCATGAAGGAGAAGCCGATGCCGATCCCGCGCACGAGCAGGACCGTCGAGATCCCAACGATCGAGGAGCTCGGGCCGATGAAGGCAAGCGGAATCGTGCTCAGACACAGCACCGAGACGCCACCGAGGGCAACGCGGCCGCCGCCGAAGCGATCGGTCAGGCGGCCGGCAATCGGCATCGCGACGAGCATTCCGAGGCCCTGGGGACCGACCAGCAGGCCGGTCGCGATCAGGCTCTCGTGGCGGACCTCCTGGTAATAGAGGGGCACGAGGATCATCGCCCCGAACAGCGCCGCGCCGAGCGCGAACGTCGTGAACGAGGCGGCCGCGAAGATGCGGTTGGCGTACAGCCGGATGTCGAGCAGCGGACGCTCGATGCGCAGCGCGTGCCAGCAGAAGGCCGCAGTCAGCGCGAGCCCCGCGATCACCGGGCCGACCACGACCGCGGCGGTCAGACTGGTGCCCGGCGTGCCGAGCTGCGCGAGGCCGTAAACCACCGCGCTGGACGCCGTCGAGAGCAGCACCAGACCGAGCACGTCGAGGCGTCCCGCCTCACCTGATTCGGTGTGGGGGATGATCCGCCAGCCGAGGAAGAAGGCGACGAAGCCGATCGGCACGTTGACGAGGAAGATCCACGACCAGTGCAGGCTCTCGAGGATCGTACCGCCGACGACCGGCCCGAGGATCGGCCCGAGCATCGCGGGCATCGCCACGATGCCCATCACGCGGCCCATGCGCTTGGGACCGGCGACCTGGGCCATGATCAGCTGTGCGACCGGCATGATCATGCCGCCGCCAGCGCCTTGGAGTACGCGGAAGAGCACGAGCTCGGTGGTCGAGGCGGCGATGGCGCAGAGCGCCGAGCCGACTGTGAACAGCACCAGCGAGGTCAGGTACACGCGCTTTGCCCCGAACCTGCGCGCCGCCCAGCCGGTCACCGGGATCACAGCCGCGAGCGACAACAGATAACCGGTGATCACCCACTGGATCTGCGCAAGCGAGCTGTGCAGGTCATGCCCCAGCGTCCTCAGCGCCACGTTCACGATCGTGGTGTCGAGGATCGACATGATCATCCCGAGGATCACCACGCCGGCGATCTTCCACACGTACGGCTCGATGCGGTCTGACGCCTCGGGGTGGAAGCCCGGGTCTGCTGTCTGTGCCGAGGAGGACATTTGGTACCGAAAGTTTAGGTACCGAAGCTTTTTGCTTCAAGGGGTGGGTGTGTGACTTGGGTCACACATAGAAAGCTCCTTCAGAAGTGCGACTAGATACGAAGTGCGTCGCCCGGCATCGAGCGGGATACCCGACCAAGGCCGAGGCCCTCAAAGTCGTGGGGCCCTCGGGAACCGCGAGGACCTCCCGCGCCCGCTCAAGCTCGGCCGCCTCGACGTAGACGTACCGACCGCCGGACGCGCCGAATTGGACGGCACCGACGGCTCGCTTCGCGGTGGCTTGAATCCCGGCCTCCGCGAGTCGCTGGCAGATGAGGTCTGCCTCAGCTTCACTAGCTGCCACCGCGACGCTCTGCAGCGCACGCTTCTGCTCGTTATCGTCCTCAGCCATCAAGGGGGAGGGTATCGACGCGCCCCAGAGCCTGCCCGACGTGACCAAAACCGCTAGCGCGGTTTCGGTGGTCCGGCGACGCCCCCCTGCCCGCCGGACCACCAAACGACCGCCTACCCTGGAGGGAAGACGCGAGGACGCTCCGGGAGAGCGTGCCCGCGTCGACTGGAGACGGGAGGACCACGGAGCTTGAGTCATGTCTGCGCCGATGTCTAATACGCATCGGCCGCGCTGACATGGGCACTCTGCATGGCTCGGGGTGCTCGCCATGCAACGACTCCTGGAAGGGCTTGGCGAAGCGACCAGCAAAAGTTACCGCGACTCCTCGCTCAGCCCCCGCGGCTGTGAGGGCTTCGGCGCGCTCTCGGTACCCGTCGAAGCGCACGATCAGCCCGTCATGGAACCGGACAACGACGGTCAACGGGAAGTCCGCGACGAGACGCGTATGCCTCATCGGCGCCAAAAGTTCGGCCGGTACCTCTTCGATGGTGTTGAGGCCTTCGTAAAACGACCGGAGCGTCCCCACGTTGCCGTGCGACATTGCTTCGCAGTATCGCGCGCGAGCGCGCTTCGGGCGCCCGTAACCGGGTACGGTTGACATCGTGGAAGGCGAGTGGATCTGTGCTGTTTGCGAGCAACCGATCCGCGCTCACGAAACGACTCTCGTCGTTGGCGACCACGACGCACACTGGACGATCCCAGCCTTCGAAGGCGGGCAACCCCCCTCCTCACGCGTCTACCACCGACGCTGTGCCCCGCTGGTCTGGCGTCACTCCTCGCCGCCGGACTAGTGAGCGCCCACGGACAGCCCGGCCGCTCGACGGGCGGGCCACCCGTGGGAGAATCCGGACGATGTCCACTGCAGCGATCCTCATCGCAGTCCTCGTCCTCCTGGTCCTCGGCGACATCGCCGTGGTTCGCGCGTGGACGCGAAGGAAACGGGGCGACGCCGACGGTTGACCGTGACGGCCTGCTACCAGCGGTAGTGCGCGAAAGCCTTGTTGGCCTGGGCCATGCGGTAGATGTCGTCCTTGCGCTTGTACGCGCCGCCCTGCTGTGACTGGGCGTCCATCAGTTCGTTGGCCAGGCGCTGCGCCATGGTCTTCTCGCGACGCTGGCGGGCGAACTCGACGAGCCAGCGGACGGCGAGCGTGCGGGCGCGCCTGGAGGCGACCTCGACGGGCACCTGGTAAGTGGCGCCGCCGACGCGGCGCGATTTGACCTCGAGCGTCGGCGTCAACGCTTTGATCGAGGCGTCGAGCGTCTCAACGGGGTCTTTGTCGCTGCGCTCGCCGAGCAGCGCGAGCGCGTCGTAGACGATCCGCTCGGCGGTTGACTTCTTGCCGTCGAGCATCACCTTGTTGATCACCTGCTGGACGAGTTTGGAGCGGTGAATGGGGTCCGGCTCGACCGGACGGATCTGGGCAGCTGCGCGACGGGGCATCGGTGTCTCGTTCCTGGAAGCGGTGGACGGCGACTATTTTTTCTTGACGCCGTACTGCGACCGCGCCTTTTTGCGGTCGCTCACGCCGGCGGCGTCGAGCGTGCCGCGCACGACCTTGTAGCGCACACCCGGTAGATCCTTGACGCGTCCACCGCGTACGAGCACCACCGAGTGCTCCTGCAGGTTGTGTCCCTCGCCGGGGATGTAGGCGGTCACCTCGATCGAGCCGGAGATGCGCACACGCGCGACCTTGCGCAGGGCGGAGTTAGGCTTCTTCGGCGTCGTCGTGTACACGCGCGTGCACACACCGCGGCGCTGCGGCGCGGCGGTCTTCTTCTTGCGGCCTTTGCCGGACTTGAGGCCCGGGGTGGCGACCTTCTTCTTGGGCGTCACGCGGCCCTTGCGCACGAGTTGCGAGGTGGTTGGCATTCGCTGCGTGATGCTAGCAGCGCTAGGCCGTCTGAGCCACGCCGGCTGCACGAACGGGCGCAGGCATCAGCGCGGCGGCGACGATCACGAGCACGAAAGCGAGCGCCTGCAGCGCCACGCCGCCGGGGCTCGCGGCCACCGGGTCACCGAAGACGATGATCCCGCCGGCGATGCCGGCGATGTTGGCGGCTGTTCCTGTCACGGCGATCACGGGGACCGCCTCGCCGTCCTGCAGGCCGCGCGCGGAGGCGTAGAAGGCGACGATCGACGCGAGCACCGCGACCGCGAGCCATGGGCTCAGCACGAGACCGACGAGCCCGTGCGCACCGGTGATCCCGGTGAGCGCCTTGATGGCGGTGTCGGAGACACCGAACAGGACGCCGGCGCTCGCCCCGAGCATCATGCCGTGGTGCTCGGTCGGGCCGCCCATGCGCGGGCCCATCAGCAGCAGCCCTCCGATGCCGAACAGCCCCGCCTCGAATGAGATCATCGCGACGTCTGAGAAGTGCGAGTGCGCGCCGTGCATCGCCGGCAGCGTCAGGCCGAGCAGCACGAGGCCGCCGGCGGTCAGGCACAGGCCGAGCCACTGGCGGCGTCCGACGGAGAAGCCGAACATCCGCTCGGCCATCACCGCGATGAACACCACGCCCGCGGCGAGCGACACCTGGACCACCGACATCGGCGCCAGCGACAGGGCTGCCACGTGCAGGCCCCAGCTCGCCGTCGCGATGATCATGCCCAGCGTGAACCACTTCGACGAGTACAGCTGCTTGGCGGAGCGCAGCGGGTGCTTGACATCGACCTTGGGAACCGAGTTGGCGCCTCTGTACTTGTAGAAGAAGCCGAGGTTCGCTACGAAGGCGCAAAGCAGCGCTAGGAATATGCCGAGATCCATGGTCATTTCAGGGGAAGGACGAGGTGCTCATCGGTTGGCGTCGGCGGCTGCTTTACTCCGCGCCGACGTCCTAGGCACATCGACCGTGTCCGCCACACTACCCCCCTCGACCTCTGTGCAAGCTAAAGAGCGCGCTAGAGCAGAAACGCACGAGCGACCGCTGCTGATGGTCGACATCGACGGCGTCATCTCACTGTTCGGCGGCGTCCACTGGCGAGGGTGGTCAGGGGGGGTCGGCGACGGCGCCGGGGGTCAGCTCGACGGCTCCTTTCATTCGATCGACGGCACACCGCACTTCCTTTCGTCCACGGCGGCCGCTCACCTGCTCGATCTGGCAGGCGTGTTCGAGCTCGTGTGGGCGAGCGGCTGGGAGGAGCGCGCCAACGAGCACCTGCCGCATCTGCTGGGGCTCCCGCCGGAGCTGCCGTTTCTGCGCTTCGAGCGCGCCGTTGGGCGCTCCAACGCCCACTGGAAGCTCGAAGCGATCGAAGCGTATGCCGATGGGCGCCCGCTTGCATGGATCGACGACGCGCTCACTCCCGCCTGCCACGAGTGGGCCGACGCGCGCGCTGCGCCGACGTTGCTGGTGCAGACGGAGCCCGACCGTGGGCTCACGTCGAGGGAGGCGCAGCAGCTGGCGGCGTGGGCGCTGGCTCTGCAGCGGCGCACGTCAGCCAGCTGGGAGTCGCGCTGATCCGCTCAGCCGCCCGTGAACACGAGGTGCCCCTCGACGTGCGCCTCGGCGGGGCCGTCCGCGACGTGGCGTGCGACGCACGTGACCGCGGTGCACGTGATCGCAACCGTTTCCCCGCCCCCCTCGGTTGCGACCAGCAGATCGCCAGGCCTGACGCCGGCCGCTATCAGCGACGGACCGTCGATCCTCAGGATCTCGTCGTCGCCACGGTGCGCGTTGCCAGGTGTCAGGCGATCCGCGACGAGCGCGGTCGAGGAAGGCCCGAAGCCCGCGGGCGCGAAACCGGCGCTCTCCACGCCGATGTCGCCGCCGCGCGCGAGCGCGGGCTCGGCGACGAGGGTCGTGTGACCCTGAGGCGAGATCGCGTAGATGCGGCCGCTGTCCTCGTCGGGCGCGATCAAATCGCCGGCAAACCGACCGAAGCTCGTAGGCGCGACGACGAGGCCGCCCTCGACACGCGGCGCGGTGGTGGTGATCGTGGACACCACGCCCCGGCAGTCGATCGCGTACACGGTCGTCCTCGAGCCGCTGGTATCGGTTACGAGCAGCCTGTGGCCAAAGCTGCCGGTGGTGTCGAAGGCGATCCCGTCCTCGACCCCGCTGCCGGACAGCCGCACGAACGCGCGCGCATCGCCGGCGGCGTCGACGACGGTCACACCGGCTCCGTGGCGCAGCCGCAACACGTACACCGCCTCCGGCGCGAAACGGCAGCCGGCGCCGGGTACCCGTTCGCCGGCGGACAGCGCGATGTAGGGCTCGTCGCCGCCTGGGCTCACATATCCGGCGCGCGACGCGGGCAACGCCTGTAGAGCGCCCGAGCGGGAGAGCACCAGCAGGTGCCCCGCCGAAGCCACCACGATCTTCCCGTCGGCACGGGGCACGCTCAGGTCGAGCACGCCCCGGACCGCGACCGCTCCTCGCCACAGCGCGATCGCTGAGCCGCTCCCCGTCGTGGTGGTCGCTCGACTCGCGGACGAGCTCGAGCCGGCTCCACAGCCGGCGAGGCTGAGGCTCAGCGTGCTGGCCAGCGCAACGAAGAGGTTGAGCGAGCGGCGCATCGGCACCTCTGCAGGACGGGAAGGGCTCCCATCCTCGCAAAAGTACCGATGCTCAGCTCTCGCGGCTGTTACTCGTCTTTGGTGCTCTCGTCGCTCAGCTCGAGCTCGGCGAGCTCCTCGGCGAAGCCGGGGTCGGTGCCGCCGGCGCCGATCTTCTCGAGTGAGGCGAGGTCGGCGTCGAACTCCTGCCCGTAGCCGCCGTTGAAGCCGTCGCCGGCGAGCCCGAGCTCCGCCGCGATCTCGTCCTGGTCGAGCAGGCCGACATCGTCGATCGCACGCGGCAGCGGTTCGGAGGGCTCGATCTCGATCCGCCGGTAGCGCTTGAGGCCGGTGGCGGCGGGGATCAGCTTGCCGATGATGACGTTCTCCTTGAGGCCGTTGAGGCGGTCGATCTTGCCTTCGAGCGCTGCGTCGGTGAGCACCTTGGTCGTCTCCTGGAAGGAGGCGGCCGACAGGAACGAATCGGTGTTGAGCGACGCCTTGGTGATGCCGAGGATGATGTCCTCGAACTGCGCCGTCTCGCCACCGGCCTTGGCAACCGCGTCGTTGGCCTTGGCGAACTCGAAGCGATCGACGAACTGCCCGGGCAGGTAGTCGGTGTCGCCCTTCTGATCGACGCGCACCTTCTTCAGCATCTGGCGCACGATCAGCTCGATGTGCTTGTCGTTGATGTCCACGCCCTGTGACTTGTAGACCTCCTGGACCTCCTTGACCAGGTACTGCTCGGTCTCGGTGCGTCCGCGGATGGCGAGCAGCTCGTGCGGGTACACCGACCCCTCGTTGAGCTGGCTGCCGGCTTTGATCTTCTCGCCGCTTGACACGAACAGCCGCGTGCGCCGCGGGAACGCGTGGCGGTGCTCCTCGCCGGAGTCGTCGGTGATCACGACCGTGACCGCTTTGTCGGTCTCTTCGATCGACACGACCCCGTCCTGCTCGGCGATTTTCGCCAGGCCCTTCGGGCGCCGCGCCTCGAACAGCTCGACCACGCGCGGCAGACCGTGCGTGATGTCCGCGCCGGCGACGCCGCCGGTGTGGAACGTACGCATCGTCAACTGCGTGCCGGGCTCGCCGATCGACTGCGCGGCGACGATCCCGACCGCGTCGCCGATCTGGGCGAGCGCGCCGGTGGCCATCGCGCGGCCGTAGCAGGCCTGACACACGCCGCTCGGCGCCTCGCACTTGAGCACCGAACGCACCGGCACCGTGACCTCGACACCCTTCTCGTGGTCATCGGCGAACGCGCTGACGATCTCGGCCATCTCGGCGCGGCCGATTTCGACGCCCTGCTCGGTGAGCATCCGGTTGCGCTTGGTCGTGATGTCACGCGCGGCGATGCGCCCGACGAGCACGTCGTTGGGTTCGTCGCCCGCCTTGAACACGGGCATCTCGATGTACTCCTCGGTGCCGCAGTCGGCCTCGCGGATGATCACGTCCTGGGCGACGTCGACCAGACGCCGCGTCAGGTAGCCCGAGTCGGCGGTGCGCAGGGCCGTGTCGGCGAGACCCTTTCGCGCGCCGTGCGTGGAGATGAAGTACTCGAGCACCGACAGGCCCTCCATGAAGTTGGCCTTGATCGGACGCTCGATGATTTCACCCTTCGGGTTGGCCATCAGCCCGCGCATGCCGGCCAGCTGGCGGATCTGCTTGAACGAGCCACGCGCACCCGAGTTGGCCATCATGAAGATCGGGTTGAGCACGTCGAGGTTTTTGACCATCGCCTCGGCGACCTCGTCGGTGGCCGCGTTCCACTGCTCGACGACGGCCTCGTGACGCTCCTCCTGGGTGATCAGACCGTCGTCGTACTGGCCGGTGATGTCGCCCACGATCTTGTCGAACTTGTCGAGGATTTCCTGCTTCTCGGGCGGGATCACGACGTCGTTCTTGGAGATCGTGATACCGGCCTGCGTGGCGTACTTGAAGCCGAGGTCCTTGAACGCGTCGAGCACGAGCGAGATCGTGGTCGCGCCGTAGGCCTGCACGAGCATGTCGATCAGCCGCGTGGTGTCACGCTTCTTCATCGACTGGTTGACGAACACGTACTTGGACGCGTCGAACTCGTCGCCCAGCGCCTCCGCGAGCGCGCGCTCGATGCGGTCGTTGTAGATGATCCGCCCGATCGTCGTGAGGACGTGGCCGCCCTCGCGCCCGTAGGGGCGGAACTCGGCGATGTCGTGCAGCTTCACGACGTTGCCCTCGTAGGAGAGCTCCGCCTCCTGCGCCGTGCGGAACACGTGCGGACGCGGCTCATACGTGGCGCGGTCGATCTTCGACAGCTCCTCCGCTTCGGGCCCGTAGGTCAGGTAGTACGCACCCAGGATCATGTCCTGCGTCGGCGTCGCCAGCGGCGCGCCGTGCGCGGGAGACAGGATGTTGTTGGAGGAGAGCATCAGGATGCGCGCCTCCGCCTGGGCCTCAGCCGACAGCGGCAGGTGCACCGCCATCTGGTCGCCGTCGAAGTCCGCGTTGAACGCGTGACACACGAGCGGGTGCACCTGGATCGCCTTGCCCTCGACGAGCAGCGGCTCGAACGCCTGGATGCCCAGGCGGTGGAGCGTCGGTGCGCGGTTGAGCAGCACGGGGTGCTCGTGGATGACCTCCTCGAGCACGTCCCACACCTCGCCGATCATCGAGTCGACCATCTTCTTGGCCGCCTTGATGTTCTGCGCGGACTTGCGCTCGACCAGGCGCGCCATGATGAACGGCTTGAACAGCTCGAGCGCCATGATCTTCGGGAGGCCGCACTGGTGCAGCTTCAGGTACGGGCCGGCGACGATCACCGAGCGCCCGGAGTAGTCCACGCGCTTGCCCAGCAGGTTCTGACGGAAGCGTCCCTGCTTGCCCTTGAGCATGTCTGACAGGCTCTTCAGCGGACGGTTGCCCGGCCCGGTGACCGGACGCCCGCGGCGGCCGTTGTCGAACAGCGCGTCGACGGCCTCCTGCAGCATGCGCTTCTCGTTGTTGACGATGATCTCCGGCGCGCCGAGGTCGAGCAGCCGCTTGAGGCGGTTGTTGCGGTTGATGACGCGGCGGTACAGGTCGTTGAGGTCCGACGTGGCGAAGCGCCCACCGTCGAGCTGCACCATCGGGCGCAGCTCCGGCGGGATCACCGGCACGGCGTCCAGCACCATCATCTCGGGCTTGTTGCCCGACTGGATGAACGCGGAGACGACCTTCAGGCGCTTGACCGCGCGGGCCTGCTTCTGGCCTTTGCCGGTCTTGACCTGGTCCTCGAGCTCGATGCGTTCGGCCTCGAGGTCAACCTGCTGGAGCAGGTCGCGGATCGCTTCCGCGCCCATGCCGCCACGGAAGTACTCGCCGAAGCCGTACGAAGAGCCGAAGCGCTCCTTGAGCTCACGGAAGGTGGTCTCGTCGTGCTCGATCTGCTTGGGCTCCATCGTCTTGAACAGCTCCCACACGTTGCGCATGCGCTCCGCGGCGTCCTCGATGTAGGCCTCGGTGTCGGCGATGTCGGCGTCGAAGGCCTTGGTCAGTTCCTTGACCTGCTTCTCGCGCTCCTCGTCGGACAGTTTGGACAGGTTGATGTCGAGCGAGTCCGCCCACAGGTGGTCTTCGTCGTTGAAGTTGGTCTGTTTGCCGGTCTGCAGGTACTTCTCGCGGCGCGCCAGCGACTCGCGCAGCTCGAGCACGCGCTCCTCACGCTCGGCGGCGTACGCGTCGAGGACCTTGTTGACCTCCTTCTCAAGCGTGTCGATGTCCTTCGCGCGAGCCTCGTCGTCGACCCACGTGACGATCGACGCGGCGAAGTACAGGACCTTCTCCAGTTCCTTCGGCGCCATGTCCAGCAGGTAGCCGATGCGGCTGGGAACGCCCTTGAAGAACCAGATGTGGCTGACGGGCGCGGCGAGGTCGACGTGGCCCATGCGCTCGCGGCGGACCTTCGAGCGCGTGACCTCCACGCCGCAACGCTCACACACGATGCCCTTGTAGCGGACGCGCTTGTACTTACCGCAGTAGCACTCCCAGTCCTTGGTGGGACCGAAGATGCGCTCGCAGAAGAGACCGTCCTTCTCAGGCTTGAGCGTCCGGTAGTTGATCGTCTCCGGCTTGGTTACCTCGCCGGAGCTCCAACTGCGGATCTGCTTCGAAGAAGCAAGGCTGATCTCGATTGCGTCGAAGTTATTGATGTCAATCATCTAATGGGTGCTTTCGCTCGCGGGTGAATCGGGCTTGTGACTGCGCCGGGGCGCGCCTACGGCGCGCGCCCGGCATTTGGCTTCGCCGGGGCCGCGCCTGACGGCGCGTGCCCGGCTGTTACTCGGCGGACTCGTCGGTGACCAGGCTCTCAAGGTCGATGTCCTCCGGGGTGTCGACCTCGAGCAACGGCTCGACCTCGACTGCGTCGTCGTCTGTGTCGTCGGCGGTCTCGTCTGTGGTGTCTGCGGGGGCTGCGGCGCCGTCCTCGACGGCCGCGTCGGTGTTGTTCTCCTCGCCGGGTGTCTGCTCGTCGGCGCCGTCGGTGGCGAGCGCCCTGACCCCTGACAAATCGATGCCGAGCTCCTCGGCGGCGCGCAGCAGGTCGTCGTCCTCGTCGCGCATCTCCGTGCGCTGGCCCTCCTCGGAGACGACGTTGACGTCGAGCGCCAGCGACTGCATCTCCTTGAGCAGGACCTTGAACGACTCGGGGATCGACGGCTCGGCGATGTTCTCGCCCTTGACGATCGCCTCGTATGCCTTGACGCGCCCGACCGTGTCGTCGGACTTGATCGTGAGCATCTCCTGGAGCGTGTACGCGGCGCCGAACGCCTCCAGCGCCCACACCTCCATCTCGCCGAAGCGCTGGCCGCCGAACTGCGCCTTGCCGCCCAGCGGCTGCTGGGTGACGAGCGAGTACGGACCGGTGGAGCGTGCGTGGATCTTGTCGTCGACGAGGTGCAGGAGCTTCAGGATGTACATGTACCCGACGGTGACCTGTTCCTCGAACGGCTCGCCCGTGCGGCCGTTGAACAGCGTCATCTTGCCGGACGCCTGCTCGCCGACACGGCGGGACTTGTCGACGTCCATGCGGATGCGTCCCGTGTGGGCGTCCTGCCACTTGACCAGCGCGTTGTCGACGTCTGCGACGGTCGCGCCGTCGAATACCGGCGTGGAGACGTAGACCCGGCGCTTGCCGTCGGCGGCGTCGGCTTCCTTGTAGGCCTCGGTGCCGTCGTCGTACCAGCCCTGCGCGGCAGCCCAGCCGAGGTGCGTCTCAAGGATCTGCCCGACGTTCATGCGCGAGGGCACGCCCAGCGGGTTGAGGATCACGTCGACGGGTGTGCCGTCCTCGAGGAACGGCATGTCCTGCTGGTCGACGATCTTCGAGATCACACCCTTGTTGCCGTGGCGGCCCGCGAGCTTGTCGCCCTCGGAGATCTTGCGCTTCTTGGCGACGAACACGCGTACGAGGTCGTTGACCCCGGGCGGCAGGTCGTCGCCGGCGTCGCGACTGAACGTCTTGACGTCGATCACGACGCCGCCCTCGCCGTGCGGCACCTTCAGCGAGGTGTCCCGCACCTCGCGCGCCTTCTCCTTGAAGATCGCGCGGATCAGCTTCTCCTCGGCCGTCAGCTCGGTCTCGCCCTTGGGCGTGACCTTGCCCACGAGCAGGTCGCCGGAGATGACCTCGGCGCCGACGCGGACGATGCCGCGGTCGTCGAGGTTGCGCAGCGACTCCTCGGAGCGGTTGGGGATGTCGCGGGTGATCTCCTCCTCGCCGAGCTTGGTCGTGCGGGCGTCGATCTCGTACTCCTCGATGTGGATCGAGGTGAGCTCGTCGTCCTGCACGAGGCGCTTCGAGAGGATGATCGCGTCCTCGA
>Ga0210388_10000122_pt1 | contig 88476 bp, 81 predicted proteins | sample IncBWC19OmetaG_FD_155485 | JGI IMG/M metagenome (GOLD analysis project Ga0210388, IMG submission 155485) | Forest soil microbial communities from Barre Woods Harvard Forest LTER site, Petersham, Massachusetts, United States - Inc-BW-C-19-O ... | reverse complement strand
ATCACGGGTGCGCCGTGAAGACGTGGGCGACGGCTCCGCCGCTGAAGGCGGTCGTGCTCACGGGCTCGATGGCGAGGGGTGCCGTGAACAGCCGCTCGCCCGCACCGAGGACGACCGGGTGGACGACGAGGCGGAACTCGTCGATCAGCCGGGTCTCGACGAGCGATCGAGCGAACCGGACGCCGCCCTGCGCGAGCAGGTATCCGCCTGAGCGCTCCTGCTTTAGTCGCGCGACGGCGTCGTCCAGGTCTCCGGTCGCGATCGTCGTCTCGCCCCAGTCGGCGGACGTGAGCGAATTCGAGAACACCACCTTGGGGATCTCGTTCATCGACGCCGCGAACGGCCCGGATGCGCTGGGCCAGAAGCCGGCCCAGCGCGCATAGGTCGCGGCGCCCACAAGGTGCGCGCCGGCGTTGCTCACGGTGTCGAGGACCCACTTGGCGCCGTCGGGAGAGCGTCCTGCGGCCTCCCAGTCGGAACTCCCGTCGGCCGGTGCGACGTATCCGTCGAGCGAGACCGACATCTTCAGGATCAGTGAGGTCATGCGCTACTTCCTTTCCCGGGTGGACGACATACCGCTATGAACTCCGCCGACTTCGGAAAGTGATCGGTGGCGAGCGCTACGGCGAGGCGCACGGGGAGACGACTGCGCCGCGACGTTCCGATCGTACCGAACGTACTGAATGGCATACGCGCGGAATCGGGACCGCAAAAGGGGGCCGCAGAGGGGGCAAAACCGGCTTAGGAAAGCCAACTAAACCTTACTCACCGATTTACGAATAGCTTGCAAATCGCAGCGATGAGCGAGACCCCTGGGAGGCCCCGTCGAGCTAACGGCGGAAGCTGTACACGGCTCCTTGTGCGCGGGTTTTGTTGACCTCGTGGTTGGGGGCGCTGAGGAGGATCGTTGCTTCGGAGAGAGCGACGGATAGGCCGAGCTTGTCTCCTTCGGTGCCGTCGTTGGCGATCAGCTCGTCGGTCTCGGTGGCGTTTTCCCAGCCTGTGGGGGGTTTTGCGAAGACGTATCCGGCTCCCTGTTCGGTGCTCTTGCCGGTTGCATGGCCGGGCGCGCCTACCGCGATCGTCGCGCCGGAGATCGCTAGCGCTCCGCCGAACTGGTCACCCTTGCCGGGGTCCGACGCGGCGAGCTGCGCGGTCTGTGTGAGCGAGCCGGCCCAGTCAGACACGGGCTTCACGAACACGTACGCTGTGCCTTCTTCGGCCGCGATACCGTCGTGGACGGGCGCGATGCGGTCGTGGTCGGGTGCGCCGACGACGACGGTGTCATGCGAGATCGCCACGCTTCGACCGAACAGTTCACGCGTTTGGCCCTGCTCCGCCGTCAGTTGCGCGGCCGCCCGGGCATGCGTCCAGCCGCTTGCGGGCTTCACGAAGATGTAGGCGGCGCCCTGTTGGACGGTCCCGACCCGGTGCAGGTCGGCGCCGGCGATGACTGTCTGGCCTGAGACCGCGACAGAGATGCCGAGAGCGTCGTTTGCCATGCCGTCGGGCGCGGTGAGCTGCGCGAGCTGTGTTGGGCTGGCGGTCCGCGAGGCGGGGATGGCGAAGACGTCGACGGCGCCCTGCCCGGCGTGTCCAGCTACCTGGCGCCCGGGCGCGCCGATTGTCACCGTGTTGCCAGAGATGGCGACCGATTCACCAAAGAATTCGTCCGTCTGCCCTCGTGCCGCGGTCAGCTTCAGCGGCGGCGCGGCGTGGCTCCATCCGGACGCGGGCTTGACGAACACGTACGCCGCGCCCTGCCCGGCATGCCCGTCGACGTCGCGGAATGGCGCGCCGATTACGATCGTACTGGCAGATATCGCAACGGAGCGTCCGAACAGTTCTTCGGACTGGTCCCTCGGTGCTTTCAGGATCGCCATCTGTCTCGCGTGTGCCCAGCCGGAGGCCGACGCGGTGAACACGTACGCGGCGCCTTGTTCGAGATCGGTCGATGCCGCCTTGTGGTTCGGCGTGCCCGCCACGAGCGTGCGGCCCGACACGGCGATCGCTTCACCGAAGTCTTCGCCGCTGGCCCCCGACTCGTCGGACAGCTCGCCCTGTTGGACGAACGGGCCGCTCCGCAGCGTATATGCCGCGCCGCCGAACGGAACCGGGAGGGCGTTCGCCTTCGACGCGTATGCCAGGACGCCCGCAACAAGGCCCACCGTCGTGGTCAGCAGGAGGATCGGCAGGATCGCCGCCGGCGTGGGCGAGCGCTTGCGCATTGACCGTCTTGCGAGGGTTGTCATCTAAGCTCGCCTCCACCGATGGACACCACGACCAGACGCTCCGAAACATACCATCCGAAACGGACTGTTAGAGGTTAGCGGATGCCCGACGAGATTGAGCTCACGCCCACGTCGCACATCGTGCTCGGCCTGCTGTCGATGTTCGGAGAGGCGACGCCCTATGACCTCAAGCGCATGGTCTCGGCGTCGGTCGGACAGTTCTGGACGCTTCCCCACTCGCAGCTGTACGACGAGCCCGCGCGGCTGGCGCGCGCCGGCTACGTGACCGAGGATCGGGAGACCGACGGCAGACGCCGCAAGCGCTACCGCATCACCGACCGCGGGCAAGCCGCCCTCGAGAAGTGGCTGTCGGTCCTGACCCCCGAGCCCTACGTGCTCCGCGACCCTGCCCTGCTCAAGCTGTTCTTCGGAGCCGACGCGCACGATCTCGCCGAGGCACAGATCGAGACGCACCGCCAGAAGCTCGCCGAATACGAAGCCCTACGCGAAGCCGATCCAGGAGACGGTCGGCGAGGACCCTGGCTCGCGCTCGAGCTCGGAACCAGACACGAGCGCGAGACCGTCCACTTCTGGGAAGAGCAAGCACAACGCGCACCCGCTTGACCCTCAGCGCAGATCCCGCCGCCCGACGATGCAAAGGCAGATCTCGCTGACGACGATGACCCCGGAACGCGGTTGCTCCGAAGCGCAGAAGGCGAGCAGAGGATGGACGCCGAGCGGTCGGCCGCCCGCGCCGCCGGCTGCGCCGGGAGTTCGAGCTCGCAAGCACCATGATCGCCAGCCGTCGATCGGTTGAGTGGCACGACGCGCCCCGTGGCGACTCGACGCCAGGTAACGACGGCGTAGCGGCCGGCAACGGCTGCGACGTCGCGCACGGCATCCTGGCTCGATGCCCGGTCTCATTGTTGGTCTCGTCTTGCTGGATATTTCGGGACTATGATGTCCGCTCGTAGCAAGCGAACGTATGTCCGGGGAACAAAATGAGCAGAGCCGGGCAGCACCGAGAAGCAGAAACCCAATGAATCCGGGCCTCCGTAACTCAGCCGCACCCCATTTGCTCGCTGGGTGATGCAAGCCCCACCGGAGGAGGAGCAGTGAGCACGAAACGCGTCAGGATCCTCGGGCTGTGCCTCTTGGTTGCGTGCGCATTCCTCGCCGTGTCCGTGGCGTCGGCAGCCTCGGCGGCCGAGTTCGGCGAGTGCGTTGGCTTCAAGCATGGCAGCTATCTGGAAAACAGATGCGGGGTTACTTCGGAAAAGAAGGGTCTCCCCGCGCACAAGGGTGCCTACGAATTCGAGCCGGCAGACAGCTGCTACGCGATGAAAAAAGGCAACTTCACCGAAAGCGGCTGCAAAACGGTCGCCGAAAAAAATGGCAAACCGGACCACAAAGGCAGCTTCGAATCCACGCCGAGCCCGTCCTATACGAGCGAAAGCGGTCCGACCGAATTGATCACGCCTGGCTTCGCCGCGGTCAAATGTAGCGCCAGCTCCGGTGCCGGCCTGATCGAAGGCGGCACGACAACCTCGGTGCAGACGAGCTTCACGGGCTGTGAATCGTCCGGCCAGAAATGCCAGAACACGGCGACCGAAGGTAACATCGTCACCTTCCCGCTGTCTGGCACGCTGACTGAACCGGAAACCGGCCGAGCGGAGACCGTCCTGAAACCGGCCTCCGGTGCGTACCTCGCCGAGTTCGCATGCACGGGCGTGGCCTCCATCAGGACCGGCGGCACCGTCGGAGGCAGGGACACCCCGACGAACATGCCGCGTACAACGACCTCGTTCGAGTTCGAGAAAGGCGTCGAACAGGGTCTCGAGACCGAATTCTCGGGTTCCGAAGCGTTCGGTGCCGGTGAAACCGAGGGCCCGTTCTCCTCGGAACAGGTCGGCGTCACTACGAATGCCTATTCCACTTCCATCGAGATCCTGGTCCAGTAGGTGAAGCTTACGACCACGACGCAGGTCTCCGTCGACGGAGTGATGCAGGGACCCGGCGGGTCGGAGGAGGATCGCAGGGGCGGTTTCGAGCGCGGCGGATGGAGCAGGGGGCACCCCGACAGCGAGGTGATGACGTTCATCGTCGAGCTCTACCAGCGCGCCGACGCGTTCATGTTCGGCCGGCGGACCTTCGAGCTCTTCGCCGGCTACTGGGGAGTAATGGAAGCGGGCAGCCACCCCATCGCAGATGCCTTGAACACGCGGCCCAAGTACGTGGCATCGACCACGCTCACCGCGCCGCAGTGGGCGGACACGACCGTTCTCTCCGGAGACGTTGCCGCGGCCATACGCGAGCTGAAAGTCAAGCCGGGAGGGGAGCTGCAGGTGCACGGCAGCGGGCGACTGGTCCGCTGGCTGCTCGATAACGACCTCGTAGATGAGATGAACCTGCTCATCGTCCCCGTGGTCGTCGGCGAGGGCTCGCGGCTATTCCCTGACACCGGCTCGGACATAGCGCTTGACCTGCTCGACTCGCGAGCCTTCCCGAAGGGGGCAATGCTCCAGGTCTACCGGCCCACCGGGCGTCCGCAGTACGCGACGACGACGGCCGACCCGCCGCAGGTGACATAGGCCCTCAGCGTGCGGCGTCCGCCGCCAGGGCCAGCGCGAGCTGCCGGCCGACCTCGACCAGTTCCGGCTCTGTGCGTGCCTCGCGCACCGACGTGATACCGACAAGTCGCGCGAGCCTGTCATCGAGCGAGTTCTGACCCGTGACGACGTGCAGCTCCACGTCGTGGCTTGCGCACAACCGCGCGAGTGCGCCGATCAGCTTTCCGTCGAGACTTTGCGCGTCGAGCCTACCCTCGCCCGAGACAACGGCCCGCGCCTGGGCCAGCGCGGCGTCAAGCCCGACCGCCTCGAAGACGAAATCCGTGCCGGTCACGAGCTGCGCTCCGAAGACTGCCCACAGTCCACCCGACAGACCGCCCGCGCACCCGGTCATGGGTATCCCGCGCGGGTCTCGTGGCAGTCTCGCGGCCAGCTCCTGCAGGCGCGCGGAGAGCAGCACAACCTGCTCGGGCGAGGCGCCCTTCTGAGGCGCAAAGACGGTCGCAGCCAGCTCGAACGGCGTCTGGACGTCGCACAGCACGGTCAGGGTCGCTCCGTGCAGCCCGCCCGCGGACTCGATCGTCTCGATGGCGCCGCGCCCGCCGTCGCTCGTCGCGCTGCCACCGGCCGCGACGTAGACGTGTGAGGCACCGGCCCGCAAAGCCGCGACGATCAGCTCTCCGGTGCCTGCCGTGCTCGCTGCCAGCGGATCGCGGCGCTCGACCTCGACCAGCGGCAGCCCGGAGGCGGCGGCCGAGTCGAGAACCGCGGTCGAGCCTCCTGGCAACAGCAGGAACGTGGCCTCCAATGGGACGCCGAGCGGGTCGTGTACCGCCGCGCGTCTGATCTCCCCGCCGCGTGCGCGATGAAGCGCGTCGGTTGTGCCCTCGCCGCCGTCGGCGAGGGGGAAGGTCTGCGCGGGAAGGCCCGCGGCGGCCACGCCGCGCGCCAAGGCCAGCGCCGCGCGTTCGGCCGTGAATGTGCCCTTGAACGAGTCGGGGGCGATCAGCACCCGACGGTCGTCCAGCGGGCCGGCCGGATCGCCGACCAGTCGCGTGTCGTCGCGGCGGCTCATGGTCGCATTCTCCCTTCGGGCCGGACAGTTGATCACAACATTCACGCTGGCATCGTCTGACGCTCTCTTTCGGCCGCGAGTGGATAGGACTCAGTAGTAGTCCGCCACCGTCATCGACCACCGCGCGGCGTCGTGGCCGCCCGAGACGCTCAGCCGGTAGAGGCCGGGTCCGCTGCCGTAGATGTGCGTTTCGGACGGCCCTTCACCGAGTTCGAAGGACCCAAAGCTGGAGCCCGTTTCAAGATCTTCCACTTCTGCGCTCGGCCCGAAGCACACCACCAGCAGGGTGCACGTGTCCTCGTAGGTCATGCTGTAGCTCACCCTCCAGCGGCTGCCGAGGATGCGAAACGGGACCGAGTGGCCGCTGTCGACGCCCGAGAAGCTGGTCAACGTCCGCCAGCGCGGCGCCTCGGCGACGCTCAGTGCGACGGTCGAGCCGCGCGGGATCCTCGCCGCCGCTCCGGGGGTCTGCTGCGTCACGACGGCCGGCTCCGCTCCCGGCACCGCCACGAGCTTCACGCCGTAACGCAGTCCCGAGCGCGCAAGCTCGTGCTCAGCCGACGCCGAGGACTGCCCGACCAGTCCGGGCACGCGCACCGTCGTCCGGCCCGCGCCGCGGCTGAGCACGAGCGCTGCGACCAGGACGCCCACGAGCACAACCGCGGCCGCCACGATCGCGGCGGCGCGCGGCCGCCGGTGCGTTGTGCCGAGACGTCTCGGAGGGGGTGCGCCGGGAGGCGGCGCCGGGGCGGGGCGTGGTAGCAGCCGTGTCACCGCGGCGGGCGTCTCGCGGCTACCCGCTCCTCTCAGATCGATCGTCCGCGGGGAGTCTGTCGAGACGGCGGCGTGCGGCGTTGCGAGCGCGCGCCCGCCCGCGCCGCTCCGAGGCGCGGGCGCCGCGTCCTCGACGGCTGCGACGTCGACGGCGCGCAGCGCCGCGGCCATCTCGGCGCCGTCGGCGTACCGGTCGGCCGGATCCTTCGCGAGCGCCGTGCCCACGATCGTCTGCAGCGCCGGCGGAACCTCCACGGGGAGCGCGCGCGGCTGCTCCTGCACGTGGCGCAGCCCCAGCTCCACCGCTGACCCGTGCGCGAACGGTGGCTCGCCCGTCAGCATCTCGTACAGGACGATTCCGGCGCTGTAGACGTCGGTCGCGGGTGTCGGCGGGCGTCCCCGCGCCTGCTCGGGTGACATATACCTGGGGGTGCCGGCCACGGTCGCCGACGGAGCCTGTGAGGTCGACTCGGCGAGCCGCGCCACACCGAAGTCGCCCACCTTCACGATCCCGTCGGCCGCGAGCAGGACGTTGGCGGGCTTGACGTCGCAGTGCACGACTCCCTGCGCGTGTGCTCCGCCGAGGGCCTCGCAGAGTTGCTCAGCGACCGACTTCGCCTCCGCGGTCGCCAGCGGTCCGCGAAGCAGACGCTCCGCGAGGCTCTCGCCCTCGACGAGCTCGGCCACGTAGTACGGGCCGTCCTCGGCATCGCCGATGTCGAAGATCTGCACGATCCGCGGGTCGGTGATCCTTGCCAGCAGCCGCGCCTCCCGCTCGAAGCGCTCGACCCACGCGCTGTCCTGGGCCCACCAGGGCTTGATCACCTTGACCGCCACCGCCCGCGCGAGGCGCCGGTCGACTCCCCTGTACACGCGCCCGAACGCGCCCTCGCCGATGAGGGCGTGGAGCTCGTAGCGGTCGTTCAGGGCGCGACCGGCCAGATCGGGTGCTCGCGGCATCGGCACGAGTATTCCGAGCGCGAGCCGCGAGCGCGCCATTTACCGCACCGAGCGGCCGGCGCCGCCCAACCGGCGCCGGCATGCCGCTCGACGTCGGCTTCGCCTCAGTGCAGGACGTTCAGCGTGTTTTCGCCGTCGTCCACGTAGTAGATGCTATTTGCGCTCGGGCTGATCACAAGGCCGAACAGCGAGCCTGCACCCGTCTTGGTGTCCGCGGTCTGCACGGCTACCTGCTGGCCTTGGGGCGTGATTTCGACCATGTTCCCGTCGCCACCGTTGGTGGTGATGAGGTTGCCGTTTGGCGCCAGCACCAGCCCGAGCGGTTCCTTCAGATGCCCGCCTTCGGTGACCACCGTGCCGCCGTGCGCCACGGGCGTGGTGCGGGTCGCCGCTTCGGAGATCGCGAGGATCTTGTCGTTTTGCGTGGAGGCCACGTACAGCGTGCCGTTGGAAGCAAGCGCGAGCCCTGTGGGGCCCAGCACGAGCGCTTCCGGCGAGTTCACCCACGGGATGCCTTCGGCGATGACCTGTTCGCTGAGGACCTTCGGTGGCTGTCCTTCGCCCGATTCGAGGTCGATGCGCAGCACCGTTGAGTTGTTGATCACTTTTTCGCCCTTCGCCGCGCCACCGTTCAACGCGTTGCTGATGAAGAGGCTGGTCTTCGAGCCTTCGCTCTTGGCGGTCGAGTCCCACGGGCCCTGAATGTTCTTGTTCGCGATCGTTTTGACCACCTTGCCTTCGCTGTCGAGCACGATCAGGCAGCCGTACTTCGCGGTCGCCGACTTGCCGTTGGTTGTCGGCAGGCTGCCCACCACCACGTAGCCGCCGGGGAGGATGTTGAGGGCCGTCGTCAGCCCGACGCCGCCGGGGCAGGGCCCGGGGAGGGTATTCGGGTTGATGCTCGCGAACAGTGTCGCCTTACCTGTGGTCGAGAGCTGCACGATCGTCGTGCCGGTTCCCTGACCGTTCTGCTTGGCGCTTTCCTTGGCGTTGAAGTTGCTGATCAGCATCTGCCCCGCCTTGAGCTTGCCGATGCTGCTTGGCACGAACGCGATGCCGTAGGGGTTCACGTCGCCGTTGGCCGGGACCGTCGAGCCGACCGTCGAGAAGGCTTTCATCGGCACGATGAAGGCCGTCGGCTTCGCTGGCGTCGTGGCGGCGGCCGTCGAGCTCGAGCTGGAGCTGGAGCTTCCGCAGCCGCTGAGGGCAAGGGTTGCGAGCGCTACGCCCGCGAGGGCAGGAATTGAGGTTTTGCGCACGGTGAGTTGGTCTCCTGTTGGTTCTGTGGATGGCCAGGCGAGCAGCCGACGGCGCTCCCCCCGGTACTGGTCCCTAAGGACTCCACTGGCAACGGAAACCTTCCGCGGGAAGGTTAGGGCGCCCGCGGGGTCTACTCGACAGGGCCGAACGACGACCCAAACACATCTCAACAAGGGGGGAACCCATGAAACGACTGTCCATTCTGCTGGCCTGCGTATTCGTCAGTGCGATAGGCGGCTCGGCTATCGCGACTGCTCAGGGCTCCGCGACGCGGGCGCACGCCGGTGCGGCCCCGACGGTCAAGCTGCGCCTCACACGACTCGGCTTCATCCTGACGACGTCATCGGGCCTCACGCTGTACATGTTCACCCACGACCAGGGCACCGAAAACAGCTGCCTGCAGATCTCCGTGTGCCCGAAATTCTGGCCCGCGCTGGAGACGACTGGAACCCCGACCGCCGGTTTCGGCGTCAAGCGCTCAATGCTTTCCACGATCGAACTCCCGGGCGGCGCCAAACAGGTCACGTACGCCGGACACGCGCTCTACACCTACGTGCTGGACACGCCGGGCTCGATCGGGTACGTCGGCGTGAAAGCGTTCGGGGGAAACTGGGACGCGCTGCACGCGTCTGGGCAACCAGTGATGTGACGATCGGCTGGAGATTGCCGCGTGCGCGGGCGTCGGCTGGGGCCGTTGCCCGCGCACGTCCCGCCGTCGAGCGGCTCAACGCCGCCACCCGGCGCGACGCGCGGCGGGGGCGAGCGCATCGTTTTGACGCGCGCGCCCCCGCCGGGGTTCGGGATATGTCCTGTTGGGTTACTGCAGCTTCGACCTGCCCGTCACCGCGTTCGGCCTGTCGACGACGGTGCCCGTGTTGCTTTGGACGGTGAGCCCGCCGGCGATCGTGTTGTTGGTGACGTAGGTGCCGCCGGCGTTGCCGGTGACCTTCAGCGACGCACCGAACCCGTTGCCGTCGATCGTCACGCCGGTGGTATTGCCGGCGACCGTGGTGGCGCCATGGATCGTGTTGGCGGCGCATTCGGGGGTGCCTTCTCCGAGCACGACCGAGCCTTCACCGCCGCTGACCTTCAGCTTGCCGTCGATCGTTGCACCGCAGACGCGAAGCAGCGCGGCGCCGGAGGCGGTCACCGAGCCGGACAGCTTCGCGCCCTCGACGTCGAGCGCTCCGCCCGGCTTGACGGTCACCTTTCCCGCCACGGTGGCGGTGGCGGTGGCGGCCAGCTCGACCGCTTCGCCGGAGCGGACGATGAGCTTCTGCACCGGTCCGGTGATCGTCACGAAGTAGCCGACGACGGTCGTGCACGACTTCGTCGTTTCGTGCCCAACGTTGTCGACCGCCGTACGGCTGATTGTCTGCGGTCCGGCCTTGCTCGTGTTGATCGCAACGGCCCCGCTCGGGTTGGATGCCAGGGCCTGACTGACCGTCGGCGGCCGTGACCGTCGCTTCGGCCTTGGCGCCGATGCCCGCAGAGGTGGGACACGACACTTCGAGCGTCGGCGGCGTGGCATCGACCTGCACCGTCGCACAGCCGGACGTCGATTCGTTACCGACATCGTCCTGGACCGTCCCGCACGCTGTGTGCGAGCCGCTCGTGTCAAGACGGAACGGGACCGCGCCAGTGCAGCTGGAAGCTGCCGGTGTTCGGCGAGCTCGCGCTGATCGCCGGCGTGGTCGGCTCGCGTCCTCGGGCTTGTGTTTGCTGTCCTCGTCAGTGCCCGGGGGGCACGATCCGCTGCGCCACGCCGTACTGCGAGTAGCTGTCGCTCATGAAGTGCCCGCCGGCGACCATGCCCACCTGGCTAACGCGGCCACTGCCGACATCGAGGTGCAGCCGGAACCACACGGGCAGCGTCGGGCTCATCAGCGCGAGATCGGCAGTTACACGGTCGCCGGTGTCGTGCTCGTCGAGCAGCTGGATCGACTGGTCGTACTGGCCCCAGTCGTACCAGTTGCTGGTCTTGAAGGGGCTGCTGCCGCCGCCGTAGACGCTGCTCTGCCAGCCGTGCCCGGGGGTCGAGGACCATTCCGTGCCCTTGACGATGATCACGCGCGCGCCGGTGTTCACCGAGTACGCCATGCGGTTGGGCGCGCTCAGCCGGTAGTGGATCTTCTCGATCTCGCCCGGCGGCCCGCTCGTCAGCGTCTCCTGCACGCTGACTCCAGGGAGGGCCTGCATGCTCGTGATCGCACGGTCGAGCAGGCTGCGCGCGAGCTCGCTCTTTCCCTGCTGCCAGCGGATCGGCAGCTGCAGCGAATAGCGATGGCCGTGCTCATGGGCCGAGAGCGCCAGTGTGGCCGGCGCACCTGCCAGCGCGAACGTCCAGCACCCCGGTCCGCACGCGCTGCGCGAGGAGCTGCCGGCGATCGTGACGGGGTCGGCGATCGGCCCCATGTTGGGGTCGAGCAGCTCGAGGCGGCCGTGCAGCCCGCTTCCGGCGGGCGTCACCCACACGGCGGCCAGGGCGGAGCCGAGCTCTCCGGCGACCGACAACTCGTTGGGGGCGGGGTGCAGGATCGGGCAGATCGACGCCGTGCACGGCCCACCTCCCGGTACCTCGCTGGCGCTGACGATCGGCGACATGTCCATCCCGAGCATCGAGTCTGGCAGCCGCGACGTTGGGCCGGAGGCGCTGAAGGCGCCGGTGAGGATCAACAGCAGGGCCCCCACGAGGATCAAGGGAGCGAGCACCCACAGTCCGTCGGTCGCTCCGCGCCAGCGAGGCGCCTGACCCCACGCTTCGGGTTCGGATCCGTCAGGATCGGGCCGCTCTGGCTTGGCAGCGCGGCGCGGTTTGTGCGTGATGCTCGAGGGGCTGGTCACGAGTCCCTCAACGCTAGCGGACCACGCGATCGGCGACGGCAGGACGGGCGCGCCACAACGCGCGCCCGCCAACCGTCGTCTCACACTTCAGTTCATTTCTTCATGCGTGGCGTGCGTCACCCCGCGCTTTCGGTGATTGTCAATTTGCCTTCCATCCCGGCCTCACGGTGACCCGGCACGGAGCAGTAGTAGACGTAGGTCCCCGCCGGCAGCGTCACTTTGAAGCTCTTCGTGCCTTTGACGAAGATCGGCGTTTGCCCGAGGATTTTTTCAGGACTCGAGGTCGCAATGACGACGTCGTGTTCGATCGGCGAGTTGTTGGTGAACGAGATCGTGTCGCTACCCGGCTTGGCGTGGATCGAGCTTTCGGTGTATTTGAGCAGGCCAGTCGGGTTGGCTTCGATTTTGATGACGTTCGAAGCCGTCGGTGCCGCTTTGCTCGTCGACGTCGTCGTGGACGGCGCGGTTGGCGTCGCCAGCGTGCCCGTCGCGCCAGGCCTGTAGGCGATGATCAACGCCTTCTGGCCCGCCGCCTGCGGGAAGCTGCCCGCGGTGATCAAGGTGTTCCCGACGACCGTCACTGGCGCGTTCGTCCCGGCCGACAGTTTCGTTTTCCAGAGTTCCTTGCCGGTCGTGGTTTCGAACGCGTAGAGATTGCCTTCGAAATCGGTCGTGAACACGACGTCGTTCGCGATCGTCGCCGAACCGTAGGCCGAGGTCGGAAGTTCTTTCTTCCATTCCAGTGCGCCCGTGGCGACGTTGAGGGCCACGAGTTCGCCTTTGCCGGCAGCGAATCCGCCGACGAATTCAGCTTCGGTGTCGCTCTGGCCCTTGTACTTCACCGCCAGGTTGTTGATCGCGAGAAACACCGTCTTGCCGTTCGTCGCCAGCTGCGACTCGACGCCGCCGAGGTCGCCCGGCTCGATCGTGATCGGCGTTTTGAACCTTGACGGTTCTTTTTCGACTTCCTGACCCCAGTTGTCTTTGCCGTTGTGGATACCGACCGATTTCTTCCACACGAGCTTCCCGGTCTGGGCGTTGACGGCGATCGCGATACCCCCCTTGCCCGCGTCGATCACGATCGGCGTGCCGTTCGAGATCGCGAGGATCGGAGAGTTCTCCATGTCCCAGTCAGAGATGTCGTGCGGCGTCAGCTGGTAGTACCAGATCAGCTTGCCGGTCTGTTCGTCGAGCTTGACGATCGAGTCGGTGTAGAGGTCCGCCCCCGGCCGGCTCGAGCCGAACGGATACTTTTTTGTCCCCAGGAACGGGGCGGGGTTCGAGACCCCGATGTAGAGGTTGCCTTTGCCGTCGAACGTGGGCGGATCCCACAGGCCACCGCCGGAGTTGATGTTCGTGTGTTCGTTGGACCACAGGTTCGCTGGCACGGTTTCGAACTTCCACTTGGCCGCGCCCGTTTCGGCGTTGAGCGCCCACAGGATTCCCTGGCCGTTGCCGGCGTAGAACGCTTTGGCGTTACCGGGGACTGTTGAGACGTAGACGGTGCCGTTGTAGTAGCCGGGGGCCATGTCGATGCCCTCGTTGCCGTTGCGGATCAGCGTCTTGGTCCACAGCTGCTCGCCGGTCGCCGCCTGCAGCGCGAATGCCGAGGTGGCGGTGGCGCCGTAGACGGTCCCGTTGGCCACCGTCACACCGTCCGGACCCTCGTTGGGCGAGTTGTATTTCTTTATCCACAGCAGCTTGCCGGTGGAAAGGTTGATGGCGTAGACGTTGGACGCCAGATCCTGCGTGTACAGGACGCCGTTCGACACTACCGGTGTCGTCGCGTAGGCGCCGAATGTGCCACTTGCCACGATCGGCACGGTCCAGGCGACGCCGAGCGTCGAGACGTTCGTCGAGTTGATCGGACCACCGACGTCACGCGTGTTTTGCGCGTTCGCTCCCGGCAGTTCCCACGTGGTGGGTAGGGCAGCGGTTTTCGCGGTACTCGTCGTGTTGTTGTTGCTGCTGCCGCAGGCCGCGACGATAAGGCTGATCGCTGCGATCAGGCCCACCACTGTGACCCGCCGCAGATTCGCACTTTTCATGTCTTGCCTCCCAGTCGGCTCTGAACAATCGACACGCGGTTGTTCGCTATCGTTCAAGTTGAAGCTTAGTTCATCTTATGCATTCGTCCTCTCTCTCCTGACCCGTGGCGCCGCACTCTGAAGCGGACCATGATCCCGGCGGCGAGCGAGCGCTGCGGCCTGTCGTGGCGAGCGTACCGCCGGGGGTCGCCGAGGCCTCAGATCCCGAGGCTTTCCGCGAGACCGCCCTCGCGATCGAACACCAGATCGGCCGCGCGATAGTGGGTCAGCACGAGGCCGTTCGAGGCGTGCTGATGTGCCTGATCGCGGGTGGACACGCCCTGCTGGAGGGCATCCCCGGCCTCGGCAAGACCTCGATGGCACGCGCCTTCGCCGCCGCGGTCGCGCTCTCGCACAACCGCATCCAGTTCACGCCCGACCTGCTGCCCGCCGACATCACGGGAACCACGGTGTTCACCCAGGACCCAGCCGCGGGGCTGCACTCGGAATTTCAGGCGGGACCGGTGTTCTGCAACTTGCTGCTCGCGGACGAGATCAATCGCGCCTCGCCGCGAACCCAGAGCGCGCTGCTGGAGGCGATGCAGGAGGGGACGGTGACGGCGGCCGGCACCACCTATCCGCTGCCGCGGCCGTTCTGCGTGCTCGCGACACAGAACCCGGTCGAGCTGCACGGCACCTATCCACTGCCCGAGGCGCAACTCGACCGCTTCATGCTGAAGCTCCGCTTCGGCTATCCCAGCGGCGCCGAGCTCGAGCAGATCGTCGCGCAGACCAACGACGGCGTCGAGGCGAAGATCGACGTCGTCGCAGGCGCCGAGCAGCTGCTGGCGATGGGTGCGCTGGCTCGCGAGGTTCCAGCCGCGACGCTGGTCCTCGGCTACATCAGCGATCTCGTCCTGGCACTGCAGCCGGGACCTGACGGAGCGGCGATGGTGCGCGAGTACGTGCGCCTCGGCCCGAGCCCCCGGGCAGCGCAGGCGCTGAGCCTCGCGGGACGCATCAACGCGCTGCTGGACGGCCGCCACAACCTCTCGGTCGAGGACGTCCAGGCGGTCGCGATGCCCGCCCTGCGACACCGGCTCGTGCTGAACTTCGACGCCGAGCGGGAAGCCGTCACGCCCGAGGCGATCGTCGCCGACGCACTCGCACGTGTCCGTGAGCGCTCGCCCGACTCAGGTTGAGACCGATCGCATGAGCGCCGGCGCCGAGCGAACCGCCCTGCTCGACCGTGGCGACATCGCCGCGCTCGAACAGCTGAGCCTCGAATCGCTCGACGCGATCCTCGCGGGACTCGTCGGCGAACGCGAGGCTTCGGGGCGCACCGTGGGCTTCGAGTTCGCCGACTACCGGCCCTACATCCCCGGCGACGACGTGCGTCGGATCGACTGGAACGTCTACGCGCGCCTGCACGAGCTCCACGTCAGAACCTCGCCGCAGCAGGCCAGCCTGTACCTGTCGGTGCTGCTCGACGCGAGCCGCTCGATGGACTCCGGTGAGCCCAACAAGCTGTTCTACGGCAGACGCCTGGCCGCCCTGCTGGGCGCCGTCGCGCTGCTGCGCGACGATGCCGTGGAGGTGCACACGCTGGCCGACGGCGCCAGCGCCGACAGCGGCAGCTTCGACTCCGGCAGCGACGTGCTCGGCGCGATGGTCGACGAGCTGGAACGGCTCCCGGCAGGGCGCACGACGGACCTGCGGGAGAGCATCCGGCGCGCGGCCACGAGCGGATGGCAGCCGGAGATCGCGGTGCTGATCAGCGACGGGCTCGTGCCGCGCGAGGAGCTCGCGGCGGCCGCGCTGGAGCTCGCCCGCAGCGCGCGCTCGGCGACGTTCGTGCAGGTCAGCGATCCCGCCGGGATCGTGGCCGACTGGGCGGGCAGCACGCTGCTGCTCGACAGCGAGACGGGGCAGCGCATCGACGCCACGATCACGCCCGAGGTGCAGCAGCGCTATGCGGAAAGCTATGCGCGCCTCAGCGAGGAGATCGCGCGGCAGTGCCGAGCGAACGGCGTGCGCTACGTGAAAGCCGACACGTCAGTCGACCCACTCGAGTTCCTGATCGCCCGCGCGCGCGAACAGAGCCTCGTGCAAACGGCGCTGGCGGGCTGAAGCTCGCCGGCGCTCAGTCCGCGCGCGTCGAGGTCCGAGCGGCGCCGGAGCTGGACAGCATCCGGCCCGCGACGCCGATCAGGAAGACCACCAGCGCGAGTAGCGCCAGCAGCCGCCACTCCGAATGCTCGCTGCTCCCGAGCGCGCCCAGATCGTCTGCGGGGACGATCCGTCCGCCGGCCTGCGCTACCAGCTGTGCCATCGGCGAGACGTGCACGCTCACCGGGGAGTACTCGGCCGGATAGCCGATCGCGAGCTCACCGGTCGCCGACTGGCTCAGGGGGCCGACCGTGTGGAGCGCGAAGCGGTAGACGCCAGCGGGGAAGGACGCGACGTTGGCGTCATACAGGCTCGGACCGACGGGCAGGAAGCTGATCGGGCGCACCAGGCCACGGTCGTCGGTGAGCGTCCCTTCGACCGCCCGCACGCCGAGCGCCTGCCCACCGGCGCCGGCGAGGTCGATCTGCAGTGAGCCCGATGGGCCGAGCGGCTCGGGGGTCAGCGGTGCCGGCGCGACACCGCGCTCGGTCCATCGCACGGCGTCATTCCAGAGCGCTGTCTCCGCGAGCCATTCACCCGCCCAGGCGCTGTCCAGGCCCGGCGTCCACGCCACGACGCGGCCTGTCCCGACCTGCCACTCCGCGAGCGCCGGATCGAGCTGTGAGCCCGTGTTGCTCGCGAGCAGGTCGGCCTGTGCACCGCTCTTGAGTTCGGTGACGACGTTGCCACCCAGCGCGGGCAGGCGCTTGCCGATCAACGAGCGCACGACCGCGCTGTCACTGGCGAGCTGGACGGACAGGTGACCGGTGACGCGCACCGGCTTCGCGCTCAACTGCGTCTCTTTGACGAAGATCCGCGGCAGTTCCTTGGCATTGTCGGTGACGTAGGCCCTGCCGCCGGTGCCGGCGGCGATTTCGGCGAGCAGGGTACGGTCGGCGTCGGCGCCGAGCGCAACCGTCGCGACAGTGATGTGCGCGCGGCGAAGCTGCGCGAGCAGCGGCGCGTAGTTCGCGGGCTGGCTGATGCCGTCTGTCATCAGGATGATGTGGCGCTGCTCGGCTTTGCTGGCGAGCAGCTGTTCCAGCCCGGCTTTGAGGCCGAGATAGATGTTCGTGCCGCCGTCGGCCTGCAGGCCGGCCACGGTGCGATCGACGCGGTGTTCGTCCGCTGCGCTCGTGAGCAGCTGCAGCGGCACCAGCGTGTGCGGCTTGATGTCGAAGTCGACGATGCCGAGCGCCTCCTGGTGGGCGCGCAGGAAGGCCGCGCTCTGGGTTGCGGCAGCGCGCGCCATCGCGATCTTTTCCACGCCGCCGGCGAGTTCGCTCATGCTCCCGGAGTGATCGAGCACGAGCGAGATCGCGAGGTTCCGTCGCTGCAGGTTTCCCGGTACGAGGCTCGACACGGGCAGCACCTGTTGCAGCGGCGAGCGCGCGTAGCCGCCGAGCGAGAAGCTGTGCTGCCCGCCGAGCACGACGAGGCCAAGGCCTTCGTCCCGCACGGCTTCGTTCAACGCCGCGATCTGCCCGGCGCCGAGCTGCGAGGCGGAGACGTCGTTCAGGACGACCGCGTCTTGGCCGGAATACGAGCTCGCGCGTGTCGGCAGCGACGCGGGTTCGACCTGGGTGACGCTCAGGCCCTCGTGGACGAGGAGCCCTGGCACGGCCGAGTGCGCACCGCCGACGCTCAGCACCCTGGGAGACGAGACGACATCGGTGACGGCGGCGAGCGAGTTGTTTGCGCTGACGGCGTCTTCCGCGAGCGAGATCGTGGCCTGGAAGGACTGCCAACCCTTGGCTGCGGCCGTGTACAGCAGCAGCAGGGGGTTGTCCCCGGAGCGCAGCGCGACCTGCTGGCTGGCGGTGTGGCCGGCGCTGCCGGTGCGAACGCTCAGCACCGCACGCGCGGCCACGGTGCTGTGCACCGTGAGCGTCAACGGCACCGTGTCACCGAGGTGCACGACGGGAGGTGTCGAGATCGCCGTGACCGCCGCGTCGGGTCGCGTCGGTTCGCCCAGCCTGACCCAGTCGACCTCGACGCTACGCCGGCGCGCCAGCGGCGCGGTCGCGAGCAGGTCGCCCTGCGTCTGGCCGCCGTCGCTGAGCACCGCCACGCGCCCGCCGACGGGCGCCAGGCCGATCGCCGCGCCGATCGCGCTCTGCAGGTCGGTCGCGCCCGCGTCAAGGCCGGGGGCGCCCGCGAGCGGCGGCGGCGTCGCAGCCGGCGTGCTCGCAAAGCGAACGACCCGGCACGGCGATACACAGTCGTCCTTCTGCACCTGCGCCGTCCAGCGTCGCTCCAGTGCCTGCATCGACGGATCGACGCTTGCCGATTGGTCGACCGCGAGCACCGTCGGTCGGCCCGAGCCACTGTGAAGCTGTGGCCCGGCCAGCGCGAGCACGAGCAGCGCCGGAGCCAGCGCCTGCAGCGCCAACCACAGCCACTCGCGCTTGGGCGAGCCGCTCGACAGACGGCGGCCGGCCAGCAGCGCGCCACCGGCCACGGCGAGCAGCGCCAGCAGCACGAGCGGGTGGCTGAAGCTGAGCGCGCTCACAGCCCGGCCCGCCGCCTGTGCGAGACCCAGTAGGCCCACTCGAGCCCAAGCACGAGCAGCGCCGCGAGGAGAAACCAGAACGCGCGATTCACGGGGGCTCGGCTGCCGCCGCCGACCCTCGCGCTGAGCAGATCGACCGGCGTCGAGGGGGCCGGCGACGCTTCGGCGGTATTGACCGCGACGACCGCGCTTCGCGCCGTTCCGGGGCCGGTCTCACGCACGCTGTAAAGGCCGGGTCTGCCGGGGTCGAGCACGACGGGCGCGCGCGTCACGCGCGCATGCACGGTCGCCGCGCCGGCCTGTTCGAGCGTGACCGTGCGGATGCCAGATGCCGCTTCGACGGCGAACGGCACGCCGGCGGTCGCGGCGGCCGGGGCCCAGCCCGAGGCCCAGCGCACGAGGTTGGCGGCGAGGATCGGGAGCGCGGGCAGCTGCGTCAGGTTCGACTGCCCCGGCTCGAACGCCAACGTCGCGACGCGTTGGCGGCCGTTGCTCCCGGCGGCCAGGAGCGCGCCGTCGGGGCTCCAGACGACGGGCGCCAGCCAAGCTGGCAGCGTGAGCCCGATGGCGGCGCGCGCAGCGATCGCCAGCGAGGACAGTTCGACGCCTTCGAGCAGTTCGCTGCCGGCGTCGGTGCCGCTGACGACGGTTTCGCCGAGCACGCCACGGACCCGCCCTTCGGGGAGGCGAGACGGGTGTATGAGCAGCACCGCCGGGCTCGCCGGCAGCCCGCCGCGGGGGATCAGGTGATCGAGCACGACCAGGTCGCTCTGCTCCACGTCATCGCGCAAGAACGTTGCCGGTGTCCGCAGCCGCAGCGAGACGCCGGGCACCGCCGCGAATGCCCGCGCTGTCGCGAGCGCGTTCGCGGGCGTGCCGACGAGCGTGACCACCGAGTGGGTCGGCAGATCGCCGGCCGCCGGCACCGTGACCCATGACTCGTCGTCGGCCGGTAGCGGATCGCCGCCCTGCAACCTCAGGCTCACCTGCTCGCCGGGCGCGGACACGAGGAACAGCGGCGCGCTCGCGTTGGCCGCGACCTGGACGTGCAGCGACACCGGCGGATGGCCCGCGGCGTCGGCGACGACGCGCGCGTCCACCGCGTGAGCGGCCGTGTTGCGCACCGTCGCGTACACCTCACAGGTGGCGCTCGCGCCCAGGCCGCAGCGGGCGCCCGCGTCGAAGATGCCCTGGTCGGCGATCGGCGGCGACAGCGTGAAGATCTGCAGCTCGCCGGGCGCCGAGCTCACCGGCGGCAACGGATCCTCCGGCGCGCGGACCAGCGCGAGCGAATCGTGAGCACCGCCGAGCAGCCCGGCGGCGACCGTCAGCGCCGAGGCGAGGTCGGCCGGCGCGGCGCTCGCCGTCACTCGCGCGAGCGTCGCGAGCGCCCCCGAGCGCCCACCGCGGTAGAGCACGTTGGAGCTGCCGTTGGCGAGCACGATCCGGACCGGGCTTGCGGGCGGGGCGGCGGCGATGATCCGCTCGGCCTCGCGCCTGGCTTCTGCCATGCGCCCCGGGGCCTGCATCTGCCAGGAATCGTCGAGCACGAGCACCTGCGCGGGCTTTGCCGCCGGCGCCCGGCTGCTCGGCTCCGCAAGCGCAAACACGAGCAGCGCCAGCGCCAGCGCCTGCAGCAGGAGCAGCAGCGGCAGCGGTGGACGGCGCAGTCCGCGCGAGCCCTTCGCGTCGACGAGCTCGATCTGTTCCCACAACAGCAGGCTCGGAACCTCGCGGAGCACCTGACCGCGCCGGCGCAGGTGGAGCAGCACGAGCGGCGCCAGCAGCACCAACCCCGCGAGCGCCCAGCCGGCGGCGAACGTCACCGAGCGCTCACAAGTTGCCGGGCGTCAGCTGGTTGGCCGATCCGAAGTAGCTCGACAGCACCCCCTGATCGAGCGCAGAGGTCGAGTTGAACGTCGGCGGGATCAGCCCGAGGCTCGAGCTGACGGACGTCTGCCCGCCGCCGCTGGCCTGCGCCGAGCGACCGCCGCTACCGCCGCCGTTGGGCGTCTGCGACACCCCCTCGCCGCCCGCCGACTGCCGCGCGCTGCTTGGCGCGTATCCAGCCTGCAGCGGCAGGCCGGAGGAGCCTGCGCCCAGGACGGGAACGAGACCGGCTTTCAGCGCGGTGCTGCCGGGGGCGGAGCCGGCGCCGTTGCCGCCTGGTGGGGCGTTGCCGATGCCCCCGGCGCCGGAGCCGGCGTTCCCCTTGCCCGTGCCGGACCCGGCGAGAGCGTTGGCGCTGGGACGGCCGGACAGTGGCGTGAGTGGGCCCGCTCCCGAGGCGGAGCCGCCCGCACGCGACGTCGGTGTGGCGCTCGATGTCCCGCCGGCGCCTGCTTTGCCGGCATCCGCGCCCGCGCTGGCGCCCGCGGTGCTCGACGCGGCTCCCGAGCCGGTGCCGCCCGCTTCGTTGACGGCGACTGCGCCGAGGGCCTTCGTGCCGAGGGACGGGTTCGCGAGGCCTTGGCTCGCGAGCTGCTTGGCTGAGAACGACACGCCTCCGTGACCGTAGGGGCTGAAGCCCGAGCCCTTCGGCGTCGGCGAGCCGTTGCTGGTGACCGCCAACGGGGGCCGGTTGACCTGTGCGCCCTGCGTCCCGGCGGCGAGCCCGCGTCGAGTCGCGGCCGAGCTGCCGTTGGACCTGGCACGCGTTCGTGCCGAGGCCCCCGACTGCGTGCGGGAGGCGCGCGCCGCCGCCCTGCCGTTGGAGCTCGTGCCGCCGATGCCCGGCAACGCGATGAGTACCGCGAGCACGGCCACGCATCCAAACAGCGACGCCCACTCGCGCCCGGGTTGCCGGGTTCTGAGGCGCACGCGCGCGAAGCTCGCGTCCACGGACGTCTGCGCCTCGGCCAGGACGAGCGCGCGAAGACCGAGCGGAGATCCCTGCTCGCGCTGGATCCCCAGCGCCGTGACGATTCGATCGTGCAGGCCGAGACGTCGGTCCAGCAGCTGCGCCACGTGCTCGACGCTCACCCTGGCGCTCGCCGCGACCGTCGCGTCAGCGAGCGCGAGCACGAGCGGCACAGCAAGCCACCACGCGCGGCGTTCGCCACCGAGCACGATCGAGACGGCCGTTGCGAGGATCGTGACCGTCAGTCCCGCGATCAGGTGGCGTCGGACCACAACCAAGGCGCGCCTGCGGCGGATCATCGAGGCCCATGCCAGCAGCCCGCCGCGCAGATCCGAGCCACCGCCCGCGGTGACGCGGGGCGACGGCGCGAGTTCCATGTACACAGCCTGTCCGTCCGCTCGAAGCCAGCCGTATGCAGCGGACGCCGCGCTTCGTATTCGCAAACGCGCGCGACCCGTCCACGCGCCCGGCGGCATCCGTCGGCTCCTCGCGGCGCCGCGGGCAGAGCCGGCGTGCGGGTAGCTGGCCATCAGCGCGGTGACGGTCGCAGGCCCGCGAGGATGATCTCGACATAGCGGTCGCGACTGCGGTCATCGAGCTGGATGTCGAGGACCCCGCGGAGCAGGACCGCGATGTCCAGGCGTGTGACGTCGTCGCGGACGACGCCGGCCGCGCGCGCGGCGTCGATAACGCGGTCGAGCGCGTCGAGCGTGGTGCTCATCTGCGACCCGGGTGCCGGTGGGTTCTCGGTCGGGCGCAAGGGGTTGGGGACTCCGAGCGACAGCGCGGCGGCCCGCAGTGCGCGGTTCTCCGAGCCGCGGCCCGCGATGCTGCGAAGCAGCGACGCGAGCTCAGCTTCTGGATCACCGCCGGCCTCGATAGCGGCATCGGTCGCGGTAGCCAACGTTGCGAGGTCGGCGACCGAGTGCTCGATGACGGCCTCGACGAGGGCGGCCTTCGTGTGGTAGTGGCGGTAGAGCGTGCCGACCGCCACCCCGGCACCGGAGGCGATTGCCTCCATCGAGACGTTCGCGCCCTGCGACGCGATCAGCCGTCGTGCCACCACCGCTATGCGCTCGCGATTGAGCTCTGCATCCTTCCTCATCTAGCACAATATGAACCATCGTTCATGATGTGTGGGAGGGGCAGGCGACCGAGAGGCAGACTCTCCGCCCTCAGGTCAGATCGCAGAAGACGAACCCCTCGCGTTCGACGACGGTGCCGATCGCACAGACGATCGGCCTGGCGAAGATCGGCCCGGCATGAACGAACGTGTGGAACTCGCCGTTCTCGCCGCAGGGATCGACGTTCGGGGGCAGATCGGCCAGGAGCTGCTCGTCATAGCGTCTGCCCGCGAAGCTGGGGTCGAGTGCTCGAGGATCCAGGCAGACGATGGTCGCCTGGAAGCCGGCCCCGATGAACTCGCGTGCGAGCACGCCGGTGTCGCGTTCCCACAACGGGAACAGTGCGCTCCTGTCCGCCGCTGTGAGCCGCGCCTCGCGGTAGGCGCGGACGTCCTCGAGGAAGAGGTCGCCGAACGCGACCTTCTCAATCACAGAGAGGGGCGGCGTGGCGAACGCCTGGGCCATACGTGCCTCATAGACGTCGTTGACGCAAGCCGGCGGGATGCGAACCTCGACGAGCGGGATGTCCGCTGCTTCGGCCTGCCTGCGGAGAAGCTCTCGGCGGACGCCGTGCATGCTGATGCGCTCGTACTCCTCGGTCACCGTCGTGATCAGCGCCTGCGGCTCCGTCCCTCCCCGGCGTAGGGTCCAGAGCGCCAGCGCAGAGTCCTTGCCGCCGCTCCAGGACAGCGCCAGGGGACCGTCTGCAGCAGCCCGGTCAGGTTTCTCAGGGTCACACGGACTGTTCACGAAAATTGGATCCAAGGATACGGACGGATGGCCTCGATCATGTGGAAAGCATCGCCAGCACCCGTCCTTCGATGCGCGCCCGCGCTCGCCACGGGTCGGATGGCAACCGGTCGAGCGCGATCGCGTGTCCGTCGCTGAACCGCTCGAACACCCTGGGGTCGATGTAGGACTGACGCGCGACGGTGGGGGTATTGCCGAGCGCAGCGGCGACGGCATCCGACGCAACCGTCGCGGCGCGCGAAGGGCGGGGCTCCAGCGCGGCGAGTGTCGCCGCGGCGATCACCGTGGCGTTCCACGTCCGGTACTCCTTTGCCGAGAACGGACCGCCCGACTCGGCCCGCAGGAAGTTGTTGACATCCTCACGATGGATCCGTGTCCAGGTGTGATCAGCCCGGAACACCAGCAGCTCGGGCGGGCCCTGCCGAGGGCGCTTCAGAGCTGCAAGCACGTCCAGCGATTTCGCGTCGGCGACCGCGAGTCGCTGACGCTTTCCAGCCTTGCCGACATAGTCGAACACCGCTTGCTCGGGACCGACGGTCACCTGCTCGCGCAGCAGCGTCGTCAGGCCGTAGTGCTGGTTCTCGCGTGCGTAGCGGTCGGAGCCCACCCTGAGCAGGCCGATGTCGAGCAGACGCAGCGACAACGCCAGCACGCGGCGATGATTCAGCGGTTCACGGTCGTCGGCGAGCCCGAGCTCGATCCGGCTGCGCAGACGCGGCTGAGCGCGGCCAAACGCCTCCATGTCATGGAACTTCAGCTCGTCGCGCTCGTGCCGCCACGCGGGGTGATAGCGATACTGCTTGCGGCCGCGGCTGTCGAAGCCCGTCGCCTGCAGGTGAGCGTCCGCGCTCGGCGCGATCCAAACCGTCGTCCACGCGGGCGGTATCGCCAGCCCACGGATGCGGTCGAGCACGACGGGGTCCGCGACCGGGTCGCCGTGCTCGTCGCGATACACGAAGCCCGCAGCCGCCCGCTCGCGCCGCAGCCCCGGCTGAAAGTCGCACGCGAAGCTCAGCGCAGCAGCCATCACGATCGGCTAGCGGCGAGCATCTTCAGCGCAGGTCGCAGGTATGGTGTCGACTCGTTCGAGGAGGTCCGCTCGGAAGATGCACGCGATTTTAATGACCGCGGTCGGTGGCCCTGAGGTCTTGCGGCTGGTCGAGCTGCCTGAGCCCGAGATCACCGCAGGGCACGATGTTCGGGTGCGTCTGCGGGCGGCCGGAATCAACCCGGTCGATTACAAGCTGCGCTCTGGCGGAACGATTGGGGGGTCGCTCCCTGCGATCCTCGGGTGGGACGGAGCCGGCGTCGTTGAGAGTGTGGGGGCCGACGTGACGCGGCTGCGTGCGGGCGATGAGGTCTATTTCTGCGACGGCGGCTTTGGCCCCACGCCGGGCACCTACGTCGAGCACAAGGTCCTCGACGAACGCTACGTTGCGCTCAAGCCGCGGCGACTGTCGTTCGTCGAGGCGGCCGCCGCGCCGCTTGTCACGATCACCGCCTGGGAGGCGCTCCACGAGCGCGCCCGCGTCAACAAGGACCAGTTCGTGCTGGTGCAGGCCGGCGCCGGTGGTGTCGGGCACATGAGCGTGCAGATCGCTCGATTGGCGGGGGCCCGCGTCGCGACGACCGTCACAGCGGGCGCGAAGGCTGAGCTCGCATCGTCGCTTGGAGCCGAGCTGTGCATCGACTACCGGCGCGACGACGTGGGGAGGTGCCTACGTGCCTGGACCGGAACGTACGGCGCTGATGTGGTCCATGACACGGTCGGCGGCAAGACCTTCACGGCTTGCTTCTCGCTCGTGCGCCCCTACGGCGATCTCGTCTCCAACGTCGAGAGCGCGTGGGAGGCGGAGGCGATCAAGCTGATACACGACCGAAACCTGCGTGTGTCGTTCACCTGGATGCCCGCGCCTTCGGTGTTCAGGTGGTCGGAGCATCGGGAGCGCCAGCGGAGGATTCTCGAACAGGCAGCGGCCTACTTCGACGCAGGCGACCTGCGGATCGCGGTCGGCGAGACGTTTCCTCTCGAGCAGGCGGCAGAGGCGCACCGTGCACTTGAAGCGGGCGTGATCCTCGGCAAGGCCGTCCTCACGTTCGAGTAGCGAGCTCGCAGACGCCTCGACAGAGCGTCACTGTCCGGGGATGAACTCCCAGCCGTGACGCGTGGCCGACGCCAGCGTGGCGGCGAGGTCGGTCTCGCTGGTGGCGGTGGGCGCGCCGGCCTCCAGGAAGAAGCGCTCCAGCCCGGCGGGGCTGAAGAGCACCACACGGCGCCCGGGCTGCCGGCCGATGTTGGCACTCGAATGGATCGCACCGCGGGGGACGTGAATCGTCTCCCCGGCGGACAGCTGCGACCGTTGCCCGTCGATCTCCATCTCGAAATCGCCTTCGATGATGTGGATCGTCTCGGCCTCGTTGTGGTGCCTGTGTGCGGGCAGCGACCAGCCCGTTGGGAGATCGTCCACGAGCAGGCAGAACGCGCCGCCTGTGTCCTGCGCGGCGAGGTGGATCTCAGTGCGGACGCCACCTGGCATCCATACGACCCGCGCGTCAGCTGCCATGCACGGACGATAACCGCGAGCGGCTACTGAAAGGTGGCCCCGGGGTCAGTGGGACCAGGCTCGTTGACGTCTACCGCTCGCGGCCTATGGAAACGAACCACGTGTGTGAGCAAAGCCACGCAAAGGGAGAAGAAAGATGGCGATAACGACCGGTGCCGCACACCTGCCGGCGTTCGGTATGCACGAGCGAGACGAGGTCGGACGTGAGCTGCAGGCGACGCTGCTCGAGCTGGTCGACCTGTCACTGCTTGGCAAGCAACTGCACTGGAGCGTCGTTGGGCCGTTGTTTCGACCGCTCCATCTCTACCTCGACGAGCTGGTCGACTCCTGGCGCGAGCTCGCCGACACCACCGCCGAGCGCGCCGTCGCGGTCGGCGTCTGGCCCGACGGCCAAGCGGGCGCCGTCGCAGCCGGCAGCGGCATCGCGAGCGTCGAGCGTGGGCCGTTCGAGGACGTCCAGCTCCTGCGTGAGCTGGTCAAACGCGTCGCCGAAGTCGCCGAGCGCGCACGGGGGCGCATGGATCGCCTCGCCGAGCTCGATTCGGCCTCTGAAGACGTGTTGGTTGAAGTCGTGCGTGTGCTCGAGGAGCAGCTCTGGATGATCCGCTCCCAGCTGCCGCTCGAAGGAGGGCAGCGGTAGGAGGCAGTCGCTCGCTGCGCCGCGAGCGCCGGCGCAGCGAGCTTCGTTGGCGATCGTCGCCCTGTTGGCGCTCGAAGCGGAAGCTGCCCCGGGTCGAGCGGTCGGCGGACCCGAGGTAGAAGCCCTGGCGCCGGCGCGATCACCCGCTTGAGGTGACGCCAGGCGCTCCACGCCGCCTTAGCGTGCAGCGGCAAGGTCGGGTTGCGTGTCCCGGCAGCTGCAACTCGATCGAAGGTGCCGGGATGGGCTGGACCGATAGCGAGCTCGCGCTCACCGCGTTGGCAGCGATGCTGTCACCGACGACGCTGTTCCTGTCGGTACTGGCGCTGGTGGTCGGTGAGCGCCCGATGCGCACCGGGCTTTGGTTCTATGTAGGCGCCCTTGGCGCGACCCTCCTCGTCGGCGTCGCAGCGGCGTTCGTGCTCGGCAACGCGGCCGCCTCGCCACACCCGTCCAGCCCGAAGACGTGGGTGGCGGTCATCGACGTCATCGCCGGCCTGCTCCTACTGGTGTTCGTCGTTCGCTTCCTGCGCCGCCCGCGCGACCCCAAACGGGTGCAGAGCATGATCGCGCAGATGAGCAAGGTGGCGGCCTCACCGGTGGTCGCGATCATCGCCGCCGGCGCCACGCTCGCCAACCCCGGCGCCTTCATTCCGCTCGCGCTGAAGGACATCTCAGAGACGAACCCGAATGCCGCGCAGTACGTGGCCGAGTGGGTGGCCTTCTCGCTCATCTCGCTGCTCCCGTTGTCGGTCGCGCTCGTTGCGCTGGCTGTCGCACCCGAGCGGGCCAAGCGCGTGCTCAATCGTGTTCGGGGCTGGCTCGAGCGCAACGCAAGGACGGTCGCCGCCGTACTGCTGCTGCTGCTCGCGGCGGTGATGATGCGCAACGGCATCGCCGGGCTCACCAGCTAGCACCGGCTCGCCGCGGCGGTTGAGACCTTGAACGGCCCGCCACGTCGCGTTCGAGGCGACAGGGAGCCTTAGCCCGCTGGGGGCCGGCCGATCACCAGCCTCCCGGCGGCGGCTATCGCAGCCCCAACCGACCGTAGCGACGCAATCGCCGCATGGACGGTTGGCATGACCATGCCGACTCCAACGGTTGTGGTGACGACCAGCGCGTCCGGGGCGCCCAGACCCGTGATGCGCCGCAGCGCCGCCGTCGGGACCGCGAGCGCGAACATGACTCCCGTCGACGACGGAGCGCTGGGTCGACGCGCTTTGAGCAAAGGCGCCGCGATCCGGCGCAGCGCGTTGACGAGCACCCCGAACGCGAACAGCGTCGCGAGCAACGATGAGCCTGGAGGGACACCCACAATGCGCCGGAGCGTCTCCCTCAGCAGGCGGTAAACCATGTAGAGCTCGCCCAGCATGGATCTAACCTAGGGCCCCACGGCGGCACGTTCATCATGCGATCTGGGTGTCGAGCCGCGGCCGTGGTGTTCGCGCCGCGCCATGCACATGCGCACCTCCTTGTTGGATGACGGGGGATGGGGGAGGCTTACACGGTGGCTGTATCCGGCCTTGCCCCTACGGTCGCGGGCCCCATTCGACGGCGCGAGGTCCGCGGCGCCCACCCGCTGTGGGCTCGGTGGAACGGTGAGCTCGATCAGCGCTACACGCTCGGCGCCGAGGAGGAGGTCATGCTCCTGGACCCGTCGCGGTGGCTATTCGCCCAGCCGACCGGACGTGTCGTCGCAGGGCTCTCGCGCCAGCTTTCACCGCACACCTCGTCTGAGACCGGTGCCGCGGTGGTCGAGCTCGCCACGGGCATCCACCGGGACGTCGACGGCGTCGCCGCAGAGCTCGCCTCGCTGCGGACTCGGCTGCGGCGCGAGCTCAACGCGATGGGGCTGACGGCCGCCGCAGCGGGAACGCATCCGCAGGCCGTGTGGAGCCAGCCGCAAGCGTCCGACGCGGCGCGCCACCGCCCGGCTGGCGACCGGATGCGCGAGCTCGCGCGACGCGAGCCCACGATGGCGTTGCACGTGCACGTCGGTGTGCCCGACGCCGAGGATGCCGTCAGGGTCCTCAACGGCCTGCGGCGCAACGTCCCGATGCTGCTTGCGCTGTCAGCCAACTCTCCGTTCTGGCAAGGGCGCGATCGCGGATTTGCCTCGTCACGCACAGCCATCTTCGGAGCCGTCCCGCGCACACGCCTGCCGCGTCATTTCCTCAGCTACTCCGACTACGTCGGCGCCCTCGACGAGCTGGCGGTCTCGCGCTCCGCGCCGATTCCGAACGTCTCGTGGTGGGACGTACGGCTGCGGCCGGCGCTCGGAACCGTCGAGGTGCGCGTGATGGATGCGCAGTCGACCGTCCGCGAGGTCGCGCCGCTGGTGGCCCTGATCCAGTCGCTGGCTCGGCTCGAGCTCGAGGGCGACGCGCCGTTCCTTACTCCGCGCACTGAGGTTCTCGAGGAGAACCGCTTTCTGGCGTCGCGCGACGGGATGGCGGCCGAGCTCGTCGACGAGAGGCTCGGTCGGCTGACCCCGGTGCGGGAGACGCTCGAGGCGCTGCTGGCCGAGTGTCGGCCCCATGCGCGCCACCTCGGGTGTGCCGACGCGCTCGAGGGAGTGCGGCGCCTGGCCACGGCGAACGGTGCCGATCGCCAGCGCGTGCTGGCAGCGAGCGAGGCATGCCTGCAGGATCTGGTCGCCGGCCTTGCCAGCCGCTTCATCTGGCCGGCAGGTCCGGCCGCAGAGCGTTTCGCGAGTGCCACCTCAGCTGAGAACTGACAGAAAGGAGCGAAAAATGTGCCGCTGGCTCGCCTATTCCGGTTCACCGATCTTGCTCAAGGAGGCGCTCTACGCGCCCGCCCACGGGTTGATCGACCAGAGTCTGCACTCGCGGCTGGGAGCCGAGACCACCAACGGTGACGGCTTCGGGATCGGCTGGTACGGCGCGCCCCCGATTCCGGGTGTCTTTCACAGCACCGAGCCGGCATGGAACGATCAGAACCTGCACGAGCTCTCCGAGCACATCAGCTCCTCGCACTTCTTCGCGCACGTGCGGGCAGCGATCGGCAGCGCCGTCCAGCAGACGAACTGCCACCCCTTCCGACATGGTCGCTGGCTGTTCATGCACAACGGCTACATCAACGAGTTCGAGACGATCAAGCGCGACCTCGTGCTCGCCGTCGATCCGACGCTGTATCCGAGGATCAGAGGGCAGGCAGACTCCGAGGTGCTGTTCTATCTCGCGCTCACACTCGGCCTCGAAGACGACCCACCGTCGGCGATCGAGCACGCGATCGGTCTGGTCGAGGCGGTCGCCGCCCGGCACCGGGTTGCCGAGCCGTTCCAGGGCACGATCGCGACCACCGACGGTGAGCGTACGTGGGCGTTCCGCTACGCGAGCTCCGGGGAAGCGCGCTCGCTCTACTACACGACCGACGTCCTCACCCTGCGAAAGCTCTATCCCGATCGGCAGCTGTTCGCTCAGGAGTCGGTCGCCGCGCGGCTGATCGTCTCAGAGCCGCTCGGCGACGTCGCGGGTGTCTGGAACGAAGTTCCCGAGGCCACCTGCGCGATCGTCGCGCAGGAACACGACGAGCTGCGGCCGTTCCGGCCCAGGCAGCCATCGAGAACGGTGCCGGTGGTGGCTTGAGGATCGCCACCGCGGTCGGTCGCTGCGCCTCCGCTTTCACCTCACTCGGATGATGCGTCGCGCCGGCGCGTCGGCGAGGATCATTGCTCGCGATGGTCAGGATCGTTCATCAGCCCAGCGTCGTTGCCGCTGCCGATGGCAGCTGACCCCGACGCAACACCCGCCGCGGCCCCAGCCGGCAACGGCGTGGGGGATGGGTCCGTAGCGCAACCGGCCCACCCGAACCGAATCTGGGTGCGCCTGATCCTCGTTGTCGCGACGGTATTGGCGGTCTTCGCGATCTTCGCGATCTGGGCCAATCGCCAGCTGTTGAACCCTGAGAACTGGTCCAAGACGAGCACGGCGCTGCTGCAGAAGCCGACGGTCCGCACCGCGTTGGCCGGATATCTGGTCAACCAGCTGTACGCGAACGTCAATGTCCCCGCGCAGCTGCGCTCGGGCCTGCCGACGCAGCTCGAGCCGTTGGCGGGCCCGCTGTCGGGCGCGCTGCACGGCGTCGCCGAACAGGCGGCCGAGCGCGCGCTGGCGAACGCGCGCGTGCAGGCTCTCTGGCAGAAAGCCAATCGTGCCGCGGATCAGAGCCTCGTCACCGTCGTCGACGGCGGCGGCTCGCGCGTGCAGATCAACGGCGGCACCGTTTCCCTCAATCTCCGCCAGGTCGTCGCCGACCTCGCCACGGAACTCGGTCTCCCCGCCGGGGTGGCCGAAAAACTCCCTGCTTCGGTCGCCGATCTCAAGGTCGTGACGTCAAGCCAGCTGGGACTTGTGCGCAATCTCGCCAAAGCCCTGCACGCGCTCGCTCTCGGTCTGACGATTCTCGTGTTCCTGCTGTACGTGATCGCGATCGGGCTCTCCCGTGGATACCGGCGTCGCACGCTGCTGTTTGTGGGCGGGAGTCTCGTCCTCGCCGGGCTGCTCGTCCTCGTCGGGCGCAAGATCGGCCAGGGTCAGGTCGTAGGGGCGATCACCTCTGACGCGTCGATCCAGCCTGCTGCGAACGACACGTACTCTGTGGCGACCTCGTTGCTCGTGCAGGTGGCCACCTCCTCGATCATCGTCGGCCTTCCGGTGATGGCGTCGGCATGGCTCGCCGGTCCAGCCGGCTGGGCCGTCGCAATCCGGCGGTTCCTCGCGCCGCACCTGCGGGCGCGTCCGGCTCTGGCCTACTGGGTGACCGCCGCGCTGCTCGCCCTGATCTTCATCTGGGGACCGATTCCGGCGACGCGAAACCCGTGGGAGATATTGCTGTTCACGATCCTGGCGTTCGTCGGCGCGCACATCCTGCGGGCGCAGATCGCGGAGCAGTTCCCCGACGCTGAACACGCCTCCGTGCGCAGCACGCTAGGCGAGAAGATCGCTCACGCGCGCGCTGCGAGCTCAGGGCGCAAGCCCGCGCCTTCCAGGGCCGCCGAGCTGGAGCGGCTCGTGGCGCTGCACGACCGCGCGGCGATAACGGATGACGAGTACGCGGCCGCCAAGCGGGAGCTGCTCGACAGCCCGGGCTAGATGGCGAGGAGACCGCGCCCGCTGAGCCGCGTCCGTGAGCTCGTGGACGCCGTTCGCGAGGGCGACGATGCGATGGCCGAGGACGCGATCCTGCGCCTCAGCCAGTCGCGCCGCTGGCTCGCGCCGCTGGCGCTCGCCGCGAGTGCCTTCGCGATGCTCTTCGAAGGTCTGAAGCTCGTGTTCTCGAACTGGCGCCTGACGCTCGTGCAGATCCTGCCGGCGATGTGGATCTGGCTCGCGATGTTCGACCTCAAAGCGCACGTCCTGCACGGGAAGTCCTTCCACGTGCTGCGCGGGCCCGTGGTGATCCCGATCATCGCGGCGATCGCAGCGATCACCGCTGCCGCATTCTTCCTGAACGCGGTGCTTGCGTTTGCGATCGCGAAACGCGGTCCGCCCAGGGTGAGAGCCGGCGTTGACGCCGCCAGAGCGCACCTTCCGGTGGTGCTCGGGTCCGGTGCCTTCATCGGTCTGCTGCTGGGGCTCTCGACGGTGGTCGTGACCCGATGGGGAAGGCCGTGGTTCACGATCTCGCTGAGCATCGTCATCGGCGTGCTGATGGTCTGTTACGTCGCGGTGCCCTCGCGCCTGATCGGCATGCGGGCGATTGGCTCGAAACGGGACAACCTGACCGCGAGCGCGCTCAGCGGCGCGATCGGGGCCGCGATCTGCACGCCCCCCTATGTACTCGCGCGGGTCGGGATCCTGATGCTCGGATCGCGCGCGCTCTTGATTCCGGGGATCATCGTGCTTGCATTCGGAGCCACGTTGCAGGCCGCCGCGACCGGCGCCGTCAAGGCGATCAAGTTGAGCGCCAAACTCGTCGCCGGGCACGGGCTCGTGGCAGGCGACCCAGTGGCAAAACCAACTGCGGCGGGATGACTCGATGAGATCGATCTGCGTGAGCGCCTCGCGGGCACATTCGTGCAACGGCCTGGGTTGGCTCGACCGTCATGCCTGAGCCCACGCTTACGCCTGAACAGCTCGCGGCGACGATCCGCAGCCGGCGTTTCGTCGTGCTGCTGCTCGTCGCGGCGATCGCGGGCGTCGTGGTGTCGCTCGCCGCGTGGTGCTTCCTCGAGCTGGTCAATCAGATCCAGAGGGGTGTGTACGTGCATCTGCCGAGCGACCTCGGCTACCACCACGGGCCACCGCTGTGGTGGCCGCTTCCGGTGCTCGTGCTCGCGGGCCTGATTGTCGCGTTCGCGATCGAGCGCATGCCGGGCGCGGGAGGACACGTCCCCGCTTACGGCCTGTCGTCGGGCGGTGGCCCGACGCTGCCGAATGCGCTGCCGGGGGTCGTGCTCGCTGGGCTCGCCACAATTGGCCTCGGCGTCGTGCTCGGTCCTGAGGCGCCGCTGATCGCGCTTGGCTCCGGCCTGGGCGTCCTCACGATCCGTCTGGCACGCCGTGATGCGCCGCCCGAGGTGGTGACGGTGCTGGCGGCGGCTGGCATGTTCGCCGCGGCGTCGTTCCTGTTCCAGTCGCCGTTGATCGCCGCGATCCTCATGATCGAGGTCGTCGGGCTGGGTGGCCCGAGGCTGACGCTGGTGCTGATTCCAGGTCTGCTGGCCGCAGGCATCGGCTCGCTGGTCTCGCTGGGGATGGGCTCGTGGACGGGGCTGAGCACGAGCGCGTACGCGCTCGGGTCCGTTGAAGGGCTCGCCCACTTCGCCCGTCCAGACATCGCGGATTTCGGTTGGACGATCGCGCTGGCGCTCGCGGTCGCCTTGGTCTGCGTGTTGATGGTCGGCGTCGGTCGGCGCACGATCGGCATCGTCGCCGCGAAGCGGTTCGTGATGCTGCCCGCCGTGGGTGTGATCGTCGCTGCGCTGGCGATCGCGTTTCAGCAGATCACCGGCAAGCCCTTCCAGGAAGTGCTCTTCTCTGGCCAGGCCGCGATTCCCGGGCTGAGCGACAAAGCGCTGACGTGGTCGATCGGCACGCTGGCCCTGTTGGTCCTTTTCAAGGCTGTCGCCTACGCAATCTCGCTCGGCAGCTTCCGTGGCGGCCCCACCTTCCCGGGGCTGTTTCTTGGGGCGGTGGCCGGGTTGATGGCCGGACAGCTCCCCGGGTTCGCGATCACGCCGGCGGTCGCCGTGGGCATGGCCGCCGCCGTGGCGGCTGTTCTGCGCCTGCCGCTTTCGGCGATCGTGATCGCGACAGTGCTTACGAGCGGCTCGGGCGCCGGCAGCGGGCCATTGGTGATCGTGGGCACGATCGTCGCCTACATCGTCAGCGTCACGCTCCTCGCTCCGCCGCCAACCGCCGCGACGGCTCCGACCGCGAGCGCGACACCAGCGCCGGTGCCGGGCGCCCCCGCGCCCAGCCAACCTGCCACCACTTAGGAGGAACACGTTCACAGCCCGTGGCACTGCTTCCACTTGCGGGCGCTGCCGCAGGTGCAGGGGTCGTTGCGGCCGCGCCGTGCGTCCTCGGCGGCGTAGACGCCGACGATCTCCGACGGCGCGCGGCCCTGCGCGAGCAGGTCGCACATGATCCGCATCGGCCGCTCGATGCACGGTCCCGTCGAGCGCCGCCTCGGGAACGCGCTCGATGATCGGGATGAACTGGATGAAGCGCGCGCCGCACTCATCGCGTAGGAACCGGTAGACCTCGCCGCCGCGTCCAGCGTTCGCTGCGTGCAGCGTCGTCAGCGCGTTGAACTCGACCCCGGCGTCGTGCAAATGCGCGAGGCCGCGCATCACCTGCTCGAAGCTCCCGCGCCCGCCCTTGGTGACGCGATAGGCGTCGTGGATGTCCCGCGGTCCGTCGATCGAGATCCCGACCAGGTAGTCGTTGTGCCTGAAGAACTCAGCCCACTCGGCGTCGAGCAACGTCCCGTTCGTCTGGATCGTATGGACGGCGCGCTGGCCCGGCTTGAGGTATGCCTGCGCGACCGCGACCGAGCGTCTGAAGAAGTCGAGCCCCATCAGCGTCGGCTCGCCGCCCTGCCACGCGATCGTCACCTCCGCTGCGCCTGCATGGGCCTCGATCAGCTGACGCAGGTATGTGTGCAGCTGCTCGTCGGACATCCGGAAGCGGCTGTCCGGGTAGAGCATCTCCTTGGAGAGGAAGAAGCAGTAGTCGCAGTCGAGGTTGCACTGCGCGCCCGTCGGCTTCGCGAGCAGGTGGAACGCCGACGGGGCCTGGGGCATCTCGACTCCATCATCGCCGAGGGCCGACGCGGCGCATCCCCCAGATCGGTTGACATCGTCGTCCACAGGGCGGACCGGCGGCGGGCCACCCCCTGCACGCACGGGTGGCGGACTCGTGGGCACCACATTGCGGGGTCGCACGTGCGGGCCTAACGTGTGGTTCGCAAGGCGGCCGGCTCTCGCCGCACCGACTTGCCCCTGACCAACTCCCAGAGGGGGTAGCCCATGTCCTCAGTCGGGACGCGCATCACGCCGCCGACGGCTCCAGCGCCACCCGCCGCAGGCGCGGGCTCGCGCAGAACACGCCAGAGTGCGGCCAACGGTGGCGCGCCGGTCACGCACCTGAGCGTCGCCGAGCGAATCGCCCGCGGCAAGGCCGCGCGGGCGGAGGTGCCACGCTCGAGCCACGCGGCGTTTAAGCCCTCATCTCGGCGTGGCGATCCGGTCAAGCTGCTCGAGCGCCAGGCGAAGACGCGAGTGCCGGAGCTGGTCCCGATCCGCTACGGGCGGATGCTCGTCTCGCCTTTCACCTTCTACCGCGGCGCCGCGATGATCATGGCCAGCGACCTCGCGGGAACACCGCGATCGGGGCTGACGGTGCAGTGCTGCGGGGATGCGCACCTGTCGAACTTCGGAGTGTTCGGCTCGCCGGAGCGGCGGCTCGTGTTTGACCTCAACGATTTTGACGAGACGCTCCCCGGGCCGTGGGAGTGGGACGTCAAGCGCCTCGCGGTGAGCATGCTCATCGCCGCGCAGTCCAACGGCTTTGACCCCGCCGATCAGGATCGCATCGTGCTCGAGGCCGTACGCGAATACCGCACGGCGATGCTCGGCTTCGCGACGATGAAGAACCTCGACGTGTGGTACGCGCGCCTGGACGTCGAGGGCTTCCTGGGCGAATTTCGCGCGCAGTTGACGCCGACGGCGGCCAAGCGGACGAAGAAGGCGCTGGCGAAGGCGCGCACCAAGGACAGCATGTCGGCCTTCTCCAAATTGGTGCGCGTGGTCGATGGTGAAGCCCGCATCGTCGCTGATGCGCCGCTGATCGTGCCGATGGCCGACCTCGTCGAGGGCAGAGCGCGCGACGACTTCTTCGAGGAGTTGCACGGGCTGCTGTTGGCGTACCGCAACACGTTGCAGGACGACCGGCGGATGCTGCTCGAGCAGTTCCGCCTGACCGACATCGCCCGGAAAGTCGTGGGCGTCGGCAGCGTCGGCACCCGCGCCTGGATCGCGCTGCTGCTAGGTCGCGACGGCGAGGATCCGTTGTTCCTGCAGATGAAGGAGGCCGAGGCGTCGGTCATGGAGGAGTTCCTCGCGCCGAGTGAGTTCGAGAACCACGGCGAGCGCGTCGTCGCCGGACAGCGGCTGATGCAGGCCAGCAGTGACATCTTCCTCGGCTGGGTGCACATCGAGGCGGGAATCGATGGCAATCGGAGGGACTTCTACGTACGTCAGCTGAAGGACTGGAAGGGCTCGGCGGAAATCGAGCAGATGGTTCCGGCCGGCATGACCGCCTATGGGCGGGTCTGTGGCTGGACGCTCGCCCGCGCGCACGCGCGTAGCGGTGACCGCGTCGCGATCGCCGCGTATCTGGGCAAGGGCACGACCTTCGACCGCGCGCTGGTGGAGTTCTCCCACGCCTACGCCGAGCAGAACGAGCGTGACTACAAGGCCCTCGCGCAGGCCGTCGAATCCGGGCGGATCGAGGCGCAGACGGGCGTATAGCTCGGTGCCGCGCGCGCCCGGAGCCCTGAACAAACCGAATCAAGGAGATCGAGATGGCCACAGAACCGACAACCAGCCCCGACGAGGCCAGCTCAGACGCGCCGGCCGGTGACTTCGAGGCGCTGTTCGTGCAGAGCGCACGCAGGGTCACGAGCTTCGATGGGGCGATCACGCTGCACGAACTCGCACCCTCGACGCTGATCTTCTCCGACCGGCCGGACCGGATCGTCGGCCATCTCACGACAAAGCAGTTCATCGAGGGGTGGGGGCACGGGGAGAACAGCTTCCTTGACGACCCGCCGAACGCCGTGCTCTCGTTCTCGATAACGACGAGAGTGCACCCGAGGATGTCGTCCTCACCCTCACCAACCCGCGGATGGATTGGGAGAGGCTGACATACGACATCGACATTCTCGAGGGCCAGTTGCCGGCTAGGACCGGTCCGTGCTCGCTGTTCATCGATCCGATCGGCAGGCCACTGAGCCCCGTCTCGGTAATGGGTGTGCGGCGGCGTGGGCGCCGACGCGCGAGGCGCATGTGAGCGTGTGAGCGGCCGGGGGGAATGGGCCGGACTGTTCGCGTCGGCCTTCAGGCAGTCTCGCAACGCGATGACGCTGGTCGACACCAGCCGCCATGTCGTCGACGTCAACGGCGCCTACCTCAGCCTGCTGGGATACACCCGCAGCGAGCTCGTCGGCCAGCCCGTCTCCAGATTTGTGATCGGCCCTCCGGCCCTGACGCCGGTCGAGTGGCGTGCGATGCTCGCGCAGGGAGAATTCGATGGCGAGGTGCAACTGCGGGCGGCAGACGGAGGCGCGGTTGCAGTCCAGTGGGGCGCCACCGTCGAGGTCGTGACCGGACGCCAGCTCGTGCTCGCCGTTGCGCTGAGCACCTCCAGGTGGGGGTCACGCTTCCGACGCGCGAGAAGCGTCGGGCCGCCATCGGGCTCGCTATCGCTGCGCGAGCGAGAGGTCGTGCGCCTGGTGGCGCTCGGGAACACCGGTCCCGAGATTGCGGGCGAGCTGCAGATCAGTCACGACACCGTGCGGACGCACGCGCGAAATGCGATGCTCAAGGTCGGTGCACGCTCCCGCGCGCACCTCGTCGCAAAGGCGCTCGGAGAAGGCCTCGTGCTCGAGAATCCGCACTAGGATCGCGCAGCCGCAGTATTCACTCTGCGCGCGCGAGCCAGCATCATCGGTATGTGGACTCCTTCGGCATCCATCCCCTTTCGTCCTGCGGCGTGGAAATCGAGCGAACGCATCTGCGCTGCTCCTTTCACGCCCGACCCTTCGCCAGGGAGCCGCTCTGGCGGGCCATCTCCGGGCGATAGCCACCTCGGTCCCGCAGATCCGCGCGGTGACGGCCGACTCCTCACCACGACGCGACGATCCGCCCTCTCAACGTCAGCTCGTGCGCGCATCGCTGCTGCGCCACCCTTCGGTCGTGCGCGAGGATGGCGCGCGTCGGCGGCCGACTCTGAGGTGAGCCTCTCATCCGCCCGCGCGTGTGTCACTCTTGAGGGGTGACACACCGACCGGGGCGACGGCTCACTGTCGAGGAAGGCGTCGCCCTTCCGCTTGGGGGCGAAGCACATGCGCGAGGTCAAGCCGGTACTTGTCACTGGTTCTGTGCAGTCACGCTGCCCCATGCCGCGCACAGCAGGTTGGAGAGCAGCACGAGGCTGTCCCCCTCGCTCTCTTCGTCGAGTTGTCGAACCAGCGCCCGTAGGAGTTCGCGCCTTGCGCCTGTATCTGGCGGCAAGTTCTCAGCTTCCATCTTCAGGCCTTGTCATGTTGGACGAGTTCACCATGTTCATGTTGCGCGCTCGCTGTGCCGCAGTCCATACCGCCGATGCGTGAGCCGCATGAGCGGGCAGGGCAAATAGCAGTCGTGGACACCGGGTCGCTCGCGATGGCCTGGGGCGGTCACGCCACGGCGCTGATCGAGCTCGACGGCGTGCGGCTGCTCACAGACCCCGTGCTGAGCGACCGCGTCGGCCCCTTGCGGCGTATCGCATCACCCGTCGAGCGTCAGCTCGGCGAGCGGATCGATGCCGTCTTGCTCTCGCATCTCCACGCCGACCACGCCGAGCTGCGCTCGCTGCGCAGGCTGGGTGCGCCGACGATCGTGTTCGCGCCGCGCGGCGCGGCCGGATGGCTGGCGCGGCACGGCGTGCGCAACGTCGAGGAGCTGAGCCCCGGCCAGGAAGCGCGAGTTGGCAGCGTGCGCATCAGCGCGACGGCTGCGCGACACGGGCGACGCAGGTGGCCGTTGGGTGTCCAGGCCGAGCCGATCGGCTTCCTCGCCGCGGGCTCTCAGAGCCTCTACTTCGCGGGCGACACGGATCTGTTCGCAGCGATGTCCGAGCTCGCGGGCCGCGTCGACGTCGCGCTGCTGCCGATCGCCGGGTGGGGCCCTACGCTGGGCCCCGGACACCTCGATCCGGAGCGCGCGGTGCAGGCGGCCGCGCTGATCGCTGCGCGGCTGGTTGTGCCGATCCACTGGGGCACGTTCGCGCTCGGGTGGCCCGTCCCGCAGAAGCTCGATCAGCAGCAGCCCGCTCACCAGTTCGCAGCCCTCATGGCGAGCGCGTTGCCGGCGGTCGAGGTTCGCGTGCTCGCGCCCGGCGAGCGTACCGAAGTGAGCCGTCCGAACCTCGAGTAGACTCGACGCCGGTGCCTGACGAGGCTGGCCCTGACATGGGATATACCGCCGGGGACGGGACCCGCCGTACGCTGCTCGCGTCGGAGCGGACGTGGCTGGCCTGGTGGCGCACAGGTCTTGCAGTGTCGGCCGTCGCGCTCGCCGTGGGGCGCCTGCTGCCGGACGTCGGCTCCGGCGCCCGCTGGCCACCGCGCGTGTTGGGAGTCGGCTACGGGCTGCTGGCGCTCTTCGTGTTCGTGATCGGCGGCGTGCGCCAGCGGGAGACCGCAGAGGCGGTACGCCGCGGATCCTTCGCTCCGCTCTCGCGGACGCTCGTGATCGTGCTGACCGCGATCAGCATCGTTCTGGTAGCGGGCACGTTGGCGATCATCGTGGCGACACCCTGATAGCCGGTTCGCCACCGCTTCTGCGGGCGGGACGCGACCCTGATCTCCGCCGCTGTCGGCCAGTGCCGCGCCGCTGATCGAGCTCGATCGCGGGTGGTGCCGACACCCGGCGCCCTGGGGGGTCCACAACCTTGTGAGCTGCTTGAGCTGCCGAGATCCTGTGCTTAGAGCGGCGCTGGTACGCGGCTCGAACCCGACCCACGAAATTCGCCATGGAGAGCGCCGCCGTCAACCCATCCCTCAAGCCGCCGTCTCCGGCGCGGGTCTCCAAGCGCCCGCAGCGTGGGCGGCGCAGGCAACCCTCACGGCACGGGACCGGTGCGTCGAGGTCGCTCCACGCCGTCGGAGCCCGCGATACGGGCGGTGAATGCCCGCCGCTGCACGAGAGCTTCGTTCGCCGGCCGCGACTGGTGCGCCAACTGCTCGATGACGAGAACACCTCGGTTGTGCTGGTGGCCGCGCCGCCGGGCTATGGCAAGACCAGCACGCTGGCCGAGTGGGGCGAGTGCGACGAGCGGCCATTCGCGTGGATCACGCTCTGCGAGAGCGATAACGACCCCCAGCGCCTACTCGCGTCGCTGACAGCCGCGACGGAGCAGCTGCAGGCGCCCCACCGACGGTTCGCGCTCGAGCGTTCCTCTCCGGGCTCGGTCGCGAGCGTCCTGCCGACTCTGACCGACGCGCTTGGGGTCACCAGCGCGGGAGCGGTGCTCGTGCTGGACGACGTCGAGCATCTGCACTCGCGGGAGTCGCTTGACCTGCTGGCCGAGCTCGTTGGTGCGATGCCGGCGGGCGCCAAGCTCGCGCTCGCCTCGCGAACGGTGCCCGTCCTGCCCCTCGCACGCTTGCGTGCCCAGCGCGAGCTGCTTGTGCTGGGGGTCCGCGAGCTGGCGATGACGACCGATGAGGCCGGCGCGCTGCTGGCGGGGGCGGGCCTCGACCTCGCGCCCGACCAACTCGAGCGCGCCGTTGCCAGGACGGAGGGCTGGCCGGTCGCGCTGTATCTGATGGCGCTAGCGCTTCGCGAGGAGACAGATATGGAGTGCGCGCTCGCGGGCTTCTCCGGCGATGACGAGCTCGTCTCGCAGTACATCAGGGAGGAGCTGCTGGCCCAGATGCCTCCTGACGCACTGACGTTCCTGATGGACACCTCGATCCTCGAGGAGCTGTCGCCTGAGCTTTGCGACGTCGTGCTCGCTCGGACCGGATCTGGTCTGGCATTGCGAGCCGTTGCGGGCGCCAACCTGCTGGTGGCTCCGCTCGACCGCGGCCACACGCGCTACCGCTGCAGTGCGCTGCTCCGCGAGGTGCTCCACGCAGAGCTCTTGCGCCGCGACGGCGACCACGCTGCGCGCCTGAATCTCGCTGCCGCGCGATGGTTCGCCGAGCGTGGCGATGTCGAGCAGGCGTTGCAGCACGCTTGCGCCGGCGGCGACCTGGCGAGCGTCGGCCGCGTGCTGTGGGCGCAGGCGCCGCGAGCGTTGCTGCAGGGCAGCGGCACGTGCCTCGAGCTTGCGTTGAGCAGCTCGAGTGCCGAGCAGACCGCCTCGGCGCCGACACTCGCGCTCGCGGCGGCACACCGCTCGCTCTGCAACGGCGACCTGCGACGCGCTGCCCATTGGACGCAGATCGCCTCGAGTGCACACGGCCCCGACTCAAAGCCGGACGCGATCCCGGGCTTCGCCGCCGGGCTGGCCGTAATCGAGTCAGCCGTCGGCGAGCGAGGCCTGGAGCACGTGTCAGCGGCGGCCAAACGCGGCTATGAGCTCGCGGAGGAGAACAGTCCGTGGCGTCCTGCAAGCTGTCTGCTGAGGGGTATTTCGGATCGCCTCAAAGGCGAGAGCGCGCGCGCTCGTGAGATGCTCGGCGAGGGAGCTCGCCGTGGCGCGATTGTGTCAAGCGGGATCCAGAGCCATTGCCTGGCGCAGCTGGCCGTGATGGCCGGGGAGGAGCAGGACTGGGACTCCGCCGCCGATCTCGTGGCACGCGCCGGCGAGGCGCTGCACGCCGCGCGCCTGGAGGATCGGCCGACCTCAGCCCTCGTCTTCGCGAGCTCCGCGTGGATCGGCTCGCAGCGGGGGCGCTCCGATGAGGCAAAGCGCGATCTCGCCCGCTCACTGCATCTGCTCACAGCGCTCAAGGACTTCATCCCGTGGTATGAGATCGAGACGCGTGTCCTGATCGCGCGCACCGCGATCCGCCTCGCCGACGTCCCGCTCGCGCGCACGCAGCTCTCACAGGCATCGCGCCTCGCCCGACGCACACCCGATGTCGCCGTTTTCCGGGTGTGGTTCGACGATGCGTGGGGCAGGCTCGATGGTCTCAGCGCCGCTGCTCTGGATGGACCGTCCTCGCTGACGATGGCCGAGCTCAGGATCCTGCGCTTTCTCCCCACGCACCTCTCGTTCCGCGAGATCGGCGGGCGCCTGCACGTATCGACGAACACCGTCAAGAGCCAGGTACACGCCGTCTACCGCAAGCTCGATGCCGCTTCGCGCTCTGAGGCCGTCGAGCACGCCTCTTCGCTCGGGCTCATCGACGTCTGTATCTGAACTGAGCGCGGACCAGGAGTTGGTGGGCGGTCGGGGAGGCCGGCTATGGTTCGGGCGGGGCGCCCGTGGTGTCCGTCTTCGTGGGCGTCGCTGGCTTCGTGCTTTCCGGTGCGGGCGCGGTGACCGTCTGCGCGGGCGCGGTGACGGTCTTCGCCGGCGCGGTCACGGTGGTTGTCTGCGCGGGCTTCGGCGCCTGGACGCTGACGCCGAGGCTGTTGGTCGTCGACTGATTGACGGTCGTCGAAGGCGAGCTCGATTTATTGTCCGAGGCGATCACGCCGGCGAGCACGCCGAGTGCCGCTAGCAGCGCGAACACCGGCCAGATCCAACCGCCACGGCTCTTCGGCGGGGGCTCCTGCTGACCCGGGCCCGGGCCGGACCCCGACGGCGGGCTGCCGCCACCGGGGTCCGGGGACGAGCCCGGAGCTGGAGGGGAGACAGACACAGCTTCAAACTACGGTCGCACCTGGATTGCCGCATCATCCGGTGGGGGTGATCATGCGGCTGAGGCGGCACACCCGGCCGCATATCCTGTGCGGACCGAGTGTGCCGAGGGCGCCGGGCGGGGAGTGCGCCCGAGCGCCCGGGGTACGCGTCTGCCGCACGCTGAGCGGCGGTCAAATCCTCCACGCCTGGCCCCTTTGTAGGTGTTGGGACGGGCCCCCCGGCCCTCCCACAGCGTTCCAATCACGCTAGAAGCGCGGCTCCGAGCGCGCATCACCCGAAGCGGATGAACACCGGTCGTGGGGGCGGTCGGGCGTCGCCGCCCGCCAAGCCCGTCGTGTACGGATGTGACGATGAGGTTGCCGCTGGTGATCCTCGCTTGTTGAACCCGCAATTTGGGTGTAGTGTGCGCCGTATCGCGGTTCGGGACGGCCCGCGTGCAGGCACCGCCGGTGGGGCCAGTTTGCGCAGGCGGGCAGACGGCGACGGATCTGTAAGCACTACCGGCGCGGACCACCCAACAATCTGGGAGGAGCCGTTGAACGACGCGGCTATCAGGGTCGGGTCGGAGCAACCGTCAGCAGCGCGATCGTTCGGCGTGTGGTCCAGCCCGTCGAAGCTCCAGTCGGAGCCGTCAGGATCACGTGCGACACCCGCGATGATCGTGATCGGCGGCGGGTCGCTTGCCTGCGCAGCCGGCTATCTCGCGGCTGTCGGCCCACGCCTGTCGGCCCGCGACGCCGCGCTCGTGTGGGTGACCGTCGCCGTCTCCGTGGTTGCTCTAGGGCTCTACGCGGCGGCCGGAAGGTCGGGGAGCCGCCCGGGCAGAGTGCTTACAGCCGCGGTCGTGCTGTGGCTGGTGTGGCTCCTGCTCGCCTCGAGGCGCCCTGGTGAGTTCACCCTCGGCGGCCTGCTCGCAGGCCTGACCGTCCCGATTCTCGGCTACGAGCTGCTCGCGTCGACCACCGGCGGTGCCTTCCTCAGATCGGAGCGCCTGCTGCTGCTCGCCAGCTCCGCAGTCGTCGCGATCTGCTGGGGCTATCTCGCCTTGAGCTCGCGCCACCTGCCGCTGATGACGGCAATGGAGAAGTGCCAGCCGGCCTGTCCACACAACGTTCTGTTCGTCGGCGCGCCGGCACGCGCATTCGTGACGGTCGCGCTGGAGGGATTGCGCGCGGGTTGGCTGGCGGCGGCGGTCGGTGTGGCCGCATTCATCGTCTTCCGCTACCGCGCGGCGGGAGTGGCCGAGCGGCGCTATATCGCCCCGGTGCTCGCTGTCGCAAGCGCGTATGCGCTGATCGTGGCCACATGTGTGGCCCTGGAGCTCGGCGGGTTGAACGCCAGAGCTCCGCTCATCTGGTGCTCGGTGATCGCCGCCACGGTGGTTCCGCTCGCGATGCTCGCCGGCCTGGTGTGGGAGCGGCTGTTCATGGGCGAGGCGCTCGAGGAGTTCGTCAACCAGCTGCGAGACACGGAGCCCGAGGATGTGCGGATGCTGATGGCGCAGATGCTGGATGACCCATCGCTGCAGATCGCATACTCTCAGCCGGCCGAGCATGGCTATGTGGATCCCTCCGGGACGAGCGTCGAGCTCCCCGGCTCAGACGCCGAGCAGGCCGTCACGGCCGTGCAGGACGAAAGCGGCCCGCAGGCCGTGGTCATCCACCGCGCCGCCGTCCCGGACGAGGAACGCTTCATCCGGGCGGCGGGGGCCGCGGCGTTCATCTCCTACGAGAACCACCGTCTCGAGGCGGACCTGTCGGCGACGGTGGTCGAGCTCGCCGCGTCGCGCAAGCGCCTGATCGAGGCGGCCTACGCCGAGCGCCAGCGGATCGAGCGTGACCTGCACGACGGGATCCAGCAGCGCATCGTCAGCGCGCGGGTCAGCCTCGGTCTCGCAGATGACGCGCTGGACACGACCCCGACCCGGGGGCGGCGGATGCTTGCCGAAATTGGGTGCGATCTCGAGGATGCGCTGGAGGAAGTGCGCGCGCTCGCACAGGGGGTCTATCCCGCGCTGCTCACCACATACGGCCTGCTCGAGGCCCTGCGCTCGGCGGCTCGTCGCTCACCGGGTCCGGTCACGGTGCGGGGCGACATTGCGCGCTACCCACCGGAGACCGAGGCGGCGGTCTATTTCTGCTGCCTGGAGACGCTCCAAAACGTCGCAAAGCACGCCGGTCGTGACGCGGCGACGACGGTGCGTCTGTGGGAGGACGGGACGACACTGTGTTTCCAGACCCGCGATTCCGGTGTCGGGTTCACGCTCGGCGCGACGCCCACGGGGCGCGGGTTGGTCAACATGCGGGATCGTCTGTCGGCGGTCGGAGGGAGCTTGACGTTGAGCTCGCGAGTCGGGGTTGGCACGGTCATTAGAGGCTGTGTACCGCTTCCTAGCCAGGCGCCGGGTCTCTAATCCATTTCGGGCGATGTCCAGGGGGTGTCGGCTGCCAGAATCAAGCGAGTGCGGCTGCGTTCATCGGCCGCCTACCACAGGACCGAGGTGACGCCAATGTCACATCAAGCAGCACGAGCCCTCAGAGCGCCTCGCGGCGACCGTCCGCCTGAGCTGCCGATCCGGGTGGTTGCGGCTGACGACTCCTACCTGATCCGCGAGAGCCTGACGGTGACGCTCGCGTCCGAGCCCGAGATCGAACTCGTCGGCATGTGCTCGGACGGCAAGGAGCTCGAAGCGTGTGTCGCCGCCGAGCAGCCGGCGGTGGTCATCCTCGACATCCGCATGCCCCCGTCGGGGGCCGACGAGGGCGTGCGCGTGGCGAACCGCCTGCGCGAGACCAATCCCGAGATCGGCGTGCTCGTGCTCAGCCAGTACGCCGAGGCTGCGTACGCGCTCGCGCTGCTCGAGTCAGGCTCGGCGCGGCGTGCGTACCTTCTGAAGGAGCGCATCAGGGACAAAGCGGAACTGGTGCGCGCCGTCACAACGCTTGCGCGCGGCGGCTCGGTCATCGACTCGCAGATAGTGGATGTCCTGATCGAAGCGCGTGCGCGTGTGGCGCGCTCGCCGCTCGCCGAATTGACACCCCGCGAGCGCGAGCTCCTGGGTGAGATCGCCGAGGGCAAGAGCAATGCCGCGATCGCCGAGTCGCTCGTCCTGTCAAAGCGCGCGGTCGAGAAGCACGTCAACGCGATCTTCGCCAAGCTCAACCTGCGTGATGCTCAAGACGTCAGCCGCCGCGTGAAGGCTGCGCTCGTGTACCTCGCCGAGGAACCAGATTAGTCCGACACCAACGTACGTGGGGCGTAACGCGAACTCTGGGGAAGACCGCGGGGTGCTAGTGGTGGACGACCAGAAAGTCTTCCGGGACGTGATGCGGGCCGTCGTCGAAGCCACCCCAGGCTTGAGACTCGTCGGCGAGGCGGGCTGCGGTGAAGAGGCTCTGCGCGCCGTCGACGTGTTGGATCCCGAGCTCGTGATCGTCGACGTTCGCATGCCCGGCATGGACGGCCTCGCCCTGACGCGAATCCTGCTCGAGCGCACCCCGAGGCCAATCGTGCTGCTTGTCTCGGCGCAGCCACCGCCAACGGAACTCCCGGCCGGCGCGGACGGCGCACCCGTCGCGTTCGCGGCGAAGGAGCGTCTGTGCTCGAAGATCCTCCTGGAGCTCTTCAACCGCCGCGCCCAGGCGCCGGCCGCGTCCTAACGGCGATCTGGTGCGGTAGCGCGCCCGTGCCCAGAGGTGCGAGCGGTCAGGTGCCGGCGAGGCAGCGCTGCTTCTGCTGCGCGAACTCTTCGTCGGTCAGGACGCCCTGGTCGTGCAGTTCGCCCAACTGCTTGAGCTGGGCGAGCATCGTCTGCGACAGGCCCGCTGCAGGCGCCGCCGCCGGTGCCGGCTGAGGCTGGTCTTCGAGTTCGCCGATGCGCTGTTCCTGTCCTTCCTCGCGCTGGCGGTTGTTCGCGGCGTGCTTGCCCGCGATGTAGGCGCCGCCGCCGACGGCGGCCGCGCGCAACAGGGGTCGTCTCCTCATCAATGGCATCGCGCGACCCCTACTCCACGCCGTCGGGTAGGGACAGACCGAGGGCGAGCATGATCTCGGGCGCGGCGGCGATCACCCGCGGGCCGCCGACCTGCGAGGCGACAGCGATCAGCACTCCCAGGATTTCCTCGGGGGTGGCACCGTCGTCGAGCGCGTTGGCGACCTGCCACGCGTAGGATGCCGGCGGCGCGTCGAGTGCCACGAGCGCGGCGATTTTGACGAGCGCGAAGGTGGAGGGGTCGAGGCCGCTCGCCTCGAGCTGGCCCTCGCGGATGCCGATCGCCGTCTCCAGCACCTGTGCGTCACCCGCGGAAATGCCCGCGAGCATGTCATGAGTGTCCTGCGCGACGGCAGCCATCACCGGCTCCTTTCGTTGGCTGGCGCGCCCTGCGTGGACGGGAGCGCCTTGCTCAGCGACGATACGGCCTGCACGGCGCCTTGACGATGGTGCGCGCACCCGAGTTGCGGTGTGGCCACCACGCTCACGGCGGCGGGCGGCGTGCGCGCCTCAGGTTCGCGACCAACAGCGACACGACCGTGACCAGGTAGATCTGCCCGAGCAAGGCCTCGGATACCGACAGGGTATGACCGAGGTTGGTGCGGGCGGTGAGGTCGCCGTAGCCGACGGTGCTGAGCGTTGTAAAGCTGTAGTACAGGCAGCTGGCGACGCTCGACGGCTGCGAGCCGGCGAAGAACGGCACTCCGCCGAGGTGACCGAGGGCGCCATAGAGGAACGCGAAGAACATGCCGATCAGCAGGTACACGCACAACACGCCGAGCACGGCCTGGACGGTGACCGTCTCGCGCGCGCGCAGGTCGCGCACGACCCCGACCACGATCGCAGGGGGGGCCAGTGCGACGAGCAGCGCGTTCGCCGCTCTCGTCGCAAGGCCATCGATTTCTCCGTTGAGCGCCTGCACCACGCTGGCGACAAGGACGACTACGACAAAGATCGTTGCCGGAAGCACGATCCGCTGCTGGGTGTCCGTTGCCCATAGGGCCAACAGCAGCGTGACGCCGAGCAGCGCGCACACGACGATCTGCTCGCCGGGGCCCGGATCGGCGATCCCCTGGACCGCGAACGTGAGCACGATCGCGCCAAGCAGGAGCCCGTAGCGCTCCCGCAGCCGGCGCGTCGCTGAGCCCCGCTCCTCAGGCGAGCTCCCCATCGCTCGCAAGCTACGGCGCCGTCAAGCCAACCACGGGCCGCGCCAGCTCCCAAACCCGGTGAGGAGATCGGCTGCGGCCGCCGGACCCCACGAACCCCGCTCGTACGGGATCACGGGCGGTGGCTCGTCGAGCAGGGGCTGCATGATCCGCCAGGTCTCCTCGACGCTGTCCTGGCGAGTGAAGCGCGCGCTGTCACCGCACATCGCGTCGAGCAGGAGCACCTCGTAAGGGGTCGGCGCCTCTCCGCCCTCGGCGGCGAACTCCATATCGAGCGTGATTCCGCGTGCGCCGGAGGAGTCCGCGCGGTGGGCGTCGAGCATCAGCCGCGTGCCGGTCGAGGGGTCGAGCTTGACGACGAACTGGTTGGGTTCAGGGGCGCGATGCCCGTCCTGCATGAACGCCAGGCGCGGAGGATTGCGGAAGACCGCGCGTATCTCCGTCTGCGTGGTGGGGAGCAGCTTGCCGGTGCGGATGAACCACGGCACGCCCGCCCAGCGCCAGTTGTCGATGTCCAGGCGAAGCGCGGCGTAGGTCTCGGTCGTGGAGTCAGGCGCGACGCCGTCGATGTCGCGATAGCCGTCGTGCTGGCCGCGCACGTAGTGGGCGGGCGAGGCGTCCTCGATCGATCGGAACAGCGAGAACTTGGCGTTCTTCAGCGTCTCGGCGTCGTCGCCCGCGGGTGCCTCCATCGCGGCGACCGCGACCAACTGCATGAGGTGGTTGACAACCACGTCGCGCAGCGCCCCAACCGGGTCGTAGAAGTGGCCGCGATCCTCGACGCCGAAGCTCTCCGCCATCGTGATCTCGACGCACGCAATGTGGTTGCGGTTCCAGATCGGCTCGATCATCGTGTTGCCGAAGCGCAGGTACAGCAGCTCGTCGGTGCCCATCTTCCCCAGGAAGTGGTCGATGCGGTAGAGCTGTGACTCGTCGAGGAACTGGTGCACCTGGTCGTTGAGCGAGCGTGCGGAGGCGGCGTCGTGGCCGAAGGGCTTCTCGACGACGACGCGCGCGTTCTTTGTGAGACCGGCTTCGGCCAGCCCCTTGATCACCATCCCGAACAGCGACGGGGGGATCTCGAGGTAGAAGACCGGGCTCTGCGCGTCGCCGATCACGCCCGCAAGCCGTTCGTAGGTGCCGGCGTCGCCGAAGTCTCCGGACAGGAAGGACAGACGCGCGGCGAGGCGCTCGAACACGGCCTCGTCGATCGTCTCGCCGCACGCTTCGATAGAGCTGCGCCCGCGCTTGCGCAGGTCCTCGACCGTCCAGTCGTCGCCGGCGACGCCCACGATCGGGCAGTCGAGCAGCCCGCGACGCTCCAGTCGGTACAGCGAGTGGAACGTCATCACCTTGGCAAGGTCGCCGGTGATGCCGAACACGACCAGCACGTCGGCTTGCCGCGTCTTGCCGGAAGCTTCCTGATTGGCCGGCGCCGGCGTCTTGGCTTGGAGCGTTGTGCTCATTCGAGTATGTCCCTCCGCCAACTACTTCTCGGTCCGCCAACTACTTCTCGGTGGAATGAGCCCTCGATCCTCGGCCCTCGGCGGCGGCCGTGCATCACCCGAATGTGACGATCTGAGGTGCGGTGGGTCGGCCGACTCACCGTCAGCAGGCCGATGTCGCCGGCGCCCGGTGCGGCCGGTGCGGCCGGTGGCTAGTAGCCGCCTTCGACCACGTTCTGCAGCGGCCGGTGTTCGACATAGCGATGAACCTGCTCGCCCACGAACGCAAACGCGCGACGCTCCGCCGCGGCGGTGTCACCCGCGAGATGCGGGGTGATCAGCACACCGGGCGCATCCCACAGCGGGTCGGTCTCAGGCAGGGGCTCCGGATCGGTCACATCGAGCGCCGCGCGCAAGCGTCGGCTCTGCAGCAACTCGCGCAGCGCCTGATAGTCGACGACGCCACCACGCGCGGCGTTGACGAGCAGAGCACCGTGTCGCATCCGCGCGAGCGCATCGCCGTCGAGCAGCTGCTCGGTCTCGGCTGTGAGCGGCAGCAGCACGACGACGATGTCGGCCAGCGGCAGTAGCGCGTCGAGCGCGTCGACCGAGTGCACACCGCTGCGGGCATGTCGCGCCACCCGGATCAGCTTCACCTCGAACGGCTCGAGGCGACTCGCCACGGCCGCGCCGATCGAGCCGTAACCGAGGATCATGATGGTGCTCCCTGCGAGCTCGCCGGTTTGCCTGGGCTGCCAGTCGTGCTTGCGCTGCTGCTCCAGCAGCGACGGCAGCTCCTTTTGGGCAGCGAGAATCGCGGCCAAAGCCCACTCGGCCACCGCGATGTCACGGCTGCCGCGGGCGTCACACAGCGTCACGCCGGGCGGAACGATCGCCAGCAGATGCTCGACGCCCGCGGACAGCGTCTGAATCACCCGCAGATCAGGCATATCCGCAAGCGCGGCATCGATGCGCCGGTCCCCCGCGCGCGGCACGAGGAACTCGGCTTCGAGAAACGCGTCGGGCAACTCGCCTTCACGCGGGATCAGCCCGAGCTCCACGCCGCTTGGCAGCGCCCCGGTCGCGTCGTGGCCTGGCTCATCGGGAATCCAGAGCTTCACGCGCCGGGAGTGTAGAGCGCCGAGATCCGCCGGGGCGCGGCGCACATCCGTCGAGCAATGCGCGGTACGCGGCGTTGCGTTTGCGGCGGCGCGTAACCCGAATCGGTGGATGTCCACGCTGTGGCGCACCCCTAGCATCGGCGTGCTGCGAGACAGCGGCTGAGAGCAGGACGCGCGCTCCAGGTGTAACGACGGCGCAAGGGAGATGTGCACGTGACGAACGACCTCGCTCGCTGGCAGTTCGCGACGACGAGCATCTACCACTTCCTGTTTGTGCCCGTGACCATCGGGCTGGCGTTTTTGGTGGCGCTCCTGCAGACGGCCTGGTACCGCAACGAGAAGCCCGAGTACAAGCGTCTGACGAAATTCTTTGGGACGCTGCTGCTGATCAACGTCGCGGTCGGTGTCGTGACCGGGCTGGTGCAGGAGTTCGAGTTCGGGATGAACTGGTCGGCCTACGCGCGCTTCGTCGGCGATGTGTTCGGCGGCCCGCTGGCGATGGAGAGCCTCGCGGCGTTCGCGCTCGAGTCAACGTTCCTCGGGCTGTGGCTGTTCGGTTGGGGACGGCTTCCCAAGCGCGTGCACCTGGCGTGCATCTGGCTCGTGGCGTTTGGGTCGATGCTCTCGGCGCTGTTCATACTCGCCGCGAACTCGTGGATGCAGCATCCGGTCGGCTACATCCTCAACGGCCACGGTCAGCCGGAACTGAACAACGTCTGGGCGCTGTTCACGAACCCGACGTTCCTGTGGGGATACGTGCACGTGATCCTCGCCTCGTTGGTCACGGGGTCGCTGGTGATGCTGGCGGTGTCGGCTTGGCAACTGCGCAAGGGCCGCGAAGTCGGGCCGTTCCGCCAGGCGGCGCAGCTGTCGGTGCTGGTGCTGCTCCCGGCGATCCTGGTGCAGATGTTCGTCGGCAACAAGCTCGGCGAGATCGAGGCCAAGTACCAGCCGGTGAAGATCGCCGCCGCGGAGGCGCAATGGGAAAACTGTCAGCCCTGCTCGTTCTCGGCGTTCCAGGTCGGCGGTGGCAAGAACGACGAAACGCCGACGCAGCTGATCGCGATCCCGCACCTGCTGTCGGTGCTCGCGACCGGGACCTTCGACGGGCCCGTCGAGGGGCTGAACCAGTTGCAGAAGGAATACCAGCGCAAATACGGGCCGGGGAACTACATCCCCAACGTCTTCATCCAGTACTGGTCGATGCGGGTGATGGCCTACCTGGGGTCGCTGATCGCGCTGTTCGCGTTGTGGGGCGGCTGGCTCATACACAGAGGAACGCTGGACCGCTCAAAGTGGTTTCTGCGCCTGTCGCTGTGGGCGGTGGTGACGCCGTTCCTGATGAACACCGCCGGCTGGCTCCTCACCGAGAACGGACGCCAGCCGTGGATCGTGCAGGGGTTGATGAAGACGATCAACGCCAACTCGCCCTCGGTCACCTCGACGGATATCTGGATCAGCCTGATCGCGTTCGTGGCGATCTACATCGCGCTAGGCGCCGCCGACCTGGTGCTGATGCTGCGCTATGGGCGCAAAGAGCTCGGCGACGAACATGACGACGGCAACGAGTCGGGGTCGGGCGCGACTCCGATCCCGGCGCTGACCTACTAGGAGCCGCGTGGAGCTTCACACCATCTGGTTCGTGCTGATCGCGATCTTCTGGGTCGTGTTCCTCGTGCTCGAGGGCTTCGACTTCGGCGTCGGGATGCTGCACACGATCGTGGGCCGGACCGATACCGAGCGGAGCGTGGCGCTGAGCACGATCGGTCCGTGGTGGGACGGCAACGAGGTGTGGCTCGTGATCGCCGGCGCGAGCATGTTCGCTGCGTTCCCGGGCTGGTACGCGACGATGTTCTCCGCCCTCTACCTCGCGCTGCTGATCGTGCTGGCCGCCCTGATGGGGCGGGGTGTCGCGATGGAGTTCAAAGGCAAACGCGAAGGTCGGCGCTGGCGGCGCAGCTGGACGTGGTGCATAACGCTTGGCAGCCTGCTCGTTCCGTTGCTCATCGGCGTTGGACTGGGGGACCTACTGGGAGGGCTTCCGATCAACTCCAGTCACAACTTCACCGGAAACTTCTTCAACCTCCTGACCGGCTACGGGCTGTGGACCGGAGTCACGCTCGTCGGGCTGTGTCTGCTCCACGGCGCGACGTTCCTGAAGCTCAGGACCACCGATCTCCTGCGCGAGCGTGCACGCGTCCTCGCGCGGCCACTGGGCTGGGCCGCGACAGCACTGGTCGTGGGCTTTGTCATCTGGACGCGCAAAGTCGCGGGCGGTGCCGACGTGCCGGGTCCCGTGGAGGCCCTGGCCGTGATCGCGGTGATCTTTGCCGCGCTGCTGGCGAGCACCGACCACGACGGTTGGGCCTTCACCGCGTCGGCGGTCGCGATCGCCGCGACGGTCGGCTCGATCTTCATCGACCTGTATCCGCGCCTGATGATCTCGAGCACGAACGCCGCTCACGACCTGTCGGTCAACAACTCCGCCTCAGGCCATTACGCGCTGACGGTGATGACGGTCGTCGCGGTGATCTTCTTCCCGATCGTGTTGATCTATCAGGGCTGGTCGTTCCACGTGTTTCACGCCCGCGTCACAGGTCCGTCTGCGCCAGCCGACCAACCGGCCGCGGCGGCGCCCGTCGCGCCTCCGGCGTAGGCGTCCGGTTCCCGGGCAGCCTCGCCGATCTACGCACGCTCGCGCCACCACTGCTCCGCGTAACGCCGGCCGAGCGCGAGCAGCTCTGCGTGCGTGCCCCGCTCGAGCACGCGGCCGTGGTCCAGGACGAGCACCTCGTCGATCTCCTCGAGGCCAGCGAGACGATGGGTGATCAGCAACGTAGCTCGCTCGCGCGTGCTCGCGAGGAGCTCGGCGACGATCGCATCGGCGGTCGCGATGTCCAGGTGCTCGCCGGGCTCGTCGACGATCAGCACGGGGAAGTCGGCGAGCAGCGCGCGCGCGATCGCCAGTCGCTGGCGCTGGCCGCCGGACATGCGCGCGCCGCGCTCGCCGAGCTCGGTGGCCATCCCCGCCGGCAGCCGCTCGGCCCAGTCGAGCAGTTGGGCGCGCGCGAGCGCTTCACGCAGCTGCTCGCTCGTAGCGTCCCGCCTCGCCAGTCGCAGGTTCTCCTCGAGCGTGCTGTCGAAGACGTGCGCGTCCTGGGAGACGAGCCCGACCACGCGCCGGCAGTCATCGCCCGCGAGCTCGGCGAGCTCGACGGTGTTGAGGGCGATCGATCCCCCCTGGTAGGGGAGAAACCGCAGCGCGGCGGCCGCGAGCGTCGTCTTGCCGGCGCCGCTGGGCCCGACGAGCGCCACGCGGCGGCCGGGGCGCAGATCGAGCTCGACTCCAGCGAGCGCCAACCGTGAGGAGCCGGGGTAGCTGACGCGGAGCCCACGGGCGCTGAGAGCGTAGGGGCCCGACGGCAGGGTACGGGGCTCCGCGGGCTCGTCTACAGGCGCAGCAGTGTCGATCACCTCGAGCACGCGCGCTGCCGAGCGGCGCACCCGCTGCAAGGTCTGGGTCGCGCCCGGTAGCACAGCGGCGAGCTCGAACGCCACGAGCGGGATCAGCGCGATCCCGGCGAGCAGAACGCCGTTCATACGCCCCTCGGTGATCGCCGCGACACCCACGAGCAGCGCTCCCCACATCGCAAGCCCGCAGCAGAGGCTCGTCAGTCCCCGGCCGATTCCCGCGGTGCGGGCGCTCTTGCGGGCGATCCACGTGAGCTCCGTGTCCGCTGCCAGCGCGCGTTGCAGCTGCGCCGGCATCGCGCCGTTGATCGCGAGCTCGGGCGCGCCCTCCAGCAGATCGACCACTGAGCTTGACAGCGTCGCGCGCGCTGCCGCCTGCCGGGCCTCGCTGCGCGCAGCCAGGAGCCCAGTGAGCCACGGCACGAGCGTCGCGGCGACCAGCAGCGCCGCCAGGAGGATCAGTGCTGCCGCCGGCAGCATCAACCAAACGACGGCGACCGTCGCCACGCCGACGCCGAACGCGATCGCGAAGGGTGGCAGCACCCGCAGCAGCAGATCCTGCAGGGAGTCGACATCTTCGATCAGGCGCGCCAACAGGTCGCCGCTCGCGAAGGCGGGCACGCCGAGGGGAGCGAGCCGCTCGAGCCGCTGATAGACCGAGACCCGCAGGTCCGACAGCACACGGAACGCGGCGTCGTGACCGACGAGCCGCTCCGCGTAGCGGCACAGCCCGCGCGACAGCGCGAAGAACTGCACGCCGACGATCGCGATCGCGACGGCCGACTCCTGCGGGTGCTGGGCCGAGCGCGAGATCAGCCAGGCCGAGGTGGCGATCAGGCCGATCGCGGCGAGCATCCCGCCGGCTCCGAACAGCGTGGCGAGCGCGAGGCGCCCGGCCGCGGGTCGTGCGATCGCGAGCGTCCTCGCCAGCGGTGCCTCGGGGCCATTGGTGTTCTGTGCGGGTGCTCTGCCCGGGATCGGCTGCCCGCGCCTCACGCCGGCACTCCGACCAGGGCGAGCGAGACGACCTTGTGGGCCACCGCGACGAGCGCGGGCCGATGCGCGACCAGCACCACCGTGCGCCCACGCGACAGCGTCACGATCGCCTCGACCAGCTCCTGCTCGGTCTGACCGTCGAGGTTGGCGGTCGGCTCGTCCAGCACCAGCAACGGCGCGTCGCGCAGGAACGCTCGCGCGAGCGCCAGGCGCTGGCGCTCTCCCGCCGAGAGCCCCGCGCCCTGCGCGCCGAGGACGGTGTCCACGCCATCGGGCAGACGGCGGACCGTGGCGCTCAGGCCGGCGGCTGCGATCGCGTCCCGTACCTCGCCGGTGCCGGCGTTTGACCGCCCGAGACGGACGTTCTCCGCGATCGAGGCCTGGAACAGGTGCGGGCGCTGCGGAACCCAGGCGAGCGCCGCTCGCCAGGCGTCGACGTCGAGATCGGCGAGCTCGACGCCGCCGACGCGGATCGATCCGGACTGCGGGCTCACGAGCCCGAGCAGGACACTCAGGAGCGTTGACTTGCCGCAGCCGCTGGGACCGGTCAGCGCCAGGATCTCTCCCGCCTCGATCGTGAACGAGACGTCCTCGAGCGCGGGCTCACAGCGATCGGGATAGGAGACCGTCAGCCGGTCGACTTCGAGGCCGGCGATCGCCGGGTTGGGGAAGTTCGTGCGTGTGCCATGAGGCGCCGGCTCGCTCTGCAGAACGACGAACACCTGCTCGGCTGCGGCCATGCCCTCGGAGCTGGCGTGGTAGTTGGCACCGAGCTGACGCAGCGGCAGGTACGCCTCGGGGGCCAGCACGAGCGCGAACAGCGCGGTTCGCAGGTCGAGAGCGCCATTCATCAGGCGCAGTCCAATCGCCACCGCCACCAGGGCAACGGAGACGGTCGCGACGAGCTCGAGGATCAGCGAGGACAGGAACGCGATCCGCAGCGTCCCAATCGCCGCTACGCGGTAGCGCTCGCTGATCTCGCGGATCGACGCCGCCTGCGCCTTGGCGCGGCCGAAGACCTTCAGCGTCGGCAGCCCGGCAACGACGTCGAGGAAGTGGCCGCCCAGACGTTCCAGCGTGCGGAACTGACCATCCATGCGCTCGCGGGTCGTGGCTCCGACGAGCTCCATGAAGAGCGGAATCAACGGGATCGTCACCGCGATGATCGCCGCCGAGATCCAGTCATTCCACAACACCGCGCCGACCACGACGAGCGGCACGATGACCGCGAGCAGAAGCTGTGGCAGGTAGAGCGAGAAGTAGCCGTCGAGCGCGTCCACCCCGCGGCTGCAGAGAACCGCCAGCTCGCCGGTTCGCTGCGCGCGAGAGCTGTCGAGACCGAGCGCCGCGATCCGCTCGAGCAATGCCCCCCGCAGCTGCGACTTGGCCCGCGCGGAGGAGCGCGCGGCCGCGAGCTCAGCCGCCCAGGCGACGCCGGCACGAGCGAGTACCACGACCAGCAGCAGGATCAGCGGCGTGCGCAACGCTGAGGCGCCCTCGCCGCCGAGGAACGCGCGCGCGACGACGTCGGCCAATAGCCACGCTTGGGCGACGATCAGCAGCGCCGCGAGGACGCCGAGCGCGACGGACGCCACCAGGAACGTCCTGGTGGCGCGCGCGTAGTGGAGCAGCCTCGGGTCGAGCGCTCTCACCGTGCACTTCCTCGCTCAACAGGCCGGCGATCCGCCGGCACTCAACGGTCGGCCCCGGCGCCGACCTCCGGACGCTCCAGCTGGCGCCGGTGAATCCGCTCGAGCTCACCCTCGATCAGCGCGCTCTGGCGCTCGCCGAAGCGCGCCCCGATCCACGTGACGAGCACCTCCACGCGTCGGCCCGGTGCTCCGCCGAGGTAGTAGAGGTGTACGCCGAGATAGGTGAAGAACGCTGGACGTCCGGACAGCTCGACGCCGCGGATCGAGCACACCGCTTTGCCGCGCCCGACGACGGCGAGCGCGCCCTTGTCGAGATATTTGAAGGGTGTCGACGCGCCCGGCGCCCCTTTTGCGATCGCCCTGGCGACATGCCGCGCCTGTTGGATCGCGACCGTCGCGAGGCCCGGCAGCGGCCTCCCGTCCTTTCCCTGCACGGATGCAGCGTCTCCGATCACCGATATCTCGGGATGTCCTGGGATGCTCAGATCGGGGGAGACTTCGATCCGCCCGCCTCGGTCGGTGCTCGCTCCGCTGGCGCGGGCAAGCGCGTCTGTGAAGGCCACGGTGTGCACGCCCGCTGCCCAGATCACGGTTCTCGCGGCGATGTGCTCGCTCGCCCCTGCCACCTCGATCGTGACGCCGCTCGCGTCGATCGCCGTGGCACGTGCGCCCTCGCGGACGGAGACATCGAGCTCACCGAGGTAGCGCGCGACCTTCGCCGAGAGCTTCTCGCTGAACGCCGCGACGACGCGCTCGCCGGCGTCGAGCAGGATCACGCGCACGCGCTTGGGGTCGATGCGTCGAAACTGGTGTTTGAGCGCGTTCGCGGTGAGCGCGAGCTCGCCGGCGATCTCCACGCCGGTCGGTCCGCCGCCAACGACCACGAACGTCAGCCATTCCTCACGAGCCGCGGGATCGTCGGTGCGCTCGGCTTCCTCGAGTGCGCCGTAGATGCGCTCGCGCAGGCGCACGGCGTCGTCGAGGGTCTTCAGGCCGTAGGTGACGTCCTTCCACTCGTCGTGACCGAAGTAGGAGGTCTCCGCGCCGCACGCCACGATCAGGCTGTCGTAGTCGAGGCGCTCGCCGTCCTCGAGTACGAGCTGACGGTGCTCGGTGTCCACGTCCGTCGCTCGTGCCATCAGCACGCCGCTGTTGCGGCCACGCCGCAGGTAGGGACGGATGGGGGAGGCGCAGTCGCTGCTCGAGAGGCCACCTGCCGCCGTCTGGTAGAGCAGCGGCTGGAACAGGTGGTGGTTCATGCGATCGACGAGCGTGACGTCGACGTCGCTGTGCCGGAGCTTGCGCGCCGCGGCGAGGCCGCCGAAGCCGCCGCCGACGATCACTACGCGGCGGCGCGCGCCGCTTGACTCAGACGGCACCGGCGGCCTCTTGTGCGATTGGTCGCACGGCGAGCCGCTCAAGCAGGTGGTCGGCGACGCGCAGCCCGTTGGCCATCGCCGTCAATGCCGGGTTGACGGCGCCGATGCTGGGGAAGAAGCTCGTGTCGACGACGTACAGGTTGTCGAGCTCGTGTGCCTTGCAGTCGACGTCCAGCACGGAGGACTGCGGGTCGCTGCCGAAGCGGCACGTCCCCGCCTGGTGGGCGACGCCCGCCACGGGAATCGGGTTCTGCAGGTAGGCATGACGCAGGACGTGGTGCGTCGGGTGCATCCCCAGCCGCCCGAGCATCGAGCGCAACTGCTCGTACAGGCGCTTGCGGGGCTCCGCGTTGGTCGCCTTGTAGCAGAGCTTGACGCGACCCTCGTCGTTCAGCGTCACGCGGTTCTCGGCGACCGGCAGATCCTCGCTCGACAGCCAGAAGTCGACGGCGTGCTTGGCGATGTCCTCGAGGCTCCATCCGGGAGCGAGCTTTGTCTCCAGCGGCTTCTCGCCGCGGAACATCGGCGCCTGGGACTTGCCGACCATCTGGATGTTGCCGAGTGGGTAGTCGAACTCCTCGCTCGAGAAGTAGAAGTCGTTGAGGCCGAGCGTCTTCTGGAACACCGTTGGGTTCGGTTCCCGCGACAGCGCGAGCACGGCGACGCTGTTGTGGAACATGTAGTTGCGACCGAGCTGGTCCGACGCGTTGGCGAGGCCGTGCGGGTGGCGCTCGTCGGCGGAGGCGAGCAGCAGCTTTGCCGAGTTGGCCGCGCCACAGCTGACGACGACGATGTCGGCGGTGAACGTCTCGCGCTGCCCGTCGCGGTCGACGAGCACCTCGGTTACTGCATTCCCGGCCGGGTTCGTCTGTAGCTCCACGGCCTCGGCGTTGCGCATCAGCGTGACGTTCTCATGCTCGATCGCCGGGCGCACCGCGATCGTCTCTGCGTCGGACTTGGCGTGGAGGAGGCACGGGAAGCCATCGCAATCCGGGCAGCGCACACATGCGCTGTAGGGCATGTTCGCCTCGTCGAGCATGATCCCGCAGGGAGCGTGGAACGGGTGGTGTCCGATCGCCGTCAGGTCGTCGGCGAGCTGCTGGATCCGCGGCTCGTGCGTGACAGCCGGGAACGCGTACGGCGCGCTCGTGGGCGGTTCGGTCGGGTCCTCGCCGCGGGAGCCGTGCACGCGATAGAGATGCTCGGCCTGCGTGTAGTAGGGCTCCATCTGCTCGTAGGCGATCGGCCACGCCGGCGAGATGCCGTCGTGGTGGCGCAGCTCGCCGAAGTCCTGCTCGCGCAGGCGGTAGAGCGCGGCGCCGTAGAGCTTGGTCGCGCCGCCGACGTAGTAGTGCACCTGCGGCTGAAAGGCGTGGTCGCTCTCGTCGTACCACGTCTCCTTGGACTGGTAGCGGCCGTCGACGGACACGTCCTGCGCGAGCCAGTTCTGCGGCTCGCGGGGCAGCCAGTCGCCGCGCTCGAGCAGCAGGATCCGCTTGCCCGACGGCGCCAGCCGGTGCACGAGTGTGCCGCCGCCCGCGCCACTGCCGATGACGATCACGTCGTAGGCGTCCACGATCAGATCTCGGCGATGCGCTCGGCGAGGATGATGCGACCGGCGGCCTCGATCAGCGCGAGGTGCGAGAACGCCTGGGGGAAGTTGCCGAGGTGGCGGCCCGTGCTCGTGTCGAACTCCTCGGCGTACAGCCCGAGCGGGGAGGCCACGCTGAGCAGCTTTTCCATCAGGTCGCGCGCGCGCTGCTGCTCGCCGATGATCGCCAGGCCGGAGACCAGCCAGAAGGAGCAGATCAGGAAGCTGCCCTCCTTGCCGGACATGCCGTCGTCGGTCTCGTCGGTGCGGTAGCGCAGGACGAAGCCGTCCTCGGTGAGATCCTCGGCGATCGCCAGCACGCTCGCACGCAGACGCTCGTCCGCCGCGGGTAGGAAGCCGAAGATCGCGGCGAGCAGGTTCGACGCATCGAGCGCGTCCGTCTCGTAGTGCTGGCGCAGGACGCCGCGCTCGCTGACGCCGTTGCTGAGGATGTCCGCGCGGATCTCCTCGGCGGTGGCGCGCCACGTAGCCTCGCGCCCTGCGTCGCCGCGCATCCCTGCGAGCTGCGCCGCGCGGTCCATCGCCACCCAGCCCATCAGCTTGGAGGACACGTAGTGCTTGGGCTCGCCCCGGGCCTCCCAGATGCCCTGGTCGGGCTCGCGCCAGACAGCGGTCGCGCATTCGGCCTGCGCCTGGATGATCGGCCACAGCCGCCGCGGCAGCCTCTGGCTGCGGCGTGTATGCAGCAGCATCGCGTCGAGCGCCGCCCCGTAGACGTCGTTCTGGCGCTGGTCGAAGGCGCCGTTGCCGACCCGCACGGGGCTCGCGCCTGCGTAGCCCGAGAGGTCGTCGCGGGTGGACTCGGTCAGATCGCGCCGACCGTCGATCGCGTACATGATCTGCAGGGCGCCGTCCTCGTTCGGCTCGAGGTCAGCGGCGAACTGCATGAACTCCTCGGCCTCCCAGTCGAGGTTCAGATAGTGGAGCGCCTGCAGCGTGAACGTCGAGTCGCGCAGCCAGGTGTAGCGGTAGTCCCAGTTGCGTTCGCCGCCGGGCGTCTCCGGTAGCGAGGTCGTCAGCGCCGCGACGGTCGCCCCGGTTGGCATGTAGGTGAGGCCCTTGATCGCCAGGGCCGAGCGCTGGATCGGATCGCGCCACCGGTGGTCGGGGATCCGCGCACGGTCGAGCCAGCTGCGCCAGAAACTGGCTGTCGCGGCGAGATGCTCGTTGGCCTCGTCGATGGTCTCAGGAACCCGCAGCTCCTCAGCCCAGGACAGCGCGCAGTAGAGCTGCTCGCCCTGCTTGAGCACGTGGCGCGCTCGCACGCGGTCGCCCTCCGCGCCGACCGACATGTCCGTCTGCAGCCTGATCGTGGTCTCGGCGGCGCTCGCGTCGGCCCGGTGGCCGCCTTCCTGAATCGACCACTCGGCGGGAATCCGGCCGTAGTCGAACACGGGCTCGCATGTCAGCTCGATCTCCACCTGCCCCTCCAGGCACATCGCCACTCGCACCAGCATGTGACCGGCGTCTTCGTCGGCCGGCGGGCGCGTGTGCGGGGTGATGCGATCCTCGGTGTGGCGCGGTCCCAGCACGAGACAGTCGCGGACCATCACCCAGCCGCTTGGGGTCTTCCACGTCGTCAGCACGATGTTCGTGCCCGGCTCGTACACGCGCGCCGAGGGAACGTTGACGCCGAACGGTCCGAGGCGAAAGCCGCCCGCCTGGCGATCGAGCAGCGAGCCGAACACGCTCGGGGCGTCGAAGCGGGGGACGCACAGCCAATCGACCGTACCGTCGGGCGCGACCAGCGCACCCGTGTGGCAGTCCGAGAGGAACGCGTAGTCGGCGATCGGCGGAAACGGCGACGGCATGGCCGCGCTCTGCGGCGTGTGAGCGGTCTCGGTCGCGCCGTTCGCGGCTGCAGTGGGGGCGGATGCGGCGGCGGGCACACCGTTCTCGCCGCTGACCTTTGCCGCCTTCGCCTTCGAAGCCTTGGGCTTGGCTGCTTTGGCGGTGCTCACGCTCGCCAGCTTCTCGGCTGGCGCGAGGCTCCACAAGGATGCCAACCGGCGTCTGCCTGGAGGTTTCTGCCGTTCTTGTACTGGTGCCTGCACCCGCGCGACGCGCGGGCTCGGCGACAGGTATGCCTGGGGAATGGAGGGGCGTGGAAAACGCCTGCGCGTACCCCCAAACAGAGGTGCACGCATCATCGCGGCGGAAATCCAGAGGCATAGAGTCGGGGCTCGAGCATCAATCGGAATCGCGATCGGACGCGTCGGTGCAGACATCGATCGGGCGCCGGTACAACGCGACGGAAAGGGGCACGATGAGAGGCATCGGCAGCGCTTTTTTTGTGGGGGTCCTGCTGCTAATCGCGGGCGTCCTCAACATCATCTACGGCATTGCAGCGGTGTCGAACTCGCACTTCTACGTCAACGACAGCGTGTACCTGTTCTCGAGCCTCCACACGTGGGGATGGATCACGATCATTCTCGGCGTCATTCAGTTGACAGCGTCGTTCTCGCTGTTTGGCGGCGGCGCCTACGGTCGCATCGTCGGGCTCATAGCAGCGACGCTCGGAGCGATCGGAGCATTGTCGGACATCGGCGGCGCGCATCCGTGGTGGGCGCTCGGCATCTTCGCCATCTGCGTGATCTGCATCCATGGGCTGGCGGTGTACGGGGAGCCCGAAACGGTCTGAGGAGTGCAAGGCAAGTGCGAACGATAGGAGGGAGCCTCTGATGGCTGATGGATACAGTCCCCCAGCTGATCGAGAGACGCGTTACTCGAGGGAACCGGTGCGCCGTGGGGCGTCGCCGGCAGAAGACGAATACGGTGAGCCGCAGGGATACGGCTGGGTCGTGTTCGCGGCGGTCTTGATCCTGCTCGCGGCGACCTTGAACGTCATCTACGGAATCGCTGCGATCGGGAACTCGCAGTTCTACGTGTCCAGCACCCACTTCGTGATCAGCAATCTGAAAACGTGGGGCTGGGTCGTGTTGGCGTTCGGCGTGATCCAGTACTGCGCGGCGCTCGGAATCCTGGTGCAGGCGTCGTGGGCGCGTTGGACGGGTGTGGCCGTAGCCGGAATCAATGCGGTCGTCCAGCTCGTGTTTCTCCCGGCTGCGCCGTTCCTGTCGCTGAGCGTGTTCGCGTTGGACCTGCTTGTGATCTACGGCTTGATCGCCTACGGCGGGAGGGAAGCAGCATCGGCGTGAGCAGTTGCCGGCGCGAGCGGCCGGCTTATATCGGAAAGGTGTTAGCGCCCCCAACGCGGAGGCTGACTGAACGTGTTCCTTGCTCCCCGGCCCCGAACAGCTCCTCGGTCCGTGTCTCCGGAGTCGCTGCGCTGCGGCACCTACCTCACCGATGGGCGGCGGCTGTTTCGGGTCGTCTCACAGTTCGCACCGGCAGGGGAGGACGCGTTCGCGTCGCTCGAGGACTGCCGGACGCTGCGAGTGCAGGCCTACGCTCCCGGTGAGCTGCAGGCGATGAAGCTGAAGCCGATCCGGCGCTGACCCCGCGCACGCAGGCATGCCGCGTGCACGACGGACTGCAGGACTAATGTTGAAACGTCCGCGCCAGGCCCTACTCGGTCACAGAACGAATGCCGAGGGCCGACTAGAGGGCCAGCATGGTTACGAGAGGGGCTTCGCAGCGGGCGCGACGCAGGGAGCAGAGGCACCTGCCCGTGCTCCTTTGCCCGCTCGGCATGCCGATGCTGCTGGTTCTCGGCTGCGTGCTGGCATGGGCGCCGGCAGCGAACGCGACCAAAGCGCGCCCGCGCGTGGTCGGGCCGCGCGTCAACGTCGTCGGCGAACGTGTCTCCACGCCGCAGGACGCGGGAGCACCCGGCGGGGAAGCCGGTGCTCCGCAGGATCAGACCCCGCCCTCGATCTCGGGAGTACCCGTCCAGGGCAGCGCAGCGCTCGCCACGCCCGGAAGCTGGACGGGCGCCGGGCCACTGTCCTTCGCGTATCAGTGGCAGCGCTGCGACGCTTCCGGCCAGGACTGCGCGGCCGCCAAGGGAGCGACGAGCCAGGGCGGCAGCGAGTACACCCCGACCGCAGAAGACGTCGGCGGCACGCTGGAGGTGCTTGTGAGCGCTCGGGACGCACAGGAAGCGGCGGCGCCGGTCAGCTCAGCCGCGAGCTTGCGGGTGCGCGCGACCCCGGGGGCCGCCGCTGCGTGGGGCCAGAACGTCTACGGGGGTGACGGGCAGGTCTACCGCGACTCACGCGAAGAAAACCCGGTGGGGATCGAAGGGATCCCGAACATCACCGAAGTTGCCGATGCCGACAGCGTCACCCTCGCCCTGCTGAGCAGCGGAGAAGTGCTCGCGTGGGGCAGCAACGGGCGCGGGCAGCTCGGTGACGACGGCTTCAAAGCCAACTGGGAACTCGGACAGAACCACGTCGTCGTCAAGGAATTCGAGGGCGGTCAGCTCGTGCCGATGACCGAAGTCGAACAGCTGGCCGCCTCCAACCAGCACGCGCTCGCGCTGCTCGCCAACGGCTCTGTCGACGCCTGGGGCAACAACTCTTTCGGTCAGCTCGGCAACGGACGCGGCGGGACGGTCTCGGCCGGCCGCACGCCAACTCGCGTCCCCGGTGTCACCGGCGCCCACGCGATCGCCGCCGGCGGCGGCTCCGACTACGCGGTCGTGGGCGAACAGCACCAGCTCGAGGCGTGGGGCAGCAACACCGCCGGGCAGCTCAGCGCCGAAGACTGGCCCACAACCTGTGACAACCGCGGCGAATGCATCAGGCTCTCCAGGGAACGCGCGAAGCAGCGCGCGGAAGAACAGGAACGCGAAACCCACGAAAAGGTTGAACCCCTCCTCGAAGCGTTTCCCGAGCTGTGCAAGACCGAAGTCGGATTCGAGCAGTGCGAGAAGTCGCCGACGTATGTCGTCATGTCCGAGAACGGGAGTCCGCACCGCCTCGAACACGTCGAACAGGTTTTCGCCGGCGCCGAGTCCGCCTACGCGGTGCTCGAAGACGGCGAGGTCCTCTCCTGGGGCACCAATCGCGCCGGCCAGCTCGGCCAGCCTGAAGTTCCCACCGGGGCGCACGCGAGCTTCGTCCCGCCGGCCCCGGTGATGCGCGCCAACGCCCGCACCGGCAAGCCGGAACCCCTGAGCGAAGTGCTCGAAATGTCCGCCGGTGCGACCCACGTGCTCGTGCGGCTGCGCAATCACGAAGTGCTGGGATGGGGCGCCGACGGGCAAGGCCAGCTCGGCACCGGCAAGCCCGAAACCTGCAGCAAGCGGGCGGAAAGCAGATGCTTCATGCTCGCGCGCAGGATCGAAGGGCTCGGAGTCTCCGGTGACGTCGAAAGCATCGCCGCGGGCGGCAACTACAGCCTCGTCGCGCTCGGACACGAGGCGTACGCGTTCGGCAACAACAACGAAGGCGAGCTCGGCCAGGGCACGCGCCAGGGCCCGGAAGAATGCGTCCCGCCCGGCGCATCCGAACGCTGGCAGGCGGCGCTGGCAAAGAACGAGGCGGCGCTGCGGGCAAAGCTGAAGGCCGCACACGATCCGCGGGCCACGATCGCCAAGCACCTCGCAAAGCTCAGGCTGACCGCGAGCAGGGAGAAAGCAGAGCAGTACGCATGCAGCGCGCGGCCGCTCCCCGTCCGCGAACTGCAGCGCTCGATCCACGAAACACCGGGCGTGCTCACGCATGTGGCGCGCGTCGCGGCATCCGACTCCCACGCACTCGCGATCCTCGAACCGGGCGTCGTGCCGCCGAGCCCGATCGTGTCCTACGCCTCGGAGGATCTGGCGGGCAGGCTCGGGCTCGCGTTCAGCTGGCGCGTACCCGTGTCCCGCGTCGCCTACCGGCTGTTCGAACGGCCCGGTGAAGCCGAAGCCGAACCGGAAGCGGGCGAAGAAGCGGGCGAATGCAGCGAAGGCGAAGAAGAAGAATGCGGCGAACTGGCGCAGGGCGACGAAGGCGGAACGGGGGCCCCGTTCAACACGCTGCTGCCGAGCGTCTGGCACAGACGCAGCCCCGAAACCGGAAAATTCGAACTCGGCGAAACCGGGGTCAGAACAGTGTTCGAAGTCGGCGAGATCGTCGAAGCGCACGTCGGCAAATGGACCGGAACCGACTCGCCGATGAAGTTCGGCTTCCAGTGGCGGCGCTGCACTGCGGCAGGAGTCTGCGAAAACGTGGGCAACGCCGGCCAGTCCTATGAAATCGTGCCGGCCGACGCGCGCCACACGCTCGAGGTGACCGTCACGGCCACGAACACGGTTCAGGGCGCCCCGGCCGAAGCCGTCGCCGTCTCCGAGCCCACCGCGCTCGTCAAAGAAAAGGGCGAAGGCAGATCGGCGAGGGTCGAGATCATCGGATCGCCAGCTGCCGGCGGGGAACAGTACACCGGCATTCAGACACCCGGCGGCGCGAACATGCCGCTGGAAGAAGCGGGCTACGAATTCAAGCTGTCCTGGACGAAAGCCAACGAAGAAGAAGGCAACGAAGAAGCGACGGTCGAAAAGGGCCAGGAACTTCCCGAACGCGGCAAAATCCTGGTGACCGTCGCTACGCCTCGCGGCGGCGGCTGAGCGCCACGACCGCGGCGGGGCGTAGCGCCCGGACTAGCCGTGCGCCGGCTGCGGCGCTGACGGGACCTCGGGGGCGCCGAAGAAGGCTTCGACGGCATCGACGTCGAGCGGGCGCGAAAACAGGAAACCCTGTCCGTGGTCGCACTGTTCGCGCTGCAGCGTCTGCAGCTGCGCCAGGTCCTCGATGCCCTCGGCGAGCGTCTCGATCTCCAGCGTCTTGCCCAGCTGCACCAGCGTGTGAAGCAGCGCCGTCGACTGCTTCGAGGAGGCGAGGTTGCTGATGAACGAGCGGTCGATCTTGAGCGCGTCGGCCGGGAACTGACGCAGATACGCGAGTGAGCTGTAGCCGGTGCCGAAGTCGTCGATCGCGACGCGCACACCGAGCTGCTTGAGCAGGCGCAGACGTGCCGCCGTCTTCTCGGGGTTGCTCATCAGCGCCGTCTCGGTCACCTCCAGCGTCAGCGTCGCGGGCTCCAGGCCGTTCTCGCGCAGCGCCTCGCGGACGTCCTCGATCAGCTCGTCGGTGTCGAGCTGGCGTGCTGAGACGTTGACCGACATGCCGAGGTGTTGGCCGTTGGCGCGCCATGCCGCCGCCTGGCGGCACGCCTCGCCAAGCACCCAGCGGCCGATCGGCACGATCAGACCCGTCGTCTCGGCGACCGGCATGAAGTCCGCCGGGGCGAGCACGCCGCGCGTCGGGTGCCGCCAGCGGATCAGGGCCTCGACGCCGATGACGCTTTCGGATTGCAGGTCGAACGTGGGCTGGTAGAGCAGGAAGAACTCGTCGCGCTCGAGCGCCTCGCGCAGGTCCATCTGGATCGCCGTGCGGTCGCGGAAGGCGGTCTCCATCCCCGAGTTGAACAGCACGTAGCGGTCGCGTCCGGCGCCCTTCGCCTCATACAGGGCGATGTCGGCGTCGCGCAGCAGCTCGTCCGGGGTCCCGCGCAGGCCGAATGCGATGCCGATGCTCGCGGTCACCGTGAGCTCGCGGCCGACCTCGCCGAGCATGTCATAGGGCTCCCGCAGCACCTCGAGCAGCCGCTCGGCCACGAGCTCGGGCCCGGCGTCCAGCGTCGCGCCCTCGACGAGCACCACGAACTCGTCACCGCCGAGTCGCGCTGCCGTATCGCCCTCGCGCACGACGCTCTCGAGGCGGCGCGCGACGATCCGCAGCAGCGCGTCGCCGGCGGCGTGGCCAAAGCTGTCGTTGACGTGCTTGAAGCCGTCGATGTCGACGTACAGCGCCGCCACCGGCAGCTGCTGACGGCGGGCGCGCGCGAGCATCTGCTCGACGCGGTCGAGCGCCAGCACGCGGTTGGGCAGGCCCGTGAGCGCGTCGTGCATCGCCTGATGGCGAAGCTCGCCGGTCTTCTCCCTGACCATCCCGATCGCGCGGTCACGTGAGCGTGCGAGCACCCACATGAGCGTCGCGAGCAGGAGGCTGAGAAGCACGCCACCGATCAGCACGATCACACCCTGCAGTTGCGCCGAGAGGCCGCTGACAGGGGGTGCGCCGGCGACATCGACCGTCCAGATGCCGTCCATCTGCACGGTCGCGTGGTTCGTGAACCGATGCGCGCCCGCGCTGCCGGCCCTGCCGATGAATTCCGGGACGAGGCCGGGGTTCGAGTGATACAGCGTCACCGCGAGACCACGGGTGCCGCCGAGCGCGGACTGCATCAGCGAGGTGATGTCGAACGACCCCAGCACCCAGCCGGTGACGGCATCTCGGCGCTGCGCGACGCTCTTCAGCGGCGTGCCGGGCCGGTACGCGGCGACTTCGACGATCAGGCTGGTGACACCCGAGAGGTTGATCGAATACACGCCGTACTGCCCATCGTCGGTGATCGCCTGCGTGAACTGCGCGCGGGTGGTGCCGTTGTGTTCGTATCCACCGAGCAGCGAGGTCGGATCGCACCAGTCTGCCTGCAGCAGCCGCGCGACTTCCGGGTCATAGAGGACGTTCGCGGTACCGGCGGCGAGCAGGCAGTAGCGAGAGCTGCCGTCGGCCGCGACCGGTTCGGGCTGACCGCCGACCAGCTTGCGAAACGCGGGATCGGCGTCGCGACGAGCCTGGAACGCAGCGAGTTGCGAAGCGGGTATCGAGCGCACGACCAGGGCGCCGTAGCCGGCCGGCTGTTCGCGTTCTTCTTCGAGCAGCGCGAGCCACTTCTGAAAGCCGCTCGCGGACAGGTTCGGCTGCAGTGCCAGCACCGCCCGCACCGAGCGCACGAAGTCGGTATCGCGCCGCAACTGCGTCTCGAGCGTGCCGCTGACGTCCGCGGCCGAGGTCTGAAACGCCTGCCGTTCGCGCGTGTGCACGCTCGCGCTCCACAGCAGCGCCGCTGCGAGCGACCCCGCCACGCCCAGCACGACGATCGCGATCGCGGCGGCAAGCCAGCGTCGTCTTGCCCCTATTTCACGCATCGGTCCTGTATCGGGTCGGCGCGCAGGCCGCTTTAGGCTGGTCGCGCCCAGTGGTGCTCGCTATCGTGCGGGCGGTGGCCCGCTCGTCGCTGTCCCTGATCGAGTTTCCCGCCGACGACCCCGAGCGCGCGCGGCGCTTCTGGAGCGGTCTGCTCGGCGTGGAGCTCGAGCCGCGCGATGACTCACAGGGGGAGGGCTGGCAGACGCCGGCGGCGGCACCCGCCGTCGGCGTGCACGCACGCGGGCGCGGACCGGGCGACTCGTTCTCGCTGCCCTACTTCGCCGTCAGCGACCTCGCAAAGGCGCTCGCCGACGTGCGCGCGCTCGGCGGCGAGGTGATCCACCCGGGCGAGCGCTGGGCGGTCTGCAAGGACTCCGAGAACACGCCCTTCGCGCTCGCGCAAGCCGCCCCGGCGGACGCGTGAGCGGCTGAGCCGCGCGCTCACGCCCGCGCGCTCGTCTGCGGATCCAGACGCGACATCGTCACCGCAGCGGTCAGGTCCGAGTTCGCGCCGCCCATGTAAAGGCCCTTGACGGGCGGCACGTCGGAATAGAAGCGCCCGTGACCGATCTTCACGTGCGTCTCGCCCGCAAGGCGCCGGTTGGTGGGGTCGGCACCCACCCACACGGGCTCGCCATGTCCGTCGGTGCTCGGCAGCAGCGCCTCGAGCCACGCGTGCGTTTCGACCTCGACCGAGTCGGTGCCGTCGTCGTCGGGCGCCGCCCACAGGTAGCCGGAGACGTAGCGCGCGGCGATGCCGCGGCGGCGCAGCAGCACCAGCGACAGGTGCACGAAGTCCTGGCACACGCCGGCGCCCGCGTCGAGCAGGTCGCGCACGGTCGATCCGACGTAGGTGGCGCCGGGCCGGTACTCGAAGCGGTCGGGGATCAGCTCGCACAGCAGCTCGAGCGTCTCCAGCGGGCTGTCAGCTTCGAGCGCCGCGTGCAGGCTCTCGAGCCCGGCGAGCGCCGGCTGGTCCTGCCACGGCAGCGCGAACTCGCCGGCGGCGTCGACGTACGCCGCGCTCGGCAGGCTCTCCCAAGCGCCGTCCGGGGGGTCGGGAGGAGGGGAGGTGACGACGCGCGCGCGGACGTCGATCGTGAGCTGCTCGTGGCTCGTCGGTATGCCGAACTCGAGCACCTCGGTGCCGAAGTAGTCGAGGTGGCGGCTGACGCGGGCCTCCGGCTCGATGCGCGTGTGGAACTCGTCGCAGCGCTGCGTCGAGGTGGTCGCCGGGCGCACCCGCAGCGCGTTGAGGTTGTCGGTCACCGCCACGTCGTAGCGGTACTCGGTCAGGAAGCGGATCGCGAAGTGCACGCGCGCCTCACCTTCTCATGCCGGCCGTCGCCGCGCCCGCGAAGTAGCGCTCGGAGACGTCCTGGTCGATCCGGGCGAGCTCCTGCTGGGTCTGTTCGCAGATACCGGTCAGCTCCGCCCCGTCGGGGAGCGCCCGGCGCTGGAAGTCGAGGTCGGCCGCGAGGCGGCTCACCCGCAGCACGGGCTTGGAGTTGCGCGGTCCGGCGTCGGCGGTCGTGAAGACCTCGTGCAGCGAGTCCACGCACGCGGCGACGCTGTCCGGGTAGGCGCGCTCGAACAGCAGGAAGCGGGCCACGGGCCGCGAGTTTGGAGGCGCGGTGACAGCGCGCAGGTAGGCGTGGAAGCCACCGACAGCCTGCAGCAGGATCAGCGCGTGGCCGTCGGTCGGCGCCGAATCGCGGGCGACGCCGCCGGAGGCGGGGGCCGGAAGCGCGATGCGCAGCATCCGCAGGACCATGTCTGAGATCTCGATCAGCCCGCCGGCGTCGAGGAAGCACTTGGCCTCGTCGCGCAGCATCGAGCGGTTCGCCACCCCCCAGATCAAAGCCGTGCGCTCCTTGACGTACTGCGAGGCGAGCGTCGGACCCGCAGGGGCCGTGGAGCTGAATCCGGCCCACCCGAGGCTGCCTCCCCGCAGCCCCAGGGCGGTCGTGTTGATCGCCTCCCACATCTCGGCGCTGATCACGTCGCGCACCGTGCGCGCACCCTCGCGCGCGCGCTCGATGCTGGCGAGCATCGAGCCCGGCCGCTCTGGGTCGAGCGTGAGCTGCCCGAGCGCATGCCCACCGAGCGCACGGCCGTTACGCGGACGGCTGGGGTCCTCGCTGACGTCGCCGAGCATCGCCAGCAGCCCGCCGGAACCGAAGCTGACGCCCGGGGTCGTCTCTGAGGTCCCCTGCAGCTCGGCCTGGAAGACCGCCTCGACGGCCCGCGCCGTGAACTCCGCGCGCGCGAGGTTGCGCCCCAGCCAGTAGAGCTCGTGCGCGATGCGAGCGAGCATCAGCGCGCCTGTTGCTGCTGTTGCTGCTGCTGGCCCGTCCACGCTCCGTAACGCAAGTCGGGCAGCGCCGGCGGCTGCGTGTCGGCGATCGGCGGCCCGGCACGGTCGGCGTCGTCGCCGTCCTCCAGCACCCAGGTGTCCTTCGAGCCGCCGCCGCGCGAGGAGTTGACGATCAGCGAGCCCTGATCGAGCGCCACGCGCGTCAGGCCGCCGGGCACGATGTCGATGCGCTCGCCGAACACCGCGAACGGGCGCAGGTCCACGTGGCGCGGTTGCAGCGTCCCGTCGGGATCGACCGTCGGCACCGTCGACAGGCGCACGACGTCCTGGGCGATCCAACGGTCGGGGTGGGTGCTGATCACGCGGCGCATGCGCTGCAGCTCGACCTCGCCGGCATGCGGTCCGATCATCACGCCGCGCCCTCCGGACTCGCCCGTCGGCTTGACGACGAGCTGATCGAGGCGCTCGAGCACGTGCTCGAGCACTTCGGGGTCGGACAGCAGGTAGGTGCGAACGTTCTCGAGGATCGGCTCCTCGCCGAGGTAGAAGCGGATCATGTCCGGCACGAAGCAGTACACGGCCTTGTCGTCGGCGACGCCCGTGCCGAAGGCGTTTGCGATCGCGACGCTGCCGGCGCGGTAGGCGCGCACCAGCCCGGGGACTCCGAGCAGCGAATCCGAACGGAACTCCAGCGGGTCGACGAAGTCGTCGTCGAGGCGCCGGTAGACGGCGTGCGCGCGCTCGAGCCCCCGGGTGGTGCGCATGTAGAGCACGTCGTCGCGGACGACCAGGTCGGAGGCCTCGACCAGCTCGACGCCCATCTGGCGGGCGAGGAACGCGTGCTCGAAATACGCAGGGTTGGCCGGTCCGGGCGTCCACACCACGACGGTCGCCTCGCTCTGTGCGGACGGTGCGACGGCCCGCAGCGCGCGCAGCAGCAGCTGCGGGTAGTGCTCGACGGGGCGCACGCGGTAGGAGGCGAACAGCTCGGGCACGAGCCGCGCCATCGCGGCGCGATTCTCGAGCACGTAGTAGATGCCCGAAGGGATCCGCACGTTGTCCTCGATCACCTTCCACGTGCCGTCGCTGTGGCGCACGAGGTCGCAGCCGGCGACGTGCGTGTACACGCCGCCCGGCGGGCGGATCCCGTGCACCGCGCGGGCGAACTGGGGGCAGGAGGCCACCAGACGCCACGGCACGAGCCCCTCGCGCACGATCTCGCGCGCGTGGTAGACGTCGTCGACGAAGTGGTTCAGCGCACGGATGCGCTGCGCGAGGCCGCGCTTGATCTCGCGCCATTCCTCGCCGCTGAGCACCCGCGGCACGAGGTCCAGCGGGAACGGCCGTTCGTGCGTCGCCCCGCCGCCGCCGCTGGTCTCGAACGTGATCCCCTGCTGCATGAAGATCGCATCGCGCCGTCTGCCGGCCTCGACGAGTCCGTCGGCGCCGAGGCGGCGCAGCTCCTCGACGAGCGCGCGCGCGGTCGCTCGCGGCGCCCCGTCGAGCTCGAACAGCTCGTCGAGAAACGGCGCCTGCGGGCGGTACGCCTCGGTCGGCGTGGTCTCCACTCCCGAGCTCACTACCCGATTCTCCTGCGCAGCGAGCGAAAAAGCCTTCGACGGATGGACAAACGCGCAGGGGCCGCGCTGGTCAGCTGTCACACGCCGTTGCCGGCGCCGCGACGCTGCCCTGCGCTCAGCGGGGCCAGCGGCCGTGGCGCTGGAAGTACTCGCGGGCTGCGTCCTCGTCGCGACGCTCGTCATCGCCGCGCGCGCCGATCCGAAACAGCCAGTTCAAGAAGTACACCGCGAGGCCCGCGCTGACGATGCTCGCGCCGCCCTCGAGGTCGTTTTCGCTGCCGAGCGCCATGATCACGATCCCCGCGATCACGATCGCGGCCGGCAGCACGTAACGGATGCCGACCAGCAGCCACGAGCTGATCCGTTCCCGGCTCATGCGGGCTGCAGCGGCGCTGGCGCCGCTTCCTGTTCCAGTCGCTGCGCGGTCAGGCGCGCAGTGCGCTGCGCCCAGCGTCCGGTGGTGGCGAGCCCGAGCACCAGGACGCTGACGCCGCAGCCCGCGATCAGCCACCACGCCGGGTGGCTCGCGGACGCGAGCTGCGTTCCGAGGCCGTCCCCGACCGCCGCGCCGAGGATCGATCCGACCACCGCCACCCCGAGTGCCGCGCCCACCTGCCGGCTGGTCGACGCGACCGCCGCGGCGACACCAGCCTGGTTGTTGGGCATCCCCGACACGGCCGTGTAGGTGATCGGCGGGTTTACCCAGCCGAAGCCGATGCCAAAGACGGCGTACATCGCGAGCAGCAGCGCCAGCGGCGTCGACGGCGTCAGCGTCGTCAGCACCACCGCGCTCGCGATCATGAAGCTGCCGGCGATGCACAGCGGCACGCGTGGGCCGTGGCGGCTCAGCACGCGCCCCGACAACGGGCTGCAGACGAGTGCCGCCGCGGCCATCGGCAGCGTGCAGAGCCCGGCCTGCAGCGCGGAGTAGCCGCGGACGTCCTGCAGGTAGAGCGTGTTGATCAGCAGAAACCCGCTGAATCCGGCGAACGCGCTGATCGCGATCAGCGTCGCGCCGGAGAACGGTGCGCTGCGGAAGAAGCGCAGATCGATCAGCGGGTCAGCGCGTCGCGGCTCGTACAGCACGATGCCCGTCAGCGCCAGCAGCGACAGTGCGAACGTACCGATCGTCTGTGCGGATGACCAGCCGGCGCGCGGCCCCTCGATGATCGCGTAGGTCAGCGACGCGAGCGCCACGATCACCAGCACCTGCCCGACGGGATCGAGCCGCCGCGCGCGCGGCGCGCGGGACTCGGGCACGAACAGCGCCGTCAGGACGACCGCCGCCAGCCCGATCGGCACGTTGATCCAGAAGATCGCGCGCCAGTCGATCGCGACCAGCGCACCGCCGACGACCGGACCGAGGCCGAGGCTGATGCCCACCACCGCTCCCCACGCGCCGATCGCGCGGGCGCGTTCGCGCGGCTCGGTGAACACGTTGGTGATGATCGACATCGCCACCGGGTTCAGCATCGAGCCGCCGATGCCCTGCAGCGCGCGCGCCGCGATCAGCCAGTCCAGCGTCGGCGCGAGGCTGCACAGCAGCGAGGCAGCGACGAACACCAGCAGCCCCACCTGGAACGTGCGCCGCCGCCCCAGCCGGTCGGCCGTCGAGCCGGACAGCAGCAAGAAGCTCGCCAGCACGATCACGTACGCGTCGATCGTCCATTGCAATCCCGACAGCGACGCGTGCAGGTCGCGATGGATCGACGGCAGCGCGACGTTCACGATCGTGCTGTCCATCGCGACGATCAGCAGGCTCATACAGCAGATCGCGAGGATCGTCAGCCGCCGGCGATGGCTCAGCTGGGGGGGACCGCCGCTGTGCTCGGGTGTAGCGTTCACGCCTGATTGTTCTAGCGCCCCAACCGACCACGACCCGGAGACTGCGCCCGGACGACGCAGTCGACGGTGGTTCGCGCGGGCGCAGAGGAGGCAGATGTCGTCACCCACGATCGATGAGCTGACGCTGGCCGACGAGCCCGGCAACTGGGCTGCGCTCGGCTTCGAGGTGGCAGACGCGCGCTGTCAGATCGCTGCCGTGAGCCTGCGCTTCACCGGCAGGCAGGCGGGTGTCGGCATCGCCGGCTGGTCGCTGCGCGACGCTTTGAGCAGCGACCTCGACGGGCTGCCGACGACGATCTCGACTGCGCCTGTGCCCGCGCCCGCGCCCGCGCATCCCAACGGGGCGATCGCGATCGACCACGTGGTCGCGGCCTCGCCGGATCTCGATCGCAGCGTCACGGCGATGCAGGCCGCCGGCCTGGACCTGCGCCGGGTGCGCGAGGAGCCGACGCCGGCGGGCGCGCCGCGGCAGGCCTTCTTCCGCCTGGGCAGCGAGATCCTCGAGCTGATCCAGGAGCCCGACGAGGTGATCGAGCGCGCCGGCGGGCGCGAGCATCCCGCCCGCTTCTGGGGCCTGGCGCTGCTCGTGGACGATCTCGACAGCGCGCTCGCGAGTCTCGGCGAGCACGCCGGATCGGCTCGCCCGGCTGTGCAGCCCGGCCGGCGGATCGCCACCGTGCGACGTTCGGCCGGTCTCGCCGTGCCGCTCGCGCTGATGAGCGCAGCGGCCGGCGCCGAGGTGGCGCGATGAGCGAACCCCTGTGGACCGAGGTCGACGCCTACGTCGAGCAGATGCTCGTCGGCGAGGACCCCGCGCTCGAGGCAGCGACGCGGGCGAGCGAGGAGGGGGGCCTGCCGCCGATCGCGCTGACGCCCGCCCAGGGCAAGCTGCTGCACCTGCTCGCGCGCATGCACGGCGCCCGCAGCGTCCTCGAGCTCGGCACGCTCGGCGGCTACAGCACGATCTGGCTCGCGCGTGCGCTGCCCGCCGACGGCCGCCTGATCACGCTCGAGCTCAACGCCGACTTCGCCCGGGTGGCAGCGGCCAACATCGAGCGGGCCGGCCTCGCCGACCTCATAAAAATAAATGTCGGGCCCGCGCTCGACGGCTTGCGCGCGCTCATCGCTGAGCGCGCCGGTCCCTTCGACATGGTGTTCATCGACGCCGACAAGCAGCGCACGCCCGAGTACTTCGAGCTCGCGCTCGAGCTCACGCGCCCGGGCAGCGTGATCGTGACCGACAACGTCGTGCGCGACGGGCGGCTCGTCGACCCCGACAACGCCGATCCCGGTGTCCAGGGCATGCGTCGCTTCCACGAGCTGCTCGCACGCGACCGTTCCGGCGCCGGGCGCGTGAGCGCCACCACGATTCAGACGGTCGGCGCCAAGGGCTACGACGGGTTCACGCTCGCGCTCGTCGAGCGATAGGCTCGCGGCAGTGGGCGGAGAGCTGAAGCTCGGGTTGAACACGGGTTACTGGGCCGGCGGACCGCCGCCGGGCGCCGTCGAGGCCGTCGCCGAGGCGGAGCGTCTCGGCTTCGACTCGATCTGGACGGCCGAGGCGTACGGCTCGGACTGCCTGACGCCGCTTGCGTGGTGGGGGGCGTCGACCGAGCGCATCAAGCTCGGTACGGCGATCGTGCAGATGTCCGCGCGCCAGCCCGCCGCGACGGCGATGGCGGCGATGACGATGGACCATCTGTCGGGCGGTCGCTTCATCCTCGGGCTCGGCGTCTCCGGCCCGCAGGTCGTCGAGGGCTGGTACGGGATGCCGTTCGCGAAGCCGCTCGCGCGCACCCGCGAGTACATAGCGATCCTGCGCGACGTGTGGGCACGCAAGGGCCGCCTCGAAGCGCCGGGACCGCACTACCCGCTGCCGCTGCCCGACGGCACCGGCCTCGGCAAGCCGCTGAAGGCCTCGATCCACCCGCTGCGCGAGGACATCCCGATCTACCTCGGCGCCGAGGGTCCCAAGAACATCGCGCTGTGCGCCGAGCTGTGCGACGGCTGGCTGGCGATGCTGTTCTCGCCCAGCGTCTACGACGAGCTGTACCGGCCCTCGCTCGAGGAGGGCTGGGGACGCAGGGGGGAGGCGGGTGGGTCGCGATCCGTCAGCGCCGCCGACTTCGAGGTCTGCGCGACGGTGCCGCTGATCGTCACCGACGACGTCGAGGCCGCCGCTGACGCGCTGCGCCCCTTCTACGCGCTGTACTTCGGCGGCATGGGCGCCAAAGGCGCCAACTTCCACGCCAACGTCCCGATCCGCATGGGCTACGAGCGTGAGGTCGACGAAATCCAGGAGCTTTATTTGAGTGGTAAGAAGGATGAGGCGTGCGCTGTGATCCCGACGACGCTGATCGAAGAGCTGTCGCTGATCGGCCCGCGCGAGAAGATTCGCGACGACCTCGCCAAGTGGCGCGAGTCGGTCGTCACGACGCTGCTGATCTCCGGCGACGCCGCCACGCTGCGTGTCGCCGCAGAGCTCGTGCTCGGCTGAGCTCGGGCTACCGGTTGGCGAGCTCGGCCAGCAGCTGCTGGGGGGTGATGATGCGCACGCCTCGGTGCTCGCCCACCGGCAGCAGGTGCCGGCGGTCGCCGGACACCACGATCTGAGCATCGGCCCGCACGGCGCATGCCAGCACCAGGTCGTCGTCGGGGTCGCCCGTGATCGCCTCGGGTGGGGTGCCAGGCGCGGCGACCGTCGTGCTGGCGATCTCGCTGAGCAGTGTCGTGGCGTTCAGCACGCGCTCGGCCGCGAGTCCAAGCTTCACCGTCAGGACGCGGGCGAGCTCGTCGAGCACCGGATCCGCCAGGATCAGCTCGATGCGTCGGTCGATCGCGGCCTCGAGCACGCGGCTTGGCGGCCCGGCGGCGATGAACGCGGACACGAGCACGTTCGTGTCGCACAGGACGCGTGGGGTCACGCGCGCGTCGTGCGAAGCTCGTCGACGAGCTGCTCGACGTCCTCCGGGCCGACGCCAAGGGCCTCCGCCCGCTCGCGCCCCTGGCGCTGGAGCTCGGCGAGACGCTCGTGCTGGACGTGGCGGCGCAGCGCGTCGCGGACGACCTCGCTCTTCGTCTTGCCGGTCGCGTGGGCCAGCGCCTCGGCTTCTGCGGCGAGGTCATCGGGAATCGACACGGACAGCAGGCGCGCCATATGAAATCATCATATCGACGAGGTCAAGAGGTCGAGGTGGGCGACTGCCCGAGCGTGTTGCCCCAGCGGTCGAGCGCCTGCGCTGCGAAATGACGGCCGACGGCGGGAGCGCGCAGCGCGGTCTCGAAGCCACGCGCGGGCGTTCGCATGACCGGGACCAGCGCGCCTGGGTCGCCGCCTGCGAGCAGCTGCCAGTCGCGCACCTCGGTGGCGCCGTTCCAGCTGGCGTAGGCGGTCAGGCCGTGCCCGGCGCCGGCGAGCGCGAGCGCCGGCGTGTCGGCGGGGAGGCCCGTCCAGGGCAGACGGAAGGCCCTGTAGCACTCGTACTTATGACCGAGCTCCGCGTCGAACACGAGGCGCCCGGCGTGGTCGAACTCCGACACGCGCGGCACTTCTCCCCAGCCGACGAACACGTTGCCGTTGGGTAGCAGCTGCACGCTGCCCTGACTGCCGGCGAGGATGTCGCGGTGGGTGTATTCGTTGAGCATCGTCGCCGTCATCGAGTCCTCGTCGACGTCCAGGATCAGCGCGCGTGAGCGCTTCTCCACCGCCGGCGTCGCGCCGTTGTCGAACACCGTCATCGTGCCGTCCAGCTGGCGGCGCGCGTCGTGCTGCCACGCGAAGCTGGCGCCGGCGCGCATGTCGAAGTCGCTGCCCTTGCCGCCGAGGCGCCACATGATTGCGCCGCTGCGGTCGAGCTTGTAGACCGTGTGCGTGCTGCGGCCCGACACCAGCAGGTTGCCGTCGCCGTCGAGGGCGACCGAGTTGATGTGAAAGAAGTCCCAGTTGGCTTCCACCGGCGCGTAGGACTCCGCCAGCGGGATGTGCTCGAGGCTGTGCCACTCGAGCAGCAGCTGGCCGCTGGCGAGGTCGATCTCCTGGAAGATCGCGTCCTGGATCGTGCCTCTGCGCGGTCCGCCGACCGGCGTCAGGTCGGCGTTCCTGACGACGTAGCTGGTCAGCAGCGCGCTGCCGCGCGGCGTGATCACGAACTCGTGCAGGTCGCCTCGCAGCCCCCTCAGCGCCTGCACGCGGCGCACGGTGCGGTAGCTCGTGTCGGCGATCACGTATTCGCCGACGCCGTGACCGAGTTCGATCGAGCCCTCCCACCACGTCAACACCGGGCTGCCGCGGTAGCGCTGCACGCGGAAGTTGGTCGTCACCTTGCCGCTCAGCGGGTTCTCCCAGATCGGCTGACCGGCGTTGTCGACGATCACCGCGCCTGCCTGTGCGTTGGGCGCGTTGTACGGCGCGATGAAGATCGGCTCGGGCGAGACCGCGCTCTCACGGCGGTTGACCGTGAGGCTCGGTATGCGCAGGTCCGGGCGGCTGTGCCAGCGCGGAGCAGCCGGCGGCGCGGGCGTGCCCGAGGAGGCGAGTGCACGGCCGAGCTCGCCGAGCGCGCCCGTCAGCGTCAGTCCCAGTGCGCCCGCGCCCGCGTAGCGCAGCAGCTGCCGGCGGGTGACGGGGTGCTCGAGACTTTGCATGGCTGCTCTCCATGACAGCGCAATCGGGCGCGAAGTAGCTCAACCTCAGTGAAGAATCTCGCGAGAACGCCGGCCCGGGCGGGCGGGGCACAGATCGACGCGCATCGCGGATCGCAGTTAGGGTCTAGGCATGAGCGCCCCGGAGCCTGCGCAGGAGCAGCAGCAGCCGTTCGCGAACTTTCAGTATGAGATCTACTTCCGCGGCCTTGCGGGGGAGACGCCGGCGCTGCCGACGGCCGTCGCGGAGCTCGAAGCGCGCGCGCGTGAGCAGCTCAGCCCCGAGGCGTTCGGCTATGTCGCCGGCGGCGCCGGCGCCGAGCTGACGATGCGCGCCAACCTCGAAGCGTTCGAGCGCTGGCGCATCGTGCCGCGGATGCTGCGCGACGTCTCCGAGCGCGACCTCGCCACCAACGTGCTCGGCACCGCATTGCCCGCGCCGGTGCTGCTCGCGCCGGTCGGCGTGCAGTCGATCGTCCATCCCGATGCCGAGCTCGCGGTCGGTCGCGCCGCCGCCGCGCTCGGCCTGCCCGCGATTCTCAGCACCGCCGCCTCGAACACGCTCGAGGACGTCGCGGCGGCGATGGGGCAGGCCAGCCGCTGGTATCAGCTGTATTGGCCCAGGGACCGCGAGCTAGCCGCCAGCTTCGTCGCCCGCGCCGCCGATGCCGGCTACAGCGCGATCGTCGTCACGCTCGACACGTGGCTGCTCGGCTGGCGACCGCGCGACCTGCAGAACGGCTATCTGCCGTTCCTCAAAGGCGAGGGCGTCGCCAACTACTTCAGCGATCCCGTCTTCCGTGCCGCGCTCGAGCGTCCGCCCGAGGAGGATCCCGCGCCCGCGATCGGCCACTGGGCCTACCAGTTCGCCAACCCGAGCGTCACGTGGGCGGATCTCGCGTGGCTGCGCGAGCAGACCGACCTGCCGATCGTGCTCAAGGGCATCATCCACGCCGACGATGCGCGTCAGGCGCTCGACGCCGGGGTCGACGGCGTGATCGTGTCAAACCACGGCGGACGCCAGGTCGACGGCGCGCTCGGCGCGCTCGACGCGCTGCCGGGCGTGCGCGACGCCGTCGGCGAGCAGTTCCCGGTCCTGTTCGACAGCGGCATCCGCACCGGCGCCGACGTGTTCAAGGCGCTCGCCCTCGGGGCCGACGCGGTGTGCCTCGGGCGCCCCTACATTTGGGGCCTCGCGCTCGCTGGCCAGGCCGGTGTGGAACAGGTGCTGCGCTGCCTGCTCGCCGAGCTCGACCTCACACTCGCGCTCAGCGGACACACCGAGATCGCGCAGCTCGAGCGCTCAGCGCTCACCCGCGTGTAGAACGCGGCGTCGCCGTCTGTCGGGGTTGTGCGCCGCGCCGCAGGTGACCTAAACTCGGATCGTGGGTCGCTCGAGATGGGGCTGCTGCTCGTTCGGTGTTGCGCCGTCGGCGGCGCGAGCGTGATGGGCGGAGCGGCCGCGGCGTCTGCGCAGACGCCTGGGTCGGACGCTGCTCTTGCACGGACCAAGCGTCTGACGCTTGTCGCGTGCATCCTCGGCTCGACGATCGTGCTGCTCGACGGGAGCGTCGTCAACGTCGCGCTTCCGACGATCCAGCGCGCGCTGGGCGGCGGGCTCGCCGCCCAGCAGTGGGTCGTCAACGGCTACCTGCTGACGCTCGGCTCGCTGATCCTCGTCGGAGGCTCGCTCGGGGACCTGTTCGGCGAGCGACGCGTGTTCGCGATCGGCGTCGCCGGCTTCGGCGTCGCGTCGCTCGCGTGCGCGCTCGCGCCAACGATCGTCGCGCTGGTGATCGCGCGCGCCCTGCAGGGCGTCGCCGGCGCGCTGCTCGTGCCGAGCTCGCTCGCCGTGATCGTCAACACGTTCTCCGAGTCCGAGCGCGGCAAGGCGATCGGCAGCTGGACCGCCTGGGGTGCGATCGCGGGCGTGCTCGGCCCGCTGGCGGGCGGCGAGCTGCTGGCGATCGGCTCCTGGCGTTTGATCTTCCTGATCAACATCCCACTGGCGATCGTCTGCGTCGCGCTGATCCTGCTCGTGATCCCAGCACCGGCGCCGCGTCCGCCCAGCGGGCGCCGGATCGATTATCCCGGCGCCGTGCTGTGCGCCCTCGGGCTCGGCGGCCCGGTGTTCGCGCTGATCGAGCAGCCGCGCCTGGGGTGGTCGAGCCCGGAGGTGCTGGTGCCGCTGATCGGCGGGGTCGCCCTGTTTGCGCTGTTCACGCTGTACGAGTCGCGCGCCTCGGATCCGATGCTGCCACTCGGATTGTTCCGCCGACGGAACTTCGCCGCCGGCAACGTCGAGACTTTCGCGATGTACGCGGGCCTCTCGATCGTGTTCTTCTTCCTGGTCCTCTTCCTGCAGCAGATCGGCGGCTACACGCCGCTGCAGAGCGGCCTCGCGACGCTGCCGGCGACGCTGATGATGTTCTTTCTCTCCAGACGCTTCGGCGGGCTCGCCGATCGCTACGGCCCGCGTCTGTTCATGGGCGCCGGCCCGCTGGTCGCGGCCGGCGGGCTGCTGCTGTTCCTGGGCATCGGCACGCAAGTCGACTACGTCTCCGAAGTGCTCCCCGGGGTGCTGCTCTTCGCGCTCGGGCTGTCGATGACGGTCGCGCCGCTGACCGCGGCCGTGCTCGCCGGCTCCGAGCGCCAGGCGGGCATCGCCTCAGGAGTCAACAACGCGGTCGCGCGGGTGGCCGGCCTGCTCGGCACGGCGGCGGTCGGAGCCGCCGTCGCAGGCTCGTTCGTGTCGAGCCTCGATCAGCACCTCGCCGGCGTGCGGCTCGGACCCGCGGCCGACGCCGCCGTCCGTGCCGCCAAGCGACTGCCGCTCGGGCGACCCGACGTCGCGGGCCTGCCCGTCGGGCAGGCGCACGCCGTCAGCCACGCCGCCGAACAGGCCTCGCTGCACAGCTTCCACCTCGGCATGGCGATCGCCGCCATGCTCGTCGCGCTGGGCGGCCTGGTCGGCGTCGCCGGGATTCGCAACCCGCGGCCAACCAGCGACGCCGACGTGCACGCGGTTGACTGCGCGAGCGGCCAGCTGGTCGGGATCAATCCCGAGCCCGAGCTGGGCCACAAGCCCGGGATCAGTCCCGAGCGGTCTCCTAGACCGGCTCGCGCGAGTACTCGCGCATCGCCTCGATGATCGGGCCGAGCCGGCGCCCGCGCTCGGTCAGTCGATACTCGACCGTTGGCGGGCTAGAGGGGATGACGGTGCGCTTGACGAGCCCCGCCGCCTCGAGGTCGCGCAACCGCTCGGACAGCATCCGCGGCGAGATGCCCGCGACCGCGTCGGCGAACTCGTTGAAACGCAGCGCACCGGTGAGGGCGGCATAGATGATCGAGAGCTGCCAGCGCCGCTCGAGGAGGTCCGCGGTCTCGCGGACCTCCACGGGGACGGGCTCACACCTACGCGTGCGCGACATCGCGGGCCGGCTCCAGCGCCCTGTCGATGACCTCTTGGACGGTCATCACCGGATGGAAGGTCATCTGCTCCCTGACCTCCTCCGGGATCTCGTCGAGATCGCCGCGGTTGCGCTCGGGCAGGATCACGTCGGTCAGGCCGGCTGCGTGGGCCGCCAGCGCCTTCTGCTTGAGCCCGCCGATCGGCAGCACGCGGCCCTGCAGCGTGACCTCACCGGTCATGCCCACCGTGTGCTTGACCGGACGCCCGGACAGCAGCGAGGCGAGGGCGGTGACCATCGTCACACCCGCGCTCGGACCGTCCTTGGGGATCGCACCGGCGGGCACGTGCACGTGGAACTCCTTGTTCTCGAACGCGTGCTCATCGATGCCGAGCTCCTCGGCGTGGCCACGGACGTAGGAGAGCGCGATCCTCGCGGACTCCTTCATCACGTCGCCCAGCTGACCGGTCAGCACCAGGCTGTTGCCGCCCGAGCCGCCGCCCTTCATGGCGGTGGCCTCGACGAACAGCACGTCGCCGCCGGCTCCGGTCACGGCGAGCCCCGTCGCGACACCCGGTGTGGCGGTGCGCGCGGCGGACTCCTGGAAGAACTTCTGGCGTCCGAGCGCGTCGCGCACGGTCTCCACGTCGATCTTCACAGGGGTCTCGGACTTGCCTGAGGCGATCCGGGTTGCGGTCTTGCGCAGCACGGTGCCGAGGTTGCGCTCGAGGCTGCGTACGCCGGCCTCGCGGGTGTACTCCGCGATGATCGTGCGCAGCACGTCGTCGGAGATCTCGACCTCGTCCTCGCGCAGGCCGTTGCGGTCGCGCTGGCGCGGCCACAGGTAGCCCTTGGCGATCGCGAGCTTCTCCTCGGAGGTGTAGCCGTCGAAGCTGATGACCTCCATGCGGTCGAGCAGCGGTCCGGGGATCGTGTCCGCCACGTTCGCCGTCGCCAGGAACATCACCTGGCTGAGGTCGAGCTCGACGTCGAGGTAGTGGTCGCGGAACGAGTGGTTCTGCGCGGGGTCCAGGACCTCGAGCAGCGCCGCGGAGGGGTCCCCGCGCCAGTCGGCGCCGACCTTGTCGACCTCGTCGAGCAGGATCACCGGGTTCATCGTGCCTGCGTCGCGCAGCGCCCTGACCAGGCGGCCGGGGAGCGCTCCGATGTAGGTACGACGGTGCCCGCGGATCTCGGCCTCATCGCGCACGCCGCCCAGCGACATGCGCACGAACTCGCGTCCGGTGGCACGTGCGATCGACTCGCCGATCGATGTCTTACCGGTTCCCGGAGGCCCGATCAACGTGAGGATCGCCCCCGACTTGGGGTCGGCCTCGATGTCGCGGTCCTGGCGCAGCTTGCGCACTGCCAGGTACTCGGTGACACGGTCCTTGACGTCCTCCAGGCCCGCGTGGTCGGCGTCCAGCACCGCACGCGCGGCGACCGGGTCGAGGTGCTCCTCGGAGCGCTTGCCCCACGGCACCGCGATCAGCCAGTCCAGGTAGGTGCGGATCATGCTCGACTCGCCCGTCTGCTCGCCCATCCGCTCCAGGCGTGCGAGCTCCTTGAGCGCCTGCTCCTTGACGTCCTCAGGCATCTCGGCGTCCTCGATCTTCGTGCGGTACTCATCGGCGACGGACGCGTCGTCCTCGCCGAGCTCCTTGCGGATCGAGTCCATCTGCTTGCGCAGGAAGTACTCGCGCTGCTGCTTCTCAGCGCCCTCCTGCACGTCGTCGCGGATGCGCCTGCGCACCTGCAGCTCTGCAAGGCTCTCGCGCTGCAGCTTCACCGCGAGCTCGAGGCGCTCGGTGACGTCGAGCGTGCGCAGCAGCTCGACCTTCTGCTCGTATGACAGGTTGGGGGAGTAGCCGGCGGAGTCCGCCAGCGCGCCCGGCTCGGCGATCGCACGCAGGAACGCGGCTATACGCCCGTCGTCGCCGCGCAGCTCGAGGATCTCCTCGACGGTCGCGCGGTACTCGCGCTCCAGCTCGCGGGTGCGTTTGTCCGTGGGGACCTCGTCGGGCCGCTCGTCGACCTCGACGCGCAGCTCGCCCGTCGGGCCGGTCTCGGCTGCGCCGATCAGCGCGCGGTGCTCACCTGAGATCGCGACCGCACGGCCTCCGCCGGGGAGGCGGATCCGCTCGGAGACCTCGGCGATCGTGCCGACCTCGAGGAACTCGTTCTCGTGGCGCGGGACGAGCACGACGCGCTCGTCGTCGCCGACGTCAACCGTCAGCGTGATGCCCATGTTGGGGAACACGACGGTGTCGTCTAGTGGGATCAGCCGCAGGCGGGGCCTGGGCTCTGAGGGTGGGACTGTGAGGTTCTCTGAGGCAGATGACATAAGTGATGGCTCCATATGAGCTTACGAAAGTTTAGTTAGTATAGCGCGCGATGGTTGCGCGCGCAAGTACTTCGTGGTCATCCCTGAAACGGCTCTGTGGAGCCAAATTTCAACGATCTAGGGGCTCGGGCTCGGCCTCCGTGGGAGCAGGGCGGGGCTGCTGGGGCGCGTCGAACGTGACCTCGACATTCTCGTCGGCAACGCGCTCCTCGGTCTCGGCTGAGGACCTCAGGGCGCGACGGTCGGCGTCGAGCAGCGGGTCGGAGAAGAAGCTCCGCGGGTACAGCCGGCGCTTCCTGACGACGTTGATCTCGGCCGAGATGATCGTCAGCTGGGCGCCGAGATACAACCACGCGATCAGACCCAGCACGACGGCGAAGATGCCGTACAGCGGACCCGTCCGCTTGAGCGCGTGGTCGACGTAGTAGCCGCCGAGATGCTGCAGCAGCTGCCACAGGATCGCCGCGATGATCGCCCCGGGCAGCACGTCGCGCCAGGCCAGGTCGGCGGTGGTAAGCAGTTTGAACGCGATCGCGAAGACCGCCAGGTTCAACGCGAGCGCGAGCACCACCCCCGCCACGACCGCCTGCGCTCCGTGGCTGGCCGAGCCGACGTAGCCGGCGACTACCGTCGAGACGATCGCCAGCGTTCCCAGCAGCGCGAGCATCCCGAGCCCGCGCAGGCGCGAAAAGATCCAGTTGGGACGGTGCTTGAACGGCACGTGCCAGATGCGGTTGAAGGCCGTCTGTGTGGCGCCCGTGAAGCCCAGGCCCGCGAGCAGCGAGCCGGTGATGCCGACGACCAGCGCCGTACTACTGCCGTTCAACGTGTGCAGTTTCAGGTAGTCGCTGATGATCGGAAACTGCCCGAGCGTGCCTTCCAGCACTTTCTGGCGCTCAGTGGGATTGCCCTGCAGGACGAACCCCAGGACCGTCACGAGCACGAGCAGCAGCGGGAAAAGCGACACGAAGGCGTAGTAGGCGATCAGCGCAGCGAGCTGGCCGCCCTGATCGTCGCCGTACTTCTTCAACAGCGCCGCGACGACGCGCACGCCGCGCGTCTGCTGCTGGCGGCGATCGAGCCTCTGGAGCGCGTCGGTGACGCTCATCGGGCCCCTGCTCGCGAGCCGCGCCGGACCGACCGCAAAGCCGCGGTCGCGAATTGGGAGGGGGGTCTGCGGGCACGCACGCGCGACACCCCTATGTGTCTACCCGATCTCAGCCCTCGACACGTGCGCCGCGCGCTCTGCCAGGCGCCGGCGCCGGCCCACAGCGCAGCAGCGACCAGACCGAGGTGGTCGCCCAGGTCGCGCACGCCAAGCGCGAGATCCTGTTGCGGGTCCATCGCCACCGGCTGCGCAAGGAGGACCTCGAGGACTGCTACAGCCAGGCGACGCTCGAGCTGCTGGCGCACACCGGTCGTGGCGGGCGCTTCTCCGGCAGGGCACACGCCGCGAACGCGCTCGAGCAACGTTTCCTGTCCCGAATACATGATCGCCGGCGCGCGCTCTCGGGCCGCAGCCCGATGCAGGCCGCGATCGAGACAGCCCTCCCGCTTGACTGCTTCGAGCCCCAGCAGCCGGAGCTCGTCGATGTCCGCGCCGAGCTCGAGACGCTCGTCGTCCTGCGCGAGGAACTGCGTCGCGTCGAGTCCCTCGCTCGCGAGCTGACCCCCGACCAACAGCTGATCCTCGCGTGCCAGGTCGGGATGCAAATGGGGCGCGCCGAGTTCTGCCGGCGCTACGGGTGGACGCCCGAGAAGTACCGCAAGGTGGCGCAGCGGGCGCGCGCTCAGCTCAGGCGGCTGCTAGCGCACGAGGACCGTGATGTCCCGCTTTCGACCGAGCGTCGGAAGAGACAGCAGGGACCGACCTATGCAGATATCTCCCCCCACTCATAGGACGTGCCCCTGGGACGCTGGCGGTCGGTTGCACGGACGGCAGCACGGCGATTCTCATCCGCGCGCAAGCGGCCGGGATCCGGATGGCTCCCCGCTCCGGCTTCCGGCCGCCCGCGTGCATGTCTTCGCGGCGGCTCCATGACCCTGCTCCAGCGAACCCCCCGCGAGGTCTACCGCGTCTTCGACGAGGACGAGTTCCTGGTGCGAGGCGCTGACCAGCTCGGCAATTCGCCGGCGACGCCGGTCACCGCTGAGCGGCGTCTGCGCAGGATCGTCGGTACGACGGTGCTCGTCGCAGCCGCCGGCGCCGTCGGCGGCCTGCTCGCCGTGGCCGGCGTGTTCTCCGTCTCTGGGGCTCGTCGTCGCGCCGGGATCCGGCTGTTTGCCGCCACTGTGCCGCCGTCGTCGTCCTCGCGGGTGGAGACCTTGGGAGGGCGTCATCTCACGGCCCCCAAAGGATCGCGTGACGCCGGCGTACGGAGGCGGTCCAAGCGCGTCGCCGTTTCACGACGCGCGCGCCTGGATGTGCGATCGGTCGGCGAGCGCCGTGCGGTCAGCGGGCCGATCGGCGGCCGTGCGCCGGCGCTCGCGGTTGTGGCCGCGCCGCGAAGCAGGTCCGTCGAAGCGGCGCCTTCAGCTGGAGACACACCGCCGGCCTTGGACGGCCCGCAGCTGCATCGTTCGGGCCGGCCAGAGTTCGGATTCGAGCGCTGAGGGGCGAGCGGTGAGCCGCGAACGAACTGCCCCGACCGTCACGCTCACCAGCCGCGCGTTGTGGCGTCTGCGCCTCGCGCGGGCGTTGCCCAGGTATCTGCTGTGCGCGGCGTCGGTCGCAGGGTTGGCCGCCAGCGCCCGCTTCGCGGTTGTGCCACCGCGGCCCGTCGAGCTGCTCGCCGCCCGGCCGGGCTCGCCGCAGCGGGACCAGGCGGCCGAAGCGTACGCGGCGCTGTTCGTCCGGCGCTACCTGACGTGGAACGCCGCGGAACCGCAAGCGAGCACGACGGCGCTCGAACCGTTCGTGGGAGGCGGCGTTGAACCCGATGCCGGACTTGTGCTGCCGGCGAGCGGCGAACAGCACGTCGAATGGGCGGAAGTCGTCCAGGCGCGCGAGCCGACACCGAGCGAGCACGTGTACACCGTCGCGGCGCAGACCAGCAGCAGCGGCCTGCTGTATGTGACGGTGTCCGTGGCGTGGAGCTCAGACGGCGGCCTCGCGCTCGCGGGCTATCCGGCGGTCGTCGGTGCGCCAGCGGCCGGGCCAGCGCAGGCAGCCGCTCGTCTGCGTGAAGTGAGCGACCCAGAACTGGAGACCGTCGTGGAGCGCGCGCTGCGTAACTATCTCGCGGGCTCCTCCAGCGAGCTGGCGGCCGACCTCGCGCCTGGCGCCCGTGTCTCGCTCCCGAACCTCGGTCTGAACCTGGTGTCGGTGCAGCGCCTGGATTGGGCGCCTGGAGCGGGCGCGGTGCTCGCGACGGTACAAGCAGAGGACGGTCGCGGTGTTCGATACACGCTCGCGTACGAACTCGACGTGCTCTCCTCGCAGGGCCGTTGGGAGATCTCCGCGGTGCAGACGGATGCCGATGCGTAGTTCCCTACCCGAGGAGAGGCGATGAAGACGAGGTGTTTGCTGTGCGTTGCCCTCGCGCTGCTCGCGCTCGCGTGTACCGCGTGGACGCCTGCGGCTGCCCGAGCCTCCGTTTCGAGCTCCGGCGTTACCGGCGTGTCTCCGGCGGCGGCGCCGGAAGGCGGCGGCAGCTCGCTTGAATCAGCTGCCGCCAAGGCGGGCAGCACCGGTCGCGCCGTCGCCATGAGTCTGATCGGCCTCGCGTTTGCGGTCGCCGGCACCGTGCTGGCGTTTCGCCGCGACTTCAAGGAGGCGGCGGGCGTCTTTGCGGTCGGGATCGTCTCGGTATTGCTGGCGACTCCCGCGGGTGTGAGCCTCCTGCGCGACACCGTCAACTCGCTGTTCGGCGCGCCATGACCGAGATCCGCTCCTTCAGGCACGTGTTCGACCTCGAGCGGCGCATCTACAGCATCGATCGCGTGCGGCTGAACCCAGGCGGTGTGCCGGTGCGCGGCGTGATGTATTTCCTCGCCCTGCTTGGGCTGGCATTGGCGGTGGCTGACCTTCCGCTGATCGGCGCGCTTGCCCGACAGGCCCCCTGGTATCTCCGCGCGATCGCGCTGCCCGGTGCGGGGGCTACGGTGCTGAGCGCGATCCGGCTGGAGGGTGGAACCTTTCATCCCGCG